>ULRP01007660.1_pt1 | contig 37359 bp, 35 predicted proteins | sample 1955521 | NCBI WGS metagenome assembly ULRP01 (sample SAMEA4835685, study PRJEB28245) | human gut metagenome | biome: gut microbiome; material: fecal sample | place: Denmark | collected 2008
AGAACAGCGCCACTGACTCCAAAGAGTTGCGGCGGCTTACATACTCTCCACAGGCGTAGATTCCCGTGCGACCCACGGTATTTTCGGAGTCTGCAATTCATCTCACCGCCTAAAGAGGCGGGAAACTTCTTGCAGAATCAGGTTAAAATAGTCTTTTACAATTTTGCGTGCTGTTTCTTGCATCGCTTTTTACCTCCTTTAATAATAGCACCGTTCCAGGCGCTGAGTTTTACTATAAAAAAGATATACCAAGATAAGGAGCCGAATGGCTACCATATCTTATGTTTCAGATTTACGAATATCTAAAATACGAAGAGTCGTTTGTTTAGGGCGCATAAAATTAGACGTAAGCTGACCGGCGATATCGATCGTATCTGGTTTCCCTAATTCTTCATACCGTTCACGGATATTCCAACCCCAGATATCTAAAGTATGTTCACCATCCGATACGGTAAAGCAGATATTATTCGGATTATTCCTGGAAGCTTTCAATTTATCGATTGAGAGATTACAGAAGGCCCAGACCGGTGCTTTGAATTTTTTCTTATCGTAAGCATACGTATTCAATTCACTTCGTTTCTGATTACAGATATCTTGTAACGATAATTCATCGTCGATATTAAGGACTGGATCTACGAGATACTGTTCGAACATACCATCTTTCTTCATTTTACGTATCCGTTTATTTAGATCATTAACCAGGATATCTAGTTTATCTTTGGCTATCGAAATACCGCCGGCGAAAGCATGACCACCGAACGACTGGATATTTCCTTTTTCTTTCTCGCCTTTTAACAAGATATTCAGTGGTACCGTATTACTACGACACGAACCGATATATATTGACTCATCGGAGATACTTTTTAGTACGAATGTCGGTTTATTATATTTCTGCATTATCTTATTTGCAATCAATCCATGGATACCGACCGGATAATCATCGCCTATGACGCATAAAACTTCGTCACGATCATTTACAATATTCTTCTGGATATCGGTAACGGCTTGATTCTCTATCTGTTTTCTGGATTCGTTTAATTCTTTGATGGCATTTAAGATACTGATCAGCGTATCTTCATCTGTCTCGAAAAAGAAATTTGCGCCCAGGTTTACGTCGCCCATCCGTCCACAGGCATTCAGCATAGGCGCTAATGTCCAGGAAATCGTATCAGAATCTATCGATCCATCGTTACCGAATAATCGTCTGAACACTTTGATGTTCGGAAGTGCTTGATCTGAATTCATGATGTATAACCCTAACGTCGTCAACGCAATATTATATTCGTCCAATGGCATAACATCGGCTAACGTACCAATAGCGGCAGCATATAATAAACAATCCGTGAATCCGTTACCTACTTGTATCGCATTCTCGATAGCTCGACATAAGTTCCAGATAACCGCAGCACCACATAAGTTATGGCCTGTTTTACCCATATACGGATCTAAGATAACACAATCTTCCGGTAACGAGTTCGGGTCCACCAGATGATGGTCGGTAACGAGTACTTGGATATCATGTTTTCTGAGCATCTGTACTTCTGACTTCTTCGTAATCCCGTTATCCACAGTAATGAGCAGCGGTTTTATCGGAGCTTCTTTATACTGCTCGATTAGTTGTCTGCAATACATTTTACTAAGCCCGTACTTTTCGATACGTTCTGGATAATAAGTCTTAGCCGTAATACCTTCAAAATTATTAAAGAATGATTCTGCGATATATCCAGAAGTTAATCCATCACAGTCATAGTCGGCAAAGATATGGATCGGCCGCTTCTCTTTAATACAATTCAGTACAAAGTTAACAGCTATATCCATTCCTTTAATAGGTACTGGTTCTTGTACAATTTGATACGTATGATGGACGAGTTTATTAGCTGTTGTAATATCGATACCACGATTCACAAATACCGTAGCTAATTCCTGCGAAATACCTAATTCATGCGAATAAAAATTTCTTTTTTTGATATTGATCTCTGCGAATTTCCATTTCAAATCGAATCACCTCACGCGAAAATATAAATAAGGAGAAATACTTTTTCATGGCCTTATTATACTACGTCTGAGGATAAACGAAAAGAGCAGCCGTTTCTGTCGGTCTGCTCTTTTTTTTAGAATAACGCTTTCTTACCGGAATTCCGGGAATGCTTGACATCAGATGATTTATATCCAAGGGCTTTTACTAATTTATTAAGTGCTTTTCGTCTCTTAGCATTACAGGTATTGACGTGCATCCCATAGTAATCTGCAATCTGACGGTCACACATATGCTCTAAATAATACTTGGATATAATCTTACGTTCTAATGGCGTCAGCGAACTGAATACATCAGAGCATGTTTCGCCTTGAATCCAGGTCATATCGGGAAGCCCGAGCGCATTCTTATATATTTTATCTTCCATATCGTCGTAGTCAATGACATCTGGCGATTTAATCTTCGTGCAATCTTCATATTGCAGGTTTTTATAATGGATATTCAATGGATTCCGATTGAACTTCTGAATATGTCGAAAGACTTCGTATCGGAAGGCATTACTAACGTAACAACAGAAACTACGGTTCGTCCGTTTATACCGTTTCATCATGCCGATGAAAAGCATCTTCAAATCGAGCATAATTTCTTCGGTTTCTAAATGACCGTATGTTTCTTTGATGAAATTGAACCGCTGATAGATAGCACTCTTTATTTCTTTATCTAACGGAATCTTTCCATATAGTGCTAGTTTTAATTTCTTATCACCTATAAATAAGGCCATGAAAAGACGTTCTGAAATATCCGAAAAGTTAATTTGTCCTGTTTTGATGATCGACAGATATTTCTTGAATAATGGGTAGAAACGGTCGATCAATTCTATCGTAGCGTCTTCTGATTCTCTTTTTAGTTTCTTCTTTTCGTCATTCAGGTTATTATGTGTCTGCATGTACCGATTGATATCCAGATAAGCCCAGAAGTCATTCTTTGCGAGTCGATATATCTCAGATATATGTTCCGGATTAATGCAGTTGTATTTTTCGATAATTTCTGCGTCGCTTAAAAAGATTTGTTTATAGATATCGATTTTATTATCGATATCTTCCCAATCTTTCTGAGCGTACAAGAATTCATTGTCGGCTGTATCAGTATGTATTTTATTATCTTTACTGATAAGCTAGATTCTCCTTATTTTCTTTTTAACTTCTTGATATCTTCTAAGCGTAACCATTTGCCGTCATAATACTGAACGCAGTATAACGGCATACGAAACTTATATTCGAACAACTTTTTCTTTAATCTAAAATCCGGTGTCTCTCGACCTTTTACGTCGATGACGATAACATTCCCATCTTTATAAGTAACAACGAAATCTGCGATATATCGTATCTTGCTTATTCGTTTATCGCCTAATTTAAAAGACGGCTGTAATTCGAATACTTGCTGTCTCGTAAAAGAATCGACAACACCTGCTTGAATTTCTTCCAATAAGTGTACGTAAAATTTAGCTTCCAGTCCTGAGTCGAATATGATACCGTCTATTTCTGGTTTGTATACCTTAAAACGGCCGCAAGATTTCTTATTCATTTCAGGTACCTTATAACTATTAATAATACCAGATTCGTAAGCCTGTTTAAAGAATTCGACTAACTGGAGATACGACTTACTGGTTTTTCTTTTTGCTGTCATTGACTTTTGCCTTAGCTTTATGCGGTCGTTTCTTTTTCGGCATTTCTTTACCGACCGTTTTATACATTTCTTTGACAACATCATAGCCTACGTATTCTTTTAACGTGAAAGCCATTCGATCAACTCCTTTTGCGAACAAAAAAAATAAATCAACATGTCCATGCCTTACATAAATTATATTCTGGACACTGTGCGCATAATACATTGTGTCTTGGATAAAATATCTTAAGAGCCACTGCCTTAGCTATATTATCGATAATCGTCTGCAATCGAAGGAAATCATCTTTTAACCGGTACGTCGTATATTCTTTACCAGTACGGACATGTACGACACGAATACCGGCTAATTCCTTGAAATAGATATTCCGAAAAGCCAAACAATCCATCGTATATTTTAAATTCATATCCAGATCTACTTGATTCGGTATCTTTTGGCTACAATCGAACACCAATAGTTCCGGTTTCTTATTACGTACTGAAATAATACCCATTTTTCCTTTAACAGCTGTTTGATCTGTATATAATTCAAATGGCTCATCGATATCCAAAACTTGAATTTCATTACGTCTGCAATATTGGAATAAATTTACAAGTAAAGCGACGCCACGAATAACGCGTTGTCCTTGTAGATATCCTGGATACTTTCGGCATACCGCATCCCATTTCTGTTTTAACCAATCCGTACTTTTTACTTTCCCATTCATCAAATTTAAGCAGAAAGACCGGATAACTGGTTGTATTAAATTCGGGACTGTCATCGTATCAATGATCGGCATATTGCTTTCATATTTCATAGAATATCGTGCCGGGCAATAGATATAATCATATATCTGATTTTCCGTCAATTCATACTTGATCATTTTTTGATTGGGAATTTTTCTAGATACCAGATGACATCACCTAATACTTGTTGCGGAGAATTCGGCGCCGGCATACATTTTCGGACTTTTGTGCGACATCCACGGCTACATTCTACTGTTTCGCATAAGGCTTCCAAGATATTCGGCGGACAGTCGCACCAACAACCATTTTCGTCTTTGCATTCTTCGATACAGTCACGAACCTGATACAGACTAGATACTTCGTAATCTTCTCGCCAATAAGCATAATAGCAAAAAGCGGACACAACTAAGATATCTACCCAAGTACGGCTATTTCCTTCTTTATACTGGCCTCCATCAGTGATCATTTTCATAACGACATCCATTGTGTTATCTACTTGCTTACAGATATCACGGAGCATGTCACATCCAATATCGTCGAGTATTTTATTCTCCATCAGCTCTGCGGTCAATAGTTTAAGCCCTTCATGCTCCATTTTATTATAGTGACGGCTATTTTCTTTTAAGATATTGACTTCTTCTTCTACGCCATTAATTTTTTCTTCGTCCATCTCTTTTCATCCTCCTTCACGTTTTATTATTTCTGATCCAGATCGATATACGGTCGTTTAATCATCCTGGTTATATTCTTTTCCGTATGAAGCTTACTTGTGCATATATTAGTATGCATATCTTCGGCACACTTACGACATTTTAGCCAGGAAGAATCGTAATTTCGGCATCCATAACATAATGGACACATGATATAATTTGGACAATCAATTTGCCATCCTCTGACATCATGCCATGTCTTTTGCGACATCTTGTTTCTTCCTCCCTTTCGTTTCTTTTTTCGGTTCTGTTCCCTTTTTTTCTCCTTTCATCATATCCAGAATCTGCTGGATATGATGTTCACAAAGAATATAGGTACCGCCATGGAAGCGAAGCTTAAAGATGCGTTCACCCTTTAGTTTTCCTTTTAATTGTTCTCTGGCAATGACGTGCGTCGTTTTATTCTTCGTAACGAATTCGTCGAGACACATATTACAGATATCGTTTTCAGAAGCGATATGAATATTTAGTGTATCATCGATACACAAACTGTTAATTAACATAAATCCGTCCTTTCTCGTTTTATATCTTATTTTAAGATATTTATAAAATAAATAAAACAATTTTATTATAAGTATACACCTTTAATTACTGTATAGCAAGGCGTCATAGCGTTTCATATCTTCCGGCGAACATTCTTGTATCAAAGAAAAGTCCGGAACGAAATAATAATAACTCCGTCCTTTAAAACTGGATTTCTTGTTCTTCGCCCAATCAACTTCGATGATCGGCTGTACATCCGGAGATTCGCCATAAAAGATGCTGGCATTCTGTTTATTTTCGGATACATCATTATAAAGCATGAAGACGGCCGACGCATCATATTGAAAGCGGCCGGTATCTTTTAAATCATCCAAGATAGGTCGTTTCGTATCATTCCGTTTCTTTAAATGACAGGAACCGAAAATAACGATATTCAGTTCATTAGATAAGGCTCTAAGATCCATAGAGATCTGCCGATACTTTTCGTCTGAGCTGGAGAATTTCTTCTTGCCGTATTGTAAATCAGAAACCGCATCAATACAGATCATGATATCGTTTTGTGGGTCTTTCGATTTAACATATGCCTGTACCTGTTTCGCATGTTGGATAAGCTGTTCGAAATTCTGAATCGTATCCTGGTCTACGATATAAAAATGTTCGTGCATTTCTTTCAATTGACGCAGCGCTATATCTCGTTTCTCGAGATATGTCTCGTATTCTTCTATTTCAGGAGATTCTGGTTCCTGCTGACGAAGTCGATTCAATTCTTCGAGATATCGCTTTGGTTTACTACATACCGAGATGGGTATCTGTTGGAGCATCGACATCAATCTCGGGATAACATCGTTGCAGGAATCATCCAAAGAATAATAGACGCCGAATAGATGGTTCTCCGGGTTCTTACAATAATTCCACATAAGGTTCGTCATGAATGCTGTCTTACCGGTATTACTGCGTGCCGCAAAGAAATATAATCCCGGCAGAAGGCCCTCTATCTTTTTATCGAATATCGGAAATTCCGGACAGCCATATCCTTTACCACGATTATAAGCTTCTTCGTTGAATGTATCGTATGTCTCGGAAGCCAACATAAAATAATCCTGTGGTTTGACGTCCGTCTCTTCTTTGAATATATCCTGTAATACTGAATCTATCTTTTTTAAATCTTCTTCTGCCAAAATTAAGACCACCTGTCTATTTGTTATTATTCATCGGACAATCCGAAACACAGATGCCCGCCTCCTTCAAACTAGAACAACCATATCGTTTTCCTTTTTCCAACGAATTGATAGCTGATTGTATCGTAACATCTAATTCCTGATCTGGAAGCGGCGGATCGTTATATTGATTCCATTCCGTAACCATATCACGCATTTCGTCCTGGGTATATCCTCTTTGCAATAAGGAATTAGCTAAAAGAACCGTCATCTTATTTCGGGATCCTTCTGATACACCTTCTGACAGCAATGTATTGATACAAGGAAGTAATTCTTCTTTCTGTTTTGGTATCTGATAGGTATCTTTCTTCCGTGGTTTCTTTGTATAAAGTAATCTAGCTTTTGAAAGAAAACGAACGGCCGCTTCCCTATTTATAACGTTTGGAGATGAAAAATAAAATTTCGGTGTCCTGGCATATTCCTTGATGGATTCATAGGTACTTTCTTTTAACAATGGTAACGGAATCCATACTTTATATAATCCAGTCTTACTGTTAATCGTATTCGGTAATCGGAACAACCGACGTCTATCATATATTTTAACGTCTAAGTTCGTGATTCCATATTCCATTGATAAATGTACAGCCCAAGCTTTATATATGTCGTTTAATCGTTGTAACGGGCATAACCCAAAGATGCGATGATCGATCAGAATATGAAATCCTTTATGTCCCGAAAAATACGTCTGTATCTTCGATAACGGGATACTGAATATTGTATGAAGGATATAAACGGTACGTACTGCGACATCACGAATAGACCGATAATCTTCTGGTGTCTGAATATCAGCATCCAAATCCAAGTAAAAAGGAGCCAAGATCGGCGCCGTATCTACTTCTTCTCTTTTGTTCGTATCATATGAATAGATACATTGATAGACATCGGTCTCATGACAAGACTGGATAAAATTCCGCCGTTTATTAACTAGGTTACTATCTTCAGGCAGATAGATATTCCGTCTGAATATTCCGTTTACGACTCCGCCAAGTTCTGTATACGTCATGAGTTACACCCCGGATCACGTCGTTTATCGTATTCATTCCCAATCGTTTTATGTTCTTGTACTAAATTATGGGAACGCCAAATAATCTTACAGTTACCGGTCTCGAATCCGATTTTATTCTTCTGGATAATCTGCGGTATCATTTCGTCGATGACCTTCGTCAATTCAAAAGGATCCGATAGATAGATATGCTTCTCACTGGCTACATCAATTCCACAGATAATCAGATCCAATGCCGTTACATATGGTGTCTTATCAGATATCTTTTTATACCGATCTACTAGATATTTAAAGATTCCTTGATCCTGTTTTTCGGTATTTAAAGAAGATGCTTCCGGCAATGACGTATAATAATAATTAATTAATTGATCTAACGTAAATCTTGGAATAACTTCAATCCAAAAATCAGGAGCCGTAACTAGGACACGAGCACCATTCGGCATTTTCTTTAATTTCGTGCGTTCAGATTCCAACTGAAGAATACGGCTCGTATAATACCTGTTACGTTCGATCAGACTATATTCCCATAACCAATCTGGAAGATTATTAGGCGTCAGTAAAGACTCGGAAGATTCCTGCATAACTTTAAAAATATCTTCGATTGGTATCCTAGATTCGATTAGATATTGCAACGTATATTCCGTAATCGTACGATTCGTATTGGTATCCCATGGATAGAATCCGATGTTTCGATAGTATAATTCGGTCAGCTCCTTAGCTTTTCTTTCTGATTCCTCACTTTTTCGTTCCATAAAATAAAAACCTCTCTCTTCATTATTTTTTGTATGGATATATCGTATCATAATCCATTAGCGAAAGCAAAGGATCAGCGAAGGTCTATTTTCCGAAATTCCAGTGAAAACAGCGAAGTCTGTATCGGTATCTGTAAGTAAATAGTCTTAATATTGCGCGAAAGATAACTCTGATTGGCACCATACAGCGGCGTGATCTCATTTTCTAAGATATTGTTGTTGAAGTACATGAATGTTCGGATACCCCAATGAGTACAGGTATCTTCGGCTGTACTATGAGTACCGTACTGATCATGTACCGTTATTTCTTCCGAGATATAATTGATGTACGATTTCTTCGTTACCGGAATAATAATCGAAGAGTCCGCATAATCGACATCTAAGAAATATATATGACGAAAGCCGAAAGGATAGAAGGAGCCGTTGGCCTGATAATTTAACTGGCATACGAACGTGATTTTCTTTAACTTGAATTTATTTGGGAAACAGATGCGCATACACCCGCATTTCGGAATTACTCCAGGATAATCGTAATCGACATCGTCCTGTTCCGTAATCAGTATCTTTTGAATATCGAAAGATCCTGGTAGGAACGGGCATAATTCGATGACATTGAATTCTCGATCGATCAATGTACTGTCACTTGGTATCTCGATATCGATCGTAACTGCATTCGTCTGATACATATCGAATACCGGTTGCTGATCAGAGATAGCGTCATCTTTCAATATATCGGCATATTGTTTCTTAGATGTATTATTTATTGTTACATTAGCTACATCTTTATAAGCTGGCCCCATTGATGTGCTAAAATTAAATATATTATTCACTGATAAGAATCGTGGATGAATCGTTTGGCCGTAAATACCGTAAGCACCTGAAATGATGTTGTCTTCATTAGCAAAGACAATTCGATCAGAAGAATCGGCGCCGTTCTTTTCCTGTACTTGTGCTAACAGATATTGGATATAAGACTGTGACTGATTGACAACGGCCGTTTTGTTTTCTAAATTAGTTTTCAGTTCTGCCAGTTTAGTATCCAATGTCTTAATATCGGCTTCAGCCTGACCGAACCGATCCATCAGGTTCTTCGAATTATTTCGTAAAATCATAAAAAATTTTTCTCCTTAATATAGATAGGAACGTAAGATAGTCTGGATATCATTCAGTTGTCCTTGGATATCAATATAAGCCTTATCGATATCTGCTATTTTATCTGAAACATCTTTGATAGTCTCTTTGTATTGCTTTTCTCCTAAACGTACATCATTCACAATCTGTCCGATATTCAGCATGAACTTATCGTAGACATACGGTCCGTTTTTACAGATATTATATAGAATCATGCTATCACCATCTGACTTTCTTTGATTGCAATATCTGTGATGCCATAATAACTATGGTCCGCGTTTTCGATGACTAGCTTTATATCCGATATCGTTACGGCATCGGTTTCGCTTACTTCTTCCAATAGATAATCGTAGATATCTTTTCGACGATAGGTATATAACATATCGTCCGATAAAAACGGTGTATCTAAATAAGCATAAATATCGCCATCTGTCTTGATATCCATCACGGTATTAGCTGCTAGTTCTATTTCTATTTTTTGTTTCTTATCGGGAGAAGCGATACGAGTACCATTGAAATTTGTCCGTATCGGATTCCGATCGAATTCGAACTGGATATCTGTTGCATTATATACCCAAAAAGAAAGCGTGCATGTTTTTGGAAACGATAATGCCATATTCGCCTCTTTAGCTACTATCGTTTCAGCATGAGATGTATTAGACAATGTTACAATATTATCTTTGCCGGCAAGTACCATATATTTGTTACTGTTCTTAGGTACGAATTTATCGATCGATAATGGGAACGTATATGCTTTCTTATCGGTATTCAACATATATTTGTATACTTTAGTATTGCTTTCACCGGGTACCGTATAATAATTTTCATTATAGTTGTATGGCTTGACTCTTGTACCATTTATTTCGAAATACATCGAAGCATACGGTAAATTATCGACGCCATCGACAATGCAGGCTAATCGAGCTTGTTCATGAGTCTGTATTGTGTCAATCGGTATTGTAATTGTTCCGTTTTCGTATTCCTGTTTAAATCCAGAAGAAGCAAAATATAGGGTAGTCCCGAATAGATTCGTTGTTTCCATCATTGATCGTTGATATACTTTTTGTGCGTATGTTTCTAAATCCTGTAACTGTCGGTCTATTTCATTCTTTAGTTCGTTATATTCCGTGACAGATAACTCATATACTGTCTGGTATAAAATCAATAAATCATGATAGACTTGTCCGAGCTTCTGATTATAATCGTCAACATCGAACGTGTCGCCACCTTTTTTGAATGTCGTACGAAAAATAGATAATGCTGTATCGATATCATCCAATTCTTCCTGGACCATCGAAGGCGTCGGATAAGCCCCGGATTTCGTGATCGTATCCATGATGAGTTTTTTATAATAAGCTAATTTCTTTTCTTGGTCAATGTACAATCGTATCACTCTCCTTTCCGATGCAAAATTTTAGGTTACTAAGGAACGGTGACTGTACCGTATTATATGGCTGTATCGTGATATGTAGTTTTACAGAACTTATCGGTTCACTGATATATTGTACGTAAGAATTATTTACTTCCGCGTATTTTGTACCATACCGGATAATCTTAATACCTGTATCGTCGGAATTGATCGGTACGATCGGTAAAGCTGTTCCGTTCACAATCAATTCCATCGTGATATATGAACCTTTTTTGAAATTATTCGGAATATATATATTCGAGAATAAAGCAATCGACGAAATCGTCCCTTTCTGGATAATTTCATTCGATGTAATATCTAATGTCGAGAAATCGGCATTACTTAATGTAATCTGATTCAGCCGGATAACTTTACGACGAGTATTCGGAATGATTGGTTTATCATCCTTGTCCTGGTTATAAATGACATCATCTGTTTTGGCATTCGATCGTAACGTGATTCGAATATATTTAGAAGGTTTAAAAGAAAGCGTCCCAGAACCATAGATATATTGGTAGTTATTATAACTATATTCACGATTGAAAATAGGCGCCTCTTTTTTTATGGCTTTCGTAAAATAGATACCGTCATTGGATACTTGCAGATCTTCCAAGATAATATCTGTATCCTTCGTATCGATTTGAAGCATCGTAGCCTGTGACTCCGTATACAATTCTATCGTACACCGTACCGGTTCCGTATCATAATGGATAAGACCGTCTATCTTTTCTGATGAATCGGACGTTTCTAATCTCGAATATTCGAAAGCCGTATCCATCGAACTATCTTTGATTCGTTCGGGATCAGAGGTATCCGGCCATTCCGTATTTGCTGCATTCGTCGGTTTTACGTATGCATTTCCGGAATAACCATTTCCGGCGATATCCAATATCGTATAATCTATATTCTCTAACCCGCTGCATGGACAGAATATCGTATTGCCATCATCTGAATAAGAAAGCGCTCCAGAGAATACGGAAGCATTGATCCGTTTGATAGTCGTGAATTCCGAGATATTTCCACAGATCATATTCGTATCCTGCAACCGTTCGTTCTCGTAATCTAGTTTCTTTTGGATATCTTTTAAACGGACCGCTACGGTATCTTTTAAGTCACCGAAAGAGGAGCCGGAGGCCGACAGTTTTTCGGTAAGCTCCTGGATATCCAGATACATTTCAGCGATATTTTTGTTGACCGCATCGAAATCAGGTTCTTCTTCCGGCTGTATCGTTCTTGGCGTAAAAATTGGTTCGTATTCTGTTTTATTTGCTAATGTCTTTATTGTATCTGTATCCTGCTTTTCAGCTAGATATTCGGCATAATCATTTCTTAAACTATCTGCCACTGTAAGATCCCTCCTGACTTTATGAGATTGATATCCTTAAGAAGCGGCGGGATTCCGTTTTTATATACTCGTATAATAATCTTTAACCGTATATTCGTATTCACGATAGCTAATCGATATGGATTCACCGGAGTATAAGATATGGTATATGTTTGATTTGTTTCTTTTAATAGATCCTTATCGAAATTCAGATAAGAATCAGAAATTTTTTCGCCGTCTTTTTTTATTGTTACAGGTGATCCGATATCGATCGAGAATCGTGTCTGTAATCCTGAAATCAGTAATTCATCCTGTATGGTTTCCTGTTCTTTAGGTAGTATCGGATATTCCGTAATCCCATCGTATATCGAGAATTCGACAGAAGCATTCTTACATTCTCTGATATCAGCTGATAATTCAACGTATCAGCCGTTCGTAAAATCGATAGCATTGGATATGATTCCCGATGTATCATGAAAACTTTTATATTGAGCTGATAAATCCTTGAATCCAAAAGAATAGAGTATCTTATCGGATGTATCAGGAAGATCGTTATCGATACTGGTCACATCAGTTTTATTTGGTATAGCTTCCTCCAAGGAAATTGTCTTATCATTTACAACCGATACTTTCGGAACAAGCCGCCAGGAACTTGATTCTGCAACAATGTAATCTGTATCGGTCGTATGAATGATACTTTCTGGCAGAATAACATGATTTACATCCTGATCTACGATATCGCTCATTGGCTATCCACCTTTCTCGAGAATTTTTCGATCGTATTCTTGAATTTATTATCTGCTATATTGGAAGCGGTATCTGATTCTGTATCCAGCAAAATATTGTTAGTCTGGTTGAACTTAGAAAAAGAGTCGACAGCTGTCTCTTTTTTGTCGACATTCTGCGATATTTCTTCATATACATCAGATACGAGTTCTAATGTTAAGCCATATGCTGTTATTGGTTCGATATATTGATTCAGCGGAATATCGATAGTATCATTTGTTTCTGTAAGATAGCTGGCTGATACATCAGCATTATATACATGACATTCTACATAATTAATGACTTTTGGTTCTTTAAAAAGAATAGTTACGGCATCGTCTACTACATCTGGTTTGTCTTTTAGGTAACGGACTTCATAGTATCCGCTCTGTTCATTCTTTTTCAAATCGAACGGAATATCCATGCTATTATGATTAATCGTCGATATATCGGTACAATAAGCTGTATATCCTTGCGGATATATTCTCGTATCGTCATAAATCAAAGGTGATAACTCAGTTCCGTCTCGGTCCGTTACAGTATCGTGACTCCAAGTATAAGGAATAACGACGCCTTTTTTCTTATCAGTCGTATACGTATCGGTATTTTTCTCAATTTCGGAAATAACTTTCTGGAAATCTTTTTTCTTATTGGCTATCTCAGAAAGGATATGCGTCCGCATATAATCTTTAATATCTTCTAGGATACGCACTCGTGTATATAAAATATTTAAAAGATTGTATATATCTTGTTCGGTTGCGTTCATCTCGGAAGCGTTCATCCGTTCCGATAAATCTACTGGATTCATTGTAACGGTTGTCTGCAATTCCGATAGATAGTTTTGCAAATCCGAATCGTTCGCAATCATATTCGTTCCCCCTTTTTAACTGCGTTCAACTATTACCTTAACAAAAAAGAGAGACGGAGACCGTCCCTCTTTTTATCTATCTTATTCGAATTTATCCATAGATACCGTGATTTCTTTGATGGCTCCCAGCTGTTCTTTGCGGATATCCGGATATTCCGACATATTCTTGTTTTCCCAATAGACCTGGACTTCGAAATAGTTATACGTAGCGTCTAAATCTGTTTCGAATACTAGACGATCCGATAACGAAATATCTTCTTCGTCGACATCGCGGACAATCTTCGTAAGCGGTAAGTTGAATCGTTTCGGATCCGATAAAACAACGGCACCATTTGCTTTATTGAATTGTAGATTATAAGCATTTACTGATATCTGATAACCAATACGATAAACCTTATCGTTCTTAAAAAGCATCAACGGTTCGTTTACGGTGATATTTGTTTCAGATACTCCTTTGATAGTTGTCCAACTATCGCCGATAGCAACCGGTACTTTATAAGAGATATCCGCATCACCGGTACGCAATTCAATCGGATTCGTTTGATCCGTCGTCAATGATAAATTTTCGATCGTACGGATTTTGGAATCTTTATTCTCATTTACAATTGTTAATTCTTGTGTAGTTAATCCGAACGGGGATTCCGGCGGTTGTGCAATATAATCGCCTTCTCGTTTAATTCGGAGCGTTGTACGAATCTTGTTCGCAGCTAATCCATTTTCATTATAGACGATAGCCGAATATAATCCTTGGTTATTAGCAGCAGGATCGTTATGATTATCTTCCATAGTATGGATCTGATAATACATATCGCAAGCATTGATCGTATCGTCTGTTGACATAGCTTGTAAGCCGGAATCAGTTTCAGTCCTCGTATAATAATAGGTTGTATTATTCAGTTGCAAATCGCCTAATGAACCGTCTAATCCTCTATGTTGTAAGAATAACAGATTATAGTAGTTCTGATCATCGCCAGATAACATTTCGACGATTAAAATATACCGGATCGTTTCGTTCGTTTCTGGTTGTGGCAATAACGGATACGTACCATTTTGCGTATTTTCGAATGAAAATTGCACATAACGTTTCCCTTCGGATGCGGTCAGCGTTTTCATCGGCTGACTCTTGGCAAAGAAATGCCATGAATCGGAGTTCGTTTCCAAAGCGGCTTTATAATCAGCTTCAGCTTGGATTGGATTCCTAAAATTCGGAAGATCCCGTTCATCAATCAAATAACACATCAAAGCACCCGGATGATTATAGGCTCTTAGACATAATTCAATATCAGATAAGAATCCAGATTTTCCTTGCGGAATCTTGAAGTTATAAGCATATCCCGTATTCGGTTTATTCAGCTTCTTATAAATATTGAACGAATCATCGGATACTCCGGAATAGAAATTACCGGAACCGATGCTATCTGTCGGCGGCATCGCGAATTCGAACGAAGCATCGTAAACGATACCAGCTGATTTATAAAGCTCGTATGTTTCGGCATTGAAAGCCTGATCGATATCACGGTCCAGCGTAATGGTTTCGCCATCTTTATCTTTCGCTTTTATTTGTCGTACTCGAAATTTATTGATTTTTGGATTCTTTAAAGCGATATAGTCATAGATATGTAACCGTTCAAAGATTTTCGGATCCGATACCGTAATCTTATCCATACCTGTAAGTCCAGTTGTAGATACGTCACATATTTTATCAGCTTCATGACTATATTTATGAGTACGGAATAAATCATGATAACCACAATATTGTCCATCATTACGTACGAATCCGTTCTTAGCCAATTGATTCTTTAGCTGATAAACTTCGTCACGAAGATCTGAAATCTCGGATTTATATTTCTTTCGAAGGGAATCCGTCGTCTTTATCAGATTATTCCCTTCTTCTTTTGACATGAAATAACCGATTTCCTTTCCGTTCAAATGGACACTATTATTTACTGTATCTCTATGATTCGCATCGACGGCTACAGCTATCGTATTCGATGGTTTGCCAGCGACTTTATCAACATCCATTGCATTCGTGCCAGCTGCATCGGTCCGATAGACTAATTTACCTTTGGATACGGCATATTGGACGACAGCGTCCGCATCGATCTGATTTAATCCAATCAGTGTATATTCACTATTTGTATCTCCCATGAGTTACCTCCAAACAATCGTAATCTTGTCGGCTTGTCCTTTTTTATATTCAGATTTGCCAGTAAATAATTTCCAGGCATCGTAAGCCGCTTTATTCTTTTGCAATAATGCCCATAACGGATCGACGTTCAAGGTCTGTAAAACTTTTGAATCATCGATGCACAGACATTCCTTATAAGGATCCGTATGATAGCTATTCTTATCTTTTTCGGATAATCCCGTAAATATACCATTAATATAGATAAGGATTTCATCTTTCGTTTCTAGGATATTGCTAGGTATATTTAGATCTTCTAATTTTATTTCTCCGCCAGGATATTCGAAAGTATATTCTTTACGCGAAAAATCCTGTCGTATTTCAACAGAAATGACGTCCGGTTGTTTATGTTTCACCGTAACGATATCCTTGCCGGCAATCATTTTCTCTTCCGGGAAGTTGTTGGACATTAATCCAACGGTCGGGTTCTTCGTATTTCGTATCATGATTGTACGATTGCCAAGAAGTGTCCAATCATCTTTTACTAACCGGATACCGTTTCGATATACTGTCAGTCTTCCTGGAAAGAAAGAAATCGACTCTAATTCTTCGGGTATTTCGTACACATTAGCGGCAACCATATTATCTTGTTTCAACGTAATGAAAGTAGCCGCAACATCTTGTCCTTTTTCCGGTGTTTCGATAATATAACGGATTGAAGCATTCTTTAGGATATCTGGATTTAGGAAACGGACAGTCTGTCCATCATACTGTTCCATATAATCGATACCTTGTATCTGCTTGACGCCATTTACGAAGAGGTTCAGCATTCCGGCACCAGCTATATACGGATCTTTGATATAATAATAGTCTTTCTTCGTATTATAGTTCGGATTCGACGAATCGGAATCCAGTGTTGCCGTTCCTATTTTTAAAATATCATTAATCGTATTGGCATATTTGATTCCGTATACAATGATCTCGTCAGCCGTTGTATATTTTATGACGAAATCTACGGATGATACAGAGATGACATAGCTATTGATAAGCGTCATGATATTATGTTTCTCTGTATCCGTTACAGGTTTCCAGGTATCTGAATAACTGTCGTATATTTCGAACGTACCAACTGTCTGATCAAACTTATCCGGAACAAAAAAGCGGATTTCGTTGTTAGCTAACGTATCTGAATCGAGCATATCCGGATTCTTTAATTCTACGATAGAAGCTAGATTCGATAAAAGCTTCCCGTTCATATAAATCATTGCATTATCAACATGGCCAACATTTAAAGCCGGAATGGCTTTCATCATATCATATAGATAATGGTCCGAATCTTTTAACAGAACATATTTATCGGTCAGTTCTAGTTCTTCGTTCTTTAACGTAACTGCATGATTGAGCCGATCAATAATGACATCATCACTGGATATCAAGAGTCCATTGATAAATAAAACAACCGATTGATTTGTTAATAACCAAGTATCTGGATAAGAAATTCCAAGTTTTGTCGAAGTATTATTCGTTACGTCAATGGTTCCTACGGAAAGATGATCAGGATCATTTTTATCTAGTGTTTCTTTCGGAAGCAATAAATCAGAAGAATTAACTAACGCCGCATCCGCAACAATAATCTGACGTTGACTATCTTCTACTCGTCCAGCAAGCATCGGCAATCCATCGGATCCATCAGCTGGTTTCGTATCGATGACGGTCCACGGCATATTAATCTTGGCTCCCGGCACATAGATACGATCATCTCTATATTCTAGATTATCTAATATAGGATGCATCAATTCACCGTTAATAAAAACAAGTGGTCGACGAACTTGATGCAATAATTTAATAATGCCACGATCCTGTAAATCGGTATCTCGTATATACCCGAATTCATGACCTGGAGAGCTTAGAAAATCAATCGTGTATTTTTCAGGATCGTAATTTTCGTCTGTGATCGTAACGTCCTGATTTTCTTCATCGACGTTATAGAATCGATCTTCCAGATTCAATCCGTTGATGAATACGTTCATCGGGACTTTCATATCTTGCAAATGATATCCAGAAGCTAAGTTCTTCGAATTGGATATTTTGGCTGTTCCAGTATCACGGATCCATCCGAATTGATACGTACAGGCTAAGACATAATCATAGTTCTGTGCCGCCGAATAATTCAAGATAATCGTTCCGTTATCGATGACATAATCTCCTTCATCGACTGTATCAGAAGGAATCAGTAGATCACCTAAATATTCTCCGTTACGGTATCCATAGAATTCCGTATTGTGCGGCGATATCGTAATCGTCGGATTTTCTTTATTTACCTTGACAAGCCGTTTCGTAAGTCCTGTTATTTTGCCATAGTTTATATGTATAGCTGATTCCCTGGTATTCAATAAGGCTTGCGTCGGATATTGAAGACATATACTACTTACTTTTTCGAAATCGTGTCGTAACGTATGTGTGATGAAAAATTTATCGTACTTTACGTTCGGAAGAATAAACTGAGATTTGGCATCGTTCGGAATTTCGTTATACTTAGGATCAACGAATGGATTATTCCAGTTTTCGTTCGTCCATTTATCGCCATATAAATAATCCTGTTTATTCTTATAATCCATCTTATCCTTATAGTAATGCTGGAAGTAGTCGGAATTCGTTTCCTGGAGTTTATAGACCGTATTTCCGACAGCATCTAATGGACTGATGAACGCAAAGTCAGAGAAAGCTGCCTGCGCGAATGGATTATCATCTATCAAAGAAGCTTTGATCGGCTGCCACTCTGCGCCATCGTAATAATACAGAACCTGATTATGAATCCATAACTGTCCTGTTACCGGATTGCTGGGTATGACTTCGACAAGCATCTGATCCGTAATCTGGAATTTACTGCCGAATACCAGCTCCCATTTATTCTTTATCTTATTGCAGTATTTCAGTTCATTCGTACGATCATCACGCCATAAGGCCCCATGAAGTTTAAGTTCCGGTTCCTCGTTTTTTTTCGGTTGTTCCGAAATATGACGCGTCGTTTCGTATATTTTGTGCAGATCTTCATTCTGTAATAATTCAGATCCACGACCAGAAGTGAAACTACGTTTGTAAGGCAGACTCAAACAGGAGTCCCTCCTTTTCTATTGAATATATAAAAATTACCTATCTTTAATATTACGAACAAAAAAAGAGACGCCATAACGTCTCTTTTAGATATCCTATCGTAACCGGAACGGATTGAAATAACATGCAACCATCGCTTTGCTTCTCGGTCCATTTGTACATCCTTTCAATTTCCAGCCGGCATAGATACGGAAATAGAAATACTTGCACCACGGTTTCGTTAAATAAAAAGACCAGGTCTTATCGATCGTTTCATGGTTATCGCCGATATAGCTTATCCATTCAGCATCAATGCCGCCGCCATATTTTTTTAATACGACGTTCTCTTTCGGCGTATATTCACGACCTAATACTTCGTACGCAAATCCATAAGCTGTATTCCGATATAACCAGGCTAAACGACAAAAATATCGCTGAATCTTTTCTTTTGTCGTAAAGTTTGGATCCAGAATATCGACATATCCAGGTTTCAAGCCGTATGATTTATCTTCCAGGTGATATACGTAATGCTTATCGAAGTCATATCGAAATAGCTTCGGTACATGGCCTTCTGAAATCATCCAACCAACATCCAGACAATTATCGTATGTTTGCCACCAACGAAGACAATGAGGCAAGTCTCCTTTTTCGTCTGCGAATAAAACGACGATCGGATTCGTAATATATGCAACTACCATAGAGACGATCGTTAGGATTGCATATAATATCCAAGTCATAATAAATGGATTCCCCTTTCGTTTTTTATATAAAATAAATCCATACATCTTATGGATTACGTGATATAATAGAGACAAATAAAAAAGAGGAGGTCTTACTTATGGGTATCGACGCAGAACTATATTTTGGAACCCCTAATATTGAGGAAGCTTTAGAAAAAGAATGTGAACGTGCTTCCCGGGAAGAAGATAGACGAAGGGCTTATGAACTCGCAAAATATACAAAGAAAGCCCAGAAACAATGGAAACAGAAAGAACAATCAGAATCTGAGAAATCTTCTTTCAACAAGAGTTATCGTATCGAAAGCCGCTACCGTTTCGAGAAACGGATAGATGATAAAATATATGATTCTCCAGAAAAAGCTATGGAATCGGCCAAGAAAATTCTTAAAGAATATTTTGTATTAGTCGACGCAGAAACGAATAAACCAATTGGACTATTGTTTGACAGTGAATACGATGCATATAACTATTGGGAAGAAAAATTATAAAGTATATTAAGAGAGAGTAGACTACTCTTTTTTAATATGACAATACCAAAATAATACTCGTGACTTTAGCAAAGAAATACTAAAATAAAATTAAGAGCCGACAAAAATCGGCTCTCTTTTTATATATCGAAAGAATCTTCTAAATCTACGTCTGCTGTTATTCCAGCTATTTTCTTTGCAAATTTTAAACAGCCAAGAATAAATAATTTATGAATATGACAGCAAGCTTCTTTTCCTTTAGACGGTTCCGAATAAGGACAACCATAGCCACAAAGAAAGCGAAAATCGCAAACATCACAATCTGACAAGTTTGAAGCCTCGATAGATGCATAATAATTATCTTCTATATCATCAAAATCATCAGCTACTGTACCTATTTTATTACAAGAATTATGACAAGCATATATATTTCCGTCTAAATCTAAATTAATCATACGACGCATCTGACAGCAATCAATATCAGGTATCTGCTTTCCATCTAAGAATGCGTTTATTCTCGGTACGAACGTATCTAGAAAAAGATAGGAGCGGCCTATTTTTCCTTTTAATAATTCATTATATGCCGTATCTACGATATCGTTCATCGTTTTTTCGAAAGCCTCATAATCGAAGTTATATAAATCTTTAGGCATATCCCATGTAACTATCAATGGTTCATAGAAAATATTGATATCTTTGCCGAGCTTATCCTCAAAATAATTCCATAAAGAAAATAAATCCTGATTATAAGCTGAAAGACAAAAATCTACCGATTTATGATTTACCTGACGAAATAAATTCATGAAACTTTCGTCTTCTAACACATTGAATCCTCTTGTTTTTTTAGAACAAGGACCGTCATTACTTACAACTAGGCTAATATTATGTTCATTAATATAATCTACTTTATCCTTGGTAAGTAGTGCTCCATTCGTTACGATATTATAATCTAAAACATCACCAAATTCAAAAACAGTTTGCTTGATAATATTCCAATACAATAAAGGTTCTCCGCCCCAAAAAGAAATCAATAGTTTATGCAGATAATCCGGTCTAATATTTACGAGATGATGGATATATTTTATTGTATTTTTTGATAAATTTTTCGATTCCTGATCAGCGACATTCCCTGTCTGAATACAATAGCGACATTTAAAATTACATTTATTTCCCATCATCAAATTGATTCTTCGAATATCTATTTCAGCCAATAGATGAAACGCCTCCTTTTTCTTTCATTGCTTTTTATTCCTGTTTCCACTCATGACGATTCAATAATGCTTCTTCGTCTATATTATATTTCTTTAAAAGTTTTTTATAATGACGATATAAACATCTAAAGATATAACATTCGTTATCTGTAATATTAGCGACACAAGCCGGCCCGCATATTTCTTTAAATGGACATTCTTTGCATTGGTTCGGAATATAAGAATCGACTAAATTCCAATCTACACCTTTATAGATATCGCCGATATAAGTATCTCCGTAAGGGCAAAGCAAAAAACGACCGTCCAAGGTAACAGTTACATTACGTGGATTACAACAGCGGCATCCTTTTTCGTATGGATGATGATTTAAAAAATGACGAATAAAAGCGTGCATTGCGCCGAGCGAAAAAATATTACTTTCTGGCGTGTATTTCATGATACCCAATTCCATACGTTGCGCGTATTGCTGTATATAACTCTTTGCGTCTTCTCGTGTTGTTTCTTCATTTGGACTATTTTTCGTTTGATGCACGAATGCTGGGATATTCGTAAGACAATCACCAGCCATCATCCCATGAGCTTTTCCAAGACGTCTCGTTTCCATAATTGTTTTATCCATGTTCGTATTTCCATGATAGAATACTTGGGATACACCATTTGTTTCAATACAGCCTATGGCATCATAGTTCGGAAGACAAGGAGAACGTTTGCTATTTTCTCCGTCATAAGATACAGCTGTAATGATATGATATTTATTGCAGAAATCGACCATTTCATTATTCAACAATGTGCCGTTCGTTGTCGTATGAATACGTTTTACGGTCGTTAATTGTGGAATGATTTCTTTCATTCTCTCGAAATATAAGAATGGTTCGCCACCACAAAGGTGTAAATCTTCTGTTTCACTATCGTTCATCCATTTAATAATATCCGGATTATAGTCGTATGAAGTACGTAGACAGTGGCAATATTCACAATGCAGATTACATTGCCCACCAAATTTTAGTACGACTTTCTTAGTTTTCGTCACTATAATACTCCTTCTGAAGATCTCGAACTAATTGTTTGTCGGTCTTAAGTTCTTCTATGATCTTATCAATATTTTTTACATCTAATACGCTATGCTTGTCGGCTTCTTTTAAAATATTCCCTTCCTTGCTGGTATCATTGTCAGGAAGTGTTTTTATAAATAATCTGGTGAGAGCATCAATCTGCGATTCAAGATAAGTAACTGTATTATAAATATCGACGGAGCGCATCATCGTAACTTTTTTATGGATATATTCGCATCTTTCTTTGTAAAACGGCGAATATTGCTGCATGATCTGTGTCTTAGTATAATGATCCGGCATTTCTATATTTTCGGCACCCGGACATTCATAATCAGTATCCCAATTTAAGAAGATAACGATATCACTATGATCTGTAGAAATAGAAACGCGACATAATCCATAAGCTTCGTTTTGCTGTTCTGAAGCAGCATAATATCGACTTACCATTTCGTACATTGGAGAAATACGTAATTCCAACTGATTCGTCCATTGAAGGGAAAGATTGATTACTTTCCCGGCATATTCGTCGAATAATAATTCAACTGTCTTATCATATTCATATCCATTAGTCTCGCCTTTGAAATTGAATATAAGACGGGTATCGTTTTTCGTAATCTTATAATCGACTCTACGTATTTCTCCATCTATCAATGGCCTATGTATGACTATCATAATTAACCTCCTCTGTTTAAAAACGAATCGATGCCTCCCATATTTAACATATGGAAGATATCCTGTTTTATCTTCTCAATACGGCATAGATGGGTACTAGCATCTGTATATGCCAAACTACAAACGTTCCGAATCCGGCATTTCTTATTTTTACAGAAAGAGATGTCTTCGGTATCATAGAAATTTTTAACTAGCGTAGCTTTATCATCAAATATTGTACCGTACTTTTTCAATGTCCGAATACCGACAACAGACCCGTCCAATAAATAATTGAATCCTAATCTTGTTGGTACATGATCGGCATACCATGCTTTTGGCTCAGACTCTATTTGTGTACAAACTTCGGATAATGATTTTTCGTATATATCATAATCAAAGTTTTGAATAAGTTTCTGGTTATATGGTGTATTTTGTATAACGTTGTGCGCAAAATAAAATGGACGCTTTAATTTATTTTTTGCTTGCTTATATATTTCTAATACGTTTGTATTTCTGTTCGTAATAACGGATAAAATACGAAGGTTCTGTATTTTTTTTACAAGTTCTAACTTATCGTCTAAAACATCGTATCCTCTTAAATATTCTGTTTCATTCCCATCCCAAGATAAGTGTATTTCGATATTATTTTTATTGATATATTCTATTTTATCTGGTGTTAAATAATATCCATTTGTCATAATCTTTTTATGAATACGCTTCGGAATATTGTCAAACAGATAAATAATATCGTCCCAATATAAAAGAGGTTCGCCACCACTGGCTATGATAGAATATAAAGAATTCGGCGCATTAGTAATATATTCTATCATTAATTTTTTATTCTTTTTGGTAAGTCTCGGTAAATCGTGATGACATATATCACGATAGCAATATCGGCAATGGAGATTGCAAGAAATACCAAAAGGAATACACAGTCGTCCTGGATAGAACATTATTCCTCGTCATTATCGTGGCAATTACAATTGCAATTACAATTCCCAGTTTCAGACGAAGAATTGATAACATGATAATGGGAACGACGTACCAATTCGTTTAAGAGAGCGGATATCGAATAAGTTCCGCCACCGATACCATTTGCCGAAGAATAATTATCGTAAGTGCGTGTAATATGTCGGCTTCCAGATGCTTGAGAATTCGTAAGTGTTCGTTCACCAGTCTTAACGCCATTTGCATTTGTACCATCGACGTGTACTTGATAAGATCCTATGTTAATAGCGCTGATTTTTCCTTGTAAATCGTTACGAAGTGCATCGATATCGGCGGACATTCCTTTATCGTTTTCCATTAAGGTATGAAGGTCGTCATAAATCTGACCGACAAGTTCGTCGCCTTTCTTCATCCCTTCTGTTTCTAATACTTTATTTTTTAATGCCATAAAAAAACTCCTTTTACAGATTATCTTTATCTAGTGAAATAGAACCAAATGCGTTCCATTTATTTCCGCTATAAAATTTAATTAATTTATGTTTCGTATCGAACCATATTAGGTTATCTTTCGGTGATTGTGGCGCATTAGGACCTACATACATAAGTCCATTGATATAATTTTTTAAATCCTCTATTTGCTGTGTTAAAGAGCCGGACATACTTGATTTCATACCATTAATCAGCGGCATATATCGACTATCATGGTTATGTGTTGTAACATCACCAACGAGTTCCAAATTTTCTCTAGCTTTAGCGCGATCCGTTAAATCGCCAAGGTTTTTGCTTTTCTGCAAGCAATTTTTTAAATAACCAGCGTAGAATACTAGCCATCCCTTAGCTGATTTCCATTTTAATACAGCCAAAATTATGTACCTCCTTTTTATTGCTTCATAATTTTATATAAAGACTTACTATCGTCTGTACTATTTACGGTGAAATTAGCTGAAAGATTTGGCGTATTATTCGTTCCATCACAAAGTAGCCATCCGGTTGGTATTTCAGTTTTCTTTCCATACCAATCGATAATCATACCTTTCCTTAAAATAGCGTCAATAGACTTTCTATTGCTTGCTACATTTGTTGTAAGCGTAGCAATAGATGTTTTATTAGATTCGCTTGATTTTTTAATCAATTCAATATTATCAGTATTCTTTTTAATTTGCGTATCTAGTTCAGCTAAATTTTGTCCATAAGAATTTACAGCTTTTATATATATTCCATCATTTAATGTCATGTCGATATTCGGATTAATTGTATATAATATACCACCAGATGGCATGAACATTTTCTGACTTATTGTAGAATACAAAATACGGTTGTTATAATCTGAAGTATTTGCTGAAATATAATATTCTTCAACATCATATACGTTATCTTGTGATAAAGTAGAAATATCGAATAAAGTAGCAGATTTTGTAATATTATAAGAACTTGGCATCGATGTCCAGTTATCCTGATTGTCGAAATATACTTTCGAGAAATCATTTAAGATATCGATTGTATTTAGGACTACGGAACCTGTATCGTTAATATCAAATACGGTATCTAATAATAACGAACAATTATCTGGTATAGTTATCATAATTGTATGTCGGCCGAGACTTAGTCCAGTAGCATCTAATAATACGACCTTGTCGGTTGTATTTGTTGTTATTAAAGAAGGATATCGATAAGCCAGTCTGTTTGTCACTCTATTCCCATCGATAAATACTGAAACAAACGGATCCGAAGCAGTCGTATCCGCTTTCAATACAGTACCAAGCAATTTAAAACGCGTACCATAAAAGCCAATAGTCAGCGTACAGGCTTTTGAGAATTTAAAATGACCACTATCTATCGTAACATTCGCTGAAGGATTTGCTATATATTTATTAGATATATCTACTCTCGTATATCCAGAAGCTACCGCGTCGTTAACATCCATACTGATATTATCGTAACTTGCACTATAATTCCAATTGTGATACGTATCTTTATAAGTATAGTGTTTTCCGTTTAGAATGTCATAGATATCATTACGCCAGGAAGAAAGAGCACGTGCCGTTTCTTCAATCGTGTTACAAAAATTTCCACGAATTACGAGATCAACAGAATTAATAATATTTCCCGGTTCATTATAAACCGGTCCGATAACAGAAAGATTCAGCGTATCTTGCTTCGTTCCTTGCAATCTAGATATTTTTGTATTTAGATTCGTTAATTCTTGTGATAAATCATCAGATAAGTCTTTTTTCGTTATTTTATCAGCTGTTTTACGATAAGCGTTTGTATCGGTACCTAACTTATTGATGTCATTTTGAAGCAAGGAGATAGCGGATGTGTTTGTATTTATTTGTATCGTATTTTGATTGATCGTATCAGTATTCGTTTGGACTTGTTTCTTTAAACCAGTGTAAGCCGACGCATTATTGGATAATCCTAATTTATTGATTCGATTATCGACAATTGTATTAACATTATTCGTTAGATCAGTTTGATTATTCGTTAATTTCGTATTGATGATATCGATTTGTCGTTTGTTTTCATTAATATCTTGATAAGCGATATATAGAGAATCTTTCTGTATGATATCGTCTTTACTATAGTAGTTATCGTCTATCGTATTCTTTAATTCATTTGTACTTTTAGCGATATCATTATTAATTTTATTTACAGTAGTCGTCAGCTGTTGTTGCGTAACCATATCGTTAAAAGATTGCCCACTATCACTTTGTTTAATGCCATTTATTTTGGCTCTAAGTTCTGTGTCTAAATTACGTTCATGAACTAAAAAAGAATCTGCCATAAGATATCTATTTTCCTCCTTACAGTTTCATGATTTTAAACAATGCAATATATGGTGGCATATTATTGTGAGGTTTGCCGCCGCCGCCAGAAACACTAATTTTTACAGAATGTTTATGATTTCCATCAAAATGACAAATATATTCTGTATGATTATCATCTGCATTACCTTCTGAACGTAGTCCTGATTGTAATACAGAGAATTTTCCAGAAGTAGCATCTTTTCCAAGTTTGCTGGGAGTATCTTCTTTGCCATAAAATGTATTTGAACGACATCGGAAATTACCAGATAAATCAGTATAATCAGTCGCTGTTCCAGAATGATCATGTGGAGGAATCGTATCTTTATTTAATGTAACAGCTTCTTCTCCACCTGTGGCTAAGAAAGAATATTTTCCGCCAGCTGATATGATAAATTTATCTCTTAAATCTGGCGTTCCATTTGTTCCGTCACAGATATGCCATCCAGAAGGTACTTGATTTGATTGACCATACCAATCCATAATCATACCACGATGGAATAAGCCTTCGGTTGGAAGTGCGCTTAATGGTATCTGTCCATTGCTATCCAAAACTAAAACATTGCCGGCACTTGTACCAGGAACATGATTTCCAACAGTATCCGCATTTCCTCCGTTCGCTTTCATCGAAGTTGGAAAATCAGTAATATCTGCTACTTTATGTGTATGATATTTCATAGCGGCATCTACGATACCATATCCAGCTAATGTAGTCGGCGTATTTTTAATGTTATTCCAATTAACTGTCTTGCCATCCGGAATATCTTCTTCATCGTCAACTAAATCACCATCACTATTGATATAAGCATTCGTATCGATCCATAAATCACCGATTTCCGAACTCTGTGGTTCATTATCCATCATAAAACATCTTGGATACGGATTTCCAATACGGATCCATTCGATATAAGATACAACTAACTTATGACCAACTTGAAGTTCATCTGTGACGTAAAACTGATATTCATTTAATTCTACCAAATTACCGTATTCTACAGTTCGTTCCAGAACGCCATCTATCTTTACGGATAAATGATTTCTACCAGGAAGATAAGTTCCTTTATCTAATCGAAAGATAAAATGACCTTCGTTATCTATTTTTCCGGTACGCTGCTGCCCACTATCTGTATTATAGACAAAAGTTTTATTGTCCGTATCGATGCTTTTAACAGTAAAGACTTCGTTGACGACCATACTATCTTTCATAATAGCGATTGTATTATCGTTTTTTACGTTACGGGCTACCCAATCCGTTTGTCCTTTTAATTTTATATATTCATTTCCATTCGTAGTATCAATGTATATCGTACCGTCAGGAAGATCTGTAAAATTATAATTGTCTTTATTTTCGTCCGTTAAAATAAGTGCACGTTTCTCTTGCAGTACATTTTCGTTTATTTTACGGACGCCTTGTGGTGTCTTCAATAAAAAGCAGGCTCCTTTCTTTCGTATATCGTTATAATTCCTACTGTGTATTAATTACAGCAAAACTTGGCGGAAAGACCGCGGTTTTTAATCGTGGGATAAATGCTACTTGTAGACAAAACCTTGTAAATTGTCTACAAGTATGATAATATATAAATATGGAAACAATATATTTCAGGACAAAGACAACAGTATCCTTCATAAACTATCATTTTGTATTCTGCCCAAAATACAGGCGTAAGATTTTTCTTATTCCGAATGTTGAAAATCGTTTCAAGGAGTTGACGCAAAAGATTTGCGAAGAACTCAAAATTGAGATACTTACTATGGAATGTCATATAGACCATGTACATCTATTTCTCAAATGTTGGCCTTCGCAATCTCCTGCGGATATAATGAAAATGATTAAAGGAGCTTCTTCCCATGTTCTAAGAGATGAATTTTCACAATTATCGGGAATGACTGCTCTTTGGACAAGAAGTTATTTTGTTTCTACTGCTGGAAGTATCAGCAACGAGACAATTAAATGGTACGTTAATACTCAAAAAACAAGAGGGTGATAACAATAATAAAAACGTTTAAGTTCAAGTTGTATCGGTCTCATCGCAACAGGAAACTACACAGACAGATAAATGCTGCTGGTTTGGCATACAATCATTGCATCAAACTTCACAAGCGGTACTATCGTCTGTATCACAAACACTTGAAAAAAGCAAGGCTCCAGAAGCATATAACAAAACTAAAGAAGGTTCCAAAGTTCAGCTACTTTTTGGAGTTCGGCTCTCAAGCTGTACAGAATGTTACAGAGCGTATTGAATTTGGCTATAAAAAATTCTTCTGCAAAGAAAACAAGCGTCCTCCAAAATATAAGAAAGTTAACAAGACCAAATCCTTCACGCTCAAGCAGGCTGGCTGGAAGCTAGACGAAGATAATCATGCCATCACCATCAATGGACAAAAGTACCGTTATCACAAGTCTAGAGAAATCGAAGGAACCATCAAAACCGTAACGATTAAACGAGACGCCGTAGGCGACATCTACGTTTTCTTTGTCTGTCAGGTAAAACAGAATATCGTTATCCCCAGATTGGGTAAAAGCATCGGGTTTGATTTTGGTCTTAAAGATCATATTCTGATTGCTCCTACAGAAGAAGATGATGTAGATATACCTCGGTTTTTACAACAAAATCGCAACAAACTTAGAAAAATGCAGAAAAAAGTATCTCGCAAACTTCTTGCCAATACCGATCAATTTGTGAAGAAAGGAAAAGGTCTTGCTCCAGTCTATAAAAAACCACTTCATGAATGTAAAAATATCCAGAAGTGTTTTAAGAAGCAAGCTCGTTTGCATCGCAGAATTGCTAATCAGCGAGAAGCCTATCATTGGCATCTTGCCTATGAGCTGTGTAACAAATATGCTATTATCTGCTTGGAATCGTTGAATATGAAATGGATGCAGATGGGACATGGTAAGAAAATAGGTGACTATGGCTTTAGCGAGTTTCTAACTATTTTAAAATACGTCGCTTCTCGATGTGGAACTACGATTGTCCAAATAGATAAATGGTATCCATCTAGTCAGCTTTGTCATAATTGCGGATATCAGAACAAATATATCAAAGATGTTCGCATCCGAGAATGGACTTGCCCTAAGTGCGGTAAACATCATGATAGGGATCGTAATGCCGCAATAAATATCCTAAAAGAAGGACTTAAGCAACTCAAAGTTATCTGAATTATATATACTGGGCGGAACATCGTCCAGTAGGAGAGAAGATAGAAGACCTATCTGGTTAATCTCAGAAAGGCATTCTTCAGTGACCCTAGAATCTCCCGAATTTATTCGGTAGAGTATGTCAACTAAGAAAAAAGAAGAGGTTCGTATGCCTCTTCTTTTTACACTTTATACCCTGTTATTAGGAGGAGGTGGTGGCGGCATAATCCTTCGATTCTGTTCGTCTTCCTCCAGGATATCCGGTATATTATCGTTATTTTTATCGACGAAGATGACTTTCAACATCGTAACGCCAGCAGCAATCGTACTGCCAGAAACTAATAGCGTTAAAAAGGAACGCCACTCTTGAATAAGGCTTATCTTTATTCTTTCATCTCCGCTTCCCGTCATGAAAAGATATATCCATGATACGACATATACTAAGAAGCAAAAGATAAAAAATAATACGATACCAATAACGGTATGTCTTAGATTCGGAGAATTCGATAATTCTATCTTGGATAATGTATGAAATGCCATTTCCTTAAAATTTTGTAATAATTTCATTCTAATCGTCAACTACTTCCAGGAAAAGATCTTTTAAATCATGAGTTTTCAAATTCATATCTTTAGGAACATCTAATGTAATTACGAAATCGATATAATTTTCCGGGTTATTCCGATCTGTTCCATCATTTGCTTTTCCGCTTAACGGCATCGTTTCAACAAATACAGCTGTCGCAACTGTTCCCGATATATTTAAAGAAGCTTGCGATTTCTTCGTAGCTACCGTAAGATATGGAAGAAGATAAGCGTCCTCGGCATCTTTGAAATATAGGTTTAATTTTAAATTTCCAATATTTGCGACGTCTTTCGTACCATATCGGTTATTCCATAATCTTACGGCAATGGAAAGCGGTTCTTCTTGTGTATAACTCCCGGCATATTCTGTTTCTGTTTCTACATAGTCTTTATTGATATCCTGTGTATACCAGGTCAATATCGGTTCATTCATGAATTAAATCTCTCCTCCTATTCTCCGATATGGATACCCGTTATGTACAATGAAGCTCCGGATACGATAAACTTACTATTCAAGGCTAACGTAACGGAATGTCCATTTTGTATCAGCGAATAATCAGTATCTTTGATTAAAATATTATTTTTATCGTTCGTAAGATAGAATATCTGGAAAAAATCCGTTGTCTTCGTATTTGGTATCGAAAGAGAAGCGGCCGCTGCTATCGGACCTACATAAAAAGCGTTGCTAAATAGCTTATTTGATACTGAAGTATCTAATTGATTTTTGGCTATTTTATCGGTTTTCTTGACGCAGGAACTAATATCTGGCACATTTTTCTTTAAATCAGATATTGAAGTTTCCATTGCTATAATACGATTAGTTACATTCTGTGTCAGTGTATCGAACTGAGTCTTGATATTTTGTCCGTTCCCGATATCTCCGACAGCATTTTTAGCGTACGTTGCATCGGCTTCTATTTTATCGATGACTTTCTGTAAATTTTCGTAAGACCACATATGTCGTGTGATTTTATACGTAACGATATCGCCATTCGATATATGCTTTGTCGGCGCCAGCATAAACATATTAGATAACGTTCCCTTATCTTTGTCTGAAGCCTGAGTGCCATTCGATAAAGTTTCGTAAAAATCTACGTTGCGTCTAAGCCGATTCCCATTGATCCAGACTTCTAGCTGTTGCTCGCCAATTTCATATTGCGCTTTTTTACTGCTTCCTAAGGTTGTATCAGTATGAAACAACCTTGATCCGTTATACGGCTGTGAATTTTCTTCGGTGAAGATAGCCATGCGTTGAAACGTTTCGCGTTGCGGTGTTCCTCTTACAGCTCTTGTTACGACAACCTGTACAGGAGTAGCTCGATCCAACGGTTCGATTAGTTTAAAACCGATGCCGATATCTTCATATTCGTAATCGCCCTTACGAATGACTTCCGTAAACTGATCCTTCATCAAAGGCGCGTTATCGATATAGATATCTAAAGCATCCGTATTTGGTATGAAATATAAATCGGTCTGATTCTTGTCAAATAAGAACGTCTGTAAATCGGCTGGATTCTTTTCTTCCGTAAAGATATAGCCGTTTCGTATCGGGCAATCCGACTGGTCATTGATCGGTACCCAGCCATAGGAACCATCTTTCTCCCGCCAGATATATAATGTATTCGTCGTTTCATCGTACCAGATATCGTCTTTTTCTGGATTCTCTGGTTCTACGAAATAAATGAATTTCTGTTTCTTATAAATTTCTCCATTCAGCCATAAGACATTATTTGGATCGACATAGACACGGCGTAGATATCGATTTAAATTCAATAACTCGACGTCGACTGTCGTCCCGATATGCCAATAAGCGAATCCAAGCAGGAAATAATTATCTTCGTATTCTTTGATATCCGGAGAACTCGGACTCGTCGAAATAATTCCTTTCTGATATAAGAATCCGGATCCATCTTGAGCAACGAAAATAGCATCGATTCGATCGTTCGAATATAGATATTCTATATTTACCGTGTATCCAGCCCATTCAGTCGACACTAATATCTTATTTTCGATAATCGAGACGTAGGGTACGGTTGTTCCTTCTTCTGTTTTTATTGAAAATTCCGAATCTAACGGTTTTATTTTATGTTCTGGCAGATTATATAATACCTGGGCATGGATAGCATCAGAATATACTGGGAACTGTAGCGTGATGATACCTTGGTTCGATACCGTAACGGTTTCACGGTATTTTTGGAAAACAGGCGGACCGACGACTTGGGTATAGGCGTCCATAATAACTTCTTCGCCTTTTTTATTGATGAATGTACCTTTCCCGATATGAATGCTCCAGTTCGCTAAATCTTTGGTTAATTCGAATCCTTCGACGATGCCCCAACCGCCGATACGTAATCGTTCCCGGTCGATCCATTGTTCAATCAGCCGAAAATTAAAATTTATATCTTCATCATGGATACCCGGCCTGAAGTCGAGGTCTAATAATTTATTCTCTATCATATCTAATTCCCTTCGAAAATAAGTACCGGGATTTCACCGGACGATATATTCTTATCAAGTTCCTGCTGTATCAAATCTTTATAAGCGATATAATACTTCGGCACTTTTACAATCAGTGTGGAACCTAGCCGATATGGACGACCTAGAATATTCCCTTCGTCGATCATTTCGTAATTCGGTATAATATCCGCTTCTCCTCCACCTAATTGCCGTAAATCGTATACGTTTAGGATACTTTCTTTGACGATCCATATCGTAGCAATAATGATACCCTGTCCTTGATAAAGCGGCGCCGGCGTTAGTTTTATAGTAGCTGTAACCGATGAAGCATAATTATCTGTTATATATAAGATATCGCCTAACTCATTCCCAGTCAGCTTATTTAAATAAACCGAAGCTGCATCTATATTTTCACTATTAAGTGAGCGGATATTCAATGTATTTCCGGTTGCCGATATAGCTACGTTATTACGTTTCACTTTATCGGTATCGACGTACAAAATATATTCCTGGTTATCGTCCGGTATCATGAACTCCATATAATCGGTGTCCAATTGTAAAAAGGAATTCTTATAAGGTTGTACAATTAGTTTATATCCGGTCGCAATTTTGACATACGATAAATTTATTTTTTCTTCTATTGTCGTAATTACGTCCGTATCGGTACACACAAGTATAGTATTATTTTCTGAAAGGATCGTAGCAGCATTATTCGGAATAGCTGGATCGGTTGCTTCTTTCTTCGCGAAGAATAATCGTGATTTATTATCAACACCGAGATACGTTATATTATCCGACGTATCCATATAATCCAGAATTAATTCGGCTTTTAAAGAAATGCCATCTTTTCGTATCGTATCTGATAGATTAATTTCCGGGTGGTTCTGTCCATATTTATTATGTAAATTCAAATAATATTGAACCGGCATATCCGTGATCCACGAAGTATGTGATGCTGTGTGGCAGTAAGAATTTAGATAGACATACATCATGATTTCATAAATCAGTTTTGCATTATCTTTGATATTCACAAAGAAATCCTTTTCAGATAAAATAATGAATCCACTATGTTCTTTTTTTAATAATAATATTGGACATATACCATTGAATAAATTGATATATCGAAAATCATCTAATGGGTAAGCCGCATGGACTGTATCCATATCGAAATAGTACGGATACGATTTAATCGTATACTGTGTCTGATTATATAATAACGAAGAAACGAGTGCACAAGTCGTATCTTTCGTTTCGCTGCTCGTCGTTTTCAACATAGGCGCAAAAAAATTGACAGCCATCCATATGTTACAGTTACTATCCAAGATATCGTTAATGGATATTGTATTATTGCCTGATTTAATAGAACCAGTGCCTGTCGAGGAGCCTACAAAAAGAAAATCACAGTTCTTATAGTTTTGATTAATTAATGAGTTCGGATCTTCGGAATTTCCATTTACCGTGATATTCCCTGGACATAGATCTCGTTTCGAAGCATCACTGAAGATACTATTCAAATCGTATAAGAAATTGTCAGATAAAATAGAATTTTCGACGACACCGATACGAATATTATAGGGCGCGCTGGATTCGTAACGTCCGTTCCGTTTCAGGATCGCCTTCCAGGAAAATGATTCCGGCGTAAATTCCGTGACTTTTGGAGAATATAGATATTCGTGGCCGACGCGTTTCAAATCGACGGCCACTTTCTTTTTATTCTTATCGAAGAAATACGTATCCGGATCATAAAATTTCTGATAGATATTTACCGGTTTCACGACAGTCGGCTTTATAAAATCCGGATTATAATCGATACGTAAATCACTGGATATTTCTTTATTCTCGATATAAGCTAACGGAATATCCCGGACAGTCGTCTTTTCTTTCGCTTGTATAATATGATTATCTGGGTAGATTTTCAAAGTACTACTCTTCTTTCTTAGCTACCGTGATATATTTATCTTTCACTGGTTGGATATTCGTCGTGATATATTTCCGTATCGTTCCGTCTTTTCCCATATCATAGTAACAATGGCAAGTCTGATCGGAACTAGAAATATCGACTTCATATTCGCTTTCATCGTGAAGCTGATTTATCGCGTAGCTATTATTCTTTAAATAATCAATTACGAAATATCGGTAAGCCGTAAGGATATCGTCTCGTAAAAAGATCCGGCGTTTTTTATAATTTATCGTATAAGCATCTGGCGTTATCATATCGTATCGAGTTGCGAATAAGTCAATCGAATGGATCATACTTTCACTAGCTATCCGGTACAAATAATCTGAATATATCTTTTCGCCTTCTTTAATGCCGTAAATAATAAGCTTGCCGGCACTTGGATCGATATCTTTTTCAAAGACGAGGATTGTACTATCTTTTGTATCGAAGAATTCCCGTTCCCAGTTCGTATATATATATCTAAAATAGTCAGCTGACTGATAAACAACGGCCAAATATTTATATGAATTCCAAATATCTTTCGACACCGATACCGAATTATCCTTAGTATCCAACGTATACTGTGTCGTCGATATCTTCGTCGAAACGGACGCGAATTTTTCGATATCATCCTGCTCTTCGATATGGATAGTTGCATTTTCCGGGATACCATATACGGTTATCGTCGTATGCAGATTATCGATCCGTTCTGAAAGGTTCATCGGCTGATATTTATTAAATACTTCGATACACTGCTTGGGAATAACGACTTCCCGATAAGCCGCTGATAAATCATAAGGTTCTCCTTCATTATCCGTTACGATGATCGGTGACTGTATCTTATCCGAAATATAAAGCTTATACGTATCGGAATTGATGACGTCGATAGTTTTCCCAGATTTCGTCTTGACGACAAGCTTCGTTACTTCACCAGATATATCATTGAAAACATATAACTTATCTGATTTCTTATCGATCGAAAATTTATGACCGTCGACATTATACTCATAAGTATTATACTCGTAAGTATATTCTTTATTTAATTCGACGCCAGCATCCTGTATCGTACGATATTCTTCCGTATTGCCGTTGAATACAGAATACTTTGGCTTTTCGCTCAATTTATATTCGGGTACCGCAAAGATTATACCGATCATTTCAAAAGACTCTATCTTATTCAAATCGAAGATAAGTACAGAACCTTCCCGTTTCGATTTACCGGTACTATCTGTTGATACATACGAACTATCTCGTAAATCTTTTATCGCGATATTATCGATTGTGCCATGAGTCCCTGTAAATTTTAGATTTACTTTTCCGGCTTCTTCTAGCGTAAAACTTCCGTCTTCTTTTAGGATATTCTTCGTTCTATCTAAAATCGTCGGTTGATTCGTCAGATGTCCTTCTTTAGTCTTATCCTTTAAAGCCTTATTGACGTAGGCTACGATATCGGAATTTTCCGATTCTTTATAGGATACCCAATATGTACCAGCAGGAAGCTCAATATTCTGTTGCTCGATATCAGCATTATATTCGCATTCTTGTATCGTGAATCCGTCAGCATGAAAAGAAACGCGTCCGCCATTTGTATTCTTGATATTAACGACCCAATCTTTCGGCATCCCGGATGCAATACTTATTTTATGGATTGTATTCCCGATATTCCCATAAAATCCGATACGATACTTCGACAAATCTTCCGATAACGGAGTTGATGTTGTCCAAATGTTTCCGTATACTTTTTCTTGATTCTCTTCATAGTATGTCCGTGTCATCCATATCTTATCTTCGTTTTTATAGAATGTTAGATGTAGACGAAACGAGTCATCTCGCGTAAAGAATAATCCGGATGTAATATGCCGTTGTTTTCGTAAATAATTCTCCTCGACCGAATAGTTATTATCACCTAATCGATAAAGAATAGAATATCCGGTCTTAAAAGGATTTGCCGTATCTGCTTCCGCCAGTAAAATGCCGAATCCAGGAGAGACATATTCAATATCCAGATCGATAATGCAGTCATTCGTAAATAAATAATCCAGAAAAATGATATCCTGGTCATAGAAACGGCAGCCGCCGTCTTCTGTTTTCTCGACACGTCCTTTA
>ULRP01078033.1_pt1 | contig 37334 bp, 33 predicted proteins | sample 1955521 | NCBI WGS metagenome assembly ULRP01 (sample SAMEA4835685, study PRJEB28245) | human gut metagenome | biome: gut microbiome; material: fecal sample | place: Denmark | collected 2008
GGAAATATCATCAGATACTTTGGAGTAGAGAATTGCCGTGCGGTGAGAAAATGGAGCTGACCGATGGGAAAAGTCACAACATCCTTGTAACCGAAGTTGCCCTGCAGGTTGACATTGATATTACCCAAAGCAGGGATGGTAATATAGTTCTGCTTGTTCTCAAAAGCCAGGTTCATATCGTGACGGAACTTGTAGTCGTCAGTAAAGTAAGCGGAATTGAGCGTCTGAGCCATTGCGGCGCCACCCATCATGAGCAGAGAGGCAACCAAGACATGCTTATATATTTTATTCATCATTTTCTTTGTCTTTTATGTGTGTTATTATTCTGTTACTACTCTCTGTCATTAATTGAAGTTACCAATCACCTTACCCACGAGTTTCACCTTGATGTTTTCCAACTTCAGGGTATGCATCTCAGGGAGTTGCACGGTAGCCAAGTTCTGACCGTTCTTAGTAGAAATCACCTTTGCACTCACCTTCGCCGCTGCATCCATATCATTCTGGATAGAAAGAATAATCTGAGGATTATCCAAGTCAGCTCTTACGCCATCTTCTGAAAGGAAGTCAGGAACGCCAGTCACAGATACATCACCCAAGCTTGAGATATTGATTTCTGGGTCGAAAATACCGGTAGCAGACTTCAAGTAAATATCATTGACTGTCACGTTGGCACCGATGGACAGTGCAGATGTAGGAACACCCGTTACATTTGCCTCGATACCGAGGTCGAAATAACCGTCCATCTTGATAGAGCCATTATTGACGATGACAACCTTACCATAATCATCCTGGCTTTCGAAATCCAGTTTTTTAGCCTTAATGGTGAGTTGGAGGTTGCGGCTTGTAGAGACATTCTCCACGGTAATCTTGGAGCCGTTGACCATAGGAACGCCATTGCCATTACCATTGACAGTTGAAATCTGCAGATAGCCAGGAAGGTTGATGGTTGCCTTATCTATTGTGGCGATAGCAGAAGAAAGACCGTTGAGCGCGAGGTTCACTTTCAGCACGATTTCGCCATTCACCTCAGCACTTTTCAGACTCTTCACTGCAGCATCCGTACCATTATATACGAACATCTGTTGCTTAGGAGAGACATAACTGAGATGAGTACCAGCAGCACGGGTACCCTTGGCAGCAGAACTGGTGCTCAAAGTAAACGTATGGTTATAAGATCTACCAGTCAAGAAAATAGGAGAAATTTGAGGAAAAGTCCCACAAATTTCACATAGTTTTGATGAGATTATAAAGGCTCTTGCTGATATCATAAAATCTAAAGAGGAGTTCATTCTCCATTTCAAACGAACCTACTCAGAGCCTTAACCATCGTGGATTTTAGGAGAACTGCTTACTATTGGAAACGTCAATGCCATTTATCGCAACATTAATTCTTGACTACCGCTGAATAGATACATATACATTCATTTTTATTAATAAATCATAAATAATAATAATGGCAGGGGGGGAAATTTTATCGTAAATATTTTATTCATATCTTTGCAGTTCTTTCATATCAGGATGACTCAGGACGACAACATAGCTGTCACAATTGACACATTTGAATGAATAAGTATTTTTAGAAAAAAAAATCAACAATAGAGATTAATAAATTATGAAGAGTAAAAGGTATCTGCTTTCTTTTGCCAAAACAAAAAGAAGCATTGCGGCTGCGTTAGCCGCAGTACTGATGGCTGCAAACGCTACTGTAGCCTCGGCACAAAATAAAGCGACGGAGAACAACGGAACAGAAAAAACGGTTATAGGAGGGGTTGATGACCTTCCTGGCATTGATCCTTCGCCAGATTATTGTGCAAATGGAACAAATGTAACCGACGGAAACAAGATTGTGTGTCTGTATAACGTCGGTGCGAAAAAGTTTCTGAGCATTGGTGGTTTATGGGGCACACAAGCCGCACTGAATGTTTCACCACATCCTATTTATATGTATTGGAATAGTTATTCAAAAACATATTTTCTGGAAAGCAAGGTGAAAGGTTCTTCAACTGGCACATATATGGGTATCATCTGGGATAAATTCTTTAAAAAAAATATGTTGTTTATGGACAGAGGAGGATCTAAAGTCACCTTTAAAAAAGGCGAAGGCTATTCAAAAACGAGCAAGGTATATCTCGTCAATATCGCTGGCCAAGGTTATCTCACGGCATATCCTGATGACGAAAATAAAAACTGCAATTATATAGGCGAAGCCACACCTGGAACCAAAGAATACGACAATCAGCTATGGAAGATAATAACAAAGAATGAGTATTACGAACTCTTCAAAACAGCCCCTGCAAATATGAAATCGGTTGTCGATGCCTCTTTCCTTATTACTTGTCCTGATTTCAGGATAAATGATACAGATGCTGCAAAATGGATAATCGGAGGTGAAAATTTACCTAATGACGTAAATAGCCACGTATACTTTGGAGACAAAAAGATGCACAAGACGTATAACTTAATTAGCAACACCAAAGATGAGAGTTGGACAGGTAGAACTGAACCCCATCAAGCCTACTACGGTCAGTATTTCTACTGCTACACCAAAGGCTTGCGCGGCTTCACATTCTATCAGGACGTGAAGGTACACAAGGGAGGATGGTACCTGCTGCGATGCAACGGATTCAGCACAGCGAACAGTTCGGAGAACATCAAGCAGAACGGCAATCCGTTAGCAAACCTGTTCATTACGGAGCTCGATGTCCAAGGCAATCCGAATAAAGATAAATACTCAACAGCAACCCTCAACGGTATCAGTCAGGCTGATGCCGAGACGCTTGGCAATACATACGAAGGAGCCGGTATCGGACGTGCCTTCTTCGAGGGAAAGTATGAGAACCAGGTGCAGATCTGTCTCGACAAAGCCCCGAATGGGAAAGAAATAACAAACGACAATCCCGTGACTCTCCGCATTGGTTTCTATGTCGACCCTACAGACAAGTCGAAGGTTGACGCCAACGAGCTGACCGCCGTGGACGAATTCAAGCTGCTTTATGCCGGACCGCGACGCAACCCGGAGCTGATTCTCGACGAGGAATCTACCGACCTGCGCTATCTGACCAAGGCGACAGACGAATACAAGAACAGCGTGCTTCATCTGAACCGCAAGCTGAACGACAATATGTGGAACTCGCTCATTCTGCCCGTAGACCTGACATGGGGACAGATGAAGCGCACGTTCGGAGATGCCGTGAAGGTGGCAAAGCTTGCGGCACTGACGAAAAACAGCGTACAGTTCGTGACCGTGGAGCCAGACAGCGACGATGCCGTGATGGTAACAGCATTCGAGCCATATATCGTGTACCCACCATATACACAGGTGAAGTCGGCACCCTACACCGTAGAACACTTCTACACATCAGCAGGCGAGGACAACAGCAGCTGGCTGGGTACCAACTACGAGTCGTCTTCCGACCCAAACAACCGACTGACGAAGACCTTGGAAGCCAACCACTACGACATCACGATGGTGACGCTCGACAGGAAGAATCTGAAGAAGTTAAACGCCAAATGGGAGTCAACAACAACCTTCCCTGCCACCGGCGGTGGCCATGGCACGATGGTCTGCAAAGGCACTATGGCAAAGACATACGACAAGGATGAAAATGGTAAGAACAAGATTATCTCGGGCAGAGACGACCTCAACGGCGACTACTTCATGTATAAGGGAAAGCTGATACAGGTGCCGCACAACGAGAATGGCAAACAGTATTCATACGGACTGAAGGCGTTCCGCTGCTGGTTTGAGCTGGACAATTCTTCTACAGCAAAATCCATATCGCTGCTCATCGACGGAGTGGAAGACAGCACCACGGGCATCGCCGACATACACGGCAGCACGGACCGCACATCCTATAAGCGCGGCATAGACGGCGTGTTCAACATAAACGGACAGATGGTGCGCCGCAGTTGCAGCCTGGAGGGACTGCCTAAGGGAATGTATATAGTGAACGGAAAGAAGATAATAATCAGATAAGACAACAATAACAGTTACGCAAAATGAAGAAGAACTATATAACTCCAGAAATTAAGGTGATACAGCTCGAGGCTCTCTGCAACGAAGGCTTGAATATCGCCAGCGTACATAGAGCAGACCTCAAGGGAGAATGTATCGGCAACTTTGACGTGAAAGACGAGCAAACGACCAAGACTGAATACAAAGACTTGTGGGGAAACAGCGATAAGTGGGGCGATGACTGACACCATCGTCTGCTATAGAAACAGATAATGAAAAGCGTTAAAGGGCTGGATTCCGGATTTGGAGTCCAGCCCTTTGTCTTTTTCACACTTCCTTCCAATCCACCAATCCTTTTCCCTTATCATCCAGCTCTATTGCAAGAGCAAAATCCCACAGATTTCACATAGTTTTGCTGAGATTATAAAGGCTCTTGCTGATATCATAAAATCCCACAGATTTCACAGATTTACACAGATCTTTTTGAAGTAAAAATAAATCTGTGGGACTTTTTTATGAGTTCTTTCTGTGGGACTCTACAATCTCAATAGTACTATATAAGTTCTGTGGAAATCTGTGAAATCTGTGGGACGATGAAATATCAGAAATGAAAAGGAGTCAATACATTCAGCAGACGATCGAAATCGGCTTTTGAAATGCGACGGCCACGGAGACTGCGCACCTGCGGATAATCCTCAAAGTAGTTTTCCTGGGTAGTGTACCAACAATGCGATTTCACCTCCCGAAGTTTCACCAACTGACTTTCGATGCGACGGGCAAAACCGGGATTGACCCGTGAGAGATAATGCTTGCCATCCTGCATTTCTATCGCCAAAATCAGATAGGTCTGCGGACCCTGTGCCTTTTTCTTTTTGACCACCTGTTCGCTCACCTTCCATCCCTTGGTAGAAGTCATCACCCGGATATCCCAGCCATAGGTGCGGTTCAGTTTATCCATCATCCCCCGAAAGACAAGCCCATGCGAAGACGTATCCTTCAGCCCGGTGTAACCAATAATATAATGTATCATCTCGTGGAGGAGCACACTCTTGGCCTGCTTCTCTGTCATATCGTAATAGGTGGACATGGAAATTTTAAAATCATAAAGTTTCGTACGTCCCCATCGGGTAGCTCTCTTATACGCCATCTGCCCAAGCCTGGTCTTGGCCCGGGTAACCCCCAATTCAGGTGTAGGCAACTTTCCTCCGAAGTACTCGTCGTCGAAGAACCTGAACCATTTTTCCATCCATTCAACAGTTACAATCATAAAAAATGTATATAAATACAGGAATATACCTATCTTTGTGTCAAACCGGTTGCAAAGATACAATTTTTCCAGCATTTTATTCAATATTTATTGGAAAATGAGTAACTTTGCACGCAAATTTTATAACGAGAAATGAATAAAACTGCACAGTATATCATTGACATCCAGAATGTGTCAAAAAGATTTGGGGAGAAAACAGCCCTACATGACATCAACCTCTTTGTGAGAAAGGGTGAATTCATGACCATACTCGGTCCTTCGGGTTGTGGTAAAACTACCCTATTGAGACTCTTGGCGGGTTTTGAAACTGCCACAGAGGGTATCATTACCATTAGCGGTAATGACATTACCAATCTACCACCTTACAAGCGCAATGTGAACACGGTATTTCAGAAATATGCCCTGTTCCCTCACCTGAATGTATATGACAACATCGCCTTCGGACTGAAACTGAAGAATACGCCGAAGGAGGAAATCATGCCAAAGGTGAAACGCGCCCTCAAGATGGTGAACATGAGCGACTATGAATACCGTGACGTCAACTCGCTTTCGGGTGGACAGCAGCAGCGTATCGCCATCGCAAGAGCCATTGTCAACGAACCGGAAGTCTTGCTGCTTGACGAACCATTGGCTGCACTCGACCTGAAGATGAGAAAGGACATGCAGTTGGAGTTGAAGGAGATGCACGAACGGTTGGGCATCACCTTCGTCTATGTGACCCACGACCAGGAGGAGGCGCTGACCCTGAGCGACACCATCGTGGTGATGAGCGAGGGAGAAATACAGCAGATAGGCACCCCTACTGACATCTACAACGAACCGGCAAATGCCTTCGTGGCCGACTTTATCGGTGAAAGCAATATCCTTTGCGGAACGATGATACACGACTGTCTGGTAAAGGTAGCCGGATCAGAAATACCTTGTGTGGATAAGGGATTCGGATGCAATCAGGAGGTAGATGTCGTAATCCGTCCGGAAGACATCGAAGTGAGCACCGATACAGCGCATGCCCAGTTTGTGGGCAAGATTACCTCTTCCATCTTCAAGGGTGTACACTATGAGATGTTGGCTGAGAGTGACAAGGGATGCGAATTTCTAATTCAGAACTACAAGCATTTCGAGGTAGGACAGACCATCGGTATGAACGTGATTCCCGACAATATCCACATCATGAAGAAGGAGCGCACCACGAATACCTTCGAAGCAAAGGTAAATGATGACGGCACCATCGAGTTCTTAGGCTGTGAATATCAGATAGAGATTCCGGAAGAGAAGAAGAATCAGATTCATACGGATGAAGACGGTAAGGATGTGATCCCAGTAAACATCGATTTCGACAAAATAGAACTCTTCGACAACGAGGGTGAGGGAACCTTTACGGGCGACATCAGCTTCATCCTCTACAAGGGCAACCACTATCATCTCACCATCGACACCGACTGGGGCGAGAAGCTCTATGTAGATACACAAGATGTATGGGATTTGGGAGACCACGTGGCCATCACCATTCCGCAGGAAAACATCCGATTCCAGTAATTCGAAAAAATGCAGATTAAAATATAAAACATTGCAGATCAGAAATTGAAACTCATTAAGTTTATCTCTTCGCGACAAAGTTGGTCGATTCCATATGCCATATTCGCGACTATTTTCGTGGTATTGCCTTTGATACTCATCGTGTTTTTCGCATTCACCGATGAGTACGGCAACATCACACTCTATAATTTCCAAAAGTTCTTAGCCCATCCAGAGGCAATCAACACCTTCGTGTATTCGATAGGCATAGCTTTCCTGAACACCCTGCTGTGCATCCTGTTAGGTTATCCGGCAGCCTATATCCTGACGCAGACCAAGATGAAGTATGCCAGCACCATCGTGATGCTCTTCATCCTGCCGATGTGGGTGAACATCCTGGTACGTACCCTTGCCACCGTGGCACTTTTCGACTTTGCCGACCTGCCATTAGGTGAAGGTGCACTGCTATTCGGTATGGTGTATAACTTCATCCCATTTATGATTTATCCAATTTACAACACCCTGCAGAAAATGGACCGCAGTTATATAGAGGCTGCCGAAGACTTGGGTGCATCGCCATGGCAGCAGTTCTTCAAAGTGATCCTGCCCCTCTCCATGCCGGGAGTGGCAAGTGGCATTCTGATGGTATTCATGCCTACCATCTCCACCTTTGCCATCTCCGAACTGCTGACGATGAACAACATCAAGCTCTTCGGAACCACCATCCAGGAGAACATCAACAACTCGATGTGGAACTATGGTGCAGCCCTTTCGCTCATCATGCTCTTCCTGATAGGAGCCTCAACACTCATAGCCGGTGACAGCGGGAAACAGGAAGGAGGTATCAGATGATGAAGACCTTATTTTCCAAGAACATGATGAAGAACATCTTCTGTCAGGGTTATCTGTGGCTGCTCCTGCTACTCCTCTATTCCCCTATCTTCATCATCGTCATCTTCTCCTTTACCGAGGCAAAGGTGATGGGCAACTGGACGGGGTTCTCTCTGCAACTCTATAAGAATCTCTTCGTAGAGGGAACCCACCATTCGCTGACGGCAGCACTGATCAATACGGTGACCATCGCACTGATAACCGCCACCGTCTCTACCCTCTTCGGTACGCTGACCGCCATCGGCATCCACAACCTGCGCAACAGGAAAGCACGGTTGGCTATCACATTCGTCAACAATATCCCGATACTCAACGGCGACATCATCATCGGTATCTCGCTCTTCCTGCTCTTCATCACGTTGGGCATTCCGCAGGGCTATACCACGGTGGTACTCTCGCATATCACCTTCTGTTTGCCTTACGTCATCCTGAGCGTCATGCCACGACTGAAGCAGATGAATCCCAACCTCTATGAGGCAGCACTCGACTTAGGAGCTTCACCGATACAGGCGCTCCGCAAGGTCATCATTCCAGAGATACTGCCCGGTATGATTTCCGGTTTTATGCTCGCCTTCACGATGAGTATCGATGACTTCGCCGTCACCATCTTCACCATCGGAAATGAGGGACTGGAGACCCTTTCCACCTTTATCTATGCCGATGCGCGCAAGGGTGGACTTACGCCGGAACTCCGTCCGCTATCCACCATCATCTTTGTGCTGGTGCTGGTCATGCTCGTTATCATCAACCGTCGTTCTGACAAAAATAAGAAGAAATAAGAATGAAGAATAAGATATTATTTGTCCTAACCCTGCTGATGATCCTGCCGCTCTCTTCTTGCTACAACAAAGAGAACCGGGAGGAGATACTGAAGGTTTACAACTGGGCTGACTACATTGACGAAGATGTATTAGCCAACTTCCCTGCCTGGTATAAGCAGCAGACCGGCAAGAACATCCGCATCATCTACCAGACTTTCGACATCAACGAGGTGATGCTGACCAAGATAGAACGTGGACATGAGGACTACGATGTGGTCTGCCCGTCGGAATACATCATCGAGCGAATGCTGCGTAAAGACCTACTGCTGCCCATAGACACCGCATTTGGCAAGACCCCCAACTATCTGAAAAATGTTTCTCCATACATCGTGGAGCAGATAGATGCTACAAGCAACAGTGAGCGCATCGCCCACCACTATGCCGTACCTTATATGTGGGGAACCTGTGGTATATTATATAATAAGGTACACGTACCCCTAAAAGATGCACAGACATGGGGCACGCTATGGAACCGGAAATACCGTGGAAAACTGCTGATGAAAGACTCCTACCGCGACTCATACGGTACAGCACTCATCTGGGCACACCGCAAGGACCTGGAAGCCGGGAAAGTGACGGTTCCAGAACTGATGAATGACTATTCACCCAATGCCGTGGCTATGGTAGAGAAAAATCTCAAAGCACTCAAACCGAACATCGAAGGATGGGAAGCTGACTTCGGAAAGGAGACCATGACCAAGGGAAAGGCTTACCTCAACATGACCTGGAGCGGCGATGCCGTATGGGCTATTGAGGAGGCGAAGAATGTGGGCGTGGAATTAGGATATGAAGTGCCAAAGGAAGGAAGCAACGTATGGTTTGACGGTTGGGTAATCCCTAAATACGCCAAAAATCCAAAGGCTGCCGCCTACTTCATCAACTATCTCTGCAGGCAGGACGTGGCACTTGCCAACATGGAAACCACGGGTTATGTGAGCAGTGTGGCTGGCAAGAAGATACTGGATGCCATGAGCGATCAGGAGACCTATCCGGAGCAGGTGAACTTAGCTTACTTCTTCGGGGAGGCTGGCAGGAAAGCCCATCTCAACCCTATCATGTACCCAGACAGCAGTGTGGTGGCAAGATGTGCCATGATTCATGATGCAGGCGAGCATACTCCTGAAGTGCTCGATATGTGGTCGAAGGTTAAGGGCGACAACCTCGGTGGCGGAATCGTCATCTTCTTATTAGCTATCGTGGCTGCCATCACCATCTTTGTAGCGATCAAGAAAATTGAGCATTATAAACATCGAAGATTGTCGAGAAAGCATCACAGGAAACACGTGATAAAGGTAAAAAGGTAAAAAAGTAAAAAGGTAAAAAGGTAAAAGGGTAAAAAAGGAAAAGGGCTTTGAGAAAGGGAAAAGGGCTTTGAGAAAGGGAAAAGGAGGGGAAAAAGGAGGATTTTATAGGGGAAAATGAAGTTTTTTGAAGAAAAAGAGAAAAAAGTTGCTGAAAAATTTGGTGGAATGAAATAAAAACACTACCTTTGCACTCGCTTTTGAAAACATAGAGCAAGGGTGGTTACCAGAGTGGCCAAATGGGGCAGACTGTAAATCTGCTGGCTATGCCTTCGGTGGTTCGAATCCATCACCACCCACTTCTTCCAAAACAACTCAAAAAATAAAGAATCCGATTCCTTTTATTAGGTTTCGGATTCTTCGTTTTTATATACCCACCTGCCCACTCTTTTATTTTTGGCTGGACAAGGAAAAATTTCTCCCTCCCCAAGCAAAAATTATTTCCAGCGCAGGGAACTCTTCAGGCTTGCGTCTGTGTTTTAGGCCAATTCACTAAGAAGAGTTTACTCTTGGCACGGGTAAAGGCGGTATAAAGCCAATGGATATAATCGGGTGTCAACATATCATCCGTCATATATCCCTGATCTACATAGACATGTTCCCACTGTCCACCCTGTGCCTTGTGGCAAGTGATGGCATAGGCATACTTCACCTGCACGGCATTGAAGTACTGGTCTTCTCGGATGGCCTTCATGCGGTCTGCCTTCAGCGGAATATCCTGATAGTCTTCCTCTACCCCACGAAAAAGCTGTTCTTGTTGCTCACGGGTAAGGGCTGAAGCCTCACTCTGCAAGGTATCCAGCAGAGCCGTTACGCTGATTTCATAATTATCATAGTCGGGAAACTGGAGCAGAAGTGTGGCAAAATGAAAACCATAAAGATCCAGATGGCGGCGCACCCGCAATACTTTCGCCCGGTCGCCATTCGCCAAGAAAGAAGGAATCGACTGCAGTTCCTTTCTCACTTCAGGCGTATCGCCCGAAGCCTTCATCTGCTTCCGTTCATTTTCTGTCCAATAATAATTGTTCTTCACAATCATGAGCATATCACCGCCGGAGAGTTCTTCTTCCCGGTCGAGCACCATATTGCGGATACCATTATTATAGATATTCGCCCTCTTGTTGCTGCGCGTAATCACCATCGTCTCATCCTGTCCTACCTGATAATAACTGTTGGCAAGACTCTCTACGAGTTCATTGCCCGGCATCATCACAATGTCGGCAAACCCCTGGAAGCGGATGAGAGGCAACTGGGTGATATCATCATGGGTAATCATCTGGCGGATGACCGTAGCGTTATACAAAATACCGGACTCCTGACTCTGACGGAGCACCTCATTGAGATCGCACTCATACACTTTCAGTCCATAGCTCTCCAGCATCATCGCCTGAAGAGCAGGAGATTCCTCCTCCCCCACCGGCGGCAACTGAGCCTTGTCGCCAATGACCATCAGACGGTCGTTGCGTCCCTGATAAACAAAATGCACCAGATCGTCCAGCAAAAAGCCACTTCCGAAATTACCGTCGCCCAATCCGAGATTAGAAACCATGGAAGCCTCATCCACCATAAACAAGGTGTCGGTATAGAGATTGTCATTCAGATTGAATTTCCCATCCACACCGGCAAAAGATTTCTCACGGTAGATACGGCGGTGGATGGTATAAGCAGGGCAACCGCTGTTGAGCGAAAAAACCTTAGCCGCCCTACCCGTAGGAGCTAAAAGCATGACCTTCTGACAGATAGCCTGCAAGGTACGTACGATAGCACCCGAGAGGGAAGTCTTACCCGTACCCGCAGAACCTCGCAGAATCATCGCACAATGAGGGGTCGTATCTGTGAGGAATTGAGCAAAAACCTCCAGGGCATGCGCCTGTTCAGAAGTTGGCTGAAACCCAAATTGTTGTAATATCTGATATTTTAACTCTTCTTTGACCATATTTCAAAAACATTTTGTATCTTTGCACTTGCAAAAGTAACAATACTTTTTGAAATGAAACGAAAAATAAACATAAATTATATATTGGGGGCATGCGTCATCGTGCTTTTAGTACTCTGCACGCTGAGTATCTCTCAGCCGCTCCGTTTCCAGTCTGCCAAGCAAGAACGGGAAAAGGCGGTGAAGGAAACACTTATGAAAATACGTACGGCAGAAGAGAGATATAAGGCACGGCACGGAGGCTACTCGGGGGATTTCCAGACACTCATCAAGGGAAAATATCTGCAGGAATCCCTACAGTATATCCCCTATTCTGACGGAAAGAAGTTTACGCTCTCTGCCACAACCATCGTCAGCAAGAGCGGCAAGCAGATTCCGCTGATGGAATGCGGTGCCTCTTATGAAGACTTCCTCAACGGACTGGACGAGAATGCCGTACAGGAACTCATAGACAATGCAATGATTTCAGGAGCATATCCTGGACTAAAGATAGGTGACATTACAACAGACAACAACAATGCAGGTAACTGGTAACAACAAGAATTGGCAACAAGCCCGACTCACTATCCGCGTGAGCAACAATACACTCAGCTTTTCCGTCGTGGACAGAGAAGCCGAGCATCAAGTGATATACGAACCTTACACGGTGAAAAGTGGAGTCTCCATGGCGGCAAACCTGCGCCAGGCTTTCAAGGAGAGCGACTTGCTGCAACGAGGATACTCGAAGGTAAGAGTGTATATAGATACCCCTGTACTCATCGTACCGGTAGAAGATTTTAAGGAGGAAAACCTCACCATCCTCTACCAGCATGCTTTCACGAAGCACGACAGTGATGCCCTTCACTACCGGGTGCAACCATCACTGAATGTTGTGGCCATCTTCCCTATCAACAAGGATTTGAAGTTGGTGGTAGAAGACAATTTCAGCAACGTGCGCTTCACCCCTATCCTGCAACCCGTATGGAACTACCTTCACCAGCGCAGTTTCGCAGGAATCAGACGCAAGTTGTTTGCCTATTTCCATGACAAGAAGGTGGATATCTTCAGTTTTGAAAAGAACCGTTTCAAGTTCTTCAATTCATTCGAAGCACCCCACCCAAAGGATGCCATCTACTTCATGATGTATATATGGAAGCAGTTGGGAATGGACCAGCAGCAAGACGAGCTGCATCTCGTAGGTGATATTCCAGACAAAGAATGGCTTCTCTACAACATCAAACTCTATATCAGGAAAGTGAATGTACTGAATCCTTGTGCAGAGTTCAACCGTGCCCCTATCACTGAGATAAAAGGCATGCCATTCGACCTGTTGACTCTATACTTGAGCAAATAAAGAAAAATCAGAAATATCCGATTTTCAATCAAAAAAATCAGGATTTAAATCAGAAAGGATCAGGATTTATAAACAACAATCAGATTGATAAACAGAAAGAATTATGAGAATTATTACAGGACAATATAAGGGACGCCATTTTGACATTCCCCGTACATTCAAGGCGCGCCCTACCACAGACTTCGCCAAGGAGAACATCTTCAATGTGCTCCAGGGTTACATTGACTTTGAAGATGCCACTGCCCTCGACCTTTTCGCAGGAACAGGAAGCATCTCCTTGGAACTCATTTCGCGCGGATGCAAGCAAGTGGTAAGCGTAGAAGCCGACCGTGATCATGCCAATTTCATCCGCCAATGTTTCAAGAAACTCAATGAAGACAGAGACATCCTGGTACGTGGAGATGTGTTCCGCTTCCTGAAATCCTGCCACCAGAAGTTCGACTTCATCTTTGCCGATCCTCCTTATGCTTTGGAAGACCTGGCAAAGATTCCAGACTTAGTATTAAACGGCGAGCTGCTCAACGAGGACGGCATCTTCGTTTTCGAGCATGGCAAGAACCATGACTTTTCCGCCCATCCGAGATTTTTAGAGCACAGAAGTTACGGCAGCGTCAACTTCTCCCTCTTCAGATAGTCACCCCTTTTCTGGTAACCTGCCCTTTGCCTGATAACTACGCTGATGGTTATCAGACAAAGAACATAACGAGAATCTGAGCGATAATCACTCTGACAAACATGCCCAGGGGATAAACCGTAGCGTAAGTGATACTTGGCGTATCCCCATCCAAGGTATCATTGGCATAATTCAGCGCCATCGGATTGGCCATACTTCCACAGAGAATGCCGCAGATGCTTCCGAAATCATACTTCTTGGTTTTCAGAATGATGAAACCTACAATGACAACAGGAACCAGTGTGATGAGGAAGCCAATGCCTACCCACATCAGACCTTCGGGACGGACAACTGTCTCGAAGAACTGACCGCCCGCCTCCAGACCCAAGCACGCCAAATACAAGGCAAGCCCCAACTCGCGCAACATCAAACCTGCACTGCGGGTCATATAGGAAATGAAATGCACACGAGGACCCAAGGCACCTATCAGAATACCCATCACGATAGGTCCACCGGCAATACCGAGACGTACCGGAGCCGACATGCCAGGGATGTTAAGCGGAATCGTGCCAACGGCAAGACCTAAGATGATTCCGAGGAAGATAGCACCCAAGTTAGGTTCGTTGAGTGTTTTGACAGCATTACCCAAGAACTGTTCTACATGATCGATACTGGTAGGATCACCCACTACCGTAAGGCGGTCGCCATACTGAAGTCGCAGATCATCGGTAGCCAACAGTCGGATATCACCGCGGAGCACACGGCTCACATTCACACCATAGCTGTTGCGCATCTGAAGATGTCCGAGTCGCTTACCATTGAGTCCAGGACGGGTAACCACGATGATGCGGCTTTCCACCTTAGTATCAATGGCATTCCAGTCCACCTTATCATTATTCCACTCCTTATTCACTTTCTTACCGAAGAGAATCTGCATGGCAGACACCTCGTCCTTATTCGTCACCACCAGCACATTATCGCCTGTATGAAGCACGGTATCAGCTTGTGGCACAATCACCTGTTCACCACGCCAGACACGAGAGATGATAAACTTACGGTGAGTGAGCATGGAGATTTCTGCAATCGTATTACCATTGAGTGCCGGATTCACAATCAGATACTGTCCGATGGAAGTATGGTCGTCATCATCATTGCTTCTGATTTGCAGATCCTCAGGCTTCACAAAGAGTTTGCGCAGCAGCATCATCGCTAAGATGACGCCCACAACGCCCAAGGGATAAGTGACCGCACAGCCCAAGGCAGCACCACCACTCGGCATGCCCAACTGTTGCAAAGCCTGCTGGGCAGCACCGAGTGCAGGTGTATTGGTAGTAGCACCACAGAGGATGCCCACCATATCCGGCAAACTCACAGGAAGCACCCAGCACAGGAGCAGTGAGAAGAGCGTACCCACCAAGATGACCGCCATACTCCAGAGGTTGAGCGAAATACCCTCATGGCGCATGGAACCAAAGAAGTTAGGACCCACGTAGAGTCCGAGCACATAGACAAACATGGTGAGACCAAAGCTTTCAGCAAACTCCAGCATATTGTGATCGACAGTCAGACCGAGATGTCCGGCTACGATTCCCACGAAAAAGACGAAAGCGATTCCCAATGATATGCCTTTGATATGGAGCTTACCAAGTGCAAGACCCAAAGTACATATCAAGGAAAGGATGACGATGCCTTGCACCGCCGAATGTACGTTGATTAATCCATCAAACCACATGATCTAAATCTATCAATAGTTGTTTTTATTGAGTTTTTATTCAATTTCGAGTGCAAAGGTAATCAGAATCAGGGACAAAACAAAATAAAATCGATTTTATTTCTCAGAAACAGTAAGAAAACTTTTTCTTTTTCCAGGTTTTTTAGTAACTTTGCAACCGTTTTACAATAAGGACAAAGGAGTGAGCATCCTGTGAAGGCTCTGCTCAACAGAAATAAACACGATTATAATGAAAGATATCTGTTGTATCGGTCACATCACCAAAGACAAGATTGTGACTCCAAACCGTACCGTCTATATGGCTGGCGGCACCTCATTTTATTTCTCGTATGCCATCAACCAGCTTCCCAAGGATGTAACTTTTTCACTGGTTACAGCCATGGATCCTACAGAAAAGGAACCAGTAGAGAAGATGCTCAAGGCTGGCATCGACGTATCGATGAATGCCTCCCGCAACACAGTGTTCTTCGAGAATATCTATGGAGCAAACCAGAATGAGCGCAAACAGCGCGTATTGGCAAAGGCCGATCCGTTTACCATCCAACAGTTGGAGCATGTAGATGCCAAGGTTTTCCATTTAGGTAGTCTGTTGGCTGATGATTTTCCAACGGAGGTGGTGGAATATCTGTCGAGCAAGGGAAGGGTTTCCATCGACGTTCAGGGTTATCTGCGCGAGGTGAGAGACGAGAAGGTGTATCCTATCGACTGGAAAGAAAAGTTGAAGGTACTGAAGCATACCTACTACCTGAAGGTGAACGAGACAGAAATGGAAACTATTACGGGACTGAAAGATGCCCATGAGGCAGCAAAACTGATTCATGCCTGGGGAGTCACCGAAGTGATCATCACCCTTGGCAGCGAAGGTTCCCTTGTCTATGTAGATGATAAGTTCTATGAGATTCCAGCCTACCCTCCTCATGAGGTGGTAGATGCCACAGGATGCGGAGATACTTATTCGGCAGGTTATCTGTATAAGAGACTGCAGGGTGCAACTCCTACGGAAGCTGGTAAATTTGCAGCTGCCATGTGCACCATCAAACTGGAGCACAATGGTCCGTTCAACCGGTCTATTGATGATGTGGAAAAAATCATAAAGAAATAAAGGAAAGCTCAGAAAAAAAATCCCCACAGAGTTTTATATGGACCTGCTGAGAGAATAAAGTCCCACAGATTTCACAGATTTACACAGATTTATTTTTTCTTCAAAAGAATCCATATAAAATCTGTGTAAATCTGTGAAATCTGTGGGACCTTTTTGTCAGAGAAAACAGGAATTACTTAATTATTCTTTTTTGAAACCCTCTATGGCTCCCTGCACTTTTTTCTTGGTACGTTTGAAAACCTTAGAGACTTTTTCGCCTATCGTATTAGCCACATCAGCAACCTGGTCAGTTGTCTTGTCAGTAAAGTTGCGCACCTGCAGTTTCTGGTAAGCCACCTTGGCTTTGCTTACGCGGCGCACTTCCTCATCGCTGATAGAATCTTTCACTATACTGTACTCATCCAGATAAGCCTGATAAGTAGAGTCTAACTTTTCTTTCTGGGCATCAGACAATTCCCTGTTGATAGAAGCACTCTTGACAAAAGTTTCAAACCTATTGGCAAAAGTACCGGCATGAGACAATGCAACCTGCTGCTCTTTCTCTACAGCCTTCATTGCATTCTCCATCTTCTTCAGCTCCATTCCATTCTCAGACTTCTTCTGTCCGATTTCATTCTGTGCAAAAGCCGAAAGAGAAACGGCGAGCAATAATCCTAAACTTAAAACTGTTTTTTTCATCTTTTTACTTCTCCTCTAAATATAAATACGTCACTCACTTCGGCTGCAAATATAGCATTAAATAATCAAATACGCAAATAAAGTAACAAATATTCATATATTTCAACAAAAACATCAAATTATAAGGTGGAAAGTTGCCAACCTTACAATTTACAAGCAATAAACACCTTATATATATGATTTTATTACTTTTTGCACATTCAGATAGTTAAAAATCTGTTATTTTGTTCATTATTTCAAAGAAAAACTATAATTTTGCAACCGGAATAAGAAATAAAGCCAAAACAATATTGCAATGTCATGCTAAAAACAATTGCAAAGAAATAGATTCGAAAGAGAATTCGGATAAATCCAGATGAGGATTCGGAAAAGATTCAGAAGAGGATTCAGATAAGTCTGGAGGCGGTTCAGAAGAGAATTCGGATAGATTCAGAATAAAATTGAGAATATAATAAATAACAATAAACAACAATAAAAGAAATGAAAAAAATCAGAGCAGCCGTTGTAGGATACGGCAACATTGGTAAGTTTTCTGTAGAGGCTCTTGAGGCAGCTCCAGACTTCGAGATTGCAGGTGTAGTACGTCGTCAGGGCGATAAGGACAAACCTGCTGAATTGGCTCAGTATGAAGTAGTAGATGACATCACAAAGTTGAAAGATGTAGATGTTGCCATCTTAGCTGCTCCTACCCGTTCATGTCCAGAATATGCTGAGAAGATTGTTGCTCTTGGCATCAACACCGTTGATAGCTTCGACATCCACACCAGCATCCTCGACTACCGCACCAAGCAGATGGAGAACTGCAAGAAGGCTGGCAAGGTAAGTGTTATCTCTGCTGGTTGGGATCCAGGTTCAGACTCTATCGTACGTGTACTCATGGAGAGCCTTGCGCCAAAGGGTTTGACTTATACCAACTTCGGTCCTGGTATGAGCATGGGTCACTCTGTTTGCGTAAAAAGCAAGAAGGGTGTTAAGAATGCACTCTCTGTTACCATCCCATTGGGTGAAAGCATCCACCGTCGTATGGTTTATGTAGAGTTGGAAGAAGGTGCTACTCTTGAGGCTGTTACTGCTGAAATCAAGGCTGACCCTTATTTCGCTAACGATGAGACTCACGTATTCGCAGTAGCTTCTGTTGACGACGTGAAGGATATGGGTCATGGTGTGAACCTGATTCGCAAGGGTGTTTCTGGTAAGACACAGAACCAGCGCTTCGAGTTCAACATGAGCATCAACAACCCAGCTCTTACTGCTCAGGTATTGGTGAACGTAGCTCGTGCTTCTATGCGCCTGCAACCAGGTTGCTACACAATGCCAGAGATTCCAGTGATCGATATGCTCCCTGCTTCTCGCGAGGAAATCATCGCTCACTTGGTATAAGAGGCTGTTCTATACAAAGCATCTCAAGTAGAGCATTTTAAGTTTATTGAAAAAGAAAATAGGTATCCGCTATCAAAAGGGGATACAAACAAAAAAACGAGGGCGCTGTCACAGCGTTCTCGTTTTTTTCCTTTGTACTAAATTCTACCTAAACAAAAATAAACCTAAAACCTATTAACCTAAAATATATTGTTGTTTTCACGCTGCAAAGATAGTAACTTTATCAAAAAGGCATTAGCACTTATCGTTCATAAAATGGTAAAATCATTCAATTTGCTGCAAATGAACGATTTTTAGCACCTTTTTACCGATTTATTACATTTATCTGTCGCCTTTTTCTGACTTTTTCCCACAAATTTCTGTATTTTCATCAGATAAAACATAAAATCCCACAGATTTGCATAGTTCCCATATAGACCGCTGTTTTTTTTAAGTCCCACAGATTTCACAGATTTACACAGATCTTATATAAACCTCGCAGAGATTATGAAGTTCCACAAATTACACAGATCTTTTGAAGCAAAAAAATCTGTGAAATCTGTGGGAACTTTATGGAGCAAGTTTGTGGTGCAAGTTTGTTGGGAAGTTTATGAGACCCTTCAGAACAAAAAAAGGTGTGACTGATGCCACACCCTTTATATCATTATGAAAAAATCGATGATTACTTTACGATACCCTTCTCAAGATATTCCACGAGGTTGCAACGAACCTTCTGACCTGCATCCTCGGCAGCAACCTTGGCCATATCGCTCTCTACCATGATCTTCACCAATTCCTCGAAAGAGGTGGTGTTAGGATTCCAGTTGAGCTTTGCCTTTGCCTTGGTTGGATCACCCCAGAGATTGACAACATCTGTTGGACGGTAGAAATCTGGAGAAACCTCTACGAGGGTCTTGCCAATCAGATTCTCAGGACCTTCTACGCAGATACCCTTCTCGTTCTCATCCTTGCCTTCCCACTTCAGTTCGATACCTACATGATGGAAAGCCAACTGGGCAAACTCTCTTACAGAGTGCTGCTTACCGGTAGCAATCACGAAGTCCTCTGGCTTTTCTGCCTGGAGGATGAGCCACATACACTCTACATAGTCCTTTGCATAACCCCAGTCGCGCAAAGAATCCAGGTTGCCGAGATAGAGTTTCTCCTGCTTACCCTGTTTGATGCGGGCTGCAGCAAGAGTGATCTTACGTGTTACAAAAGTCTCGCCACGGCGCTCACTCTCATGATTGAAGAGGATACCAGAACAGCAGAACATATTGTAAGCCTCACGATACTCCTTGACAATCCAGAAACCGTATTGCTTGGCTACGGCGTATGGGGAATATGGGTGGAATGGTGTATTCTCGTTCTGAGGAACCTCCTCTACCTTGCCATAAAGCTCGGATGTAGAAGCCTGATACATACGGCAGGTCTTCTCCAGACCGCACTGGCGGATAGCCTCCAAGATACGGAGTACACCTGTAGCATCAACGTCGGCTGTAAACTCAGGAGAATCGAAACTTACCTGAACGTGGCTCTGGGCTGCCAGGTTATAAACTTCGGTTGGTTTCACCTTGTTCATCACCTGAATGATACTCATAGAGTCGCCCAAGTCGGCATAATGAAGGTGGAAATTAGGTTTACCTTCCAGATGAGCGATACGCTCGCGGTAGTCAGTAGAAGAACGGCGAATGGTGCCATGCACATCGTAACCTTTCTCTAATAGTAACTCTGCCAAATAAGAGCCGTCCTGGCCCGTAATACCCGTAATGAGGGCTACTTTTCTATTATCCATGATTTCTATATTAATTATTATTTATTTATACTATTACCTCTCAGGCTCATCCTGTATTTCAGCGGCGACATCTTAAAATGTTCCCTTACATACTTACCGAAGAACGAGGTATTGGAGAAGCCTAAGATACCAGATATTTCCTTGATAGACTTATTCGTGGAGCGCAGGTAGTAAGTGATATCCGAAAGCGTGTATTCCGTAATCCATTCAATAGCCGTTTTGTTGCTATGGCGCTTGCAGACAATGGAAAGGTATTTCGAGGTAATGCACAACTGCTGGGCGAAGAACTCCACAGGTTTGTGTTTCACCTCATTCTGTTGCAGCATCACCAGGAATCTGTCGAATATATCATAAGTCGAAGAATTGTTTTTAGCTACATCAGCCACCTCGGTCGTGAAAGCATTACAAAGGGCGAGAAGTGCCGTTTTCAATAAGGTTTCCACAATTTCGCGGCGATAAGGATTCCAGGAAGAATGCTCCATGCGCTCTTCATCCAAACAGAGACGCACCAGTTCTGTAAACTTGGCATAGAATAGCATTTCCTCGCTCGTCATCCTGATGACAGAAACCTTGTCCACATACATGGCGCGATTCCACACATTAATATGTGATCGCAGGATATTCTGCATACCATGGTTGGTGACACAGAGCGCCACACAGGTGAAATCAGATGAAAACTCAATGATATCCACAACAGAATTAGGCGGACAAACGAAGATATCGTTTTTGCCCACTTCCACCGTTTTACCATTTACTTCCAGCTTCAGATTTCCTTTCTGGCAAGAAGCAATCATATTCATCTGGAGTCTCACAGGATCCGGATTGGCAAGTACTTTGATATTATCAATGATGAGAATATCCTCATCCAGATAACTTGCACTGATCTCTGCACTCTGAGCAAACTCCCCCTGCTCAATACGTTGCTTTATGTCCTTCTGTTCTTGCTTTGCCATGAATATGTTCCTTTATTCTTCGTTCTTCACTTCTCATTTCTCATTTCATCAAAACGCCTCACGATACTTGTTCTCGTCCTTGTCTTCAAGCATGGACAAATAACTCTGGTATCGGCTGGCGGCAATGAAGTGATCTTCCACCGCCTTGATGACAGCACAACCCGGTTCGTGGGTATGCGTACAGTTGGAAAAACGACAGTCCTTGGAGAAATGGAAGATTTCCTTGAAATAACTGGTCAGTTCTTCTTTCTCGATATCAAACGTACCGAAGCCCTTGATGCCCGGAGTATCTATCAGATAACCACCCTCAGGCAGTTCAATCATCTCACTGAATGTGGTGGTGTGCATACCCGTATTGTGCGCATCGCTGATTTCTGCAGTACGCTGGGAAGCATGAGGAATCAGGCGGTTGATGAGCGTTGACTTCCCCACACCACTATTGCCGCTCAGGAGAGTAATTTTGTCTTTCAGGATAGGAAACAACTGTTCCACGCCCTCTCCCGTTTCAGCAGAGATCTCAACGCACTTGTAGCCCACGGTCTCATAGAGCGTACACATCATCTTCTCATAATGCAATTCCTCTTCAGAGAGGAGGTCGTGCTTATTAAACACGAGGATGACCGGCACGCTATAAGCCTCGGCACTGGCCAAGAATCTATCAATAAAAGTGGTGGAAGTCTGCGGATAGTTGACAGTGACCACCAACAAAGCCTGATCGACGTTGGCGGCGAGGATATGACTCTGTTTACTGAGATTAGGCGACTTTCGGATAATATAATTACGCCTATCCTCAATAGCAGAAATAAAAGCCGTACCTTCCTGATTGGTGATAATTTCCACATAATCACCCACAGCCACAGGATTGGTACTGCGGATGCCCTTCAACCGGAAATTACCCTTGATTTTACTTTCAATAAGCTGGCCATCGTCAGTTTTGACGGTGTACCAGCTTCCTGTATTTTTGATGACTAGTCCTTTCATCTACTCACTGCAATAATGATTGTCAAAGAGTCAGTAAGACTATACGGTCATGATTTCTTTTTCCTTCTCAGCCATCAGCGCCTCAAGCTGCTTGATGTATTTATCGTGCAATTTCTGCAACTCGTTCTCAGCGTCCTTCTCCAAATCCTCAGAAAGACCGTCCTTGATAGCCTTCTTCAGTTTGTCCTTGATTTCGCTACGTACATTGCGCACCTCCACCTTAGCCTTCTCAGCAATCTTGCCACACTGCTTCACGAGTTCCTTACGGCGCTCACCAGTTGGCTGAGGAATACCCAGGCGTACGATTTCACCATTGTTTTCAGGAGTGATACCCACACCACTATCCATAATAGCCTTTTCGATATCTTTGATGGCCTTCTTGTCCCAAGGGCGGATAGCGATGGTACGGGCATCAGGAGTGGTAATATTAGCCACCTGATTGAGCGGTACCATACTGCCATAGCTGTTGACTCTTACACCATCAAGGATAGCCACATTGGCACGTCCTGCACGAATATGAGAGAGCTCCTCTGCGAGATACATCGCTGCCATCTCCATACGCTCACCTGCTGAACTCAAAGTTTCTTTTACGTCTATCATAATTCTATATTTTATTACTTGTATTGTTAGTTTCTATTTCTTTTCCGCCACAAAAATAGGCATTTCTTATCAATTAGCCAAATTATCTGCTAATTATTTTGCGCTTTCCAGGCGTTTCAGTTCCTCATCCACATAGTTGGTGAGTTCCACAAACTGCTGGATGGTGAGCTGTTCAGGGCGCTTGGTCATGATGTCTGTGGTATAGAAGTCCTCACGTGGAGTCATTCCCGGGAACATCTGTTTCAGACTGACGCGGAGCATTTTCCTGCGCTGGTTGAACACGGTCTTGACGAGGCGCTTGAAGAGTTTCTCATCACACCCCAATTCCTTCACATCATTGCGGGTCATTCTGATAACAGCACTCTTCACCTTTGGAGGCGGATTGAACACCCCCTCATCCACCGTGAAGAGATACTCCACATCATACCAAGCCTGAATCAGCACACTTAGAATGCCATACGCCTTGTTCCCCGGTTCTGAAGCAATGCGCAATGCCACCTCTCGCTGAATCATACCCGTACAGCACGGAACGAGTTCCTTGTAGTCGAGCATCTTGAAGAAAATCTGAGAGGAAATATCATACGGATAGTTGCCGGTAAGCACAAACTGCTCTCCGTCAAAAATCTGGTTGAGATCCATACGCAGGAAATCCTCACCGATGATACGATCCTGAAGCTGAGGGAAATTCTCATGCAGATAAGCCACTGATTCAGAGTCGATTTCTACTGCCTTTACCAGACGAGGTTTCTCCACAAGATACTGGGTAAGAACGCCCATGCCAGGACCTATTTCCAGCACAGGAATATCAGGACAAGCATCCACCGTATCGGCAATACGCTTAGCTATATTCAGGTCGGTCAAGAAATGCTGACCGAGATTTTTCTTTGGTTTAACCGCTTTCATGCTAATTTATAAGTTGTTTTCAAGAAGTGATGCGTCTCATTCCTTTTTCGACCATGCAATGCGACAAATCACCCAATAATTCTGCAAATTTACTATTTTTTTTTGATATTCATGCAGTTAACTCTGTTAAATTATCAACTTTTCACAAAATCAGCACCAGAACAGACGGCGCAGGAAGCCAAGATTCATGCAGTAGGAAAGTGCTTCTGATGTTTATTTATGCTAAAAATAATCACTTACATGCTAAAAAGTAATGTTTTTCATTCGCTATTGCAGATAAAAATCGTACCTTTGCACCAACTATGAATATCAAGAAGACGATAAACAATATATTGAAGGTGGGTTGGTCACTCCTCTTGGGAGGTGCTATCCTCTACTGGATGTACCGTGGATTCGATTTCCAGCAGGTGAAAGACATCCTGCTGCACAAGATGAACTGGACCTGGATGCTCCTTTCATTCCCGTTCGGTATCTTGGCTCAGACCTTCCGTGGTTGGAGATGGAAACAGACACTCGACCCCATTGGAGAGCACCCTCGAAATAGTGTCAGCGTCAACTCCATTTTCATGAGTTATGCCCTGAGTCTGCTGGTGCCTCGCATTGGAGAGTTTGCCCGCTGCGGTGTACTGAAACGCTGGGAGGGAATCTCATTCCCCAAGTCCTTGGGCACCGTGGTGACTGAGCGCATCATCGACTCACTGTTGGTTTTGCTCATTGCCGGCTGCGTTTTTCTCCTGCAGATACCGGTGTTCCTCAATTTCTTCGACAAGACAGGCACCAGTATGGAAAGTATTCTGCACCAGTTTACTGCCACGGGATACATCGTTACTACCATTTGCGGCATAGCCATCCTCATCCTGTTACATTTCCTGCTCAAGAAACTTTCTATATATAATAAGGTGAAAGCCACCCTTCAGGGACTCTGGCAGGGAGTTGCATCGCTCAAGAGCGTCAGGAACGTACCGCTTTTCATCGGTTTCACCTTGGGCATCTGGCTCTGCTATTTCCTGCACTATTTCCTCACCTTCCAATGCTTTGAGGCAACGAGTCATCTCAGCGTGATGTGCGGACTGGTGACTTTCATCATCGGCAGTATCGCCGTAGTTGTGCCTACTCCGAACGGAGCAGGACCTTGGCATTTTGCCGTGAAGACGATGCTCATTCTCTATGGCATTTCATCAAACGATGCCTTGTTCTTCGTGCTGATTGTCCACTCCATCCAGACTCTGCTCGTCATCCTGCTGGGCATCTATGCATGGATTTCGCTCTCGTTCACGGATAAGAAAATGAGAAAGATATAAAAACCATTTCTCATTTCTAATTTCTAATTAAAAAACATTTCTAATTAAATAAAGTATTATGGCTGAAATTAAGAATCTGAACCCAGTAGAAATCTGGCGTAACTTCGACAAATTGACACAAGTTCCACGTCCATCAGGACATTTGGAGAAAATTCAGGCTTACTTGCTCAACTGGGCAAAGGAAGCTGGTGTAGAGGCTTTTCAGGATCCTGCTGGCAACATCGTGATGCGCAAACCTGCTACTCCTGGTATGGAGAACCGTAAGGGAGTGATCCTGCAGGCTCACATGGATATGGTGCCTCAGAAAGCGAAAGATAGCAAGCACAATTTTGAAACCGATCCTATCGAGACGATCATCGATGGCGACTGGGTTCATGCCAACCGTACTACCCTCGGTAGCGACGACGGTCTGGGCGTGGCTACTATCATGGCTGTCATGGAGGCAAAAGACTTGCAGCACGGCCCAGTAGAGGGTCTCATCACACGCGATGAAGAGACTGGTATGTATGGTGCCAACGAACTCCCTGAAGGTGAACTGAACGGCGACATCCTGCTCAATCTCGATACTGAGGTTTGGGGTGAATTCGTCATCGGTAGTGCAGGTGGTATTGATATTACTGCAACCCTCGACTACAAGGAAGTAGAAACCGACCAGGAAGATGCTGCTGTCAAGGTAACCTTGAAGGGCTTGAAGGGCGGTCACTCTGGTATCGAAATCTGCGAAGGTCGTGCCAACGCCAACAAATGCATGGTTCGTTTCGTACGTGAAGCCATTGCCGAACTCGACGCTCGTCTTGCTTCCTGGAACGGAGGTAATATGCGCAATGCCATCCCATTCGAGGCAGAGGTTGTACTCACCTTGCCAAAGGAGAACGTAGAGGCACTCCAGGACTTGGTAGCAGACTGGAAGGAAGAGCTCCAGGATGAATTCAAGGGTATCGAGAACATCGAGAAGATAGAATTCTTCACAGAGAACGTAGAGACTCCTAAGATGGAAGTACCACAGGAGATACAGGACAATCTCGTAGATGCCATCTATGCTTGCCACGACGGTGTATTGCGCATGGCTCCATCTATGCCAGAAATCGTAGAAACCTCATCCAACCTTGCCATCGTAGAGATCGGCGAAGGAAAGGCAGCCATCAAGATTCTCGCCCGTTCATCACACGAAGGTTACAAGGCTTACATCGCCACCATGTTTGAGAGCTGCTTCTCTATGGCAGGCATGAAGGTGGAATTCAGCGGCAGCTATGGCGGTTGGAATCCAAACCCAGACAGTGACATTCTGAAGCATGTACTCAAGGTATATAAGGAGCAGAACGGCGAAGACGGCAAGGTGCAGGCAGTTCATGCCGGATTGGAGTGCTCTATCATCTTGGGCAAATATCCACACCTCGATGTCGTATCCTTCGGTCCTACCCTCTGCAGCCCTCACACCCAGTTTGAGCGTTGCCAGATCAGTTGCGTAGCACCTTTCTGGAATCTCATGAAGCAGTTGCTTGCCGAGATTCCAACCAAATAAATTACAAAAAGGTTAAAAATATAGGGCCGGGAAGAAAATTCCCGGCTTTATTTTTGCCATTTTGGTTTATTTTAATTACCTTTGCAGCCGGAATTTTAAATATTAAACAAATGGACGATTATCACGCGGACAACAACAATGAATTGTAGGCGTGGAGATTCAGCAGAAAGAAACCCATTCACCGCTTTGGGGGGATAGCTAATCTCCATACCCCAAACTTTTATTTTGTGGAGATTAGCAACAATGAGAACATATTGGAATACAGAGAATCATCTGCAGGCTATCAATGAATGGCAGCCTAACTGCTGGATACAAGTAACTTGTCCAACCGACGAAGACCAGCGCTTGCTGGAAGACGAATTCAAAATCCCTGATTATTTCCTCTCGGACATCAGTGATACCGATGAGCGTGCCCGCTACGAATACGACGATGGCTGGATGCTCATCATCCTCCGTATTCCTTATGTCAAGGAAATCAGAAGCCGCACTCCTTATACTACCGTGCCATTGGGTATCATCCACAAGCGGGATGTCACCATCACCGTCTGCTATTACGAAACCAATATGATGATTGATTTCGTGAGTTTCCAGCAGAAGCGAGGTGAAGGCTTCACCGACTATGTGGACATGATTTTCCGTCTCTTCCTTTCCTCTGCCGTATGGTATCTGAAGCGACTCAAGCAGATCAACTCGCTCATCGAGAAAGCCAAGCGCAACCTGGATCATGGCGTCAACAATGAAAGCCTGATCGGTCTGTCACGTCTGCAAGATTCCCTCACCTATTTCATTACCTCCATCCGAGGCAATGAAAACCTGCTGTCCAAACTGAAGTTCAAACTCCAGGTGGATGAGTTGGATGCCGACCTGATTGAGGACGTCAACATTGAGATGACCCAGGCGCGAGAAACCACCAATATCTATTCAGATATTCTGGAATCCACGATGGACACCTATTCCAGCATCATCAACAACAACATGAATACCACGATGCGTACCTTGACGTCCATCAGTATCGTCATGATGTTGCCTACCCTGATTTCATCCTTCTTCGGAATGAACCTCATCAACGGTATGGAAAACAGTTCCATCGGCTTTGGCATCGCCATCCTTATCTCTATCGTCGTATCTGGATTGACGTGGGGATTCTTGCGCTATAAGCGCTTGCTCTAAGGAAGGAGCCAAGTGCCGCATAGCGCATGGACAGCGCCAGAAGAACACAAGAAGTCAGAAAATAATGATAAAAAAATATAAAAAAGCGAGGATAAAAGCAAAAATAAAAAATAAAATTAGGATTTTTCGCTTTTTTTACTTAAGTTTGCAAAATTATTGTGTGTGTATGTGGCAGATAGCGGCACCGTTATCTGCCAAGAAATCGAATCATAAACTAAATACAGTGAAATGATGGACTCTCAAGAAAATGCCCTTTTACAGGGAACCATGGAAGAACCTGCCAAGAAGGCGTATGCCACCAAGCAGGAAGTGCTCGAAAGAGTGAAAGAAATCGCTCGCAGTGCCGAAGCTCCTAACAAGGAAGAGCTCGACCATCTGAAGACAACTTTCTACAAGATTCACCTCGCAGAACGAGATGCTCAAACTAAGGAGTATTTAGAAAAAGGTGGTGACCCGGAAAAATTCGTACTTCTACCTGATGACACAGAAGAAGCCTTCAAGGCTGAAATGCAGATCATCAAGGAAAAACGCGCTAAGATCTTCTTGGAGCAAGAAGAGGAAAAGCAGGAAAATTTAGCAAAAAAACTTGAGATTATTGAAAAGATCAAGGCAATGGCTACCTCTCCTGAGGAAGCTAACCAATCATATAATGACTTCAAGGCCCTGCAGCAGGAATGGAAAGATATCAAGGCCGTGCCTGCCGACAAGGCGAATGAGCTGTGGCGCAACTACCAGCTCTACGTGGAGCAGTTCTACGACCTCCTGAAACTCAACAGTGAGGCACGTGAATATGACTTCAAGAAAAACCTCGAGGCAAAGACTGCGCTCTGCGAAGCTGCCGAAAAACTCGATGAGGAAGAGGATGTCATCTCTGCCTTCCATCAGTTACAGGACTTGCACCAGCAGTACCGTGAAATCGGTCCTGTTGCCAAGGAATTGCGCGAGCAAATCTGGAGCCGATTCAAGGCTGCCAGCACCGTGATTAACAAGAAGCATCAGCAGTACTTTGAGGATATCCGCGCTAAGGAAGAGAAGAATCTCGAACTGAAGACAGCACTTTGCGAGAAGTTGGAGGCTATCGACCTGAATGCCATCAAGACCGCTGCACAGTGGGAGGCTACTACCAAGGAGGTAATCGCTATGCAACAGGAATGGCGTGAAATCGGTTTTGCTCCTCAGAAAATGAATGTGAAAATCTTTGAGCGCTTCCGCACCATCAATGATGTGTTCTTCAGCAAGAAAGCTGAGTTCTTCAAGGAACTGAAATCGCAATATTCAGACAACTTAGAGAAGAAGCAGGAACTCGTCAAGAAGGCACAGCAACTTGCTGATAGCACAGACTGGAAGAAGACGGGCGACAAAATTATTGCGCTGCAGAAAGAATGGAAGACCGTGGGCGTTGTGCCTCGCAAACAGGGTGAACTGCTCTGGAAGGACTTCCTCGATGCTTGCAACAAATTCTTCGAGGCTCGCAACAAGGCTAATGCAGGCACCAGAAACACGGAGCACAGCAACTTGGCGAAGAAGCGCGAAGTAGTGGCTAAGCTGAAGGACTTGCTCGAAAACCCTGTAGAGAACGTGCAGCAGGCACTGCAGAAGCTGACAGAGGAATATAACTCCATCGGTCATGTGCCTTTCAAGGAAAAGGACAATATCTACAAGGAGTATCACGCAGTGCTCGACAAGATCTATAAGGACTTGCACATCAGCAACGCCAAGCGCCGTCTCGACAATTTCAAGAGCAATCTGAAGAATGTGGCTGAGAAGGGTTCTGATGCCTTGGACAATGAGCGTGGACGACTCTTGCGCCGCTACGACCAGTTGCGCAATGATATCACCACCTATGAGAACAACCTCGGCTTCCTCAATGCAGCCAGCAAGAAGGGCAACAGTCTCGTAGAGGAAATGAACCGCAAGGTGCAGAAGCTCAAGGATGATCTCGAACTGGTAAAAAAGAAGATCAAGGCTATTGATGCAGAAAACAAGTAAAATATATAGCCCCACAGATCTCACGGACTTTACATAGGTCTTACATAGACCGCTGAAAATTTAAAGTCCCACAGATTTCACGGATATCCACAGATTTATTTCTCTTCAAAAGATCTGTGTTAATCTGTGAAATCTGTGGGACTTTTTTTTTAGACCCTTAAGCCTGTTCTCGCCTTGCACGAACAGGACTTATATCACACTTACATCTTTTCTATGATTTTCATGCCCTCTTCCACCGCTTTCATATTGAGTGGAATCAAACCATGATGGCGCTCAGGCAACGACTTGAAGAGCGCTTTGTTCAGACCGTCTGTGCTCACCACAGGACAAACCTTCAGCAGACCACCCAGTACAATCATATTAAACACCTTAGCGTTTTTCATCTCAGCCGCCTTGTCCATCGCATCAATACGATACACGGTGATGTCCTTACGCTGCGGAGGATTCATGATACCATAACCATCATAGATCAGCACACCGCCCGGCTTAACCTTCGATTCAAACTTATCGAGCGAAGGCTGATTCAGTACGATAGCCACATCATAATGGCTCAAGATAGGCGAAGAGATACGGTCATCGCTCACGATTACCGTCACATTCGCCGTACCGCCACGCTGTTCCGGACCGTATGCAGGCATCCAAGTCACCTCTTTATCCTCCATCAGTCCAGAATAAGCCAGGATTTTTCCCATAGAGAGAACACCCTGACCACCAAACCCAGATATAATAATTTCTGTCTTCATTTCTCGTTTCTCATTTCTCATTTACATTCCCGTCGTATCCTTCAAGTCTCCCTTAGGATACTCCTTGAACATATTCTCTTCCATCCACTTATTAGCTTCCACAGGAGAAAGTTTCCAACCACTGTTGCAGGTAGAAACGATTTCCACCAGACTGGAACCCTTGCCCTGCATACTCGCCTCAAAGGCCTTACGGATAGCTTTCTTAGCCTTCCTGATGCTCGCTACAGTTTCCACGCTCTGTCGGGTCACATAGCAAGTACCCGTCAGATGGCTGGCAAGTTCAGTGATATTGAGCGGATAACCATGAAGATCTGGCTGACGACCGTAAGGACAAGTTGCCGTCTTCTGACCCAGCAGTGTAGTAGGAGCCATCTGACCGCCCGTCATACCATAAATGGCATTATTGATGAAGATAATGGCGATATGCTCACCGCGGTTTAGGGCATGAATCGTCTCGCAAGTACCGATACAAGCCAAGTCACCATCACCCTGGTAAGTAAACACCAGACGATCGGGCCACAAACGTTTGATGCCCGTAGCCACTGCAGGTGCACGACCATGAGCCGCTTCCTGCCAGTCAATATCCAAATAACGATAAGCGAAAACAGCGCAGCCCACAGGACAAACGCCCACCGTCTTATCCTCCATACCCATCTCCTCTATCACTTCGGCGACAAGCTTATGCACCACACCATGCGAACAGCCCGGGCAATAATGCATCGGAACATCGTTCATCAGTGTCGGTTTCTTATATACCAGATTCTCTGGCGAAATTATATCATTCATAATGTATAATTTATTTCTTATCAATAATTAATCGCTTGAGCGCCTCCACAATTTCCTCTGGTTCAGGCACAATACCACCCAAACGACCGAAATGCGCTACAGGCACCAAACCGTTTACTGCCAGGCGTACATCCTCCACCATCTGTCCGGCATTGATTTCAGCCACAAGGATACCCTTCTTGCTCTCAGCCAAGTGATGGATTTCCTGAGTAGGGAAAGGCCAGAGCGTGATTGGACGGAAAAGTCCCACCTTGATACCCTGCTCACGAGCACTCTCGATACTCTTCTCTGCAATACGGGCAGCACTGCCGAAAGCCACGATCACATAGTCGGCATCCTCACAATACTGCATCTCGTAGCGCACCTCCGTCTCACGGATTTTCCTGTATTTTTCCTGCATCATCAGATTGCGCTCCTCCATCACTTCCGGTTTCAGTTCCAGGGAAGTCATGATATTCGGCTTTCTGTCTTTCTTACGACCGATGGTAGCCCAAGGACATTCCTCCGCAATCTCCTGCTCCGTGCGGCGAGGTTTCATCGGAGGAAGCGCCACCTTCTCCATCATCTGACCGATGACACCATCACTCAGTATCATCGCCGGATTACGGTATTTGAAAGCCAAGGTGAAAGCCAAGTCCACGAAGTCAGCCATCTCCTGCACAGAAGCCGGAGCCAATACGATCACATTATAGTCACCATTACCACCACCACGAGTAGCCTGGAAATAGTCACCCTGCGAAGGCTGGATAGTACCCAATCCAGGACCGCCACGCTGCACGTTGACGATGACACCCGGAATCTCGGCACCCGCCATATAGGAAATACCCTCCTGCATCAAAGCCACACCCGGACTGGACGAAGTAGTAAGCACACGCTTACCGGCACCCGCACCGCCATAGACCATATTGATGGCAGCCACCTCACTCTCAGCCTGGAGCACCACCATACCAGAAGTCTCCCAAGGTTTGAGCAAAGCCAAAGTCTCTATAATCTCACTCTGTGGAGTAATCGGATAGCCAAAGAAACCATCCGCACCACATCTGATGCAGGCATGAGCAATCGCCTCATTACCCTTCATCAAAGTTATTTCACGTTTCTGTTGTTCAGCCATTATTCATTCTCCTTCTTACGATACACGGTAATACACCCATCAGGGCATACGATGGCGCACGAAGTACAGCCCACGCATGCATCCGGCACAGCCGCTTCCACATAGCGATAACCATGCACATTTACTTTTTTCTCGGCTAATGCAATGACATGTTGAGGACAAGCCACCACACAGAGCGCACATCCCTTGCAGCGCCCTGTATCGACTACAATAGCCCCTTTAATCTTACTCATATTCTTTTCGTTCTAATTATCTTTACGCTTGGAGTAAACCAAAACTGCCGTTGTCCACATGTCGGTTATTATGGATTGTAGTAGTCCTTGCAATAGAAGCTCATGATATCATCCAGCATCTCCTTGGCAGCCACGGCAGGACTCTCCGGATCGAGCGCAATGGCCTCCAGATAACAGTCGATGGCACGCTTAAAGTCGCCTTGCTTGCGCCAGGCGTTACCTTGTTGATAATAATCTTCTGCTTTCATTTACTCTATTTATTTTTAAGTTTTACGCTGCGAAAGTACTAAATTTCAGCTAAGAAAAAGAATAAAAGCGGAAGATTTAAACTATATTAATGTTGATTTTCTTAAAAAATGCGCACACTACTTTTTAGTGTGCAATTTTTCAAGAATAATATCCGATATTTCTACATTTTATTTTGGTAGATTACATACAGTACGATGCCACGCAAAACGAGATAGATGATGAAAGCCAGCCACAGGGCATGATTGCCCATCAGCGGATGCAGGATGAAAAACAGAGCGAAGAAGGAAGCGGAAGCGATGGCAGTAGAACAGAGCATCGACTTCGACTGAGTGATGCCCACGAAGATGCCATCGAAGACAAAGGCCGCCATTCCAGCTAAGGGAATCAGAACCGCCCACCAGAAGTAATCACCCGCAGCCGTTATCACCCGCTCATCATCCGTCAGGAGCGCAAGGAAGTTTTCTCCACCTATCATATATAATAAGGTGAACCCCGCAGCCACCGCTAATCCGAAGCCCATAGTCCTGCGCACCACTTCCCGAAAGGCCACCATGTTCTTTGCCCCGTAATACTTGCCACTCAGGGCTTCAGCAGCGTAGGCAAAACCATCCATGAAGTAGGAAAAGATGGTGAAGAGCGTCATCAGCAGGGTGTTCACCGCCAATACCAAGGTACTCTCCCTGGAACCAGCAGCCGTGAAGAAGAGGTTGACAGCCACCAGACACACCGTACGGAGAAAGATGTCCCTGTTGAGCGAGAAAAACCGTTTGAGCGGTTCTGCAGCTAAGAGATGCTGACGGAAATCATACTTGCCCAACCGGCGATAATGAAGACGGAAAAGCAGACACGCCATGAGGAAGCCCCACCATTGGGCGATGACCGTACCGAGTGCCACGCCCTCCACCGTCATCTTGCCCACGAAGACCAGCAGCAGAGAAGCGATGATATTCACCACATTCTGCGTCAGCGAAACCATCATCGGAATGCGCGTGTTCTGCATACCGATATACCATCCCGTAAACCCATACAGACCCAATACGGCAGGAGCACCCCAGATGCAGACATAGCAGTATCTGCGGGCAAGCTCCACCACATCAGCCTCCGGCGACATTGCCCAGAGACCACCCCCAATGAGCCATTTCTGGAGCACGAAGAAGAGCAGACCAATCCCCACACCGATGCCTAAGGAGCGCACCAAGAGCCTCATCACTTCCGCCAAGTTTCTCCTGCCCAACGCCTGTGAAGTCATCCCGCTCGTCCCCATTCTCAGGAAGCCGAACAGCCAATAGACCACGTTGAAGAGCATCGATCCCACGGCAATGGCACCGATATAAGCCGCATCGCCGATATGTCCGACGATAGCAACATCTACCAAACCTAAAAGCGGCACCGTGATATTAGAAATGATCGACGGTACCGCTAATTGTAATATTCGTTTATTCACACGTTCTATATTTCGCAGCTTGCTCCTCAATATAAGCAGCATCGCTGAAGTAGTCGATACGCATAGCCTTGCGCACCTCATCCATTGTCTGCGCAGCAAATTCACGCGCATCCTCACTACCCTTCTTCAGAATATTGAACACCTCAGGAATATCCTGCTCAAACTCATGACGGCGGGCACGGATAGGGTCGAGCATCTTGTTGAGCACACTGTTCAAGAACTTCTTGCAAGTACCATCACCGATACCACCCTTCACATACTGCTCTTTCAGTTCATCGAGAGATTTGAATTCAGGCCAGAACTCAGCGAAGTCCTCATCAGTAGAGAAAGCCTCCATATAGGTGAACACGGCATTGCCCTCCAAGTGTCCAGGCTCCTCCATGCTCATGCGAGGCTCACCATTCGACATCTTCTTCACCTTCTTCCAAACGGTCTTCTCGTCATCGCTCAGATAGATGCAGTTGCCCAAACTCTTGCTCATCTTCTCCTTACCATCGGTACCAGGAAGGCGACGGCAAACCGCATTTTCAGGGAGCAGGATCTCTGGTTCCACCAATACAGGCGCATAGATCTGATTGAATCGGCGCACCAGCTCACGGGTCACCTCCAGCATAGGCTCCTGGTCCTCACCGGCAGGAACGGTAGTAGCCTTGAAGGCAGTAATATCGGCAGCCTGGCTCACAGGATAGCAGAAGAAGCCCAATGGGATATTAGCCTCGAAGTTACGCATCTTGATTTCCGTCTTCACGGTAGGATTTCTCTGCACACGAGATACAGAGATGAGGTTCATCAAGTAGGTAGTCAACTCAGCCAATTCCGGAATCATACTCTGGATATAGAGTGTACATTTCTGCGGATCAAGACCAGCAGAAAGGTAGTCGAGAGCCACCTCCGTGATATTCTGTCTAATCTTCTCAGGGTTATCAGCGTTGTCAGTCAGCGCCTGAACATCAGCCATGAACACAAACATTTTGTCGAAGTCGCCAGCATTCTGCAGCTGCACACGTCGCTGAAGCGAACCGATATAATGACCCAAGTGAAGTTTACCTGTAGGACGGTCTCCCGTCAATATAATCTTTCCCATTTACTTACAATTTATTATTTTTAGCTGCAAAGGTACGGTTATTTAATCAAAAAACAAAATTTTTTCTATCTTTTTTCATTTACCCTATCACCCAATCCTCTATATTCCCTTTGAAGAGTCGAAGTTGATACCAACTTTCGTTATAGATCTGCTGATAATTCCCTTATGATGAGACTGATATTTTTTGCATTTATACTTGGCTAATTCAGATTTTCTTCATAATTTAGCAGCGCAAAACGTAAGATAAGTAAGAATATGGCAAAAATAGTAAATTTCTATCCAGTAGGAATACAGACATTCTCGAATATACGAGAGGGCAATTATCTCTATGTAGATAAAACAAAATACATCATGGATTTTCGTAAGAAAAAGATGAAGTATGTCTTTCTGAATCGCCCAAGACGATTCGGAAAGTCGCTTTTTGCCTCTACTCTCCAAGCTTATTTCGAGGGGAAAAAGGAACTTTTTGAAGGATTAGCCATTGCTGATTATGAGAAAGAATGGGTGAAACACCCTGTTTTTCATTTCGACATGAGTGGAGCCAAGCATTTTGATGCTGATGCTTTGAATAATTATCTGAATCTGGAACTTTTGCCATACGAAGAACTTTATGGTAAGGGAGAAGGTGAAAAATATCCTAATGAAAGACTGGAAGGAATCGTAAAGCGAGCTTACAAGCAAACGGGAGAAAAGGCTGTAGTCATCATCGATGAATATGATGCCCCTCTGCTGGATGTAGTGCATGAGAAGGAGAACCTGCAACCGCTCCGTCGTATCATGCAGAATTTCTACAGCCCATTGAAGAAGCTCGATCCATACTTAGAGTTTACCTTTATCACAGGTATCACTAAATTCTCGCAGCTCAGCATCTTCAGCGAACTCAACAACCTCGATAATATCAGTCTGTACGACCAGTACTCGGCAATCTGTGGCATCAGCAAGACAGAACTAACCACGCAGATGAAACCAGATATAGAGGCAATGGGCGAAGCACTTGGTATGACGTATGAGGAATGTCTGGCAGAACTGACACGATTCTACGACGGCTATCATTTCAGTGAGAATTCGGAAGATATTTTCAACCCGTTCAGTCTGGTGAAGGCGTTGAATGCAGGCAAGATTGCCCCTTATTGGTTCGGTTCCGGCACTCCATCCTTCCTTTTGAAACTATTGGATAAATATCATGTCAATCTTTCTACATTGGAAAGTCAGGAGGCAGTACTCAGCTCTTTCGACCAATCTACGGAGGAAATGACAGATGCCTTGCCATTGCTTTATCAGAGCGGTTACCTGACCATCAAGAAATATGATCCGATGTTTCAGGAATATACTTTAGGCATCCCAAACGGGGAGGTACGTAATGGCTTACTCAATTCCTTGATTCCCCATTATGTAAATCCTCGTCGTTCCGATAATGATGCCTTCCTCTTAGGATTCTGCAAGGCAGTTTACCGCAATGATATTGAGGCGGCATTGGAACACATGCGCACGTATATGGCTACGATACCATACGATTTGGAGAATCATAGCGAGAAGCATTATCAGACCATTTTCTATCTGATGTTCAGCTTCCTCAATATCTATATCCGTACGGAGGTGAAGAGTGCCATCGGTAGGGCAGATGCCGTGATGCACATGCCCGATACAATCTACGTCTTCGAACTGAAGGTAGATAAGAGCGCCGAAGAAGCTTTGACCCAGATAGACGAAAAGGGCTACATGCTCCCTTATCACTCTGAGGGTAAGCGACTGGTAAAAATCGGCATCAGCTTTGACAGCACCCAGCGTACCATCAGCGAATGGAAAATCAAGGAAGAATAAGAAAAAAATAATCCGAAACAGAAGCCATATCAGCTATCTGTTTCGGACTTTTTATTACCTATAGTAAATATCTTACTAAGCTTTTTATCAAGATGTCATTACTTAGCAACCATGATAGAAACACGGTTCTTGTCATTCTCAGAGAA
>ULRP01035521.1_pt1 | contig 37062 bp, 35 predicted proteins | sample 1955521 | NCBI WGS metagenome assembly ULRP01 (sample SAMEA4835685, study PRJEB28245) | human gut metagenome | biome: gut microbiome; material: fecal sample | place: Denmark | collected 2008
TTTTCGGATATTGTGCGTATTGTTGAAAAAGTCGTTGAAATCTCGCCGCTTGATCCTGTATCAACAATACAGGACGTTATTGCCGCGGACGGCGAAGCACGGAAAACGGCGGAACGTTGTCTTGCAGAAAGGATAAAAAATTAATGTCAGCTTTTTTGGCCGTATTATATCCGCTTTCTTTTTTAATTGTTCTTTCTTTGGTTGTGATCGTTCATGAATTCGGGCATTTCTGGGCGGCGCGTCTGTCCGGAGTCAAAGTTGAGGAATTTTCTTTGGGCTTTGGCAGAATTCTCTGGTCGCATCAGGATAAAAAAGGAACGGTTTGGAAAATTTGCCTGATTCCTTTGGGCGGTTATGTCAAAATGTTCGGCGACGCCGACGCGTCCAGCGCCGCGCCGGACGAAGCGGCCAAAGAATTTACCGAAGAAGAAAAAAAAGTTTCTTTCCCGCATCAGTCTTTGTGGGTAAAGGCTTTTATTTCCGTTGCCGGGCCGGCGATGAATTATATTTTCGCGATTGTTCTTTTAACGATTTTCCTGTCGATTTTCGGCATGATTGTTGTGCCGCCGGTCATATCCGACGTCAGCAAAGGATCCGCGGCCGAAGCGGCGGGTATTTTAAAAAACGACCGGATTATCAGCATTAACGGCGAAACAATTAACGAATTTGCCGACGTCCGCCGTTTTGTTCAGCTGAATAACGTATTGAACATCGTTGTTTCGCGCGAAGGCAGGGAAGTTCCTCTGACGGCGCGTTTGTCTTCTGAAAACGGCGGAGCCGTGCTGGGCGTGCAGGCCATGATGTCGCAGGAACATTTCAAGTCTTTGTCCGTTCCGCAGGCTTTTGTTGAATCGCTGCGGGAAGCTTGGGAAATTACGTCGGATACGATTATTATTTTAAAACGCATTATATTGGGGCAGCGTTCGGCAGATGATATGCGCGGCCCGTTGGGTATTGCCGAAGCGTCCGGCGATGCGGCCAGAGGCGGCGTTATCAGCTTTGTTTTGTTTTTAATTCAGGTGTCAATCGGTATCGGTCTGGTAAATCTGCTGCCCGTTCCGGTCTTGGACGGCGGGCATTTGCTGTTTTACGCCGTTGAAGGAATTATCCGCCGCCCGATCAGCGAAAAAGTGCAGATGATAGCCCTAAACATAGGGGTAGGTTTACTGATATGTCTGTTGATACTCACTTCATGGAATGATATCGTCCGTATATTCGTCCGTTTGTTTCATTAGGTGATTTTTTGAAAAGACTGCTTGTTTTCGTCGTTTTTTTGCTGTTTTTTCCTTTTTGCGCCGCTGCGGCCGCGGAAAAAGAAGAAACGGTGTCCCGGATCGTGATCAGCGGGATTATGCGTATAGAGCCGGAAACGGTTTTGACGTACCTGATGATTCGCAAAGGAGACATTGTTTCCGACGAACAGCTTGACAGAGGGTTGAAGTCTTTGTTTTCGACGGGGCTGTTTGCCGATGTGCGCCTGTCCGTGACAGACGGCGTGCTGAACGTTGATCTGGTTGAAAATCCAATAGTCAATCAGATTTCGTTTGAAGGAAACAAAAAAATCAAAACCCAACAGCTTAAAGACGAACTGTCTTTGCATCCGCGTTCTGTCTTTACACGTTCCAAAGCTCGCCGGGATACACAGCGGATTGTAGAATTATACAAGCGTATGGGGCGGTATTCGGCTCAGGTTGAACCGAAAATTATCGAACGTTCTCAGAACCGATTGGACGTCGTTTTCGAAATTAACGAAGGACAGCCGGCATTTATCCGCAAAATTGATTTTATCGGCAATCAGGCTTTTGACGCGACCGAGCTGGAAGAACAAATGCTGTCCAAAGAAAACCGCTGGTATCGTTGGTTTACGTCCATGGATACTTATGATCCGGATCGTTTTGCGTATGATCAGGAATTGTTGCGTCGTTTTTATCTGCAGCACGGATATATGGATTTCAATATTGTTTCTTCTTCTGCCGAATTATCGCCGAATCGCGAAGATTTTTATCTGACGCTTGTTTTGGAGGAAGGGCCGCGTTACAAAGTCGGCGAGGTTACGGTCGTTTCCGATTTAAAAGGATTGGACGCCGACAGCGTGGCGGACGTCGTTACCGTAAAATCGGGTGCGTGGTTTAATAATGTAAAGGTCGAAAACAGCGAAATCGCGCTGATTAATGCCGTCGGGGCAAAAGGATTTCCGTTCGTTGACGTTTCTTCGGATTTAAAAAAACGCGAAGGGGAAGATGTTGTTGACGTCGTTTTTAATATTAAAGAAGGACAGCATCTGTTCATTGATGAAATTCAGATTACGGGGAACGCCCGCACGCAGGATCGCGTAATTCGCCGCGAATTTCGCTTTGCCGAAGGTGACGCTTACAGTCCCGCGAAAATCCGCCGTTCTAAGCAGCGAATTGAAAATCTGAATTATTTTGACCGTGTTTCAATGGATATCGAACCGGTAGAAGGAACGCTGGACCGGGCGATTTTAAAAACGGACGTATCGGAAAAATCAACCGGTTCTTTGAAACTGGGGGTCGGTTGGTCGTCATATGACGGGCCGTTGGCCGAAGTTTCCGTTCAGGAAAATAACTTTTTGGGAACGGGACGCAGAGTCGGTGTTTCCGCTTCGGTCGCCGAAGAAAAAACGTTGTTTGATATCAGTTTTGTCGAACCGTGGTTCCTAGATCGGGAATTGGCTTTGGGATTTGATGTTTTTTATCTGACCCGGAATTATTCGGACCGCAGTTCTTATGATTCGGAAATGGGCGGCGGCTCTGTTTCTTTAAGCTGGAAATATACGGAAGAATTGTCGCATACCGTCAAATATACGCTGCGCCAGGATAAAATCGTGGACGTCAGCGAGTCGGCTTCCATTTACGTCAAGGAACAGGAAGGAACAACGCTGACGTCCATGATCAGCCAGACATTGTTCTGGGATTATCTGGATAACCGTTATAATCCGTCGGAAGGGTATTATGTTTCTTTATCCAATGATTTGGCCGGTTTTGGCGGTGATACGCGTTATCTGCGCACGGATATCAGCGCGGCGTATTATTATCCGCTGTCCGACAAATGGGTTTTGGGATTGTCGACGTCCGGCGGGTATATTTTCGGAATCGGGCAGGACGTTCGCCTGAATAACCGTTACTTTTTGGGCGGCGCGACATTGCGCGGTTTTGAAGACGGAGGTGTGACGGCTCGGTCTAAAATCGGAGACGACGCTTTGGGCGGCAACTGGCAGGCGACGGCCGGGGTGCAGTTGATGTTCCCCTTGGGGCTGCCCAGCGAATTCGGCATGAGGGGCAAAATCTTTGCAGATTTCGGCCTGATCGGAAAGCCTGACGATTTTGATGCATCTGAAATGTGGTATTCTTCGAAATTGCGTGGTAGTATCGGTATCGGTTTTGTGTGGTCCTCCCCGTTGGGGCCGATTAATGTCGACTATGCAATACCGGTCTTGAAAGAACGTTTTGATGAAACTGAGTATTTTCGTTTAAACTTTGGATGGGGATTTTAAAAAATGAAAAAAGGAATTGGTCTTTCTATCGCTCTTGCCTGTATTTTCTTTGCCGGCGCGGCAAAGGCTGAAAAAATCGGCTTTATTAACGATCCGGAACTGGCGCAGAAATCAACGGCGCTGCAGGGGCTGCAGATGCAGCGTGATAAAATTCTGGCCGTGCTGAAGGTCGATTTGGAAAAAGAATTAAAAGAAATCTTTGATAAAAAGCAAAAGCTGGAAGAAGAAAGCGCTAAATTGTCCAAAGCCGAAGTCGGCAAGCGTCTGGACACGATCGACAAAGCGGAAAAAGATCTGCAGGCCAGAGCTCAGGCCGCGGCCGCGGAACTGCAGAAAAACTTTGTTGAAGCAGCCGTCTCTTTTAAAGAGAAGGCAATCAACCCGGTTATAAAAGATCTGGCTGAAGAAAATGACTTTGACGCCATTTTAAATTCGGCCAACGCTTTCTATGTTGATGAAAAACTCAACGTGACCGAAGAAGCGATCAAGCGCGTTAACAAAAAAATGCCGAAGCTTGATTTGAAAAAAGTAACCTTGGAAAAGGCTAAATCGAAATAAATTGGAGTGTCAAATGCCTGATGCGCGTTTTTTTAAAACTGCAGGACCGTTTACGTTAAAACAACTGGCTGAAATCGGCGGGTGTGAGCTGGCCGAAGGCGTTGAAGCGGATACGTTAATCAGCAACGTCAATTCGCTGCATGACGCCGCAGCCGGCGATATCAGCTTTTTATTAAGCAAAAAATACATCGCCGATCTGGAACAGACAAAAGCCGGCGCTTGTATCGTTCACCCGGATTTCGCCGCTTCGGCGCCGAAAGGAACGGCCGTTCTGCTTTCAAAAGAACCGTACAGGTCTTACGGGCTGGTGGCGGCTGCTTTTTACCCGGCCGAAACGGCGGCGGAAACGGTTATTCACCCGAAAGCCGTCGTCGCCGCCAGCGCTGTCGTCGGGGACGGTTCCCGTATTGACGCGGGCGCGGTCGTCGGTGAAAACGTGATTTTGGGAAAAAACTGTCATGTTTGTCCGAATGCGGTAATCGGTGATAATGTTGTATTCGGCGATGATTGTATCGTCGGGGCAAACGCTTCCGTCTTTTATACGCTGGCGGGAAATCAGGTCTATATTTATCCCGGCGCGCGAATCGGGCAGGACGGTTTCGGATTTTTCATGAGTCCCAAAGGACATACGAAAATTCCTCAGCTGGGGCGCGTTATTATCGGTAATGATGTTGAAATCGGCGCGAATACCTGTATTGACCGGGGCGCTTTGGGCGATACGGTCATCGGCGACGGAACACGTATGGATAACCTGATTCAGTTCGGGCATAATGTGCAGACAGGAAAATGCTGCGTTATTGTTTCTCAGGTCGGCGTTGCCGGCAGCACAAAGCTGGGGGATTTTGTCGTTCTGGCCGGGCAGGCCGGGGTCGCCGGGCATTTGGAAATCGGCAGCGGTGCGCAGGTTGCGGCTCAGTCCGGCGTGATGCGCGACGTCGCGCCGATGGAAAGTCTGATGGGGACGCCGGCTATTCCCATTAAGGAATTTATGCGGCATTTTGCTACGTTAAAGAAAATTACAAAACGTTAAGAGAGAGAACTATGGAAGAGAATATTATCAGAGAAATCGGCATCAATGAAATCTTGACATTAATTCCTCATCGTTACCCGTTTTTACTGGTGGATAAGGTTTCTATCATCAAAGAAGGCGAAGAAGGCATCGGTGTTAAAAACATTACAATGAACGAACCGCAGTTTACGGGGCATTTTCCCGAAAATCCGGTTATGCCCGGCGTTTTAATGATAGAAGCAATGGCGCAGACCGCCGCCGTGACGGTCATGTCCAATCATGCGGACGGGGCCAAAAAAGGCGTTTTTTTCATGAGTGTCGAATCCGCTAAATTCCGTAAACCCGTTCTGCCGGGAGATCAGCTGAAAATGCATGTGACCAAAGAAGTCGCCCGCCGTAACGTGTATCGTTTCCGAGGGGAAGCGACCGTAAACGGTGTTTTACATGCCGAATCGACCTTTACGGCGATGATTTTTGATGAAAAGTAATAAAATATGACAACAATACATTCCACCGCAATTATTGAAGACGGTGCAAAAATCGGGAATGACGTTTCAATCGGTCCGTACTGTTTTGTCGGCGGGCAGGTTGAATTAAAAGACGGCGTGCAGCTGGTTTCTCATGTCTGGGTTGGCGGTGATACCGTTGTCGGTGAAAATACGGAAATTCGTCCTTTTGCCGCGATCGGCGGAAAAAATCAGGACTTGAAGGATAAAGAAAAGAAGGGAAAGCTGATTATCGGCAAAAATAATTCGATCCGGGAATACGCGACGATGCAGCCGGGAACGCCGGGGGATAAAAATGTTACAGTCGTCGGCGATAACGGGTTGTTTATGATCGGAACGCATATCGCGCACGATTGTGTTGTCGGAAATAATGTGCTGATGTCGAACAATGCGACGTTGGCCGGCCATGTCAAAGTCGGCGATAATGTGATTATCGGCGGTTTGTCCGCGGTACATCAATTTTCCCGCATCGGGGCACATGCCATGGTCGGCGGTATGTGCGGCATAACGCGTGATGTTATTCCGTATTCTTTGATTTCCTTTAATTGTCTGGAAGGCGTAAATATCGTTGGTTTGAAGCGCCGGGGGTTTTCTCTGGACGTCATCAACAATCTGCGTCTGGCTGTTTCTGAAATCTTCAAAGGCGAAGGGACATTATCCGATCGGATCAAGCGCGTCGGCGAAGCATATCATGACTGTGCGCCCGTTCAGGAAATCGTTGAATTCATGCAGACGGATTATAAACGCGGTTTTATGCAGCCGTCGGCAAAAACGTCGATTGCGGAATAATATGGTTGAAAAACTGGGGATTATTGCCGGGGGCGGCTTTCTTCCGAAACAGTTGATGGATCACTGTCGTCAGGAAGGCCGCCCTTTTGTTTTGGTTTGTTTAAAGGATTTTGCTCTGCCCGAAATTACCGGTGACGAACCGTGTTTATGGATCAGGCTGGGCGAAGCCGGAAAAGCCGTCGCGTTTTTTAAAGAAAACGGCGTGCGGGAAATCGTTATGATCGGCCCTGTAAAACGGCCTTCTTTATTTCAGCTGCGTCCTGACTGGTGGACGGCGAAGTTTCTGGCTAAAATCGGGTTTAAAGCGTTCGGGGACGATAATCTGCTGACTTCCGTTATAAAATATATTGAAACGGAAGGCTTTAAAATTGTCGGTATTCATCAGGTCATGGGCGATATTTTGGCCGGTGAAGGCGTGTTGGGCAAAATCAAACCGGACGGGCAGGCGCGGGACGACATCAATCACGGGATTAAAATCGCGCTGGGGCTGGGCGCTTTGGACGTGGGGCAGTCCGTTGTTGTTCAGCAGGGGATTGTTTTGGGGGCGGAGGCCGTCGAAGGAACCGACGCTTTGATTAAACGCTGCAAAGATCTGGCGCGTCCCGGTCCCGGCGGCGTTTTGGTCAAAACCAAAAAACCGCGGCAGGAACAAAGGGCCGATCTGCCGACAATCGGCGTTCAGACCGTTATTAATGTGTATGAAGCCGGATTGCGCGGAATTGCCGTTCAGGCGGGAAAGACGTTAATCGCCGACCGTAAAGCGGTTATTGCAAAAGCGGACGAGCTGGGAATTTTTATTGTGGGAATAAAGGTGGCGCATGACGCGGGATAATGAATTGTTCGTTTATTTAATTGCGGGCGAACCTTCCGGCGATTTGCTGGCGTCCAGACTGATGCGGGCTTTGCGTGAAAAAACGGGTGGCAAAGTGCGTTTTGCCGGCGTCGGCGGAGAAACGATGATTGAAAACGGTTTTGAAAGCTTGTTTGATTCTTCGGAACTGGCCGTTATGGGGCTGGCGGAAGTCATTCCTTCCATTCCTAGGATTCTGGGGCGGATTCGTCAGACGGCGGAAGATATTGCCGCGAAAAAACCCGACGTTGTCGTGACGGTTGACAGCTGGAGTTTTTCTGCCCGCGTCAATAAGAAATTAAAATCTTTGCATACCGGGATTCCGCAGATTCATTATGTCGCGCCGCAAGTATGGGCCTGGAAAAAAGGCCGCGCGAAAACCTGCGGGCGTTATATTGACCGATTGATGGCGCTGTTGCCGCATGAGGCAAAGTATTTTGAACCGTACGGGTTAAAAGTGGATTTTGTCGGCCACCCCGTTGTTGAAGGCGGCGCGTCAAAAGGAAACGGTGAAGCGATCAGAAAAAAAATCGGTGTTACCGGTAATGTAAAGCTGTTGTGTGTTCTGCCGGGATCCAGACGATCCGAAACAAAATATCTGCTGCCGGTTTTTAAAGAAACAGTTGCTGTTTTGGCAAAAAAATATCCTGATATGCACATTGTCATTCCGACTGTCGTAACGGTTGAAAGAGCTGTCCGGGCGGCGGTCGCGGACTGGGCTTTGCCCGTGCATGTCGTTACGGGCGAAACAAATCGTTACGATGCTTTTGCCGCCTGTGATGCGGCTTTGGCGGCTTCGGGGACGGTCGCGCTGGAGCTGGCAATGGCAAAAGTGCCTTATACGATTGCGTATAAAATGAACCCGATCAGTTCTTTTTTAGCCAGAAAGCTGGTGTCCGGACGGTTTGCAAATCTGGTGAACATTTTGCCTGACCGGGAAATTGTAAAAGAATATTTGCTGGAAGACTGTACCGTTGCCAATTTAACGGCGGAAATCGAAAAACTGCTGGACGATCAGGCGTATCGTCAAACGGAAGTCGCGCAGGCTTTTGACATATTAAAAACGCTGGGAGCGGACGACGCCGTTACTCCCAGTCAAAAAGCCGCGGCGGTTGTTTTGGAAACGGCGGCAAAGAAAAATTAAAGCTGTTGTAAAATCTCCGGCAGATCAGAAAAGCGGTCAATTAAAACGTCCGGCTTGATTTCTTCAAACGGGATATGAGCGTAACCGTAGGTCAGCAGGACAACGGGAAAGCCCGCGGCGCGGGCGGCCTGCGCGTCTGTTTCGCCGTCGCCGACCATGACGGCGCTATCGTTTGTTCCGCCCATACGTTTGACGGCTTCCCACAGCGGTTCGGGATTCGGTTTGCGCACGGGCAGAGCGTCGGCGTCCAAAACAACGTCAAAGTATTTTCTTAAATCCAGTTTGTCCAGAATCGCTTTGGTCGGGCCGGCCGGTTTGTTTGTGCAGACGGCCAGCTTATATCCGTCTTTTTTCAACCGCTTAAGCGTTTCGATAACCTGCGGATAAGGTTTTGTCAGCGCCATCTGCGCATGCGAATACTGGCTGATCCAGCAGGTCAGCAGATCGGGCAGAGCTTCTTTGGCAATCGGATCTCCGGTCAAAGCGTACGCTCCTTTCAGCATCATTGCCGCTCCGTTGCCGATAATGGACATGGCTTCGGCTGTCGTTAATTCGCGCCGGCCGTGATCTTTTAAAAACAGGCTGATTTCCCGGCACATGTCCGGAATGCTGTCAATCAGCGTGCCGTCCAGATCAAAAATCACATATTTTTTGCCCATTGTTTAAACTTCCGTAACAAACTGTTGTCATAATTTATTTTAACTTTTGTTCTAAGTATGCCAAATTGCTTTTGAAAATACAAAGAAAAGGATTCTTTTTAATGTCTGAAAACAAAATTTGCGCCGTTGTTCTGGCTGCCGGGCAGGGGACAAGAATGAAGTCCGATTTGCCCAAAGTTTTGCACAAAATCGCGGGGCGTCCGATGGTTTGCCATTTGCTGGCGACCGTTGACGCGTTAAACGCCGAAAAGGCCGTCGTCGTTGTCGGTCCGGGCATGGATCTGGTCGCCGACGCCGTTGCGCCGCACAGTGTGGCCGTGCAACATAAACAGCAGGGAACCGGTGACGCGGTCAAGGCTGCGCGGGAAGAATTACAGGGATTTAAGGGCAGCGTTTTGGTATTGTACGGGGATACGCCTCTGGTTAAAAAAGAAACGCTGGAAGAAATGGTCCGTCTGCGCGAAAACGGCGCGTCGGTCGTCGTTCTGGGGTTCGAGCCCACTGATCCGGGGCGTTATGGGCGGTTGATCGTCAAAGACGGCGTTTTGGAAAAAATTGTTGAATTTAAAGACGCTTCGGAACAGGAAAAAGCTGTGCGCCTGTGCAATTCCGGCGTGATGTGTCTGGACGGGGAAAAGCTGTTCGGTTGGCTGGACCGTTTGAAAAACAATAACGCGGCCGGAGAATATTATTTAACGGACGTTGTCGCTTTGGCGCGGGCGGACGGGTGTTCCGCCGTTGTCGTGACCGGAACGGAAGAAGAAATGGCCGGGGCGAATTCGCGCGCAGATTTGGCAATGATTGAAGGCATTGTTCAAAAACGGCTGCGTGAAAAGTTTTTAGCGCAGGGAGTTACCATGACAGATCCCGATACGGTTTATTTTTCTTACGACACCGTTTTGGGTAAAGACATTACGATAGAGCCGTCCGTGATTTTTGAACCGGGTTGTGTGGTGGAAGATAATGTTGAAATTAAAGGTTTCTGCCATTTTGAAGGAACTCATATCCGTTCTGGGGCAAAGGTCGGACCGTTTGCGCGTCTGCGTCCGGGGGCGGATATCGGCAACGGGTGCCATATCGGCGATTTTGTCGAAATTAAAAACGCAGTCATTGAAAACGGGGCGAAGGTTAACCATTTGTCCTATATCGGAGACGCCAGAATCGGTGAAAAAACAAACATCGGCGCCGGTACGATTACGTGTAATTATGACGGCTATTTCAAATCAAAGACGGAAATCGGCGCCGGAGCTTTTATCGGATCGGATACGGTGATTGTTGCGCCGTGTACGATCGGCGACGGCGCGATGACGGCTGCCGGTTCCGTTATTACAAAGAACGTAGAGCCGAATGCCATGGCCGTATCGCGCGGTAAACAGACGGCTTTGGTTGGCTGGGCGGAAAAGTTTCGCGAACAGAAAAAAGCGTTAAAAGAAAAACTTTCAAAATAAAGGATTGAATACATTATGTGCGGTATTGTCGGTATTATTTCCAACAGACAGGTGACACCTCTTTTGATTGACGGGCTGAAAAGGCTGGAATATCGCGGATATGATTCCGCCGGTGTCGCAACGCTGGTTGACGGCCGGATCGAACGGCGCCGGGCAAAGGGTAAAATTGTTAATCTGGAGGCTAAAATCGCGGAAAATCCGCTGCCGGGGACAGTCGGTATCGGGCATACGCGTTGGGCGACTCACGGCGTGCCGAATGAAACCAATGCGCACCCGCATGCGACAAAGTATGTCGCCGTCGTGCATAACGGTATTATTGAAAATTACCGCGAGCTGCGTGACGAATTGACCGCGCAGGGCCATGTGTTTGAAAGCGAAACGGATACGGAAGTCGTCGTTCATTTGATTTCCCAAAAAGTTGAGGAAGGACTGGAACCGCAGGCCGCCGTCGCGCAGTCATTGAAACGTTTAAAAGGTGCGTTTGCTCTGGCTATTATTTTTGCCGGCCATGAAGATTTGATCATCGGCGCGCGCAAAGGATCGCCTTTGGCCGTCGGTTTCGGGGACGGAGAAATGTTTCTGGGATCCGATGCTTTGGCTTTGGCGTCCCTGACGCAGAAAATTATGTATCTGGAAGAAGGCGACTACGCCGTTTTAACGCATACGGAAGCAAAAGTTTTCGATTCAAACGATCAGCCGGTTGAACGCAAAGTCGTTCTTTCTTCAGCGTCCGGCGCGATGATCGGAAAAGGCGGATATCGTCACTTTATGCTTAAAGAAATTTATGAACAGCCGCAGGTCATCGGCGATACGCTGAATACGATGATCAATCAGGATATGGATACGATTACGCTGCCGAACGTACCGTTTGAATTAAAGGACGTGCCGCGCCTGACGATCGTTGCCTGCGGAACGTCTTATTACGCAGGGCTGGTCGGCAAGTACTGGATTGAATCCGTTGCGCGTATACCTGTTGATATTGACGTCGCTTCTGAATTCAGATACCGTTCCCCGGTTATGGAAAAAGGCGGGGTTTCCCTGTTTATTTCCCAGTCGGGCGAAACGGCGGATACATTGGCGGCTTTGCGTTATTGCAAAGAACAGGGGCAGAAAATCGTTTCGATCGTTAATGTGGCCGAAAGCACGATGGCGCGCGAATCCGATTGTGTGTTAAGGACGCTGGCCGGCCCCGAAATCGGTGTGGCTTCGACAAAGGCGTTTACGACGCAGCTGACTTTGCTGGCGTGTTTCGCAATTGCTCTGGGACGGGCGAACGGGGCGTTGTCCAAAGGCGAAGAAGCCCGTTTGTCCCGCGCTTTGGTTGAAGTTCCGTCCCGCGCGGCAGAAGTGTTGAATAATGATGCGGCGATTGCCAAAATTGCGCAGAATTTGTTTGCCGACGCCCGTGACGTGTTATATCTGGGACGCGGCAGCAGTTTTCCGATCGCTTTGGAAGGGGCTTTGAAATTAAAAGAAATTTCTTATATCCATGCGGAAGGGTATGCGGCGGGCGAAATGAAGCACGGGCCGATCGCCCTGATTGACGAAAGCGTGCCGGTCGTCGTTGTTGCGCCGACGGACAATCTGTTTGACAAAACGGTTTCCAATATGCAGGAAGTTCTGGCGCGAGGCGGAAAGGTTGTCTTTTTCGGCGATCAAATGGGCGTCGGTTCGGTCAAAGACCGTTCGGCGGCTTCGGTTATTCTGCCGGCGGTTGATTCTTTTGTCGCTCCTATTTTATACGCGATTCCCGTGCAACTGCTGGCGTATCATACGGCCGTTGCCAAAGGAACGGACGTTGATCAGCCGCGTAATCTGGCTAAAAGCGTAACGGTGGAATAAATGTTAAAAGAAAAATGCGCGCGATTGTTCAGGCGGTTAAAAAGAAACCTGCGTTCTGTTTTGCTTTTGTGGCTGCCGGCCGGGATAATCGCCGCTTTTTTTGCTTTTGTTTTATTATCCGTCGGATTGTCCAAAGACGCTTCTTTTCATTCCTGCGCGCAGCTGCTGGCGCGGTGCGCGGGGGATAATCCGTCTTTGGGGCGTATGACGAAATGCGCTTACCGGACGGCGTGGTGCGACGTGACGGTGCTCTGGGACAAACTGAACGGCAGACAGTTTCCCGATTTGCCGGGGCTGCCGGCCGTTGATGAAAAGGCTGACAGGGAATTATTTGAAAAGCTGACTTCTGATGAATTTTTGGAACAAAGATTCCGGGAATTGGAAGAACAGGAAAAAAACAAGGCGCCGGAAACGGGGGCGCCGCCGAAAGAAAAATTAAAAAAATATATGGAGCGGCTGCGCAATGAAAGAATCGCTTTTGAAAAAGAACAGGCGGAAAAAAGAAAAGCACTGGTCGCGGAACGGGAAAACGAAACCGGAAACGATAATTTAACTGGAAAAACGGCAAAATAAGGCATATAAAAAAGCAAAGCTTTTATAAGGTTGCTGTCATGGAAGAATGGTTGCCCGATTCCTGGCGTTCAAAACCGGCGGCTCATCTGCCGGAATATGCCGACGCCGAATGTTTGAAGTCTGTTGAAAATAAACTGCGCAAATATCCGCCGTTGGTTTTTGCCGAAGAAGCTTTTCGTTTGAAAAAATCGCTGGGTGACGTCGCGAACGGCAAGGCTTTTTTGCTGCAAGGCGGCGATTGCGCGGAAAGTTTCGCCGAATTCGGCGCGGGCAATATTCGTGATATGTTTCGCATTTTACTGCAAATGGCAGTCGTTTTAATGTTCGGCGCTTCCCGCCCGGTTGTCAAAGTCGGACGTATGGCCGGGCAGTTCGCCAAACCGCGTTCGTCGGCTTATGAAACGATTAACGGGGTGACTTTGCCGTCGTATAAGGGCGACAATATCAACGGGATTGAATTTACACCGCAGTCACGTGCCGCTCAGCCGGACAGAATGTTGCAGGCGTATCATCACGCTTCGGCAACGCTGAATTTGTTGCGGGCGTTTTCTCAGGGCGGGTTTGCCGATCTTAATAAAGTTCAGGAATGGAATTTGGGGTTTGTCGCCAATTCTTTGCAAGGCGAACAATACCGCCGCTTTGCCGACAGAATCAGTGAAACGCTGGATTTTATGGCCGCTTGCGGCATTTCTGCGGATTCTGTTCCTCTGGTGCGTGAAACACCGTTTTATACGTCGCACGAAGCGCTGCTGTTGCCGTTTGAGGAAGCAATGACCCGTGTCGATACGTCTTCGGGCGATTGGTACGATTGTTCGGCGCATATGTTATGGATCGGAGAAAGAACGCGCGATCCCAAAGGGGCTCACGTTGAATTCGCGCGCGGCATCTGCAATCCGATCGGGGTAAAAGTCGGGCCGAAAACGCAAAGCGATGACCTGCTGCGCCTGTGCGATATTTTAAATCCGTTGAACGAAGCCGGCCGTTTGACTTTTATTGTTCGTATGGGAGCCGGCTGCATTGAAACAAATCTGCCGCCTTTGATCCGCGCCGTTGAAAAAGAAGGTTATCGGGTTGTCTGGTCGTGCGATCCGATGCATGCGAATACGCAGGTGGCGTCAAACGGTTATAAAACGCGCGATTTTCAGGCGATTTTGGAAGAAGTTAAGCGTTTCTTTGCCGTTCATCAGGCGGAAGGCACCTATGCCGGCGGACTGCATTTTGAAATGACCGGGCAAAACGTAACGGAATGTGTCGGCGGTTCCCAGAAAATTACCGAAGAAAATCTGGCAGAACATTACAGCACGTTGTGCGATCCGCGTTTGAACGCGAATCAGTCTTTGGAACTGGCTTTTCTGGCAGCCGAAATTTTAAAGAAAAATACGGCGGCTAAACCGGCTCAGACTGTTTTAGCCGAATAGTTTTCAGCGTGTTCTTTGACGCAGTGATTTGGCTTTGCCGGCGTTAATCTGTGATTTCCAGAAATTTTCGCAGCCTTTAATCTGCCCGTCGCTTAAAGGAGCGGCGCGCAGCAGCCGCCAATTCTTTTTACCGGAAAACGGTTCGACATATATATTGTTGCCGCCGTTAAAACATTGAACATAACCGGCCGGCACCGCGCGTTCATGCCCGAACAGCCGGCGATCCGGGAATTTCAGGGGCGATCCGGCGGCTATTTTGTTATTTTGGCCGGACAGGTCAATAATGTTTGCTTCAGGCAGAACCCAGCCCGCGACGCCGACAAAATCCCAGGCGAACAAACGGTTATCCGATTTTTTTATGCGGCTTCCTTCTTCACGCGACGGGAAAGTTTTTAACAGTTCTTCGGTCAAAATTTTATGTTCCTGATGACGCAGGCCGATTCCCTGATAAATCAGTTTTTTCTGCGCGGCGTCCCATTCTTCGGCAAAAAATCCGAACCAGCCCGCTTTTCCGGCGACGGGACGATATAAAAACTCTGTTTCCCGGCGGGTTTGCAGGTCCTTTGTCAAAGTTCTGTGTGTCCCGGGTATAGCCGAAGCAATTAATATATAAACGGTTATAAAGACCAAAACGGGACGTATATTTGAAACGATGTTTTCCGAAATCATTTTAATTCCAGCCAGGGTGCATAACGGAATAAAGAAACTGAGCGGGCGGTATTCCAAAACATCGCCGCCCATAATAAACAGGTAAAAACCGATATAGGCCGCGAACGTCAACATCAATAGAAATAAAACGCCAAATCCGCTCTGCCGTTTGATGACAAATTTGAAAAACGCCCAGATGATAAAGAAAAACAGCCAGAAATAAAGGGCGTATTCCAAAACGAACGACAAAATATAATCCCGGCCGAAATCAGGAAACAGCCGATCGTAAAACGCTGTAACGGAATTGGGAACGATACTGCCGTAAGTCCGGTACAGCCAGCCGTAATAAAACCAGACGGAACCAAGCAGTAAAAAAGCAATCAGACTTTTGAATTTTGAACGTCCGTGAAAAATAAAGAACAGCAGAAAAACAGCCGAAGCCGGAATAAAAATAAAGCCTTCAAACCTGCATAAAGCCAGCAGAACCGCCGAAACGGACAAATAGACAGGATTTCCGGATTTATCCGCCGTCGCTTCAAATGTCCACCACAGAACCAGAAAATTAAACAGGGCGGTTTCCGTTCCCGAAGTCATGAAAGCTAAAAAAGTTCTGTTTGTCAGCAGGATCAGACATACCGCCAGAAACAAGAGCAGGCTTTTGCGTTGTATGCGGGGGCGCATATTGACGCGGCGCAAAAAGAAAAAGCACAAAATAACCTGTCCAATGGAAAACAGAAATGTTGCCAGATCCGCGCTTTGCGGAGGCGTTATCCCCGCTTTCCAAAGACCGTGCAGGACAGTCAGCCATAAAAAACTGGTAAAACCGCTAACAGCTTCAAACGGCGGCGGATTAAACGTGTATCCCCAGCCTTTGACGGCATTGGACACGTATCTGAAAGAAATAAAAGCGTCATTCGCCGTAAAAGAATAAAGGGATCCCGCGGCGGCAAAAATTACGAATAACAATAAAAACAGCAAAATATATCTGATTTTTCCCGCCGCTGTTTTTGCGTTCCAGTTTTTCAAATCTGCCGGCGTTTCAAAAATCAAGGGTTTGATGCCGAAAATTATGCCGCGCAGAAAATGTTTAATGCTTTCGGAATTGACGGATCTGATTTTGCCGCACAACGCGGGGCCGGCGCGTTTGATTTTTAATTTAATATCTGTCAGTTTCAGTTTTAATTTAAAAAAGCGGTCTTTTACAGCCATGATCAGTTTCCGGAAGACAAGTAAATATTTTCAGGAGCTTTTTCCAAAATCCGCGCGTATTTTTTTGCTCCCAGCATATCAATCAGCAGATCCCAGGACGCCAGACATTCAGAGCTGCCGCGGCAGATATAGATTAAAAACGACGATACCGGTTCGATTGTTTTCAGCTGGTCGCGGACGGTTGTCTTTGCAGCCATGGCTTCTTTTAACAACGGGTAAACGGACGCCATGGCCTGAATCGGATCCTGCCGAATGATCCGGCTTGTACCGCTGGGCGTTAACCCGGCCTGTTTTAAAACGGTCTGGGACAGCAGCGAAACAGACACCTGATTAAAAAATTGTTTGTACGTCATTCCCGTTATTTGTTCGATTTTTTTCGGATCTGTTTCTCCGACCCAGTCGGCGATCATTTTTGTTAAAAGGTCATGATACGTGTCCAGTGTTTCAAAGCGAAGCTGATCGGCTTCGATTAAATAGAAGTTCAAAGATGCATCATTTTTAGCCGCGGTTGAAAAATCGGGCAGAGTGCCCGCACCGCGCAGGACAATGGACGGAACGATTTGCGGCGGCTGACGGACGGGCTGCGAAGCGGTTTCTTCGGCGTTCGGCGCTTTCATTGACAACAGCGGCAGTCTGCCGTCCTCTCCCGAAGACGTTATCTGAATGATTTTTTGCTCCAGAGCCGTAAATTTTTCAGGCTGGAAAATATAGAAATAGCAGAAAGCGATTATTCCCAAAGATAAAGCGACTTTGAACAATCCGCCCAGACACCCGCCGCCGCTCGGCGCTGTTCCGGGGCGTGAAATATTCGGTTTTGCGGGTTTCCCGACAGTATCTGCGAATTCATCGTCCGGTCCCAGATCAATATCGTCATTTTCTTCTGTATAAACGGCATTCGGATCATGATCGAATTTATCTTCAAACGTTTTGGATTCTGTCATTTTTTCCCATTCCTTTTTTCTAAGAAAGATAGTATCTCTTTTTAATTAAAAATCAAAATAAAATCCCGGCTTGTTGTTGCGGGCGGGGTTTGTTATTCTCTGATGACGATAAGGAAAGGGATTTTTTGATGATTTTGGTATTCGGGTCTTTGAACGCTGATTTTTTTCTGTCCGTCCGGACTTTTCCCGCGCCGGGCGAAACTGTTTTAACTCCCGGCGCTTTGGTCAAAGCGGGCGGAAAAGGGGCTAATCAGGCGGCGGCCGCCGCGAAAGCCGGCGGGCTGGTCAAAATGGTCGGCGCCGTCGGAACGGACGAAGTCGCCAAAGTGCCCGTAACGGCTTTAAGGGCCCTGGGCGTTGATTGCTCAGGCATGCAGGTTTCCGAATTGGCGACGGGCATGGCGATGATTATGGTTGACGAACGCGGGGAAAATTCAATTGTTGTAGCCAGTAGGGCAAACACGGCCGTATCCGCGCAAGCCGTCGCGCAGACGGCTTTGAATGAAGACACGATTCTGGTTATGCAGATGGAGGTTCCTCCCGCGGAAAACTTTAAACTGCTGCGCCGGGCCAAAGCTGCGGGAGTCCGAACGGTTTTAAATGTCGCGCCGGCCCGTCCGATCCCCGAAGCGGATCTGAAACTGGCGGATTATCTGATTTTAAATGAAATTGAAGCGGACGCCGTTTACAATTCTTTGTTTGAAAAAACTTTTCTCGGCGTTGAAGAAAAGGCGGCGGCGATTGCCGAAAAAACGGGCGGGGTTTGTCTGATTACCCTGGGGGCGGACGGTGTCGTCGGGGCGGAACGGGGGAAAATGTTCAAAGTTTCCGCTCTGCCCGTCAAACCCGTTGACACGACGGGGGCGGGCGATGCGTTCGTCGGGATTTTCGCCGCCATGCTGGATAACGGACTGGATACGCGGCAGGCTGCCCGGTATGCCGCCGCCGGCGCGGGGCTGGCCTGCCTGAAAATCGGTGCGCAGGAAGCTTTGCCGACATTAAAGGAAATCGAGGCGCGTGTTGAAGAAATTAAAATAAGTTAGGTTTTTTTATGGCATTACGCCGAAAACAGTTATAAACTAATTAAAATTTATTTAATTACAGAGGTTTTTTTCATGCTGATTGCACAGTTGAACCCTATCCCCGGCGATTTGGAAGGTAACCTGAAACTGATTCATTGGGCGGCGGAACAATGCCCGCACTGCAAAGGCGAAACGTTGATTTTGCCGGCGTATGCTTTGACAGGCTGGCCTTTGGGTGATTTGGCGTTTTCAAAATCTTTTATGTCCGAAGTGCATAAAAAGCTGGGTGAAGTTTATCATAACGGCCGTGAAATCCTGACGGCCATTCCCGACGGCGCCGGCGGAGCAACGCCCGTATTACTGAATGAAAAAGGCGTGCATTACGGCAACCGCTTTACGATTGCCGGACGGACTGTCGCCGTTTCCGTCGGATTTGAACCCGTAAACTGCGAAGGATCGGACAAGCTGATCGTTTTGGACGCCAGACCGTTCCGCAGCGGTTCGGTAACGGAAACGCTGGAACATTCCAGAACGTTCGCGACTCGTATCCGTCTGCCTTTGGTTTATACAAATCTGGTCGGCGGCAATGACGGCGCCGTTTTCCCGGGCGGGTCGTTTATGCTGGATCTGGACGGCGGATTTGTTGAATGTCTGCCGCTGTGGGAAACCGGCGTTGCCAGTGTGGACGACATTTCCTGGCCGTGGACGACGGAACCTGAAAACACCTGGCGCGCTCTGACAATGGGATTGGGCGATTTTGTCCGCAAAAACGGATTTAAAGGGGTCGTTTTGGGGCTGTCCGGCGGTTTTGACAGCGCTTTATGCGCCGCGATTGCCGTTGATGCTTTGGGCGCGGATAAAGTACGCGCCGTGATGATGCCGTCCGAATATACGTCAAAAGAAAGTCTGACCGATGCACAGGACGTCGCAAAAGCTTTGGGGATTCGTTATGACATTCTGCCGATCGTCGAACCGTTCGCCTGTTTCGGAAAGCTGCTGGCGCCGATGTTTAAAGGGTATTCGGCCGATACGACGGAAGAAAACCTTCAGGCGCGCCTGCGCGGCGTTTTGCTGATGGCTTTGTCGAACAAGTTCGGCGATTTGCTGTTGGCGACGGGAAATAAATCCGAAGCTTCCGTCGGTTACGCAACGCTTTACGGCGATACATGCGGCGGCTTTGCGCCGATCAATGATTTGTATAAAACGGACGCTTATGCTTTGGCGCGCTGGCGCAACGCAAACCACCCGGCCTGGATTAAAAATAATATTCTGCAGGTAATGCCCGAACGTCTGATTACAAAAGCACCGACGGCTGAACTGCGTGAAGGGCAAAAAGACGAAGATTCTCTGCCGCCGTATGAAACGTTGGACGGCATCTTAAAGCTGCTGGTTGAAAATGACGCCGGTATAGAAGAAGCCGCCGCCGCCGGATATGACGAAGACGTTGTCAGAAAAGTATATACTTTGCTGCACCGCGCCGAATTTAAACGGGCGCAGGGGGCGCCGGGCGTCAAACTGTCTCGCCGTTCTTTTAACGGTGACTGGCATTATCCGATCACCAAGAAGGTCTAGAAACGTGATTACTGTTCGTTTTGCTCCCAGTCCGACGGGGTATATGCATATTGGGAATCTGCGTACCGCGTTGTTGAATTATCTGTTCGCTTTAAGCGTTAAAAAACATACCGGCGAAGATTTTACTTTTGTCCTGCGTATGGACGATACGGATACGGAACGTTCCAAACCCGAATATGAACAGGCCGTTTATGAAGATATGCGCTGGCTGGGAATCAGGTGGGACAGGCTGGAACATCAGTCGGAACGGCTGGATCGTTATCGGCAGGTGCTGGAGGAATTAAAGCGGCGCGGTCTGGTTTATGCCTGTTATGAAACGGCCGAGGAGTTGGAATATAAACGCCGCCGCCAGCGGGCCAGAGGGTTGCCTCCCGTTTACGACCGTTCCGGTTTGAAACTGTCGCCGGAAGAAAAAAACAAACTGGAAGCGGAAGGCCGCCGTCCGCATTATCGTTTTATGCTGGAACACAGGGAAACGTCTTGGGACGATATGGTCCGCGGGCATTGTTCCTATAACGGCGCGCATTTAAGCGATCCGATTATTGTTCGTGAAGACGGAACTTTTCCGTATATGCTGCCGTCCGTGATTGACGATATGGATTTCGGGATCACGCATATTATCCGCGGGGAAGACCATGTTACCAATACGGCGGTTCAGATACAGATGTTTGAAGCTTTGGGAGCAAAGATTCCCGTATTCGGTCACCCGCCGCTGTTAACGGGGCGGGAAGGAAAGCTGTCAAAGCGTCTGGGATCGCTGAGTTCCCGCGAATTGCGCGAACAGGGAATTGAACCGATGACGATCGCCTGTCTGCTGGCGCGTTTGGGAACGTCTGATCCCGTCGTTGTCAGCCAAAGCTGGGAAGAATTGGCGGGGCATTTCGATTTAACGCGTTTCGGCCGGGCTCAGCCGCATTTTGATACGGACGATTTGTTTAAGTTAAATCCGCGCGTCGTGCGTTCTATGGATCTGGCGACGGTCAACGCTCGTCTGGCAGAACGCGGCGAACAGAAAATAACGGCGGCATTCTGGGCGGCGGTCAGTCCGAATATTGACAAGATCGGCGATATTGCCGAATGGGCATATGTTTGCAATTCCGGCGATGTTTTTTCATTAAACGACAATGACCGCCTTTTCTGCCGCCAAACGGCAGAGTTGCTGCCGCCGGGGGACTTTGACGAAACGACTTTCGGCGTTTGGACGGCTGCCGTCAAAGAAAAAACAGGCCGGAAAGGCCGGGATTTGTTCCACCCGATCCGTCTGGCTTTGACCGGACGGGAACAGGGGCCCGAATTGAAAATGCTGCTGCCCGTACTGGGGCGTGAAAAAACGATTATGCGTCTGCAAGGATAATAAAATGACCTTTACAGTATTTAATACTTTGACCCGTCGAAAAGAACCGTTTGTTCCTTTAGATGAAAACAATGTTCGCATGTATGTATGCGGGCCGACGGTTTACGACCGTGCTCATATCGGCAATGCCCGCCCGATTATTGTGTTCGATACATTGTATCGTTTGCTGAAACACCTGTATCCGAAAGTTACTTATGTCCGAAATATTACGGACGTTGATGACAAAATTATCAAAAAATCGCAGGAAAGCGGCGAACCGATTAATGTCATTACGGAAAAAACGTCGCGCTTTTTCCATGAAGATATTGCCGAATTGAATGCTTTGCCGCCGGACATCGAACCGCGCGCAACACAGCATATCGCAGAAATGATCGATCTGGTTAAACATCTGGTTGACAACGGGTGTGCCTATGAAGCTCAGGGACACGTTTTGTTCAGCGTGTCAAAAATGAAGAATTACGGGGCGCTGTCCGGCCGGTCAATGGACGAAATGATTGCCGGCGCGCGGGTGGAAGTCGCACCGTATAAAAAAGAACCCGGCGACTTTATTTTATGGAAGCCGTCCGATGAAACGCAGCCAGGGTGGGACAGTCCGTGGGGGTTCGGCCGTCCGGGCTGGCATTTGGAATGTTCCGCGATGAGCAGCAAATATCTGGGGGAAACTTTTGATATTCACGGCGGCGGACAGGATTTGATTTTCCCGCATCATGAAAATGAAATCGCGCAGTCCTGCTGTGCCTTCGGGCATGATTTTTATGCCAAATACTGGCTGCATAACGGTCATTTAATGGTTAACGGCGAAAAAATGTCCAAATCGCTGGGTAATTTCTTTACCATTCGGGAAATTCTGGATCAGGTGCCGGGTGAAGCTTTCCGTTTGTATACGCTGGGAACCCATTATCATCAGCCGTTAAACTGGCTGCCGGAAGGGCTGAAACAGGCCAAACAGACAATGGATCGTTTTTATACGGCTTTGCGTTCGACGCCGTCTGTTGATTTAACCGGAGCGAAACCGGACGGCGAAGTCGTTGAAGCGTTAAAGGACGATTTGAATACGCCCAAAGCAATCGCCGTTTTGCATTCGCTGGCGACGGCGTTGAATAAAGCGGAATCCGCGGATAAACAGGCGGAAATTAAAAAAGAACTGATTGCGTCGGCGCATTTGATGGGATTGTTGTATCAGGATCCCGAAGAATGGTTTCGTGCCGGTTCCGCATCAGCGGCGGGGCAGGGGATCGGCGAATCGGAAATTGAGGCGTTAATTCAAAAACGTGCCGACGCTCGCAAAGCCAAAGATTTCGCGACGGCAGACGCGGTGCGTAAAGAATTGGCGGATAAAGGCGTTATTATCGAAGATACACCGGCCGGCACACAATGGAAAAGGGCGTAAGGAAATCCTATAACTTATTGATGGAAGAGCGTTTTGCCTTTTTTTGGCAAAAAAACGTCCAGTGACATATATTTGTAACTATTCCTTTTTGCTGAAAAGGAGTATTCTTAAATAAGGTAGAAATTTATCGGCGAGGGTGCGATGAAAAAAACACAAGACAAAACGACATGTTGCTTAACAGCTGCGGTTTCTTTGGCTGTTGTGTTAACGGCTTCTTTGGCCAATGCGCAGGCTTTGCCGGCTGATCCGTGGGCTGCCCAACAGCCGGTTCAGCAGGTTCAGCAGCCCACTGCTCCGATATCGGGGGTGCAGACCGGAGCAACAAGCGCAACAGTTGTTCAGGTGCAGCAGGTCGGCCCTGTCATTTACGGTTCTCAGCCGTATCAGCCGACGTATGAAGGCGGCAGCAGTAATATCTGGAATACCAAAATGCCGGAATTTACCGGAGAAATGACAACGTGGGGCACCGATTACGGTCAGCGCGCAACGGCGCCGGAAGTTAATATGCATAATATGCTGTCTTTGACACAGCATTTGCGCAATATGGGATATAAAATTCCGGACACGTTCGAAAAACGGATAAAGGCTGCTCCGGGGGCGGTTCGTAACCGTATTTATAAAGCGATGCGCGATTTGGAACGCCAAAATGATCCTTTTTCGGAAGGGGTCCGCTTTTTTCTGGATCAGTTTGAAAATGAAACAGGGTTGTCATATGATAATCTGATCGGGAACTCTTTGGATTTGATGTCATCAAAATAGTAAAAATTGAAAAAACACCGTCTGTTTCAGGCGGTGTTTTTGTATAAAGAAATTAAGTTTCCTTTGTTTTAAATATATCCATACTGCCTGATCGAAAACCTTCCAAATCAAGTGTGATATAAGAAAACCCCAGTTTTTTTAAATACTCTGTTATTTTTTCGGCATGCTGCAGAACCGCCGTAAAACTGTCCGGAGTGGTTTCGATACGGGCAAGGTTATCATGACAGCGCAGGCGGATATTTCCTGCGTGAGGCAGTATTTTTTGTAAAAAATCTTCTCCGAGGGCGGCTTTGTTTATTTTTTCAAAACTAAGTTCCGTATCATATTCAAAACGTGTCGCAAGACATGGCGCGGAAGGTTTGGTTGCGTTTTTTAATCCGAGTTCTTCGGCTGTCCGGCGGATTTCTTTTTTGGAAATTCCCAGCTCTGCCAAAGGAGAAAGAACACCAAGTTCTTTTAAAGCTTTCAATCCTGGACGGTAAACGTTTAAATCGTCCGCGTTTGTCCCGTCAATAACGGTTTTTAATCCTTTTTCGCGAGCAATATTGATTAAACGGGAAAAAATGTCTTTTTTACACCAGTAACAGCGGTCGGAACGATTGTTTTTGACCGCGGGCAAAGACAGCGGATCTGTTTGAAACGGAATCAGTTCCGTATTGTATAAAATGCACAGGGAATGTACGTCACTGATATCCGTTTTTTTTTGAAAAACGGACTGTGCGTAAAAAGCGGCGGCAGGGAAAGGCCGTTCATTATACAGATCATGTAAAACGGCCAGCAGCAGAGTGCTATCTGTCCCGCCGGAAAACGCCAGTGCAATGCCGGCGGAGCATAAGGGGCGCAGATATTCTTTTATACGATCAGCTGTGTTCATCTTCTTTTTCCGCCTGCAAAGCCGCCTGTTCGTAAAGGATACGCAGAGGTTTTCCCGATTTTTCAGCCGCGACCCGGACGCTTTCGTATTCGGGATAATACCGCACAATGTCTTTCAAAAAACATTTCTTAACGGCAATGTCTGCTTCCGGTAAAGATACGGTCATCATTGTGCGCGACATGCATGTTCTGTCAACCGGGTATTTTCTCAATCCGATCGTGGAAGTATAACGAAAAACGGTTTTTTCTATTTCTTCCAATTCTTTTTCTCCGGTTATTATCCGCAGAATATAAGCCGGACGGTTTTTTTTCATAAAACAGGGAATGAAATGAACGTCGCGCGCGCCGGCCGATGTCAGTTTTTCCATCGCAAACCCCAGCTCTTCGCCGGCGGCATCATCAATATTACATTCGACGATATAAATCTGATCGTTATTTGAATCCTCTTCAATAATCATGGCCCGCAACAGATTGGCGCGTCCGAAGTCGCGTTTGCCCAGTCCTGTTCCTGTTTTGACGATTTTGTATTGTTTCGGTAATGACGAACGTGTGCGCAAAGCGGCGGCTATGGCAATGCCTGTCGGTGTTACCATTTCACCCGTCACACCGGAAGAACGAAGCGGTATACCGTATTGTTCCGCAATATTCAGAACCGCCGGGACAGGGACGGGCAGATCGCCGTGTTGACAGCTGACAAAACCTGATCCTTCGGTTAATCCGGTGACAATACAGTCAGTAATGTTCAAATCGTCAATTAAAACCGCGGCGGAAATAATATCGACAATCGAATCAACGGCGCCGACTTCGTGAAAATGAACTTCACTGACAGGACAGCCGTGAGCTTTACTTTCTGCCTGCGCGACAATTAAAAAAATCTTTTTGGCCAGTTCTTTTGCCCGTCCGGTCATTTGCGCCTGTTCAATAACGGCATAAATATCATTTAAGTGACGATGTTCATGTGAGTGATGGTGTTCGTGGGGGTGTTTATGATCATGGCCCGCGTGTTCATGCAGAATAACGTCAAAGTCACACCCGGTAATGCCGTAGGACTGTTTGGAAGAAATACGGTAATCGAATTCCTTGACGGTCAGACTTTTTAAAGCTTGATTCAGTTTTTGCGCGTCAGCTCCCAGATCCAGCAGCGCCGCGACGGTCATGTCGCCGCTGATGCCGCATGCTCCTTCCAAGTACAGAACAGTATTCATTTTGTTTTCCTTCCGATCAGTCTGATAATTTTACAGGCCAGCACGCCCGCGCCGAATCCGTTGTCAATATTAACGACGGAAACTCCTTCGGCACAGGAATTGAGCATGGTTAATAAAGCCGATACTCCTGAAAAAGAAGCGCCGTAACCGACAGACGTCGGCACGGCAATGACGGGCAAATCAACCAGGCCGGCAATAACGCCGGGCAGGGCGCCTTCCATTCCGGCGACGGCAATAACAACGTCGGCTTTGCGTATGTCGTCCAATTTGGCAAACAACCGGTGAATCCCTGCGACGCCGACGTCAAAGCAGCGCTCTACGTTCGCCCCGAAAAATTCGGCTGTTTCGGCGGCTTCTTGTGCGACCGGCAAATCGGCCGTTCCACCGGTACAGACGGCTATTTTCCCGATCAGACAGGGTTGAACGCCCTTTTTTAAACTGATTATTTTTGAAACGGAGTCATATTGAACGTCGGGAATTTCATTGCGGACGTATTCAAACTGTTCGGCACTGCATTTTGTTCCCAGAACGGATTTACTTTGTTGGGAAAAAGCCTGTAAAATAGCTAAAAGCTGTTCTTTTGTTTTTCCGGGGCAGAAAATCGTTTCGTTCATACCCGTTCTGTCTGCGCGGCTGGTGTCCAGTTTGGCAAAGCCCAGATCTGTAAAATGATCGGAAGTCATAGCGTTGTTCCTTAGAAATTTTTTCTAAGATAACAATTAAAGTTGACTTTAAGTCAACACGTTTTTTTCTTTAAGGAAAAAATATCATTTAAAGAAGTCAGACAAGGAAAAACCAGATATTTAGCGCGCCGATGAAAATCAGCAGACAGCCGTAAGGAACAAGCATGTAGGCGGAAAGCAGGTCGATTTTTCTGAAAGCGGCGAATGTCAAAGTCAAAAGGATAAAGGCGGCGAACAAATCTGTCAGTGCAGTTCCAAAAAAGCGCAGACCGAAAAAAATGCCCGGCCATAACAGCCCCAGAATGAACTGGGCCCAAAAAAGCAGCACCGCCGTTTCGTACATCATTTTTTTGGGGTGTTCCGAAATAATACCGAAAGCCAATCCCTGCATTAAATAAGACAGAAGGCAGAAAATATACAGAAAGACAGGCGAAACGGGCAGTTCCAGATACATATTTTCATACTGAATTTTATTCCAGTATTCTTCCAGCGTAAAGGCAAATAAAACGCCTGCGGCGACGCACAACAGCAGGAATAACAGGATATGTGTTTTAAAAACAGGTATCTTTTGCGGCATTTTGTTTCCTCCGGTCCGGATTATCATGCGCCTGTTTTTGCGGAACGGAAAGATAAGCAAGATGTTATATCTGTCGGTTTAACAGGCTTAGTCCGGTTTGAAAACTTTTTGTTATGTATAATCTCATATTGTTTAAATTGTTTTTGTTCGCCTTTTTCATATCTTAAGCTGAGGATTGCTTCATCAACAGGGTGTCACGAACGGTAAGATTCTTCTTGCATTTATAATTAAATTATAACATAATGTTATTGATTCAAAAAAGTATGCTCATCAGAACAACAGGCTTGACAAGCCTGTTTTTTTTATGAGGTAAAAAAATGACGATAAGCATAACGACAAACAAAGCGGCTTATATCGGAAACGGGGTGGCGATAAGTTTTGCAATCCCGTTTCCTTTTTTAGCTCAAGAGCATTTAAAGGTTTACCAGCTTTTGAACGATATTCAAACGGAACGAACGGACTGGACAGTTTCGGAAGGCAATCTGGTGTTTGCCACTGCGCCTGCGGACAATGCGCAAATCGTAATTATGCGCGAAGTGCCGCTGACGCAGGAAACGGACTATCGTGAAAACGAGATTTTGCCGGCGGAAACGCTGGAACGGTGCTTTGACAAGCTGACGATGCAGATCCAACAGCTGGCGGAGAAAGCCGCGCGCGCGGTGACGGTCGACGTTTTCGACGACACACAGGCGGACAGTTTGATTCCGTCAATCCGAAAAGCGGTTTCGGATTCGGCGGTATATGCGGCTGCAGCGCAAAATAAAGCACAGGAAGCGTCCCAAAAAGCTCAAAACGCAGAACAGTCGGCTCAGACCGCCGCTGATAAAGCAACAATCGCGACAAATAAATCAGTTGAAGTCGCAAATGCTTTATTTACTAAAGCGGACAAGGATTTGTCGAACTGCACCAAACCGTATGTGACGGAAACGTATCACAGCGGCACGGAGTGGTATCGGGTTTGGTCTGACGGCTGGATTGAGCAGGGAGGAAACATCTTGTCAGGAACACATTTGTTCTTCAGAAAAGCGTTTACGACAACGGATTATACAATTACCGGAAATGAAACGGGACGACAGGCTGAAGACGATAATTGTCGGGCTGTCAAATTCCGTAATATTCATACAAATACTTGCTATGTGGTTGCGCCGAATAATCCGGTGTCCGTTTCTTGGAAAGCTTGCGGATATTAAAAAAAATCCCCCGCGATTATTATTTTCGCGGGGGATATATATTTCATCATTTTATATGAATAAGTCTTTCAATATCATCATTCATTTTTATTCTTGATTCTTTGTCGTCGAAAAAACTTTTGACTCTATAAAAAATGTTCCTATCTCAGCAGAGTCAAAGTGTTCACTTGTCTTGGATTGAATGAACACAAATTTTACAGATGCCTCTGTTTCATGGGTTAAGACGTTCTCTATATCAGAAATTTCATTAACGAGAATTCCATTTATAAGAATTGCGGTACCGTCTATTCCAATTTCTCAATTTTGTGTCATTATGTCATCAGGATCAAAACGTTCGACAGAATATTTATTAATAATGCATCTGTTCATAAAATGTTCAAAGAACCTTCTTTCGGAATAATTCTGCAAATCATATTCTATTGCGTGATTGTTCATAAAATTTTGTATGATTTTATTCATTTGCGTTCTGTCCTTTTTTATAATGCTTCTACAAAATCGATTGCGTGTTTTATACAAACATCGTGGTTATGATGCAGATGTTCGCCCCAACGACCAACGCCGAACAGGTGTTTCGGTTTGAAAAATTCCAGAATTTCTGTTATCGCTTTCGTTTTCCCGATCAACGGTAACGGATACGCCGCCGGTGTCGTGTAGTTGAACAAATTACGTCCTTTGAACGTTAATCCGTCCGCGTCAAACCGGTCGGCGTTTGTTTCCGTGAAGACGCCGTAATTTTTGCTGTCTTTGGCAAAGTTCGAAATGAAAAATTCGCGATGATGCAGTTGCTTCGGATCGGGAATGAAACGCCAATGATACGGCGTCGGATTCTCGTCCGTTTCAAACAGGGAAATGACCAGTTTGTTGTATTTTATTTTGGTTATTTGTTCTTTAATTTCGGACGGTCTGTCCATCGCATCGAACAAATCCGGCCAAGGTATCGTCGTGATGATGTTTTTTGCTGCGAATTCATCGTTGACGATCCATTCCTTTTTATTTTCGTCATAGCGTAATTTTTTAACGGCGGTATTGAATTTGATATATTTATTTACATCTGCGGCAATCGCTTCAATAACGCGACCGTAACCGCCGGACAAAGGATAATATGGAGCGAGATGTCCCGGAAATCTTTTTGTATCTTGAGTTTTTTCTAAAGAATCTAATAAAATTTCTTCGACTTCGATATGGGGAATTTTATACAACCAATCAATATCCATTTGATCGGATGGAATACCCCATACTTTGTTGTTATAGGGAATTAGATAATCGTCGCAAATTTTATCCCCCAATTTCCAGCGGATCCATTCTTCATAATTTTTAGGTTCGGGCTTACCCAAAGCTTCGCCGTTGCGGATAACGGAAATTAAATATTCAATTTGTTTCTTTGTGGGAAGCTGCCATAAATTGGCTTCCAAGGGATAATCAATATCAATTCCCTGCAAGGCTATTTTGGAAATGCGCGGATTGATTTTATACATTTTTTCGCGAGGAAAAGCGGAAAAGACGAATTCCTCAACATCTGGATATTTTGTTTCAAAAAAATGTCCGCCGATATCACAAGCATGCCCGTCAACATAGAACGTGCGGCACAGTCCGCCGGCCTCGCTTTCGTTTTCTAAAGCCAGAATATTGTTTATCCCCTTTTTTCTGAGCTGTTTTAGCAAAGCCAGCCCCGTTATCCCGGCACCTAATATTAAGTAATTATAGCACATTTTTCACCCTTTCATATTTTTTAAATAGAGTTTAACGGTGTTTGAAATATTGTATTTTTTCAAATACTCTTTTCTGTTTTCTAAAATTTCGTCTTTTTGCGGCAGATTTTTAATTTTATCCGCCAATTCCATATAGTTTCCGATATCAAAAGAATAGAAAGAGTTTCCCGTAAATTTTCTAAGTTCGTTAAACGAGCAGTTCCAAGTGGAAAAAACGTATTTTGAAAGATCCATCGCCATTCCCATTGACGCGGAAGCCATTTGTCCCACTTCAAAATACGGCATAATGACATAGTCGCAGAAAAAAAACGCACGTATCATATCCGCATTATTTAATAAAACTCCTTTAAAATGAACGCGATCGGTCAAATTCATTTCTTTGATTAACTTTTGCATTTCTTTAATGCGATCCAAGCCGTTCGGAAAAGCTTTGTAAGATAATTTATGCACTCCGCCGAAAATATAAAGATGATATTTTTCATCCAACAGATTTAGCGCATTGATAACGGTTTCATAATCTTTATGAGGATGAAACGTCCCTAATATACCGATTGCGCATATAGTATCATCCTCTTTGATTCCGAATTCCGATTTAAAATCTTTTTTTGAAAATGAAGAACGCATTTTATCAATTTCATCAGCCCTGTAATAATTTAAGGGGTGACTGACAATATCAATTTGTGGAAATTCACCTTTTATTTTTTGTTCGTCTCTTTTGGTGTGAACAATCGCCAAGCCGTTTTTTTCAATGATTTTTTTTAATAAAGCGCGAGCAATGTCATCAAACGATACTGGGATAACAGTCCGGTTTTCAATTTTTTCTTTCTTCCAAAAACGCCTTTTCTTTTTGTTTTTAACTGGCGCATTCAGTTCTAAAGAATGAAATGTGATTGAAAAAGCTCCGTTTTTACATGCGTCTGTTAAAGATAAAATACGTCTGTATATATCGGGAATTGAAGTTCCATATAACCCGGCATCATACTGAATGGAAATAAAATCGCAAGATGATAGATCATCAGCATAGCTTTTTATCATACTGTCAACGTACATAACGGTTGAAGGCGACGCATCACTGATAAGTGATAGCGGTAATTCATACCGCTTTACCCTATGCCCCTGACAGATAAATTCTTTTTCCAAGGCCAGAGAATAACCGCTGTTAGCCTCAGAATCGTTGAAGGGGGAAACAATTCCGATTTTCATTCTTTTCTCCTATTTTTTACAAGCGCTTTAAAACATTTTTCAGATAATCCAGCTTATCTTTGATATCAAACTGGTGATTACCGATGAAGAAGCCGTGCGAGTCGATGTAATCAGCGTTTTTCAGATCGCCGCAGATTTCGTAATCGAACCATTTGACGACTTCTTTGCGCGCGAAATTTCCCGCGACAATCGGGCGCGTTTCAATATTGGCTTTCGTTAAAACATCAATGATGTGCTTGCGGTCGATTTCAACGCCTTTGTTTATCAGAAACGAAAAACCGAACCAGCTGGACAGGCCGATTTCGCGCTGCAAGATGAACCGATCGTCGCCGCTGAACAATTTTTTAAAATATTCGGCGTTTTGACGGCGATGACGAATGAATTCGGGAAGTTTTTTCAGCTGCTCGACGCCGATAGCCCCCATCATTTCGACAGGACGGACATTATATCCCGGCAAGATGAAACGCCAGCTTTCTTCAAAATTGTTGTCAGATTTTACGCACAGCTTGTTTTCCTTCGGCAGATGACGTGTCCAGCCGTGTGAACGGATTGACAACAGAATATCGTACAGCTCTTCATCGTCCGTGCCGATTACGCCGCCTTCCATTGTTGCCATATGGTGTGAAAAAAATGTGGAATATGTTCCAATCAATCCTATGGATCCTAAAGGTTTTCCATCGTATACACCACCCAGAGATTCGCAATTGTCTTCCAACAGGGTGATATTTTTGCCTTTGATAATTTCTTGAATAGCGGCGAATTCGTTCGGATTGCCCAGCAGATTAACCGCGAAAATCAATCTTGTTTTATCGGTTATTGCCTCTGCCAAAGCGTCCGTATCCATATTCAGCGTTTCAAGATTGACATCGACGAATTTCAAATGCAGTCCGTACTGATACAACGGATAATAAGTCGTCGCCCAAGATACTGCCGGAACGATGACCTCGTCTCCGCGTTTCAAGGGATTGTCTTTTTTATAGAACATGGCGGCGATGGCGAGCAAATTTGCGGAAGAACCGGAATTAACCATCACGCAATATTTGTGATTTGTATATCTGGCGAAATCCTCTTCAAATTGATGCACGGACTTTCCCATTGTATAGCAATCACGTCTGATCACATCCTGAATTGCTTCTATTTCTTTATTATCCCAAGATGAACTCGCTAATTCGTATTTCATAATCAAACTCCTTTACCTAAATACATGCCGCAATTTGTTTTAACATTATAGTTTTCAAAGAATTTTTTTCTGTTTTTTTCAACATATTGTTTATTCGGAAGGGTGATGATTTTATGAGCCAATTCCATATAATTGCCCATATCGAAAGAGAAAAAGGCCTCTCCCGAATACCTTTTCAGTTCGGCGAAGCAATCATTTCTGGATAGAAAAGCGTTTTCAGCAATGGAAACTGCTATCGAAGCGATGGCGGAGGCGTTTTGTCCGACCTCTAAATACGGTAAAACGACATAATCGCTGAACAGCATCGCCTGCAACATGTCATCGTCCGATGCTTGCGCCCCCATAAAAAAAACGCGATTTTCCAATTTGTTTTCAATAACTATTTCTAGCAGCCTTTTTGTGTACTCGCTCCCGTTTGGAAACCATGAAAAAGTCAAAGGATGTTGGCCGCCCCACAAGCAGAGACAGTATTCTTCCGGTAAAAGCGTAAGAGCCATAATTGCAGTTTCAAAAGATTTGTTTTCGTTCATAAATCCGAAACAGCTGATGTATTTTTTATCGGAATTTATCTGATATCGGTTTGTGAAATCCTTTTTTGAAAAGTTTTCTTTTATTTCCGCAATTGTATCTAAATCATATAATGCCAGTGGGTGATCTTTCACATTTACGTTCGGAAATTTTGATAAAATTTTTTGACGTTCTCTTTTGTTATGGACAATGATTATTCCGTTTTTTTTCGCAGCCGATTTTATACATTCGTCAATGACGCTTTCCCATGTCAGTTTTTTTCTGAATTTTCCTTTAATTTTATAAATGATTTTTTTTAATCCTCTCTTTTGTCTTTTCGGCAAAGAATGGGGAATGGAATGAAACGTCAAAGAAAAGCGGGAATCTTTACAGGCATCAATCAGTTGAGATATATGACGCAAAGTCATTTTCAACGTTCTGCCGTACAAGACTTGTTCGATCTGCAGATTGATATAATCAAGGGAATGAATTTTTTTGCAAAATTCCGTTATCAGCTCATCTCCTTTTTTTTGTAGAGCTTTATCAGATGTATTGAAATAAATACTTTTTAAATCGCATATCTCTACGGTATGCCCCTCTCTTTCAAATTCTTTTTGAAGCGCTTTCGTATAAGTGGCATTTCCGCATAAATCGCTGTATGAAGACACTATTCCTATTTTCATTTTATACCTCTAATTTCAGTTCTTTCAGATTTAAGATTTTTTTGACCAGAGAGTTGTCCAGCAAAGTTTTTCTGGAACGTTTTGCAAATTTAAAAATCTTTTGATCTCCAGTCATGTTTATCGGAATGATGTATTGACTGTTCAAATCATGCCATTTGCAAATACGTACTCCCAACTCATATTTCGATAAAGCTTCATCACCTGCGATATTTACAATATGAAAGCGTCCGGCTTCGGGCGTTTCGACCAAATCGACAAGCGTTTTGGCCGCAGTATTGAAATCAATGAAAGATCTGTATTGGTCGTAAAACATTTCAACCGTTTGTCCGGCGGAAACTTTTTCAATGATTTCGTCGAAAAAATGCTTCCTTTCTTTGAACAAACTCGGCCCGATCAAAACTGGAAAACGGACAACATTATAGTTTAATGAAAGAACCATTTTTTCAGCGACAGACTTTTGACGTCCGTAAAGACTTACCGGCTTGAGCACGTCTTTTTCTTTAAAGGGACGTTTTCTTGCCTGTCCATATACGACCTCTGTCGACGGATAATAAAAAGAATCGATATTGTCGAAGATTTCAAAAAATTTTGCCAGTGCGACAATATTGATTTTCCATGCAGTCTTTGGATTTTTTTCAACCAAATCTGGATGCAGGTATGCAGCCAGGAACAAAACCTTCAACTGTTCCGTTTGAGTGTGTTTGAAAACAGATTTCATTTGTTTTTCATCGGTTATATCCAACGGAAGCCATTTAATCCGTCCGTTTGAATTATCTTTCGGACATTTCAAATCCGTTGCGATAATCCTGTCCGTTGTCCGTTCCAGAATATTTTTGATTAAATAGCTTCCCAAAAAACCGTTGGCTCCGGTGATAAAATAAGTCATTTACACATTCCTTGGCGTATGGGTGACAAAACCGTTGTCGTTCAACAATTTTTCCCGTTTGGCTAAATCGAGGTCGTGAGCCACCATTTCTTTGCACAACGCCTGCAAATCGTAAGTCGGTTTCCACCCCAGTTTTGTGCGGGCTTTGGTCGAATCGCCCAGCAGCAGTTCGACTTCGGCAGGACGGAAGAACTGCGGATCGACATCAACGATGACTTTGCCCGTCGCTTTGTCGACGCCTTTTTCGTCAACGCCTGATCCCTGCCATTCAATGTCAATATCCAATTCTTTGAACGTCATTGTGACAAAGTCGCGAATAGAAGTCGTTGTTCCCGTCGCCAAAACGAAATCTTCGGGGGTGTCGTTTTGCAAAATGCGCCACATGCCTTCGACGTAATCCTTCGCGTGTCCCCAGTCGCGTTTGGCATTCAGGTTGCCGAGCGACAACTTTTCCTGCGTTCCCAAAGCGATGCGCGCTGCCGCCATAGTGATCTTGCGAGTCACAAACGTTTCACCTCTGCGCGGGCTTTCGTGATTGAACAAAATGCCGTTGCACGCGAAAATGCCGAAACTTTCGCGATAGTTTACGACAATCCAGTAGGAATAAATTTTCGCCACACCGTAAGGAGATCTCGGATAAAAAGGCGTTTTTTCGGACTGAATCGGCTCTTGAATCAATCCGAACAGTTCGGACGTCGATGCCTGATAGAATTTCGTTTTCTGTTCTAATCCGTTCAAACGGACGGCCTCTAACAGGCGCAACGTGCCGACGGCGTCCGATTCCGCCGTAAATTCGGGGCAGTCCCAAGATACTTTGACGTGGCTTTGCGCTGCCAGATTGTAAATTTCGTCAGGTTGAATTTCTTTGACCAGCCGCGTCAGGTTCGTGCTGTCCGCCAAATCGCCATCATGCAAATGCAGCATTGGGTTGTTCATTAAGTGTTCAATGCGTCCCGTGTTGAACGACGAAGAACGACGTTTCAAACCGTGAATCTCGTATCCCTTTTCCAGCAGCAGTTCCGCCAGATAAGAACCGTCTTGTCCGGTTACGCCTGTAATTAGAGCTTTTTTCATTTTTTCCCCTTATTATAAAAAGTGATGCCGAATAAACGAAAACAGCGTTTGCCTTTGCGCAAATGCACGGTTAAAAGTTGTTTTCGAATATATTTGAAAAATTGTTTTCTGTTATGCTTTAGCAGAGAACCAAATGTTTCGGGAAAATCCGCGATTTTAGTCTCCAGCGACCAGAGAATCTTTTTAGGAAGATATTTCCGTGTATAATATTTTTCAGCCTCTTTTAAAGTCAATCCGGTATTTCTGGAAACAACTTGGATATTTTCCTGTCTGACAATTTCTTTTTGAGTGTCCGATACGCCGCCTTTTCGCCAGGAAACAAAGGCTTTCGGTATCAAAACAGATTTATATCCGTTTAATATAATCCGGCAAACCAGATCATAATCTCCGCAAATTTTGTAATCCAAGCTGTGTCCTCCGACTTGTTCCAAAACAGTTTTCTTTGTAAACATAGTCGGATATCCAAACGGCATTCCCAGTGGAAAGCCTAAAAAAAACGGTGCCGCAAAAGCGACAAAACAGTCGCTTTGATCAATTACATTAAACGGAGCATAAGAAAAATCGGCTTGCCGTTCTTCTAATATCTTGATAACAGAAGATACAGCCTGTTCAGATGAATACAAATCGTCATCGCTTAAAAAAGCTATATATTTTCCTTTTGCTAGGCGTATGCCTTTATTATACGCGTCCGAAATGCCTTTATCAGGTTCGGAAATATAATTTATACCAAGTTCCTGCAACAGTTCGACTGTTCCGTCCGTCGACGCGCCGTCAATAATCAAATGCTCAATGTTCGGATAATCTTGCATACGCACGGATTCGATGCATTGACGGAAAAAATCCTTTCTGCCCGCGTCAATCAAATTTCGTGTAACTGTGATTATCGAAACAAGCGGCCGCATTACTTTTGATTCCAATCTTTTAAAATCCAAGAAGAAGAGTTTGCTTTGTTTTCGCCGCCGACGCCGAATTCCAGTCGCACATTACATTCGGCGGCCGCCGCCGTTTCGGGAATATTGTCTTTGGTTCGGTCTCCGCCGTTGGCAAACACTAATTCCGCGTCGGGGTATTTCGCGCGCGCCTTGCGAATGCCGTCGGATGCCGAATTGTCCGTATCGTCGAACCCGAACGCGTCTACTACGTTTTTAATGTTTTCACAAATCGACAAACGGGTTTTAAAACTCATAAAGTTTTTGCCTTTTTTACGGCACAGCCATTCATCTGAATTCAGTAATAAAATCACGCCGTCGCTTTTTGTAGCGGACGCTTTGATCATTTCAATATGGCCTTCGTGGATCGGGTCAAAACCGCCCGACACGATGTAGTAACAAGTCATTTTATGTATTCTCCTCCAGATACTTTAAAACAAATTCGGGATTGTCCGCCTGAACGGTTTTCGTGCCGGCGAACAGCGTTAATTCACGCGCCAGTTCGTAATCGTTGCCGCCTGCAAACGTCTTATCCCCGAAAAACACGATTTCTTCGGCGGGATACGTCGCGCGCAAATGGTGCGCGATCTGCTCTTTGCCGCACCCTTTGGGCGTGATGTCCATCGAAATTGATCCGCCGACGGCAACGTCTAAATTGGGAAATACACATTTCAGCTCGGCTTGTATTTTCAGCCGTTCGTGCGCGACTTTGTCCCAAGCGCAATAGCGTTCCCGTTCCGTGTATGGGCAGTTGCGCCCCAACACGGAAAAGTTCACCATGCCGACGCGCCGTTCAATGTAATTTTCGTACAAAACACCGGGGTATTCGGTTTCGGCGCGGTATTTTTCCAACAAAGACAGCAGCTTCCCTGACGGTTCGAAATCCTTTTGATACACGGTTTCGCCCTTGGATTTCAAAACGTTACCCATTGAGCAATATACGCCCGTAAACGATTTAATCACGCTGGGCGGCAGTTGTTCTTCGACTTTGGCATAATCGGAACCCGTCGCAACGAACGATTTGTGAGTTTTTTGCCATTCGTAAAACCGTATCGCAAACTCCGTCGTCATCGGCTGACGCGCCGGCGTTATCGTTCCGTCCATATCAAACACATACAACATCATAACGCCTTCTTTTTATATAGGGAAAGAGGGGGG
>ULRP01092536.1_pt1 | contig 36598 bp, 47 predicted proteins | sample 1955521 | NCBI WGS metagenome assembly ULRP01 (sample SAMEA4835685, study PRJEB28245) | human gut metagenome | biome: gut microbiome; material: fecal sample | place: Denmark | collected 2008
AAATCGATCCGCCGCCGTTTTCAACGCTTTACCTCGCCCAGATTTTTCGCCGCCTTGTCCGAGCACGGGATAATCTGGATTGCGTCCGTGATAACCATTTCCGGCACAACCACGGTAAATTTGCAGTCGCTCGGATTCGTCACACCGTCCACCGCCAGCTGCTCCACCGCGCAGGCGCCCTCCCAATACCACAGCTTCCGCACATTCCGCAGCTCGACCTCCTGCCCGTTCCGACCGGCGATCTGGCCGAAGAACACGCCGCTCCGGTCGCCTCGGATGATGTAATACTTGTTTTCCATGTTAATTTCCTCCTTCAAATTTTTGATGAGCACGGGGTTTACTACTTCTTCAGCAAAATCCGAGTTCATTGCGTTTTGTTCAAGGTCGTTCATTGTAGGCCTCCTTTGCGAGTGCTCTTTCCACCGCCTTCTTCTCCAACGGCGAAAGCGGCGCGTCATGCTGGCAATACTGCGCGTTGCGCTCTGCGGCCTTGCTCTGATACGTCGGCGCAGGCGCGGAGCCGCCTCTGTCCTGCTCCTTGGCAAGCCAGCCGTTGACAAACCGGCGGATTCCCGCCTTGGTTTTCCTCCGCGTCGGATTGGCATCCAGCCAACCGGCCATCTTCCGCAGCTCCGCAAGGATATCCACGGCAGGATACAGCGCCGACCACTTGGAAATATCGTCCTCCTCCACCGGGAACAGCGCCCCATCATTCAGCGGCAGCGTCATCACCGGCGGCGTGGAGGCGGATTCCGGCTCCGCGCAGATATCCTTTTCTTTACTTTCCTTTCCTTTACTTTCCTTTACTTTACTTTGTTTCGCGATGTCAACATTTTCGGACAAAATGTTGACATTTTTTGCTCGAATGTCAACATTGGGCAAAATTTGGGCAGCATCAACCAAGAGTATGTTGTAATCGACTTCGAGAACCTTACGGCGGCTGACTGCCTCAAAGTACCGCTTCTGTATCCCCTTGGACGTTAGAACGCGGAACCTCTCATATTTTTCTTTGTCGAACATACCCCTTCTGACAGAAGCCTCTACTATTTCGGAAACGACGCTCCCACCCAGCCCGATCTTGCGGGCGAACAAAAGCGCAACCTCCTCTGTCCATTCAATGTAATAACCCGCCTTGCCGTAAATCTCCTGCAGCAAGTGAACGATTACACCAAATCCTGTCAAGCCAAATTCTGCTTCTATCAGTTCAAACTTCACGTCAAGTGTGACATCGAGCGGAAAGTAATCAATTCCGCTCTTTGTCAATGCCATGGGTTAAACTCCTTCTTGCGGGAGAAGCACGACGGTAATACCACGCGAGAGCAGAAGCTCCGCGACAGCAACCGCGAGATTTTGTGTTAGATTGGGAATGCGGATAACATTCACGTCAACATCTGCAAAGCGGGAGAGGTTTTCGCAGTCTGAAATAAGAACATCAAAAATCATGCTGCATCACCTCAGAACGGAATCTCATCGTCGTCCTCGGCGATCTCGCTGTAAGGCTCTGCACCGGTTGCCTCCGTGGCTGCTCCCTCGCCCTGCGGCTTGCTGTCGCCGAAGTAGATGTTGTCCACAAGGATCTCGGCGCTCTTGCGCCGGTTGCCGTCCTTGTCCGTCCAGCCGCGGATCTGCATCCGCCCGGAAACGATGGCCATCCGTCCCTTGGTGAAGTAGCCGGAAACCAACTCGGCGGTCTTTCGCCAGGCAACGCAGTCGATGAAATCGACCTCCCGGTCTCCGCTCTCGTTTTTGAAATCCCGCTCACAGGCGAGGGTGAAGCTTGCGACGGCGGTGCCGTTCTGCGTGCGGCGCAGCTCCGGATCGCGGACGAGCCGTCCGGCAAGTGTGATATGATTCAGCATGGTGTTTCCTCCTTCTTTCGATTGGCATCATTGATGGCATTTTTGGTGCATTGGTAACAGAGCGCCTGCCCGAACGCCTGACGGCTGTAGCCGACGATCTGGTCAACGGTTTTCTTCGTGCCGGATTTCAGCGTCACGCCGACGATCTCCTTGCCGCAGCAATCGCAAATGAGCGGTGCGGGAGGAGGCGCAGGCGGTGCTTCCGGCTCCTTGGGCGGCTTGGGCTTGTCCGGTTCCGCTGCCGGGAGGGTGTATTTGCTGCGATCCTTGGCAAAGTAGATGTCCGCACTCATACCGAGCGCCTTGCACGCCGTGCCGATGGCATCGGACAGCGCCATCTTGTAGCACTCGTCGTTTGTGTATGGGCCGTTCTTTTCTCTGCTCACGAACGAGGCCCCGCCGAAGCCCGGCACCGGCTCCGACCATGTCCCGTCCGGTTCTCGGTAATACAGATTGACCAGCACGAACGCCCGCTGCTCGTCTCCTGCGCCCTGCTCGATGCGGTAATCCTTGATCTCCAGCTTCCAGCCGATACCGCAGGGACCGAACTGCTCCGTCAGCGCCTTGAATCGCCACATGGGGTTGATGTCCGTGAAGCCCTTCAGCCGTCCGGCATCAATGTTCTTTTGCGCTTCCTTGGGGGTCGTCGAGAAGCGCCCCCAAATTCTCATGTTATCCCTTGTGTCTCTAAACATGTTATCCATTTCCTTCCTCCTCGTCTTCAAATTTCAGCGGGCACTGCGACCCGATGTATTTGCTTGGATATTCCGTCACCGCGTCGTTGAGGGAGCAGCGGCGGGAACTCGGACGGTAAAACCGGCATAGCTCGCAGCAGACGCTGGCGTTGCCCTTCAGGTCGATCGGGAAATACATCTCCACCGTCGCCCTGCCGGTGTAGTATGCGGACACGCCGCTGTCAAGTCTCGGCAGCGGCATCTTGTCCCTCCATAGCCTGCCGGATCATCTGCCGCAGCAGGGCGTTCAGATTCTCGCCGCCCGGCTGGCGCTTGAGCCATGCAAGCATGTCTCCGTCAAGCCAGAGCGTCACGCGGCTTGCGTGGACGCGCTTGCCCGCCTGTTTAACGCGCCCTGTTTGCGCTCTTGCAACGTTCTTCGCGGCGGCGGTAAATTGCACCCCCGTAAATTGCGTTCGCTCTGCAAGCGAAATCGCCGCCTTGGAGATCAGCGGGAAGGCCGGACGCAAAAGCTCGGCAAGCTCTCCCTGCGTCAGGTTCAGTTCGTCACTCAGCCGCATCTCACACCGTCCTTTTCGTGTAGCCGAGGCAGAGCGCGAGATACCCCGGTGTGAACGCGTCCTCTGCATATTCGAGGAAGCATTCGTCATGTACCCTCTCGTCGCCCAGCTCATAGATCACCTCGCCCGGCATCAGCTCGTCGCCGCAGTAAGCACAGCAGCACGGCGGGCAGGCATCGGGATTGATCGGCTTGTCCTCGCCCTCGTGGCGGGGATGCTCATTCAGATATTCTTCCATTGTCATTGTGGCAGCCTCCTAAAATTTCTCTTGCGCAACGCTGCGCGATGTGGTATCATAGGGGCAGTTCTTAGAGCCCCCTTATTTGCGCTCGTCGGTGTTGCCGCGCCGGCGGGCGCTCTCTTTTTGCTCATCGCCGGATGCCGTTCCAGACGGCAAGGACAGCGCATAGCGCCGGAAAGCTCGCGGACAGCGGCGCCTCCGGGCTCCATAGCAGCACCGCCGAGATCGCGCAGAGGGTGGCAAGCATCCCCATCACGCAGGCGCGAACTCTTCTGAAAACGCGGTGCAGCTCCTTCCGGCGGCGGCGCTCGGCCTCAGACAGCCGGGCATCGACCTCGCGGCGCTGCCGTTCCTCGGCGGCGCGGCGGGCATCGGTCTGCCGCTCAAAGTGCCGGAACTCGGTAGCCTCGTCAACGAGCGGCACAAGGGAAGTGCAGTGATTCATGGTTCGATCCTCCTTTTGATTTAAGCAAGCAGACGCAGCATTGCGTCGGATGCGCCGGGGAATTTGTCCAGATGCAGGACGGCGGTCAGCTTTTGCAGCTCGGCGACGGTCAGGTCCTGCGGGGCGGAGCGGCGGCGGGAATAGAGCTGCCGGGAAATTCCGGCAAGGCTGGCCAGCTGCTCCGTCGTCAGCCCGGCAAAGGCGCGGGCGGCGTCAATGTACCGCATCAGCTCCTGCGCGGCAGCCTCCTGCTTTCCGGCCTTGGTCTGGCACCAGTTTACCTTCGGCATTTTCGGTTCACCTCCTCACTTGAGCAGCACGGCGAGAAGCCCGCCGAGCAGCATTGCAAGGCTTGTCCCGACCGAGGCAATGTTCAGCCACAGCAGCAGCTGTGTCCTGCGGGAGAGCAGATCGACCGCGTCGGTCTGCTTCGCCGTCTCATGCAGCAGATCATTGACGTTCATGTCCATGTCGGCAACGACGCTCGTCAGCTTCTCCACGTCCTTTTCCAGTGTGCGGATGGGGTGGCAGGTTGCCTTGCCTTCTTCATTCATTGGTGGGTTCCTCCTGTTCCAAATCCATAATCTCGCAGATCGCCGCAACGATCTTCGGCGCGCGTCGCCTGCCGGACATGATCTTGTACAGATACGATCTGTCGCAGTACAGGCCGGTCCTTTCGGTCACTTGCTTGGCAAGCCACTCCTGCGTTTGACCAAGGTCAATCAGCCGCTTCTTGATCTGCTTGCCGAAATTGTTAAAAGCCAAACAATCACCTCCTGTTTTGTTATTGATTAAAGTACGCGCGTGTGGTACAATTACCCTGTGATACGATAAATAGAAAAGTAGGGGGCGGTATTCCGTGAAAGAAATTTACCTAACAAAACGCCATGCTAAAACCTTGCGCGAGATTTATGCGCTGGGGGAAACCGGTGGTGTGATCGAAAATGTCCCGTCTGAAATAACAGAGCTGGCGAACATGGACCTCGTCGAGCTTGCGCCAATTTCGATTGACGGGACGTTCGATTTTAATCACCACAAATACCATGTCTGCGTTTCGGACGATGGGGAAGCCTACATCCTGAAAACCGATGCCTTGCAGCGAGAACGCCGCAGGGACACGCGGTGGCGCATCATTTCGCTGGCTGTTTCGATTGCGTCGATTCTGATCGCGGCTGCGTCGCTGACAGTGTCTATCATCGTAGCAGCAAAATAGTGAATGCCAAGAACAGAATCGCCATGCCCTGCATTGCAGCGACCGCTTGCAGCAGCCGGAAACGCTTTTCCAGCTTTTTGCATCGGGCGTTAATGTCGCTGACAGCAAAGCAGAATTCCTCGACCTTGTGCCGCGTCGGCTGCCAAAAGTAGCCTTCGCCCTGCGCCTTATAGAACCAGAAGCGTTCACATTCCCGCGCCCGCTTTTCCGCGTCCTCGAAGGTCGCATTCTTTAAATCCTTGAAGCACAGACTATATCTGAAGCTTTCTTCACGACCGGAAGCCATTATTCATCACCTCCTTAAAATAAAATATTGACAAGTACACATCCGTGTGCTATTCTGTTGTTGTGAGGAACAGAATAAGTGAACTGCGTACCCGTTTGTTTACTTGCATTATAGCCAATTGTTTACTTTTCGTCAATAGAAAAGTTACCATTTGAGTACTTTCTCTGTTTTGCACAAATTCAGATGGAGCTTTTTGGTAATGTTTTACAATAAATTTCTTGAGCTTGTTAAACGCGAAAAGCGAACAAAAAAATATGTGCTTGACGAGTTGGGGATACCAAAGGGAACCTGCGACCAATGGCGTCAACGTGGAAGCACGCCAAACGCGGAAACGGTGCAAAAAATCGCTGACTACTTCGGCGTATCGGTGGCGTATCTTCTCGGCAAGGAAGATAAAGAATCTGCTGCCGAAGAAGCCGGAGCGATTCCCAACTTTGAAAAGCTGACCGATGCAAACAAAGAGAAGGTGCGGGAGTATGTTGAATTGCTCTTGACCGCACAAAAATAAGTACCACCAAACATGGAGTGCAGGATTCAGTACCTTATGGCTTTATATTAGTACATAATTTCGTACTTGTCAACACATAAGAGCGTAATTTCGTACTTTCGGCACTTTCTACAATAGGAGCAGCATGAAAATGTGCAACTTGTACGAACAGATTCAGCAGGCCTGCAAGAAGGCTGGTTTGACGGTAAGCGCTATGTGCCTCGCCCTTGGGATGAGCAAAAGCACGATGTCTGACCTGAAGTCAGGCCGGAAGAAAACGCTGTCCTCCGACACAATCGCAAAGATCGCCGAATTTCTGAACGTCACGACTGACGAATTGATTTTCGGTAGAGAGTATAAAGAAGAACCGAATACTGAAAATGCTGTGGCGATTCCAATCTTATACAATCGAATTGAGGAGCTTTGCGCAAAGCAAGGCGTATCTGCATATCGGCTTTGTAAAGACATCGGGATTCGCGGCAGTGTGCTGTCTGACCTGCGGACGGGACGCAAGCAGGGGCTTTCCTCGAAAACCCTTACTTTAATTGCGGAGTACTTCGGTGTTTCCATAGATTATTTACTCGGAAAAGAAGAAGCGGCCACCCCGAAGGATGACCGCAGTGCGAAGGAAGCGCAGGCTATGGAGCTGTTTTCCCGGCTTTCGCCGGAGGAGCAGGAGATTGTGCTGGCGCAGCTGCGAGGGCTGACAGACGGTCGATGAGCGCGGACAGTTCGCAGGGCGTCAATAAGGTGATGCGCTGGGCGAATTCTTCGGTGCTTGTCATCTGATTCCCTTCTTTTCCTTTTCTCGCCGGTGGGCGGCACTCTGATTATATCAGTGCAGGATGCGCGGCGGCTGCTTTTCCGCTCCGGCCTCGGCAGTAATGGCCACCTGCACCGGCTCGCCCTGAACGTAGCGGACGGAGAAGCTGCGCACACCGGAAAGCAGAACGCCGTCCACGTAGATTTTCACCTTGCCGTTTTCGGCAAAGATTTGAATGTTCTGCATGGTGTTACCTCCTTGTACCATCGTAGCGCGGTCACAGATTTAACGTAACACCGTAGGCGGGAAACGTCAATGCTTATTGCTTGCGCTTCCCGCTATCTCTTTCTCATCGTTGAAAATTGCTTGCGCTTTTTGCGCAATGAAAAATCAAACGGAAAAAGAGGGGCTGCAAATTGAAAACGGAAAGCATCATTGACGAAATCATCCAGAAAAGAAACGAGACCGGCATGACGAACCGGCAGATCGTGGAGGCCTCCGGGCTTTCCCGCGGGACGGTCGAGCGCTTTTTCAGGCAAGATCCGACCCAGACGGTGACCATGCTGACGGTCAATGCAATCGCCGAGGCCGTCGGCTACACCATCGAGGGCGAAGCGCCGGACGACGCGCCGCCGGAGCAGCTTGCCGGCTTCTATAAGGAGCGGCTGCGCGTCATGGCTGTCCACTATGAGCGGCGGCTCAGGGAGAAAAACCAATGGCTGCGCGTCATGGCGGTTGCCTGCGGCGCGCTGATGCTGTTCATTCTCGGCATTCTGCTTTACGACGCGCTGTCCCCAAGCACCGGCTGGTTCCGCCAGCAGATGCAAGGCCCAGTCTCCGCCGCCGCGCATATCTCCAGATAATCGAGGTGCCACATGCATATCCCGGAACCGAAACAAAATAAAGACGGCACGTGGCGCATCCAGCTCCGCATCCAAGGTCAGTCCCTCGTCGTGACAGCCGATACCGCAAAGGAATGCAAGCGCCGCGCGGCAATTGCCAAGGGCGAAGCCCAGACCGCCGCCCAGCCCGTCAAAAAATCCGACCTGACCCTGACGCAGGCAATCGACGCATATATAGAAAAGCTGTCACCGGAAACCTCTCCGGCGACAGTGCGTTCGTACCGCTCTATTCAGAAAAATCGATTTCCCGCCGTGATGGGGAAGAAGGTGTGCGACCTTGCGGCCTACGATTGGGAGCAGGAGATCAATAACGCGCTGCGGCAGTATTCCAAGAAAACCGTCAAGAACGCTTGGGGGCTGATCAAAACAGTCCTCGACAAAAACGGTGTGCATATTGACGAAAAGCTCTCAACGGAGAAGCGGACAAAGAAGAAAAAGAAGTATACTTGGCTCGAACCGGACGAGATTACCAAATTCGTCGCCGCAGCGAAGGACGATCCTCTCTGCGTCCCGATGCTGCTTGCCTTGATGTCGATGCGCATCGCGGAAATCGATGCGCTCCGCTGGGAAAACATCCAGCCGGACGCGGATTTCATTCAAACGACAGGAACCCGTGTCATGGATGAAAATAATCAATGGGTGGAACAGGAGGAGCATAAAACAGAGGATTCCGACCGGCAAGTCCCATTGATGATCCCGGAGCTTCGCGCGGCAATCCGGCGCGATTGGCGACCGGAGGGGAAACTGCTGGAGGTTCATCAAATGACGCTGCGCCGCGCGGTGGAGCGCATCTGTGCAAAAGCGGGGGTCAAGCGCGTCACTGTCCACCAGCTCCGCCATAGCTTCGCCTCTCTCTCTGCCCACCTAGGCGTTCCAAAAGAAATATCGCGCGAGATCGGCGGCTGGGCAAACGATAGGGTCATGGACGAAATTTATACCCACGTCGCCCGCACCGACATAGAACGTTATAAGACAAAGATGTGGGAATTCTATAACAGCAATGACAAGTGACTGCTCTCGTAAGCATTCCTGTAAGCAAAATCTTTCCCAGAACCGCTATTTTTTGCTTATAAGCGAAAAGAAATGTTCAATTTTGCAACACGCAAAACCCGCGGAAACCCTTGAAAACAAAGGAAAAGCCTTGAAACTCTGATGTTTCAAGGCTTTCCATTTTGGCGGAGTGAGAGAGATTCGAACAATCTATCATTCGCCAGAAAACCCTTTATTTCCAATGCTTTCACAAATCCGTAAGCATTTTTGTAAGCATTTTCTGGCCTTTCACGATTTCCGATACATCGATTGATATCTCTTTACGCGCTCAGATTTCTCAATCTGTTGATCATGTGAGTACTCATACACCGCCATGATTGCCACCGGCACCTCAAGGCCCTTCTGCCGGTATGATTCCATGTGCCCCAACACACAATCATGCAGCGCCGTCGCGTGGGTCGTCTCCTCGCCGGAAAGCCGTGCAAACAAGCTTGCTGTCTCCGGGTCGGTCGCCCGGTACTCCAGCGCCAGCTTCGCGTAGTCGCAAGCGTCCTGCAGCTCGTCGTCGATGCGCTCCATAAGCAATGTCATTACGTTCATTGTCAACCCTCCCGAATGTAGGCGTACAGGCTGTCCAGCTCGCGCCGCCCGACCTTGATGGTGATCCCGACCAGCGGAATTTTGATCGGCAGCGTCTCCGTCCCAAGGTAGGGAACCGCCGCCTGATACAGCGCGTCCACGTCAACCTCGCCGCTGTCCTTGTCATATACGCCGAGCGCCGAAATCATCGGATGCTCCGCATACTTTTCTATCATCTGCGGCAGCTTTGCCGCCAGAAGCCCGCCGCCGCCACCAACGAGCACCTTGTCCCAGCCGCTCAGGCTCGGAACAACCTCTCGGTCGATGAACTTTGCAAGGCCGGACTGCATCATTTCAATTTTCATCGTAAACCTCCTAAGTGTCGGGGCGGCTACTGCCGCCCCTTTTTGGCCTTAGTTGCTGCAGCACCCGCCGCACTTCGGGAGCGGATTGTAGAGCGTCTGCGCTGTGGTGCCCGTGCCGGTGGTGATGTCGGCGACCATCTTCGGATAAAAGGTCGCGTTCGCATACGTCACGATGCTGTTGTCACCGCAGCAGCGGCGTTCCGCCTCCTGCGCGACCGCACTCATGCACTCCTGCTTGACCGACGCGACATCCTGCCGCACCAGCACAAAGCTGTCCTCGGTGCGCTGGTTGTGGACTGCCTGCTGACCGATCGTGTTGCGAATGTCCTTGAGCTGCCCGTCGATGTACTTGTACATCTCCAGCATCTTCTGATCGCCGTAGGTGTTCGCGTCACGCAGGGCGATTTCGGATTGCAGCTTTGCAATCTGCTCTTGCTGCCCCAGCTCATACCGGCTAACCGGCATATTCTCGCTGCAAGTCGCCGCAGCACGTCCACCGAACAGGCCAAGCCCGCCGTTCAGCAAGCTCAGAGCCGCGCCGCCGATGCCGAAACCAAGCGCCGTACCCGCTACGCCCTTCGAGGCATAGCTCTTCTCAACTTCTACCATGTGTGTATCCTCCGTAAAATTATTTAAGGTGGCCACCTCATGGCTTCAGCATATCGTGTTTCTGCTCCCGCTGTGCCTCATTTGTGCATCACTTCTGCCCATAGAAAAGACCCGTCGTTTTGCACAAATTTCGGGGCGAAAATACGTGCAAATCGACGGGACGAAAAATATTGACTTTTCGCGTTCCGTAAACTACAATTGAATTGTCGGAACACAGAAAGTGAGGTGAAGTAATGGCTCCGAGAACAGGACGACCAAAAGCAGAGAACCCGAAGGACATTGATGTAAAAGTCCGGTTCGACAAAGAATTGCATGAAAAGCTCCTGCAATACTGTCAGGACAACAACATCACGCGAACCGAAGCAATTCGGCGCGGCGTACATCTGCTATTGGCGCAAGAAAAATAGAAGCAACCCGCCCACGACCAAATGCACGGATTGCTTCTTCCCACCAGAGGTTGCCCACTGGATAAATCCATTATATCACAGTTGTCAACCTCCATCAAGTACTATTTGGAGGTATTTTTATGAACGAATATTTTGACACCGCTGCGGAAATGCAGTCGTTTGAAAAAGCAAGCGGGCGGAAGATCACGCCCACAGTCAAGGAAATGATTACCCTTATGGGTGAGCTTATCAACCGCGCCTATGCACAGGGCGTTGCCGACGGCAGAAAGGCGGTGCAGGCATGAACGAGCTATATTTTCTGAAATTGGAGGGATGAATGTGGGGAAACCCGTAGACTTGACTGGATTGAAGTTTGGCAGGCTTACCGTATTGCACGAAACGCGTGTAAACGGGAAAAAACGATGGGTCTGCGCCTGCGATTGTGGTGGAGCAACGACCACGGCAAGCGAAAAACTTGTATCTGGCCGCACAAAATCGTGTGGGTGTTTGCAGCGCGAGCGGACATCACAAGCATCCAGAAAGGATTATACCGGGGTGAGGTTCGGGCGGCTCGTTGCTACGGCGAGAATTTCCGATATTGGGGCTAGGGCTGTATACCGTTGTGCTTGCGACTGTGGGAACATTGTCGAGGTTGCCGGGTCGAACTTGGCTTCCGGCGCAACAAGGAGTTGCGGATGCCTAAGGAAAGAAACCACCGCAAAATTAACCTTTTCGCACGGGGAGGCTGGGACGCGGATTTATCGTTGCTGGCGCAACATGATGGACCGGTGTGAAAACCCGCAGAACAAAGAATATCCTCGTTATGGCGGGCGTGGAGTTTCTGTTTGCAAGGAGTGGCATAACCCAGAATTATTTTTGGAGTGGGCGAAAGAAAGCGGCTACCGTGACGATTTGAGCATTGACCGAATTGACGTTAATGGGGATTATTGTCCCGCCAACTGTAGATGGGCCGACAATTTCACACAAGCGCGTAATAGAACTGATAACGTAACGATAACGTTCGCTGGGAAAACAATGATTTTGACTGACTGGGCAAAAGAAATAGGTGTTCCTGCCGAGAGAATAAGGTATAGGCTGAAGCACGGGTGGTCGGTAAAGGACGCATTGACTAAACCTAAATTAAAGTAGTGGAGCGGAACGCAGACACTCATCACCCCAAAAGGAAGAGAAACTTTCCGCTTGCTCATGATTGGCTGACCCGCAAGATGCCGCCCCGAAGGGCGGCATCTTCTTTAATGTAGAATCTTCTCCGACGCGCGTTCCATCCGGTTCAGAATCTCCGGAATCCTCCGCTGCACCGTCGCCCGGCCGAGATACAGCTCCGCTGCAACGTCCACCTGCGGTCGCCGCTCCACAAAATAGAGCTCCGCGATCCGCTCATTCTCCGCGCCGACGTTTGCCTGCTCGATCACCCGCTGCATTTCTGCCGTTGTCAGCCCGCCGAGGGCAGGGGGGAGGGAAAATCTCGCCTGTGGGCTCATTTCTTCCCGTCCTCCTTCGGCTTGTCCATCAGCGCGATCTGCGCGATCTTCTGCCGCACGGCGTAGGAGTACTCCGTCGTCCGCAGCCAGTTCCAGATGGTTGTGCCGTTCCAATCGTTTGTTTTCTTGCCTTTTGCCGTCACGCGGTACTCCGGAATCGCTTCCAGATACGCCGCATACACCGACGGGTTGATCTCTGCCTTGCGGAAGAACGCAATGCGCCAGTCGTCGTCACGATACACCGCAAATGCGTCCCACTTCTCCTGATCGGAAAGCGGCATTTTCGCAATTGCGCGGATTCTCTGTGCGTCGGAAACCTGCTTCGCGTCGCCGATCGGCTCCAGCTTTCCAACGCCATCCACAACGGTCAGCGCCTTGTCCTTGCCGATGTACTCCGTCAGCTCGTCGTATCGGTCCGTGTCGCCGCGCATCGTCGTAGAGAACGAGCCGTAAGCCTCCAGCACCGCCTTCTTCTGCGCGTCTGTCCATCCCTTGTGGGAAACATAATTGTCGAAGTGCGACATCTTGACGTTTGCCGAAGCGTCCATTTCGTTCAGATCGTCCCGATAGGCCTTTGCTTGGAACACCTCAGAGGCAGGCAGCTTCGCGTCGAACGCCAAATCCAGCAGCTTGTTCTCGCCCTTCTGGTAAACATAGCCGGTCTTGGATTCCGCCTTGGCATACAGCGTCGCCGTTTGGATAACGCTCTGCACCGCCTTTGCCTTTTCCTCATCCGTCATTTCGTTGTAGGTCTGCGATTTGAACAGGTCGGTCAGCATCGCCGTGATCGCCGTCCCGCGCGTGATGGAATACTCCTCGTACTGCTCGGCGGTGAAGCGCACCGTGACCTTCTTCCCGCTCTTGTCCCTGTAGGAATAGGACTTGCCGCCCCAGCGCGGCACGACGTTGATTTCGCTGAGCGTGGGGTCTGCCTGCGTCAGCTCGTAAAGGTATTGCAGCTCGTCCACGACTGGATTCTGTGCCTCCTCGGAGTAATACGCCGGATTGAAGAACGCGTTGAAAATGCGCTCCGCCGTGTCCCCCTTGCCCACCGTGCGCCCCAGCTCGTCCACCATGACCGCCTGATTGTAATCCCAGCCGGGGATTCCCTGCGACCATTTGCCGAGGACGCGCTGCATAATGTCGGGCATCCACGATTCTTCGTCGATGTAGGTGTAGGTTGTTTCCTTGTTCGCCGCCTGCTCTGCCTGCCGGATCAGGGAATTGGAAAGCCCCTGCGTCAGATAGCCGAACACATTGGTAATGACCATATCCGTCAGCGGCGAATCCGACCATTTGATCGTGTCGATGGAACTGTTCAGGCCGGAAAGCATCGACGTTTTAATCATCGGGTCAGTGATGTACAGCAGCGCCTCAATGAAGCCGGGGTCGTTGTTGCGCTCGGAAATGTCGAAGATGTTCGCGCCGATCAGGAACGGCACGGACGACGGCGCCAGCCACGAAATGTCATACCATTTCCCGCCGATTTTGATGGAATAGTCCTGCTTGCCTGCCAGCTCGTCGAGCGCTTTCTCCTTGTCGTCGTCGCCGCCCGCGCCGCGGATCAGCCCGTTCGCCGCCGCGAGGAAGCCTGCGTAGAGAAGCCCCGTGCCGGTCAGTGTTTTTGACGCCGCTTCCACAATGTCATTGCCGCTGATATCAAACCCGGATGTCTTTCCGATGATATCTGCGAACATATTGAGCACGCCGAGCGGGGAGAACTGCTCGATTCTCACGCCAATGTTCGCCGGTGTCTTGCGGAACGCCAGCAACCCACGGGAAAACACCTGCGCTCTGCCCCAGTTGCGGTCAAATCCGCTGAACCATGTGGACACCGCATTCGTGTCGCGGAAGGTCGCCTCCTGCGCCTGCTGGATGGCATAAGCCCGCGCACGGTTCATCAGCTCCGCATCGACATTTTCAAACGTGCTGCTCTTGACCCCGTTTGCGCGAAGGTAGCCGGAAAGCGCCTGTGCATAGGCAAACCGCCCGAAGATCGCGTCGCCCTGCTCCATTGCAAAGCTCGTTGCCTTGTCATATCCGCGCAGCAGCGCCATTCCTGCCTCTGCGGATTTCCGAATCGCCTTTGCCGCAGTGTTGCTGTCCTCTTTTGTTCCCCACTGCCCGTTGAGCTTCCAGATTTGGCGCTTCGCCTCGATTTCTCTTGCGTACTGCCCGCGAAGGTTCTCCTTGAACTTCGTGTCGCCGAGAATTTCGTCCTTGAACTGCGTGTAGTCCTTCCAAGCCTGCCCGAAAAGCATCGGGTCAGCAACAGAAGCAGGGGTAAGCGGGGAAGTGCGCTCGTATTCCGCAACCTTGCCGTCGGTTGCTCGGTTCAAAGCCTTGGAAATGCCGTAAACAGGTGCTTCGACCAGTGCCTTCACGCGGTTCTTTGCGGTGTACAGCAGCGCCGCTCCCGTGTTGGAAACGATGTTCCGAATCTGCGTTTTGAAATTGCCGAGCATATTCAGATACCGCAGCGCCGTCCACTTGTCGTAGAGCGTCGAAGGGATCTGGTCTGCGACGTATTTCTGAATGTCGGAAATGACGGCATCCCGCGCCTTGTCGGTTGTCGCCTCCCGATACGCCTGCCACATCTCTTCCGGAACGACGATTTGCGCAGTTTCCTTGCCGTCCCTGCCGGGGCGTTGTACCGCCTTCCGCAGCGCAGTTTCAACAGTCCTGTCGTTGAAGCCCTGAATTGCCTGCTGCAAGCAGAGCATCCGACCCTCCGGCGTGAGCTGCTTCACAAGCCGCGCCGCCTGTAGCGCCCGGCCGGTATTGCGCATCAGGTCAACCATGGCCGTGTAGAGCCGTGCATACTGCGCTGCCGTCATGTCGCTGTCGCCTGCAACACTCAAAAGGTGTGCCCCTTGTGCGACAAGAGCCTCGGAAACATTCCCACGCTCGACCTGCTGAACGAAACTGACAACCGATGCAGGAATATCCCGTTCAATCAGCGCCTTGGCGTCATCCGACAGTTTTGCCGTGCTGCGCACGCTATCGGAAAGCTCGCCGGAAACGATCAAATCCTGTACCGTATTCAGCCTGCTGTCCGGCACGAGCTTCGATTCCATAATGTGCGCCGCTGCCGTGCTGACCCGCGTCTGTCCGTCCATGCTCTTCGGCACATCCACCACCCGTGCCGGATTCTCGCCCGGCTCGATGGTGCCGTATTCGATGGCTGCATGACTGTACTGGTCAAATCCGCTCCGCGCCGCTCCTACGGAATTTTCACTCGCCAAAGGGTTGACAGCCGCGCCATCCTGTGGTACACTACTATCAGACCGACCTGATGAGCTAAGAGTGGGCCCGGATTGATTTCCGCTCCCACGTGCTGCCAAGGGTCGGTCGCTCTTTATTCCCCAGTGGTAGATTTGGCTTTCATTGCCACGGACACGGTCGCGAACCGCAATTCTGACACCGACAACCTCATCGCCGATTTGCACAGGCGTATAGAAATAGTTCCAGCGATAAACGTCCGGATTCCCGTCATAGTCCGGCGTACTGTAGAGATACCGCGCGTTGTTGAAAATCTCCTCCGATTGGTACAGCATATTGGACTTTGGCTCTGTCAGCCGGACGGTAACCTCGTCAATCGCGGTGGAGTAGATGCGCGCTTCCAACGTGCGCCCATCCACATCAAATTCATAAGTATTCGGTCGAAGGGTTTGCAGGAATGCCCGCAGTTGCCGTTTCAGTTCCCCGATTTTCCCTTTCAGGAGCGCGTTGCGTTCCTGTTTTTTTACGTCCCGAAGGTCGGGATAGTGCTCCGCAACATCCTCGCGGCTTTCGATTTGTACAACCTCGCCGTCCGCGACCATCTGGTCGTGGAGCGCCTGCGTCATCTGCTTCTGCGTGTCGGTATCGCCGTATTCGACCATGCGGAAATTCCCATCGTCTGTAATGTCAACACGGGGCGCGGGCTGCGCTTCCATCCCCGCAGATGCTTGCGCCTGATCAGAAACGTCAGCGCCCTGTGCGTTCACATCTGCTGTTTGCGCGGGTGCTTCCGTCTGCTGCGGATGCTCTGCCCGCCAGCGCTCCACCTGAATGCTCGCCGCCTCCGGCGTAAAGCGCGACGCGTTTGCCGCCCACCAGATACTGAGCTGCTGCATGATCTGCCGCGTCTGCTCGGCGTAGGTTCCGGTGAACGGCTTGTTGCGGATTTCCTCCAACGCCGTCTTTGCCTCCGGATGCACCATGATCGCGTCCGCGCTCTCCTGTGTCGGGGGCAGCGTTTTCCAGTTGATCTCCGCCTCGCCGTATTTCGCCGTGCTCCTTGCCATCCGGTACGACATTTCCGCTTCCCGGAAGGTCTGATTCGCCGCGACGTTGTTGTTTCCGGCCCTCGTGACCGGAACGCCCAGCGCATCCTGTAGCACCGCCGCACCCTTCTCGGTGTTCAGCCGCAGCTTCTGAATGTCGGCATTGCGCACGTTCTCGCCGTTCCAGACACGATAAAGCACCTCCGCCGCCGCACTCGCGCGTTCCTTACTCCATGCTTCGGTTCCTTCGGTGTAGCTCTGCTCGAAGCGCTCCGTGCGAAGTCGCTTTGCCGCCTCCTGTGCCATCTGCGCGACCTGCTCGGCATCCTCTGCCGTAAAAGCGCCCTTGTTGATGCGATCGACTGTCGCATGGTCTGCCCCGGCCTCTTGCAGCATCGCGCGGAATTCCTGCCCGGTCAGGAATTTTTTGTTATCCAGTGCCGCCGCGACCTTTTCGCCCATCGCATGAACAGGGCTACTCTCATCAAAGCTCAGCGCCGCCAACGCAAATTGCGCCTGCGCCGCCTTGATCTGCTCCACCTCGGCCCGCTCATTTTTGAGCGTCGAGCCGGCAGTCGCAAGGTTCGTCGCGCCGGTCAGCAGCAAGACGGAGAGCGTCGTGTCCACGAACTCATCCCAGCCCGGCGCGTCATAGTCCTTCCCGGTCAACATCGTAACGAACAGCGGCTCAAGGTAGTTCTGCAAATGCTCTTCGATTTCTTCGCCAGCGATGCTTGCGCCGTATTTGATCGCCGTGCGTTTGAGCGCACTCGCGACCTTCCCGGCGGCTCGTTCGCCGTATTGCTCCACGCCCCAGCCCTTGATTCCGGGGATGCCGCTCAACGCGAATTGCAGCAGCCCCTCAGACGCACCGACAAGAACGCCATAGCTGCGGGCCTGCCCTTCATTCATGCCCTGCCGCAGGCCCTCCTGATACGCTCCTGCGCCGCTGGTCAGCCATGTTACGCCTGCGCCTACCCCGCCGCTGAGAAGACCCGCCGTTGTCGCGCTTGCCCCAAGCGCTCCGGCCACCGGTGCGACCGGAGCCGCCAGCGCCAGCGCCGGAAGCATCTGGCCGAAACTCGAAGCCGCGTTGATAACGCCCCGCTCGAGCGGCCCGGCGTTCTCTGCGCGGATCGCCGTTTCGTATTCCCACGGCAGCGTAGAAAGCTCCTCGCCGGAAAACCACGCGCCCACATTCCGGGCCGTGCTTCGCAATCCTCGTTGTATCGGATTCCAAAGGTCGTCAATCAGCCAGCCGTTATCCTCCTCCGCATCTGCCGAGCCGTGCCGGTAGTCCAGTGTCGGCTTGAGCGTGTCAAGGAAGGCCATCGCCGGTCCCTTCCCCTCTGTGGCCCAAAGGTAATTGAAGATGTGCCGCTCATCGGCAGTCATGTAGTCGTAGCTTTCCAGACTGTCCCGTTCGCCGGTCCCGTATGCGTAGTGCTTCTTGATGGCATCCTTGCGCCCCTGCATGGCGTTGATGTAGCCGTAAATCGGCTCTTGCATCAATTGGTCGCTCGAAACATTGTTAAAGGTTGCTGCCATATGGTAGCCGAATTGTTCCAAATCGGAGATGCCCTTCGGATTGTGCTTGTAAACGTCCGGCAGCGGACGGGACTTCTCTTTGAAGTCCTCGTTGTTCTTCAGCGAGTAATATTTATAGTAGTCCGCAGCCGCCGAAAACTCCGCAAGCTCCTTCTGCCGCCGTTCGGCGAGCTTCTGCTGCTGCTTTTCCTTGGCAATCTCGCTTTCGAGCCGCGCAACCTCCGCTTCGTCCACCGGCTCCGAGACCCATTCATTCCCGTCGCGCCGGCCCTTCGGGATTCGGGCCTGCTTGAGCTGCGCCTCCAGCTCCTTTTGCCGCTTCGCGGAGGCCTCCATCGTCGTTTGGATGTCCTTCCCCCGCGTGTCGATCGTGAGAACTGCCTCTGCCGCCGCTGCCCGCTTCTCCATGTTGGAAAGCGACCGTTTTTTTGCCTCGATTTGGCTGTCCACTTCCTGCATCTGCTGGACCAGTGCGTTTTTCGCCTGCCATTCGCTATCCGGCATTGCCTTGAGCTGCTGTTCCATCTCGGCTCGCTGCTGCTCCAGCCGCGCGATCTCGCGATTGCCGCGCTCTACGCCGCTGCGGGAGCCCTCAGCAATCTCCTGCGCATTCTTCGCCGTAATCCCCAGCCTGCCCGCGTTGGAAAAGCTGTCAATCACGTCTGTGATCTTCTGCTGCACCGCCTCGCGCTGCTGCCTGTCCTGTTCAAGCGTCAGCCCGCCGTTCGGAACGGGGACGGTCTTGCCCGTAAAGGGATTCGTCGTGCCGAGCTGCCCGCTCGTTAAGTACGACCCGACCCCGTTCAGATAGCTTTCGTACCGGGAAAACTCGTCCTGCCACTGCTTGCGCTCCTGCGGAGTAAACAGCGCGGCGTTTTGCTCCATGTACCGCTTCGTCGCCGAAAGCCGGGAGGAAAGCGCCTGCTGCTTGCGCTGCAAACTCGTCTTGGCCTCGTCGGTCACGACCCTTCCGCCCTGCATCAGCCCGCGCACGTCCTTGTCAAAGCTCGTCAGCCCGCTTGACAGCGCCGAGTAGCCGGAGCCCCAGATCGCGGAGTTTTTGTCCGTCGCGCGTCCGTAGCCGTTGCCGAAGTAGCCGTCATAGGCCTTGAGCTGTGCCTCGTACTCGTCCAGCTCTGCCGTATACTTCTGCAAATCCTCCGCCGTAAAGCTGTCCTTGTAATAGTCGAAGTATTTCCGCTCGTTTGCAATCGCGTCCAGCATCGCCCGCGTCTTCTGCCGGTACTGCGGGTCGATGGCGTTTGCCGTATGCTTATTTTTGAAATAATGCGTCAGACCGCCCGTCAGCGTGTGCGCGTCCTTCCGCAGCGCGTCCATCCCGCTTTTCCGGTACACCTCTTCGTTTGAGGCTGTCGGACGAATCCCCTGCGTTTCCCATAAATACCGCTGCCACGACCGCGAGCTGCCGCTCTGCCCGCTCTGCCGCTGCGCGCTTCTCCGCTGATATTCCGCAAAGCCGTTGTCGCCGGAGCGCGAAGCGCCCGCGGAATTCCCCGCGGGGCCTCGCTGCTCCTGCTCTGCCTTGAATCGCTCCCAACCGTTGCTCATAAGCCCTCCTTAGTTCAGCCGCGTGTCCCGGCCCTTGGAAACAATCCCTCCGTGCTGCCGCCCCGGCGGGATCTCCCCGGTGTAGCCGTTCGGCACATCATCCGTAGCATACGGGTCGATATCGCCCCATACATAATCCCACCCGGTTTGGCCAATGGCGTTTACGCCGCCGTAAAGCTTGATAGCTGCAAGCGCCCGGGCGTTATCTCCTTGCAGGACCAAGTCGCGGATCGCATCAAGCTCCTTCAGAGTGAGGTTGCTCCCGGTAAGCCCACCGGTAGGCGTAGTCTGACCCGTTCTGCCGCCCGAGCCGCGATAGCTCGCCGCGCTGCCAAGATTGGAAAGATACCCCAGCGCCCATTCGTTGATCTGCGCCTGCTGTGCCTTCAAAGCCTCGTCCTGCCGCACCGCCTCCTGATACAGCGCCTGCGCCCGCTGGTAGTCGTTGCTTGCCGCCGCCTCCCGCAGCGCCGCCTCATACTGCTGCTTGTAGGTCGTCCGCTGCTGCTCAATGCCCGCCAGCGCCGCCTGCTGCGCCGTCCGGATCGCCGTCACGTCGCTCTGGAGCTGGTTGCTGCGAGCCAGCGCCGCCTGTCCCTGTGCGCCGCTGGAAAGACCGTAGGCATTCTGCGCCTCTGCCCATGCCTTTTGCGCCTGCTGCGATTCCACCGCTGCGCGGGTCATGTTCTGCTGCGCCGCTTCCTCCGCCTTCTTCGCCTGTGCGTCGAGTGCCTCATTGTACCCGGCGTATTCCTGCTCCAGCCCTGCCTGCTGCGCCTTCAGATTTGCGTCGTACATCTGCCGCAGATACTCGCTCAGATCCGTAACCTGCCCCGGCTGCGTGATGATCTCCCGATACGCGCCGTAAATGCTGCTCGGGTCGTTCGGATTCACCTTTCCCAAGAGGTCGGAGACATAATTGCTCCCGCCGGGAAGATACGATTCGTAAAGGTGGGTCTGGTCATAGCCCAGCCCCTGCCCCTGAATCTTCGCGTTGCGCGCCCTCTCATATTCCGCCGCCGCGCCGTAGTTTCCGGCAGCTACCGCCTCGTTGATCTTCGCCTGGTAGTCCGTGTTCGCGTCGTAGCTTGCCGGTGCGCTCTGCTGCGATGGGCTGCTGACCGGCGAGGCCGAGGCAATGCTTGTCTGCGGTGCGACCGGCTGCGTGGTCAGGCTCGGCGCCCCCGACTGCGGCACGACCGCGTCCAGCGTTCTCCGCTCCTTGTTCTGCGAGGCGTTGTTCCCGTCCTTTGCGGTCTCGTTCGGGTCATTGATCAGTTTTTTCTCGTTTGCCATCGTTTGTCACCTCTCAAAATCCGTAGTAAAGCGGAATGCTCTCAAACTGCGCCGGGCAGGAATTGCCCAGCTTTTGCAGCATCTCCTGAAACTTCTGCTCAAAGAAATCCGCCAGCACGTCGTTTTCTCCCAGCAAAAGGCGGCTTGCAAGGCCGTAGGGGAGAGCGCCCTGTGCCACCGCATCGTCGAGATCGAGCGCGTCGTCCAGCGACGTGATCTCTGCGCAGATGCCGCGTTTGCCGTTCTCCCCGCCGCGGAACGTGTCTGAGCGCGGGAAGCATTCGTGCCGCAGCACGTTGATCAGATTCACGCTCCGCAGCTGATACTCCTTCGTATCCGTCGTCTGTGTCGCGCCGCTCGATTCGTTCTGCTCATCCATCAGATGGATGGCCATGTCAAAAACCTGTTGTCCGGTCGTCATCTCGTCATCTCCTTATCTTCCGCGCCGCAGGCGCTCCTATCCAAGGCTCCCTTGTGTAAAGGGAGCTGTCAGCCGACAGGCTGACTGAGGGATTGCCAACCCGCAGCGGCTCCCTTTACTTCGCATCGCTCGTAAACCGCACTCTCTGGTCAACGGACAGCACCGTCACCGCCCCGTCCGTGCTCTCCGGGATATCATACGGCACGGTCGTCTCTTCTCCTCCGTCGCAGCGGATGATGAGCTTGTAAAACACAAACTTCTTGACCTTGATTTTCAGCCGCCGCGCCCGCGGCACCTCGTAGGTTTCAAACGTGAAGTCGGCAAAATCCGTCTCGTCGAACAGGCCGGTCACGGCGTTCTCCACCGGCTTTTCGGCGTAGCTCGGTCTCCGGTCGCTCCGCGCCGTCAGCCATGCCCGCACGCGCCGCCCCGGCTTCAGTGTCACCCAAATATACGAGCTGTATTTCCGCGTGTTGCTCCGCCCGAAGTCCATGTGCCCGCTCTCCCAGCGGCAGGAGATCGGCCTGCGCTCACATCCCGTGACGGATAGTGAAAGCCCTCCGTCCGTGCTCCCGATTTGCGGGATGTAGTCATACGTGTGCAATTCAGACAGCTCATACAGGCCGTAAACGCCGTTTTCGTCGTCCGAGCCGGCCCGCATTGCCAGAATCATCCTCCCGCCATGCCGCCCCACGGCAAAGACGCTGTAAAAGCCGGTATATTTGAACCAAACGTCCTGTTCATATGCATTGACCAGCACCGTCCCGGCCTCGTCGTTCAAAAAGCAGTAGAACCGGTGTCGCAAATCATCGTCATAGAGGTAAATTTTCGACGCGTTGGCCTCGCGGACGCTGAATTGCACCGGCGCAGAAGCCAGTCTGGCATAGCGCTCGTCCTGATAGTAGCTCGCCGTCTGCTTCCAGTCGTACAGACTGCCCTCGCAGAACGTCCGCGGGAAGTTCTGCACCACACTGACCTGCCCTACAGCGTCCGAGCCGAGCGAACGGTGCATTGCCCTTATGTAAAAGCCCGCCGTGACCGTCCCGTCCGGCAGCGTCAGCGTGTCGTATGCCACCGCATAGCAGCCATCGGGTTTAAACGCCATCAGCCGCCCGTAGTGCCGCTGTAATGCCGTTACCGGGGAAGAAGCATCCCCAATTTTAACCTCGTTCAGCGCCGCAAAATAAGCGCCTGTGACCTCGCCCGAGAGCGTCGGCTCGCTGTAGTAAATAATGTTGTTCTCGCCGCTGTAAACAAAGAGCCGCGAGTCCGTCGCGCCGTTGAACTTTTCAGAGTAGGTGCAGCGCTCAATCCTCCGGCGGTTATTCTCTCGTGGATTCTGGTAGGTGATCTCCACGTTGTTCACGCCCTTTGCCGGTGCCGTCGCCAGCTCTGCCGCGTAGGTGTTCGCCGCCTCGGTGCTGACCTCCGTCCACGTCACCGCCGCGCCGTCCACCGTTACGGACAGAATCAGCGTCTCCCCCTCCTGCCGCTCAATCTGCTCCGGAAGCACGAACCGCTTGCTCGTCCCGTCTGCGGAATACTGCGCCCGCCGCTGGCTCGTCAGCAGGTTCACGCGCTCCAGCGTCGTCCCGCCGCCGCTCGGTGCCGCGCCGGTCACGACCAGCGGGACATACCCTACGACCTCAGAGAATACAAGCTCTCCAAACTTCCACCAGTAAAGATATATCCCCGTCGCAAGATAGTATCGATCCTCAAACGCAAAAAATCGCGGGGCAGTTTTTAGCAGATCATCCCCCACCGTGTTTAGGACAACGGTTCCCAGACCTCCCCACGCAGTTGCTCCTGTCCTCCGATAGTAGACACGGTTGCCGAACACGGCGAATTCAAAGGCCTCGTCGGAATAATACGCGCAGCATTTTAGCCCCCCCGCCGTGTGTCCCTCGATAAAATACGGCACAATGCCCGGCCTCGTTTTCAGGTGAAAGCTCTCCGTCACCTGAAAGTTCTCCATCTCCGGCGAAACGCCGTTTTTCATCTGCGTGTCGCCGTCCGGCGCTTCGTAAAGCCCCAAAAATTTAGAATAGTTCACGTCGGTCTGCTTGACCGACCCTCGAATACTTGCCATTTCATCCGCTCCTTCGTTCCTGTCATTGCGATGTCGCACCTTGTTCAAGGCTCCCCTGTGTAAGGGGAGCTGTCAGCCAACGGCTGACTGAGGGGCTGCCCCCCGCGCCCGCAGGCGCATCCCTACGCAAACAAATAGCTTGCCGTCGGCTTCCCGCCGCGCATCACCTCGTCGTAGTCCTCCTGCCGCTCGTCCTCCTCGCTGTAGTCCTCAAACACGTTCTGTGTGATGGCCGGCATCGTCCGCATCACGGAAAAATACCGCAGCGCGTCGGGCAAGTGCGTGATCTCGTGCGGCTCCTTGGCGCAGTCGGTCGGGTTGGTGTTGTCGTGCTGCAGGGCGGGAATATAGTCAATCAGCCCCTTGCAGTCCTCAAAGATGATCAGCCCCGGCTTTCCGTCCGGCATCGGCTTCATTAGCTCCTTGAGCGCCAGCCAGCCCTGCACGCGGCTGTTTGAGGCTTTTACAATCCCCACGCCGTTCTGCATAAAAATCTCGGCGGCAGTCTTGCCGGTGTCGTTGCGCCGGTTCCACATATCCGGCGGCGCAATGGTGAATTGGATTCGTTCTCTTGCCGTCGTCGTCGCGTTCATCACCTCCGCCGCGCCGGACACGATCAGATCCTTTTCCGCAAACTCGCGATACACCCAGCACCTTCCGGAAAAGTCGATCGCCACCCAGAGACAGGCGAACATATCAAGGCCGTAGTCAAACGCCCGATACTTTGCCCACTCGTCCGGAATCCGGAACGGGGCGCACGTGTGCCAGCCCCGCCGGAATTCTGGGAAGTACGACCCGCCCAGCGCGTCCCAGTCGCCGTAGCGGTGCGCGTTGCGGATGTCCTCCGGCAGCAGCTCCAGCGCCCGCACATAGTCGGGGTTTGCCTCCATCAGGTCAACGTTGTCCTCGACGGTCGCCTTGATAAAGGTGTAGTCCTCCGGGTCTTCGCCCGGATTGAACCGCCCGTCCACAAACAGCCGCTTCACCCAGTGATGCCCCACGCCGCCGGGGTTGCACGTCAGATAGAACCGCTTCGGAATCTCGTTGACACCGCGAAGGCAAGCGCCCATGCCGCGAAATTCCTGCTCTGTGAATTGCGTCGCCTCTTCCATGAAGATCCAGTCGTATTCCTGGCCTTGGTATTTGCCCGCGACTGCTGCGCCGTAGCCCGGCATGTTGCCGAACTTGATGGTCGAGCCGTTGAGAAAGTAGATGATATTCAGCGTCGCGTTGTAGGTTGCCAAGCCCTGCGGCAGCATCGCCAGCATCGGCTCAATAATGGAGTTGCGCAAATCCTCATATTCTCGCCGGATAAACAGAATCTTGATGCCGGGGTATTGCAGCGCTCCGCCCAAGCCCTTGCGCATCGAGCACCATGTCTTGCCGCCGCCTCGTGCGCCGCCGAACGCGGTATACTTCGTTCGCGACGCAAAAAACCGCTTCTGCGCCTCCGAATTCGGCCTGCCCAAATCGATCTGTAATTGACTGCTCTTCGGCTTCACCTTCTGCTTTGCCAAACTATGTCACATCCTTCTTTCCCTCGTGCGTAGGGGCCGATGCCCACATCGGCCCGCCGCTGGCACTTCAATTATCGTTCCGCCGCTGCCTTTGCCGTCGAGCACAGGGTGCATTGCGTCGGCGTATCTCCAAAGCCCGGCAGGCATTTGCCGCACACCCACCGGCCACCGGCCTTATAGATCACCTTCGTCGGCGCAACGACCCGTCCGCAGGCCGCGCAGTGAATCTCATGCTTTTCCTCGTCGTAGATCAGCGCCGCAAACTCATACTCCCGCGTCATGTCCGCGTCCCTCCGTTTCCTCCGGCTCATACGGCAGGGCATTGACCGTGTCCATCAGCTGCTTCGCGTCTCCGTTGCCGCCAAGCCCGCCGTGGTACAGCTCGTGCCAGTGCCGCAGCCTTCTTCTCTGCTCAAACGTTGCGTATCCGAGCGCAATCAGCTCCTTGCCGCGCTCCTCGATCACATACAGCATCAGATACCGCAGCGCCTTGGTCACGTTGTCGCTTCTGTCCTCCTGCGCGTCCTTTCGGCTGTCCTTGTGCTTGCGCCAATACAGCACATACGCCCCGACCGCCGTCAGCCCCGCGCCGAGGATCGTTCCCACGGCGGCAATCAGCGCCACTAAAACCGTTTCACTCATCCGCAGCACTCCTATCCTAAGCCGATCACAATCGTCCCGTCGGAGGCAGTAATCCTTACAACCTTGCATATGTGCGGGTTAGGAGCCTCGTAGAAGTTCTCCCCCGCATCCTTTGTAACATAATCCATGGAAAAGCCGGACCCATCGACAATTGCAAGCGGAGTTGTCGGCGAAACGATGAAAACCATGCCTCCAACTACCGTGTCAATAAGAGTTTCGCTCGTCAGCCCTACTGTTACTTTGTATATATTGCTGCTTTGCTGCGCGATAATAACCGCATCAGAAACAGCGTCTCCCTGCAACTCCACCGCGAGCGTCGTTGTGTTTCCAAGCGTTTCGCCGCTCTCTAACGTCCCGACCACGCCGCCGATATTCACGCCCTTCTTGATGTTCTCGGGAAGCATCGTCGCGGGCTTTTTTACCGTGACCGTCGAGAGGTATTTCGTGCTGCTTCGGGATATCACTTGGTTTCCGTTCGCCATGCTCAGTTCCACCGTTTTCGTTTCCGTCGGGACCGCCGCAACCGTGACATTCCCGGTAACAAACTTCCCGGCCGCGACCACCGTCTGTGCCGATGTGGACGGCGTGACCGTTTTTGCCCCCTGTGTCGAGAGCTGCAACGTTGCCTTTTTGGTCCCCGCAGCAACGTTGCCGGCCTCCTGTGTCGCCTCTGCCGTGACCACGCCGGTCGCGTTGTTGACCGACAGCGACGGTGTTGCCTGCTCTACCGCCTGCTGGCTCTGCTCCGTGTTCTCAACGATAATATTGCCCTCGCAGTACTTCCCGGCGGTGTTCAGCGTCTTTGTCCCGGTCGCCGTCAGTTTGGCAATTTCGTTGCCCTTATACTTGATCGATACGCTCATGATACACCTCCGTCGTAGGTCGGCAGGGATTTCCACGCCGGTGAGCCGTTAGAACCAATCATCAGAGCCTTGCCTTTGTCGCTGGCCGTCCATGTCGGAAGCAGCATTTTTTCCATGCCCAAAAAACTTTGCGTAAGCTCATCCAGCGCCGCCTTGACGTTGACTACGCCGGGAATTATCCCGTTATAGCCAACATCTGCAGCTCCCAAGATCACGTCCGCACTCAACGCCTTGCCGTTGACCGTCCGCGTCTGCGGAACGGCCGCCGCCGCGTTGGCAATATCCGCAATGAAGTCCGCCTCCGACCCTTCATAGCCTCCGCGCACCGCCGCCGCATAGGCGCTTTCGCCGTTTTCGCCCTGCGGTCCCTGCGGCCCGGTAGCGCCCGTGTCGCCCTTCTCGCCTTGCGGACCTTGCGGCCCCTGCGGGCCGGTGTCGCCCTTGTCTCCCTTCGGCCCCTGCGGCCCGGTCTCTCCGGGGTCGCCCTTGTCACCCTTCGGCCCCGGCACGCCCGGCTGTTCCGAAAGCGCGTCCAGCGCCGCCTTGACGTTGGCTGCGTCGGGAATTGCCCCGGCGTAGTCAATGCTTGCAGCGTCCAGCGTCACATCAGCGTCCAGCGGCTTGCCGTTGACCTTTCGCGTGGTGGGGACCTTTCTGCCCATCTCCGCGTTCAGCGATTTCAGCTCCGTCTTTACCGTGCCTTCTATCGTCACCCCGCCGACGGTCTTGCTGTACCCGACATCCTCTGCCGCAAGCGCAATATCGGCGTCCAGCGTTTTCCCGGCCACCCTCCGCGTTTTCGGGACGGCCTTGCTCACGTCGATTGCCAGCTCATCCAGAAGATACTGCGTCGTCCTCTTCAACTGGTCCGGGCCAAATGCCGGCACGTCCTCTGCGCTCACTGTCACGTCCGCGCTCAGCGCTTGCCCGTTCACCTTCCGCGTCTCCGGCACGGCGCCAAGCGCATCCAGCGTAATCGCGCCGTCCAGCGCCGGGATCAGCACCTCGTTCAGAAACCTCTTAATGTCCTCCGGTGCTTTGTCGAATTTGGCCTTCAATTCGTCTGCGGTCAGGCCGTTCACCGCGTTTGGCCGCGTGTCCAGCTTTGAGATGTTGTCCACAGCCGCTGTCATTTTCGGTAAGCTCATTTACGTCCCTCCATTGGCGATTGCCCGCTGCAGCGCGCCGTTTCCGGCGCCGGGGCGAATCGGTAAGTCTTCCGGAGCCTGCTCCGGCTGCATCGGCGCCATCTGCGCCATCTGTGCCATGGTCTGCTGCTGCTTTGCCCAGTCCAGCAGCTCCTGCCGCTTGGAAACGTACCCGCTCGGCACGCGCTCCAGATACTCCACCAGCCCAATCTTGCCCTGCATCAGCAGATTGTCCAGCGTCTGCATCGACGCGATCTCCGACCAGTACGACGACGCGCCAACGTCCGTCCGTACCGCCGTCGGGAAGTCCTTCAGCGTAGAGAAGTCAAACTCCTGCATAAACGTCATGTCGTCCAGCGGAATCCCGAACGGCTGCTCCGCCGCCTCCTCCAAGCCCTTCAGCTCCACGACCCGCGTGCCGTAGAACGCCCGCATCTGGTCAAGGTGGATTTTGCACAGATCCTCGATGGATTGATAAAGATTCTGCTTCGTCAGCTCCAAGGGCGTGTTCGCCGCTCGCTGCAATGCAACGATAGCCGACGTGTTGTCGGGTCTTGCATCGCCCATCGCAACATCGGATGCCCCCAGGAAATTCTGCGTGTAGTCAATGGCCAGCTCGATAAACTGTGCAATCTGCGGCGAAATCTGCGCCGGGTCCATAATCTTCGCAATGTTCGTCACGTCGCCGCCGTTGACGGCAATCGCCGCGCCGACGCGGGAATCCCAGCCGCCGGGCAGCCGTGTTTTGTCGTAGATGATCTTCGGATACGCCGTTGTCATCAGGGAGATCATCGTCATTGCAAACAGGCGGTTGATGAACACCTGATTTGGGATCAGCCCCGTAATGGAGGCCTGTCCGTGCATGGAATCCTGAATGTAATCCCAGCACAGCCACGTCACCGGGTACAGCGTCAGCTTGGTATCCGTGTCCTTGGAGATCACCACGTCGTGAGTGCATTCGAATTTATGGATACGCTTGGTCTCCCGGTCGCGCCACAGATACAGCAGCGTCGTCACGCGCCGGTCGTTCAGACTGTCCATCTCGGAATAGAAGCTGTCCTCGTCCGGCTTGATGTTTTCGATCTCTGCCTCCGAGCAGCCGTTTTCCTCTGCCATCCACTGCACATCCTCCAGCGGCAGGCGGCGGGAGAAGATGATGTACGGCTGACTCTGCACGTCGCGGGAATTCGGGTTGCCGAAGTGGACGCGCGTGTTTTCGATGATCTCCGTCACGATCTCGCCGGGCACGTCCTGCCCGTTGGGAACGTCCGTGTCAAAATAGGTGTAGGTGCAGCTGTCGCCGTCCACCGCTGCGTTTCTTGCGTACACGCGCAGCAGCGCGGGGATCTTGTTCCGCTCAAACACCATGGAAAGCTGGTCGTTCACCATCGCCGCGATCCGCTCAAGCTCCAGCTTGCTGCGATCCTTCGTCGCCACCAGCGGCGTCACGCGCGCGGCGATATTGTCGCTTGTGATCGTCGCAACCTGGAACATCGTCACGCGCTTCATGAAGTTGAATACCGGCGTCGGAAGCCCGTTTGCCTGAACGCCCTCCCATTGCTTGCCGATAAAGAAATTTTCGTTTTCCTGCACCGTGTCGTAAAGCCCAAGCTGCTGCTTGAACTCCACGCCGCGGTTATATTTCTTCCAGACGGATTCTACCGTCGGCTTCTTATTCTTCGTCATCGTCCGTCACCTCCGGTTTCCGCTGCCTGCCGTGGTAGGACAGGATGTTATACACGCCCGCATTGAACGCGTCGATCTGCTCCTTTGCCTTGCGGGCGGTGGAATCGTCCGGCAAAATCGCCTCGTCCACCTGCTTGTGCAGCGTTTCAACCTCTTTGCGCAGCGCAACGACCTCCTCCCGCAGCCCGTCCAGCTCGGTCGATTCCTCCAGCCTTCCGATGCGGTCGTCATAGCCCGTTTCCAGCTCTAAAAGCTGCTGCGTCATGTCGGCGCTCTGCCTCCGCTGTGCCAGCTCCAGTCTGGCCAGCTTCCCCGCGAGATAGACAATTGCCAGAAGCAGCAGCCCCATCACGCATAAAAGAATGTTGATTGCCATAATTCACCTCATTTGGAAATAGCCCCGGATTGCTCCGGGGCTATCAGATTTAAGAGTTCTTCGCTTCCGCAACGCCGGACTGGAACATGCCGTTCTTCTTCGCTGCCGCGCGAACGGTCGCGCCGGCGGCAATGGTCGGCTTGCTCTCAGCGTTGTAGACCAGCGCGTGCTTGCTGTAGCGCGGGTCGCCGCCGTCGGTGGTATACACGATCGTCGCGCCGGAGGTCGTGCTGGCCATCGTCGCCACGTTCGCCGCGAAGGTGATGGTCGGGGTCGCAACCGCCGTGCCGCTCTTGACCTTGAGTGCGATACCCTCAGCCTTCGTGCCGCGCACGAACGCGTCGTAAATGACGCGCATCTCGACCACGTCGCCGTCAATGCCGCGCTGCTCGGTCAGCACGCGCAGCTTCTGGAGCTTCACGGGGCTGATGGCAGCGCCCTTGTAGACCTCCATGAGATACACGCCGGTCGGCATCCAGGAGGGCGGGACACACTTGACCGCGACCTTGCCGAACAGCGTGCCGACGGTCTTCTTGCCCAGCGCCTTGATGAGCAGCGCGTCGGCCTTCTGGAACTCGTCGGAAAGCAGGAACAGCTTGTAGTACGTGGACGGCACGTAGAAGAAGCGGCCTTCCTCAGGAACGCCGGCATCGTCCATCGCGATATCCATGCCGAGCATCGTCTCGATGATGTTGCTCTTGGTCGGAGCGGCGGTCATTTCCTCCACCACACCGGCACCGTCCGCCCACTTCTGAATGCGGTACTTGTCGATCATCGGGGTGTAGACCTGACGCCACTGCTCCTTCAGGGTCTGGCCGGCCTGCTTCTGGTTGTACTGTTCCTTCTGGTTGCCTTCGTCGATCGACCACGTGGACGACTTGTCCTGCGTCATGACGAACTCCTGTTCGTAGTCGTCCAGCTCGTTTACGGTGCCGAAGCGGTTGTCGCCGCTGCGGACGTAGTCGTTGACCGGCGCAAGGCCGTTGTGGGAAACCGTCACGGATTTCACGCCGTGGAATTCGACGTCCAGCTCCTTCGAGAAGCAAGCCTCCGTCACGGAATCATGTGCGAAGCGCGTTTCAATGCCCTTCGCGTAGTTGTGCTTCAAATTGATAACTGCCATAAATCATTCTCCTTCGTCTTATCCCGATATCTGAGCTGTAGGGGGCGGCGTCCTCGACGCCCCGGCTCCCTCTGGGAGGGAGCTGTCAGCCGACAGGCTGACTGAGGGAGAGAACCCCGCGCCCGCAGGCGCACCTTATCGGGAACAAACAAAGGGCATGGCATCAGTCGTCCGAGAGAAGCGCCGCCAGCAGCGGGTCGCGCTTGCCCGACACACTGCCGGCGCTTTTCTGGCTGCCGGTCGTGCGCCGTTTGTTGCTGGCCTTCTGCTTGTCGGCTTCGATCTGCTTGCGTAGCGCAGCATTGTCCGCTTCCAGCTTTCGCCGCTGCATCTTCTCATAGGCGCGGGTCAGGTTCCCCGTCGCCTTGAGGTCGTCGCCAAGCTCTTTGAGCAGCGCCTCGTCGACCTTCACGTCCGGATATTCCTTCTGGAAAGCCTCAAGGTCAGCCTTGGCCTTTCGGCTGCTCTCGTCCTGCTCGGTCTGCCGCTGCGCATTGGCAGCTAACTGCCGTTCCAGACGAGCCGCGCGGATTTTCTCCCGCGCAAGGTCTGCGCTGTCGCCCTTGCCGATCAGTGTGCTGATCCGCAGGTCGTCCAGCACGTCGTTCAGGCTGGTCTTGCCCGATTCCTTCAGATAGGCCGTCAGCTCCTCGATCTGTGCCTCATGCTCGGCCTTAAACGCCCGCAGCGCATCGGCTTCCTCGCGCAAGGCGTGAAGCGCTTGCTTCGTGCGGTCGTAATCCATGCCCTTTTGTGCATATCGGATGACTTCCTCTCTGGTCAGCTCCTTGGTTTCGTCGAGCCACTTCACGGGGAATTTCTCTCCGTCGTCCGCAGCACCGTCATCGCCCTGCGGCTCCCCGCCGTCGTCCTCTCCGTCCTCGTCGCCGTCCTCGTCAGCGCCGTCGTCCTCTGCGCTGTCGTCCGTTTCGTCCTCCCCGTCGTCCGGCTCGTCGCCGTCTTCCAGGTCGTCCGTATCTTCCAATTCTTCGGTCTCAGACAAATCAATGTCTCTCTCGTTGTCGTCAGCTACGTAGAACATGCGTTCTCCTTTCCCCGCTATGGTCGGCGGGAGATAAATTCAACAGGTATGGTCGCCTGTCATTTACAAATTTGCCTCTCGCACAAGAGGCCCTTCCTCTCCGTAGGGCGGGCTGCCCTCAGCCCGCCACCCACGGCCCCACGATTCTTACTTGCCCTTGCAGCAGCCCACGGAATCGGCGTACCGCTTGTTGATGATCAGCATCCGGATCATGTCCTCGGTCAAATTCAGGTTGCCGTTCTCGTCGCCGCGCAGCACGTTTGCGTCCACCAGCTCCTGAATCTCCGGCTGCGCCCACACGGGCATCTCTTCGACCTTCTGATAGCGAACCATATTTTCCTCCTCCATTTTCTCCGCGACATCCGCGCGGAATTTGTCCATTGTGTAGCCCAGCCCCAGTGCGTCCCACAGATGCTCCGGGTCGCCGTGGTTGCTGCCGAGGCCTCTCGCGTGGCACTCCTTGTGCGACAGAATCACGCCGTCCTCCAGCGGATTCCAGCCGTTTTCGGCGCAGAGCTGCGCAAACAGCTCCACCGCCACACCATAGGTCGCCTTGACAAACGCGGTCGCCTTGGCGTAGTCGTTGATGTGCACCTTGTAGCCGTTCTTCGCGTCGTACCGGATGCAATCCGGCTCCGTCATCTCCACGCCGACATGCGTGTTGTTCGCGCTGCCGCCAACGTGCCATGCTCGGTAGTTCCACGGCATCGTCTGTACCACCAGTCCGTCCGCCTGCAAAACGGCTTGGACGGATGCCTCTGCGTTGGAGCGGTTGAAGTTGTTGGCAATCAGCTGCGCCGACGGCTGCGGGCATCCGATGCTGTGCAGGACGCCACCCTTCGCGCCGTACTTTTGAAAATCGGTATACCGGTAATCCTGCTGGACCTCATTGGCATAGTAGCTCGGATTCTTGGTGATAAACCGCTGAATGATCTCCATCGGTTACGCCTCCTTGCATTCCGGCAGACCGGCAACGCTCGTCAGCAAACTCACCACGCCGGCAAGGCCCGCAGCCGATACCACCGTCAGCCAATTGACTTCCGAGATCAACGCGCTCGCTCCGATCACGCCGACCGCCGTCTGCGCCACGGTTTTGATCGCTCGCACCGCCGCAGCCTTCGCCCACTTCTTCCAGTTCTTCATGTCGCTCCATCCTTTCCGGCTTTCGCCTGTCGTTTTTGCAAGCCGCCTATTTGTGAGACCCCGGACGGCAGGGGACGATTAACAGTATTCGTTGCCGGATTTTCACCGGCACGGATTGTTCCAGCCCAGACGCTCGGCCGTCTCGCAGCTCTCAAAAGCGCCATCCGTCGTGGGGCGTATAAGAAAGGAGGCCATGCAACCCGCACACCGGATTCGAACCGGTCGCCCTTCGGCTCTGCCAAAGCCGCACCACTGCTGCGGGATGTTTTATTATTTTTTCGCCGCCCTCTTTTCAAGACCCTGCCGCCTGTTTTTCCGCTGCCCCTGTCTCAGCAGGGGAGAGGGGACAGGATGGGGACAGGATGGGGATGTGGCATATCTCTATACCCGAACGCAGAACGCACCCCCTGTTTTTCCGCTACCCCCTATATCGGAACTCAGAACGCAACCGCAGCATCCAACCAGCCGCCCCGACCACACAGCGCAGCCTTGCTATCGCCCTGCAGCAGCCCAGCACAGCCGCCCCGGCGATTGCCTTTGCCCCGCGCACACCGCAATCCACAATTTGCAAGCAATCCTGCACAACTTTCGTCCAACGCAACAAAAATATAATTTTGTTCCGTTCAAGAGCCAAAAATGAATGCAGAACGCCCGCGAATGCTGCCAGTCTGCAACATTTCCGCAAGTTCTCCTGCAATTTGCAATTGTGTCCACGTCCGGCGCACATTGCGCGTTTTAATGTTCGCGCGCGCGAATCAAATTAACCGAACGGATTCTCCACGCCTCCGAAGTCTCCGACCAGCTTCACGGATATCTCGCCGGAGGAAGCCTGTTCGACCTTTTCCACGAGCGCGCAGCCGTCGAAGTTCTGCTTCTGGTTGAACAGCGCCTTGCCGGAGCAATTGCCGCTCCAGCCGGGAGCGGTGCTATACTGACCGCGAATATAGGTCGCCAGACGCCGCAGTTCCTCCGCCGCCTCTCCATATTTTGCAGCCTCCTGCTCCAGCGTCAGCCCAGAATTGCCCTTGCTCTTTTCAGCCTCCGCCACAATTCCCGCATCAGCTGCTCGGCCATCCGTTGGCGCTTTGCCCTTGCCGCCATACTTGATAATCGCAGAAATTGCCGTGTCAGTCTCGCCGATCCAGCCGCAGAAGTGCCAGAAATCGGGCCGTTTGATCTGCCCCGCCTCGCAAAACTGCTTGTAGTCCTTGCAAGCCTGAACGAGCTGCTTTTCAGAAATCCGCAGCAGCGCCATGAAAAATCACCCCTCACACCGTTGGTTTTGATATAGGACGAGAAAATAAATGCATTTATTTTCTCGTCTTATATCAAAACTAAGCCTGTCAATATGATACCAAATCCCCACCGAAAGTAAATAGCACGTAACATAAAAACGATATAAAGAAAACCCCCGTCAAGCCTTGGTATTACAGGGCTGACGAGGGATTGAATTTTGCAACAAATTGCATAGATTCCCTCGTTATGGTATAGGTTGTATCAACGTAACGAGGGAATTCAAAAAATTATGAAAAAGGGCTTGACATACTCTGACGAGTATGCTATGATAAGCGTGCAAGGGGCGAGGCGGTCAGCTACACCACCGAATAGGGGGTGAGCAAATGCCGATTACACTGACGTTTCATATCTTCGGGTATACAGTGACTATCAGGGTAAAACGCAGAAACCGCCACTCTGCACAGTGACGGTTTCTTGACAAAGTAAAAAGAACCTACCACTCAGAGCTGACCGCCTAGAAAGGAGGTATAAGCCCCTTGCCTTCGTATTATAACCCGAAAGGAGCGAAAAGTCAATCGAAAACGCAGAAAAAGTGAAGCGCAAGACGCACACCAGCACGGAGGTCAAGCGTAGATACAACGCAAAAACTTACACAAGGATTGCGCTTGATGTCAGAAACGAAACCGCGACTGCGTACAAGGCGAAATGCGATAAACTCGGAATACCGTACAGCGCACCGCTACACAAAGCAATCAAAGAATTTCTTGCAGAAGAATAACAACGGCGACCGCTTCCACCCTTCCACAAGCGAAGCGACCGCCGCCCACATCCACAACAAAAACTACGTCAAAACGCATCCCGGCATCGTCGCGAATATGGACATAGAGCGCAGCCAATGGGAACGATAGCAAATTACCCCACCCGCCGCCAAACGCACGGCAGAGCGCAAAACTCGGCGTTAAAACGCAACAAAAATCGCACGGAGTGCATTCTCCGTGCGATTCGTGCGTTTATTCGTACGTTTCTGTGTCCTCGGTGATGTATACCTGAATAAAGGCGCGGGAGCCGTACCGCTTGACAACGCGGGCGTCGGTGATCTGGCAATCGTCGCCGTAGGCAATGTGATTGAGCGCATCGCATATGATCTTCCCGAGGTTGTCGTAATCTGGCTTCTTCGTCGGCTTGATCTCGCCAGACAGCTTCTTTTTGCGCTTGACCCTGCTGTCCGAGGCCGGAACGGGAAAGAACGCGAAGATGTACGCCTTCAGCGGCGTGCCGGGGGGGAAGAAGCCGTCGAAGCCCTCGCGGCAGCATTCCCTAACCCACATTTCATAGTTCGCGGTTTTTGCCGGTGTGTAGGTTCTGCCGGATTGCGAGTTGAAGCGTGGCCTGCCCTTGCCGACCGGCTCGCCGGGAATGCAGAACGCGGCGATCATTCCGGCTCCTCCTGCAAGAAATCGGCCAGCCCCGGCTGATAGTCATACGACGGCGGGATATACTGCCCGATGTCGTCGTCCGTCTTCGGGCCGTCGGACTTCTTGCCGACAAAATAGCATTTCGTTACGTTGAATTGATGCTGCCGCCGCCGTTTGCCGTCGCGGTCGGTGAAGTCCTTCGTCTCCAGCCGCCCGACCAACAGCGCCTGCTTGCCCTTTGGAAAGTATTTGCACAGATTGACGGCGGTCATGTCCCATGCAATGAAATCGATGAAATCAACGGGGCGCTCGCCGGTTCCGGAATTGAGATAGTCGCGCTCCGTGGCGATGGTCCCGCGGCAGAACTTATTGCCGTATTTTACGGGGACCATCTGCGGATCTTTGCACATGATTCCATGCAGTGCAACGATGTTGAACATAATCTTGCTCCTTTCAGCACGGGATTCCGTGCTTTCGTAATTCCTTTTTCCGTTCCTCCTGGAATTCCCATTGCCGCAGCACGTGGTCAATGTCGCGCTCCAGGCGGAGATTGCGCTGGCCGGAGAGAACGCGGGAGATTTGCGACGGGGAATAATTGCAGCAGTCTGCAAGATCGCGCTGTGTTTTGTGCAGCGCCTCCAGCCGCAGCTTGACGCGCATCCCCCAAGTCATTTTCACACAGCCTCACCTCCCGTATTTTACTTCCTTGAGCCACGGATACCGCTTAGCAAACGGATCGAGGCCATCGCCGAAGATTTCGCCCAAGCGCCGATCAAGCACCTCCTGCCAGTAGTCCTGCTCCGGATTGGCATAGAACGCGGCGTTGAATGTCTTTTCCAGTTCGAGCATTCTTTCGAGAATTTTGCGGATTTTCTTCTCCCCGAGTGCCTTCCCCATCACCTCCGGATCGTTGAGCGCAATCGCCAGCAAATCCGCCGTTTTCTGCACCCCGAAGTCCTGCCCGATCTTCAGGTACGTTTCTCTCGCCAGCGCCACCTTCTGCGCATATCCGTTCTTCGCCATCAATCCGCCTCCCATGGTATTTTCACTCGTGACGGCTTGTCCGTTACCGCCCTGCTGCAATAGTCCTCCGGCGTGATCGTGCCGCCGTACTCGTCGCACCAGCAAACGCCGTATGCGTTCTGCCGGAAGTTCCCGCAATCCTTGCACCGCACCACCCGAACTGGAGCAATAGCCGGTTCTTGCTGCAAGAGCAATTTCAAGGACTCGTAGTCCCTATCGCTAGAGCCGACCGATGGAACACAGTGGCATCGCTTGATTTCTCTGGCAAGAAACGCATCCGCATCAATCACCCGCATTATCATCACCGTCCT
>ULRP01013454.1_pt1 | contig 36361 bp, 32 predicted proteins | sample 1955521 | NCBI WGS metagenome assembly ULRP01 (sample SAMEA4835685, study PRJEB28245) | human gut metagenome | biome: gut microbiome; material: fecal sample | place: Denmark | collected 2008
GGCTAGCCCGCCGGTGTTGCACTTCTATCTTGAGTCTTCAGGCATCCCAGCAAGAAAAAAGCCGAACCGTTGCACTAGTGCAACGGTTCGGCGGGAATCAGCCCCTTTCCGGTGCTCAATCATCCATGAGCGCGTTGATGTCAAGCCCCCGGATCGGGGTTGAGGCTTTCTCCCCGGCGGGGTCGATGCCCTTTATCGGCGGCCTCTTGGCGTTGTCACGCTCGAAGCGCGCCCTCATCCTTGCCTGAAGTTCTTGGGATGCCCCCAGCCTTTCGGCCTCGTTCAATTGGTTCTGCTGAAACTGTGTTAACGTGTCGTTCATACTATGCTTTTCTTTTGCTTGTGTCCTGCTTTCATCTTGCTTGCGCCTTGCTCCCGTTCTGCTTCGTTTCTACTTCAATCTCCCTTGCGGTCTGCCTCATATCCTCTTTGAGCATCGCGGCGATTTTGCCGTATGGGTTGATGTCCGGGGCGGGGCTTATCTCCCCCGTTTCGGGGTTGACCTGAAAGAGCGTTGACCAGCGTACAGGCATTATTCCAACACACCGCACGATTTCCGTAAGACGATCCGCAAGGTTTTGAAGGTAGTTCCGCGCCTCGATTTCCCCCGGCTCCGTCAGATAGACGGCGCAACTTTCCTTCAACGCCTCGCGATCAACTACCATAACGCCGTTTTCAAGGTTGAGGAACGCCAAGGCCTCCTCGTTGGGGTCTCTCTTGGCCATACGTCCGATATACGGCCTTTCCGCCTCGTCAACGGCCTTTCGCACGCACTCGATTTGCGCCGCGCGCTCGAACCGGCCTTTCGCCTCGACCTGCTCGGACAGCACGGCGAAAGGCCTTTCCGGGTCTCTCATCGTGGCCACGATTTCGGCCTTGGTCACCGGGATGTCCAAGGTTTTCAATACGGGGATTATTACCTCGTTCGCCACGTCCGCCAACTCATCGGCGGCCTTGCCCAGACGGTCGAACCTCGACCATCCGAATGTGATTCTGATTTTGTTCTGATTTTCCATTTTCTTCTGTTTTAGAAATTACTGTTCCGGATCATCCGGCAACGCCTTCATCAGTTCAAGGAAGGTGTTTTTCCCGTCTTGCAGAATGTCAACGATTCGCGGGATCGAATCGGTTTCCAGTTTGCCGCGCGCGGCCGCGTCCATAAACGCAAAAATCTCCTCTCTGTTTAATTTTATCTCCATAAATGATAGATTACATATCTTCGACCTCGTTTGCGCCTAAAACGCCCGAAAAACGGCCTTCTTGGCGGCTATACAATTCAAGCATCTTTGCGGCTATGTCTCGAACGGCCTTTTCGGGCGCGTCTTCCAATATCCGGCGTATCTCTTTGAACTCGGCTTTCACCCGCTCCTCGACCGTCAACGCCTGCTGTTTCGGAACGACATAACCGACAAGGCGCGTGAAGGCGAAAACCCTCGTTTCCGGGTCAAGTTGCGTGAAGTCCTGCTCTATCCGTCCACGAAGTCCGGCAAGCAAGCCGGAAAGCCATTCTTTCGTGTCCGTTGTGACCTTGTTCGGCGTGCCTTTCCTCCGTCCTCCCGTCTTGGGCGTTCCTTTCGGCCTGCCTGGCCGTCTCTTTGCGTCCTTGTCTGTCATTTTTTTCCTCTCAAAAAATCAAAAAAAAATTTTTCTCGCGCGTTATGGGGTATGAAAAAATTTATTTTTTCATACAGTCGATGTTTAGTGTAATGTAATGTAAACGTAGTGTAAGTGTAGTGTTCAACTTTGCTTCGTTCCTGCTTCGTTCCTGCTTCGTTCCTGCTTCGTTAAAAAGCATCTTCTTTCCAGTCGATCCCGTCCGGCTCCTTGGTCTTATCGGGGAACGCGCCCAGCATTTTATTTTGTCTTTTTCCCCCTTTCGCTCCTTTCCCAGCCGCGTACTTCTTCCATCCGTATAGAGCTTGATTCCTCAACGCTTTCCAGAAGAATTTCTCCGTGGGGTCTGTAAATTCCGGCTCCGTGAAGTTAAGCCCGAATCTGACCAAAGCCCGGTATAATCTGCCCTGAGTTTCTTCCGGCAACTCATCGATACAGTCAAACCAATCCCGCATAAACGTGAAGCACGGCCTCCACTCTATTTCCGGCCTCCACTGCCTGGCCGCCGTCTCTTCTTTCTTCCTTGCGCTCATTTCTTTCTGTGTTTTTTTTGTGTGCTATTTGTTCTCTATGCTCCCGGCCTCGAACAGAAGCCGATCGGCCTTCCTTGCGTTGATGACTATCACGCGCCCGTCCTGCGACACCGCCGGGGCTAATATCGTGTTCTTCCATCTCCAGGCCGTGTTCTTCCCCACGCCGTAACGCGTCATTATCCCGCGCAACCCGTAGATATACGCCGGATCCTCGATTTCGGCCTTCTCCCTGGCGGCCTCGCCCTCTTTCTCTTCCTTGGCTTTCGCCTCCGTGGCCTTCTCCTTGCGGAACAGGCGCAACAGGTCGCCGACCGTCAGCATCGCCAACGGGGTGGACTCGCTTGTTTTTAGAATTTGCTCCATACTTGACCTACTTTTTAAGTTTTTTTTGGTTTCTTGGCTCTTGTTGAACCACGACAAAGGTATTAACAGTAAGGAATAACGCAAAATGTTGAAAAACAAATAGTTATAATTAAAAGCGATTAACTATTAATTAACAATACGTGGGTTTGACACGTCCTTGGAGCCGAACACACACAACAAACACCGTTGATTTTCAGCACTTTAGCCTAAAATCAACGGTGCTTGTTGAACCAAATGTTGAACCAAATGCCGAACCAAAATCCGATTAACTAATCTTTCGTGCCCTCTTCTGACTCTTCAACGCCTTGTTCCCAGATCTTGACGCAATCGGATTGAAATAGTACGTCAACGTCCCTAAGCCATTGCGGCGCTTTGTCCCTCTTGTGGCCGCCTATGGCTTTAGCCCACTGATTTGAATTGATTTTCCCTATATTCTTCGTTTGATTATTGCCCCTTGTTATGAATGATGCGTTGAGTTTGGCAAGTGTAATGTCGAAGGCCTTGCAGAACACACATATTTCGGAGATCTTGCCCGTGAACTCGCGCCGTTCTGGTAGGGCTTTTCTGTCTTTGTCAAGAAACATCGACAACTCATTATAAGATAATTTCATTCCGTGGTTAGATAGAATATCCCTCAACTTCACGATGTTTTCATTCCAGATTGAACGAAGAAGGCGGAAAGCCTCGCTTTTCTTCTTTTCGGCTTTTCCCAAAAGGTTTTTCGCCCCCCTGCTCATAAATCCGCCGTTCACGCCCTCCAGTTCGTGTTCGATATATAGAACCGCGCTTTTGGCCGCATCAATAAAGCCGCCGCCCTGCCTTTGGGTCATTTTCTCGCAAACCAGGTTCACGCCCTTCAACATAAAGTAAAGCGCGGCCAAATAGCCCTCATCGGTTTTTGGAATCTGCTCCATTACCTCGTTGTCCGTTTCATCCATTCCGATCTTCTCCGTTTCTTCCATATTGAACATAATTATATTTTGTTAAACTTGTCCATCTGTGCGGCCTTGGCCGTGTCTGTTATGTCAATGTACGGGCGCATTGCCTTATAGTCATTGTGTCCCGTCCATTTCATCACAATCTGAGGCGGTATTCCAAGCGTCAAAGCGTTGCAGATAAACGTTCTTCTGGCCGTGTGTGTGCCTATGCACTCAAATTTTGGCCGTGTCTGCTCGATGCGTTCCTGTCCCCTGTAATACGTTTGAGTCACAAGGGAATTTATTCCGACCAGTTCACAAACGTCCTTCAAATAGTCGTTCATCCGCTGGTTGCTCAACACGGGCAAGGCCTTACCGCCGGGAATGTCACTATCGGCGTATTTCGCCAAAATAGCCTTTGCCCTGTCTGTCAACTCTATCCGCAACAAATCTTGCGTCTTGATGCTTGTGACTGTCAAATAGCCGTCCCGGATGTCGGTTCGCTTTAGGTTGTAAGCATCGGAATACCTCAACGATGTGAAAGAGCAAAAGCAAAACACATCACGGACTTTTTCAAGCGTGTCCCGATGCCTCACTGCTTTCTCATAGGGAATCCCGGCCGTGTCGTGCAGTGTTACCGCCGCCCCCTCGTCCGGGAACTCATAGCCGTAAACCCTCATCAATTCATCCCAGTCAAGGAAAACGATCTTCTTTTCCGCCTTCTTCAACTTTGGGCGGAATGTCTTATATGCCATGTTCGTGTTCGCGTTCACATCGGTCGCCCAGTTCAGGAACCATTTTAGGAAATCAAGTTGCTTTCCGATGGTGCTGTTTCTCATATCCAGGTTATAGCGCAAGAAATCAACAAACCTAAGCAAGGTTTGTTCCGTCAGCGAATCGAAGTCAATACGGCTATCGAAGTCGATCAGATGCGACCGCAAGGCGGCGAATTTCTGATAGGTGGCCTTTGTCCAGTCATTCGCCTTTCCCCTTTCCTCCGTGAATCGGTCGAACCATTCAAAGAACCCCAAGGAATGAGCGGCCGCGGTATGCGTTCCGGTCTTGCCGAACTCCGATTTATACAGATTCCCAACATTTATTTCTCCACTTGCCCGCGAAGCCTCCAGAGCGTCAAAATACGCCGTTATTGACGCTATCCGGCTGTTGATTGTATTGAAGTTGACTTTCCGCGCGTTGGTGGCTCCGTGCTTCACCCTCATACGCGTTGCGTCCCATTTTGCGGGATCGATGGAGTACCCTATCGAAGTCACAAAACGCTGGCCGCCCAAAGAGATCGACACCCTTATAGGCTTTTCCCCGGTCTTTCCGGGGCGGCTGTCCAAATAGAATTTTGTAGGCATAAGCAGCGCCGGATTTTATGATTACGCACAAAAATACGCACACTTTTTGAGAAAACAAAACAAAATGAGACAAACCGACAAAATAAAAACTTGCATATAGCCAATATGTTATACCATAAAATCAACACGCAAAAGACCGCAAAAAGATATTTGGAGAATCTCGCTCTCTCCGCAAATTTTTAACGGCTTTGCAGATTGTTCCGCAAAGCCGTTTTTGTATTATGTTTATGTCCAGTCACTTCGACAGGCTCAGTGACTGACTTACATTAATCGGTTCGATTATCCCAATACGCCTAACAAAAAAAGGGAACCCGCATACTGCGGATCCCCATACCAATTATAAATGAAATCGATTCTTTGATTGATTGTTACTCGACTTTGATTGCAACCTCTCCGGTCTTGCCGTCCTTGTCGGTCACGGTAAGTGTGGTGGTTCCGGCCTTGACACCCTTCACGGTGATGGCAGCCTCTTTCACGATGGCGGTAGCGACAGCCGCATCCGTAACCTTCACTGTGTATGGAGCGGTACCTGACTTGACTGTGACAACCTCTTCCTTCTCAACTCCGACAGTAACCTCGGCCTTGTCAAACTCCAGCTTCTCTGCCGCAGCCTTTACCGTTACGGTAAACGAACCCGTCGTCTGATTTTTGTCTACTACAGAGATCGTGGCTGTTCCCCCTGCCACTCCTGTAACAGTGATCTTTTCTTTCTCCACCTTCACTGTGGCTATCTTCTCATCGCTTGACTTTACCGTGAAAGGCTGTGTACCGTTCTTCACGGTAACCTCAACGGTCTTACCAACCTCAACCTCAGCCTTCGTCACACTGAATGTAAGAGGATCCGGAGTTTTGTTTTCGTTCTTGTCGCAAGAGACGAATGCGAATGAGCAGAGGCAGAGGGCTGCCGTCACAACTGAACTGAAAAAACTTTTCATTAGTTTAAATCTTTAATTGTTAATAATAGTTTAAGTACCGTAAGACCGTTCCCGGTCCGACGCATTACTAAATCATCTCCGCCGGAAACCTTGCATAAAGTTTTCAAAAAATTCACCAGAAGCCGAGACCCTTAAACACGCCGTGGCGGATAAATCATTATAAATGAATATATTGAATAGGTCATCCAGTCCTTGTTTTAGCAGGAGAACAATATAGCAACAGACGAATAATCAGGATATTAGCCGCCACGCAAATATTAACATATACCCGAGAACAGAACATAGACACTAGCGAGTGGGTTGGCTTTCGATCTGGATGTCCGTGCCGAGGGCAGAATTGATGAGGTTCAGGATTTCCTGGAGGGAGGACGTGGAGAACTCTCCGCTCAGGCGGCGGGATTCACCGGACGAATGGCCGGCATCAAAAGCAACGAGCGTGACATCGTAATATTCAGAGAGCTCGGAGAGAACTTCTGGCAGCGGGGTGTTGTCGTAGATAAACTCGCCGGTGGCCCATGCGGCAGGGTTAGGGTGTTTCGGAGTGATTTCAACTGGCTTTGACGCAGCCGGATCCAAAACCGCTGACTGTCCCTTGGTCAGGATCATGGCTTCTTCGCCAGACCTTATGGCAGAGAAGAGGACCTTGCCCGAGACAACGCTCACGCTGATGGGATCCCGAGAGTCAACCTGAAAGCGGGTGCCGAGGACTTTGACGAAACCGGATCCGGCATCAACACGGAAAGGGGCGCGGTCATCGTGACGGACGTTGAAATAAACCTTGCCTGTCATCTGGACCAGACGCTTGTCCTTGTGCTTCTGGAGACGAAGGGTGGATCCAGGGGCAAGGGTAACGGACGAGGAATCCGGAAGAGTGAAGGTCTGGGCAATGTCGTAGGCGGCATAGTCGGTCCATGAGGTTAGCCATGAAAGATAAAGGAATATGCCGACAGCGGCCACTGCCGCGACTCCGGCGATGCGTTTCAACATCACAGTGCGCTTCGACAGGCTCAGCGACCGACGCAAGGAGCCGTTCTGCGACCGTGCCAAGGCTTTCTTCGGGTCAAAGCGGTTCTCTTCGTAGGACTTGGCCACGAAGTCTATCATTCTGTCTTCGTTGGTTTTCATGCAATTCCTTTCTTATATTCCGATTTCGGACACTTCGACAGGCTCAGCGACCGGACTTTTACCTTTACCGGAGACGCATTTGAAGAAATATGTCACTGTGCCTCTCTGGACGGATTCTGACGAATAATCATAGAATACGGTCTCCGCTTTTATGGACAAGACATCGAAATCCTTAAACTCACAAACAATGTCCTTGAACACATAAAGCTGTTTCTTATATCCCATATCGTCTTCAAATTCCCGTCCTGGAAAGGTTAACGACTGCGGGAATGTTCCATCGGCTTCGATCTCAAAAGCCTCGTACAAACTATATGGCTCCCACCATACTTCCGACCGCCAATTTGGGTAGATATACAGTTGAGCGACCCTGCATTCCCAGACAATTCTAACTTTATATGCAAAGGTTTCATCCATATCCACATTGAGATGGCGCAGCTCGCGGCCACCCATAGCCGTGGATAATTCCGTCAGGAAATCCGGATCCGAGATCCCGTCATCATTCAGGTCAATTCTGCCTTCACTCCATTCAGCGGATTCGAGGGCATATTCACCGACAATCCGGTCCATCGTGGCGGTGGCGGCGTCGGACATCCAATAGTCGATCTTCTCCTGACAGGAACAAAGCAGCAGGAGAGTCGCAAGAGCATATTCAATTCGTTTCATATCAGTCGATTTCATAGTCAGTGGATGTCATCACGGAGACGAAGCCGATGCCGTCGCCGGCCACATTCGTCGGATAAGGTTTGTCGGCGAAGAAAGTCAGACCGGCAAGGTCAGAGTTCTCAAACCAAGCGGCGTTGATGTAGTTGTAGGTCTTGCGGTCAAGAGCCAGAAGACGCACCGTCACGCCAGAGATTCCGCCCCTGAGCAAAGAGATTTTGAATATGTGGGAGCCACCCTCGAATCCAGTGTCAGTGAATATATTGTACTCATTGGCGAAATAATCGGACTCGGAAAAACTAAGGTTGATTCCGGGATTAAGAAGCGGTTCGCTTGAATTGTCTATTTCCAATCGCTTATTGTAGGCATAGCCGAAATTCCAGGCCTGAAGCATATAATAGTTTTTCTCGCCAGGCTTGTCTTTCACGTGAACTCCCATTCCAAGAGTCTTGATGTAGTCACTGCCTTTGGAAGACTTCTTATAAAGATGAGTCGTGTCCACTCCGGCAATGACAGGCGCATCCAAGGCCACGGTCGTCGCCTCAGCCCTCATCCCTTCAGACTCCACGACAACCCGGACCTCATCTCCAGCCTTGAAATCAGCCCTGAACTTGAACACATTATGGTACAGAAGTCCATCCGCTTCCTCAACATTGTCCGAGGTCACCACCAGTTCACCATTGACCCAACATTCAAGATGGCCGGACTTCAATTTTTCCGCCTTTTCGTGAGTGCTGACACCGACACAGACAGTGTGCGTGGTGTCACCGGTTGACATCAAGGCGTTGACCAGCAGCATCTTCTCCGGACCGGGCAGATCTACGGGGATATATTCCTCACAAGAGATAAAAGCCATCGAGGCGACAAGGGCAAGTATAAATATCTTAGTTCGCATATTCATTAGAATTTAAAGGTATAACTGAACGACGGCAGGAAAGTGAGGAAAGAGCGCTTCGAGATCGCGGGCTTCCACTCCCCCTCTTTCTCGTAGGCGTCATAGACACACCAGGAAGGGTTCTGCGCGCAGTAGAGGTTGTATATTCCGAAATTCCAGATCCGCTCGCCGTGGCGTTTTTGCTTCCGGAAGTTGACGCTCACATCAAGGTGATGCGTCGGAGGCAGACGATAGTTGTTGCGTCCGCTTACATAGTCAACAGCCACATCATCGCCGTCAGGGGTGATGAACGCCGAGCCTCTGGTCGGGATGGTCATACAGTTTCCGCTGAGAAACGCCCAAGAAGCGGTGAGGTCGATTCTTGAGTTGAATTTATGGTTCACAGTGGCATTGATTACGTGCCTCCGGTCGAACTGAGCAGGGAACCAGCGGCCATCGTTGATGCTGCCGTCACGGAAGATTCTCTCCGCTTTGGAGAGGGTGTACGCCAAGGTGCCGGTGGTCTTGCCGACAACTTTGCGGGCATAGAGTTCCAGTCCGTAGGCACGTCCCTCACCCATCGCAACATTATCCTCCCAATTGACGGAAGATGAGAGGGCAAGGCGGCCGTCAACATATTCAAGGACATTGTCGGTCTTTTTGTAATAGCCTTCAAGGGAAAATTCCCAACCCTTCAAGCCCCCGTAGCACGCTCCGGCGGAGACGATGTCCGAAGTCACCGGGCGGATCTCAGCGGTGATCGGCACCCAAAGGTCGGTAGGTATGTCCAAAGTCCCCGAAGTCAATTGATGGACGTACTGCGACATCCTTGAATATGCCGCCTTGGCCGACCAGTCGTCAGAGATGTCGAATTTGGCGGAGATTCTTGGCTCGGGGCAGAAATAGAACCGGCCCCTCACATTAAACAGGCTCAGATGCAGGCCCGGATTCACAGTCAAGCGGTTGCCGATGGAGATGTCGTCCTCGACGTAGAGAGACATCTCATTGCCGTTTACCCGTCGGCTGGCCGCGTCGCTGTAAGTCGTGTCGGCGAAGACACGGCTGTCGTTCACGTCCTTGATACGTGATTTTATGATTTCGGGACGGTAGCCGTGGCGGACATATTCTCCGCCGAACTTGATCAAATGGTTGGTTGAAGGAGTATAGTCAAAATCCGCCTTGAGACCTGCGTCAAGGATTCCGGAGGAGTAGTCGCTGACGCTTCGAAAAAAGGTCTCGCCGAGTTCGGATTTCTCCGAGTTTTCCGTGACAGAGTGTATTCCCATCCGATAAAGGTTGCCGTAGGCCGTGAAATCAGCGAACAGTTTGTTGTTGAATATGTAGGTCCACCTTGCGGACAGCACATTGTTGCCCCAGCTCAGGTTAAGGTTGTTCTCGTTACCGGTGATCATCGTGTACGGTTCATAGTCAGAGCCGTAGAACCGCTTGCTGGATTTGGATTTGTCCTCGTAGCGGGAATAGTCCCGTCCGCTGTAGAACCCGATCCAACCTCTGCTCCGGTCGGAGAACTTGTGCGAGACCTTGGCGTTGACATCATAGAAGGCGTAGTTCAGCGGGCTGCCCGCCCATTTGATGACACGATCGAAAAGGAACGTGTGCATCCCTCTTGCGCTCAGGGAGAAAGTCGTGTTCCCGTTCTTCAAAGGTCCTTCCAGATGGAATTTCTCGGCAAGAAAGCCGGCGGTGACGCTTCCTGAGAGTTTCTTGGAGTTGCCGTCATTTGTCCGCACGTCCACCACGCTGGAGACCCTGCCGCCGTACCGCGCCGGGAAAGAGCCTTTGTAGACCGTGACTTTCTTGACGGCTTCGGGAGTGAAAACAGACAACAGTCCGAAAAGATGGCTGACATTGTAAAGCGATGTCCCGTCCAGAAGCATCAGATTCTCGTCCGCGCCGCCTCCACGGACGTATATTCCCGAAAAGCCTTCGTTGCCGCCTTGCACGCCAGGCATCATCTGGAGGGTCTTCAGAACATCCTTCTCGCCGAGGACAACCGGAGTGTTGGCGATGAGCTCGTTAGGGACTTCAATCGCCCCCATATACGTGGAGCGGATTCCGGCATCCTTGCGGGCGGTTATCCGCGCGCTCCTGATCTCTGCAGACGAAGCCAATGCCACATTTAGCGTGAGATCCTTTTTCAAGGAGATTCTCTTTGTCTTGGAGGCGCATCCTATGTAGGAATATGTCAGTTCGACCTCGCCCTCCGGAATGGTCAGGGAATAGAATCCGAAGTTGTTGGTGGAGGTGCCGGTCATTCCTGCCGCTGAGCGGCCTTCCTTACCGGCCCCTGTGTTTCCAACCCGGCCGGTCGCTGAGACACTTTTGGTCGCAGAGCCTGTCGAAGCGACAACTCCCGCCCCGATCAGCGTCTCCCCCGTCGCCTCGTCCGTGACATACCCACAAACCGTATAATGTTTCTTGGCCGGAACGTCACGTGTCAGAACCACATACCCGCCACGAACCTCCCACTTGATTCCCGTTCCTTCCAGAAGTCTGCCCAAGGCCTTCTCCAGCGTCAGCCCCTCGACGGTAGGCCCCTCATAGTTCTTATCAAGAAGTTTCCCGAGTTCCGAATCATAAACAAACCGCACACCTAACCGCTCCTTGAACCTGTCCAAGTTCATTGAGACCGTCTCTTTATCTTGCGAAAGACAGTCAAACGAGACTTGTGGCAAAGCAAGAATCACCAGTAAAACACCTTTGATAAGATTTTTCATCATCTCTCATTTTAAAACTCATCTACTGCCCGAATCCTATTAGGGTAGTTTCATAAGTAAGACGCAGCGATTCTAAAAAGTACCATCCTTTTTCTGAAATATTCTCAAATATAACAATATTCTTCACAATACGTCAATAACACTCAGGTGCGCGAATATGCTCGCACCTGGAAGTGCAACTCACTAGCCTTCAGGCAGATGACATTTTAGGTGCGCAAGGTTTTTCACACCTGGAAGTCCTGAACACCAACAGAACGCTCTGTAACTAAGCCGACGACTCACAGGTGCGCGAATATGCTCGCTCCTGGAAGTGCAACTCACTAGCCTTCAGGCAGATGACATTTTAGGTGCGCAAGGTTTTTCACACCTGGAAGAGCGGGGGCCTATGGTTTATGGGGCAGAAAACGTACGGCAAAAGCTCCTTGTTAGCCGCTCCTTCTCAAGGCTTAAGGCGATGTCTGAATATTCTAGAGCGACATCAGGAAGAGGATGACCTTCCTTACACCTTGGCGGATAGCCTCAAGTGCCTTGCTGATCTGGTTACGTACGGTGTTCTCGGAAAGGCCGAGCGACTGAGCGATCTCGCTATACTTCATCCCGTCGCGGCGGCTCATCAGGAATATTCTCCTCCTTTTGGCCGGAAGGCGGTCAATGGCCGACCAGATCCGCGCCTCTTTAACGGAATTGTCCACGGCCTCATCATCGGAAATCGCCACGTCATCCTCAACCGGAAGTATCTCATTCTCAAGGCTGTCCAGCGACACATCCTGCCGTTGCCTCCTGATGGCATCAATGCACCGATTCCTCACAGCCGTGTAAAGATAAGCCCTCGGACTATCAATCCCGTCACTCGCCGCCTGCTTCATCCAATATGCCGTGAAAGCCTCCTGTACCAGATCCTCGATCAGATCCTTGTCCTTGAGATAGTGCAGCGCATAGACACACAAAGGCCTGTAGTAAAGCCTGAACAAAGAATCTATGTCCGCTGTCCGCACCATAACACCGCAAAGTTAACCACTCCCTGGCATATTGCCAAATTCTCGTCCACACAAGGCAAAACAAGGCAAGAACTCGGGCACAATGCAAAAGTGCCTCCTCAACAATTGAGTAAGTACTTAGAAAACAGCCACTCATAAACATTTTCAAAGCTTTATCGACAAAATTATAACTTCGGTTATTATAATCACAGTTATAATTTTCCGTGCAAGTACTGAAAACAAATGACATTCAAAGACATAGACAATATAGGAAAAAATATTTCGAACCGGAATCAACTTTGGCACGGAAATGGCATAATCCCCTGACGACATAAATATTTTTACTCATAAACCAAAAACTGACTCAATAGTTATTTCATAAGTATTGAATAAGATTAGCCGAAGCCGGGTGAGAACCTCGCTTCGGTTTTTGCTTTATATCTCGGGATAAAGGAGGTAAGGCGCGCGGCGGGACTTGAAGTTTTCGACATCGGAGGCCCAACGGGCGGAGATCTCGGCGGCGGAGGAACCGTTCCCTATCATCGAGCGGAACCAGTCCACACCGGCGAGAAGTTCAAAGAAGTTGTTCTTACCGAAGAACTTATCGCCCATATTCAGATTGCGGTAAGCATCGATGACATATTCAAGATTGATCTTTTCCGCCCAAATGTCGCGGAGCGGCTTGCGGCGAAGGTCAACGCCGTGGCACTCCTCATCCAGGAACTGCGGGCTTTTCGCGCCGGGGATGCTTCGAGGCACAAAGGAGAAGGAATATCCCGTCATCGCCGGATGCCCGTAGGTCTCAAACGGGAACTGCGTGCCGCGGCCGAGGCTGACCACCGTACCCTCGAAGTAGCAGGTTGATGAATATAGGTACACGGCCCTCATGTCCTTAATGTTCGGGGAAGGCGGCAGGATAAGGCTGTAGCGGGTGTTATGGGTGTAATTCAGGCACGGAACCACAGTCAGGTCGCAGGTACCGTTCTCCAGCCATTTCTCGCCGTTGATCATCAGCGCCAACTCACCGAGCGTCATTCCGTGAACAGTCGTGATCGGCAGCCAACCGACACCGGACTTGAATTTCATATCCAGAACAGGACCGTCAACATAGAAGCCGTTCGGGTTCGGGCGGTCAAGAATGACGACCTGTTTCCCGTCTCTGGCGCAGGCCTCCATCAGATGATGCATTGTGATATAATAGGTATAGTACCTAAGGCCTACATCCTGAATATCAATCACAAGGACATCAAACTTATCGGTTTTCTCCTTGCTCGGAATCCGTGAGCCTTTCTCGTAAAGCGACAGGATCTCCACTCCGGTTTTCTCGTCCACACCGCTGCTGACGTGCTCTCCGGCATCGGCGTTGCCACGGAAGCCGTGCTCCGGAGAGAAGATTGCCTTGACATCTACTCCTTTTTCGATCAAGGCATCAACAATGTGCTGACCGTACTCAATCTTTCCGCCAGGGACGGAAGGTTCGGTGAACGGGATCAAGGAAATCTCATCAACTCTCTTTCGAGGAAAGCACCCGCCATATTCAGCAAGAGCGTCTGCCAACTTGGAGCCGGTCACCTTGTCTCCGACTATACCCGTCTGATTGCTGAACACCGCAACCCGCTTCCCTTGCAGCAGCGGCTGGTACTCCTCGAACCTCTCGTCACCAAGCACTACTCTTCTTGAATATGTCCGTGCGGCAAGCACGTCAGTCAAAGATATCGCTATTATTGTAATAATCAAGAATTTAAGATTGTGTCCCATAATCATTGGTCATTTTCTGGTTCAAGATACGAAATTTCGCAAAGAAGACACAAAAAAAAGATTTGATTATAGAAATATTCATCGGGCACTTCGACAAGCTCAGTGACCGGTAGATTACTGCAACGAACCACCGACGAGGTCGAGGATCTCGGAGGTGATCTTTTGCTGACGGCCCTTGTTATATTCAAGAGTGAGTTCCTGCAGGAGGTCGTTGCCGTTGTCGGTGGCGAGCTGCATAGCTACGGTGCGGGCGGCATGCTCGGCGGCGGCGCTGTCCAGCAGGGTGGTGAATATGCGAAGGCGGATTACCTTCGGGAGGAGGGTGGCTATCAAGTCCTCCTTGGATGGCTCTACGATCAGGTCTTCTGTGGTTGGTGAGCCCTGTCGAACCACCGGCGCTCCGACAGGCTCAGCGCCCCTGTTCGTGTCGGATTCAGAGGCGGAATCGGTGATCTTTCCGGCCTGAAGGTCAGCGGTGGCATCAGCCAAAGACAGGGGCAGGTAAGTCTGCCGGGTTGTCGGCTGTGAAGATGTTGATTTATAGTGATTATAAACCAGTTTCACCTTGTCAAACCGACCGGAGACAAAGCCGTCAAACAGTTCCTGAGCCAAAGCGGAGGCCGCATCGTATGACGGAGAATCCGACATCTTCGTGAAATCCGCGGGACTTGGGAAGCCAAGCTTCTTCATCGCTTCCGCCATCTTTCGGCCTACGGAATAGACCGTGATGTCGGCATCGCCAAGACCTGAGGCACGGTATTCATTGATCACCGCCGTGGCCTCCCGGATGGCGTTGGAATTGAACGCGCCGCAGAGCGAAGAATTGGAGGCGAAGGCGACAATCGCAACCTTTCGCACCTCACGCTGAGCCATCAATGAATATGCCCCGTCCATCCCCGCCAGGTCGTGCCGGTTCGACAGGCTCAACCGATCATCACTCTGGTCAAATCCACGTTCAGCTGATCCTGAGCCACGTACGGAACCATCTTCCGAAGCCGCGGCGGAAATATTCATTGCCCCCATCAGGTCGATGAGCATCGAGTGCAGTCGCCTCTCGTACGGAAGCATGTTCTGAATCGCCATCTGCGCTTTCTGCAGCTTCGCGGCTGCCACCATCTTCATCGCCGAGGTGATCGCCAGAGTGCTGCTGATGGAATTGATCCTGCCCTTTATCTCCTTCAGTGACGGCATATTCTTCTACAACTAATTGAACTTCTTGACTTTCATCTTCCTTTTGCCGGAATCTATAAGAATTGACCTCACCACGCCGGAAGCCACATCCTCGATCACGGTGAACAGTTCCGGATCCACCTTTCCCGCCGACAGTTTGTCAAGTACATCGGTCTGATGGGTGGCCCTCATCCGTTCAAGGAACAGGACATCGAACTCATGCACCTGATCCAGGCTGATGTCCTTCATCAAGCCGTGGGTGCCGCAATAAAGGACGGCGACCTCCTCACCGACTGGCATCGGAGAGTACTGCGGCTGGATCAGCTGCTGATTGTTCTTGCGGCCCTTGTCCAGAACCATTTCCGTCACTCTGTCCACATCCGATGAATACTTCGAGAATGACTCCAGCTCGTTGAACTGCGCCTGCTCGATCTTCAGGGTTCCGGCCACACTCTTCATCGACTTCACCTGAGCGGCTCCGCCGACACGGGACACGGAGATGCCCACATTGATGGCCGGACGCTGGCCCTGGTTGAACAGGTCAGTCTCAAGGTAGATCTGACCGTCGGTGATGGAAATCACGTTGGTCGGGATGTAGGCGGACACGTCGCCGGCCTGGGTCTCGATGATCGGAAGGGCTGTCAGCGACCCGCCGGCCTTGACCTTGCCCTTCAACGAGTCCGGAAGGTCATTCATCCGCTCAGCGACCTCCTGCTGATCAATGATCTTGGCAGCCCTCTCAAGAAGCCTTGAGTGCAGGTAGAAGACATCGCCCGGATAGGCCTCGCGACCGGAAGGTCGGCGAAGGATCAGCGAAACCTCACGGTAGGCCACAGCCTGCTTTGAAAGGTCGTCATAGACAACGAGGGCGGCACGGCCGGTGTCACGGAAATATTCCCCGACAGCGGCTCCGGCGAACGGTGCGAAATATTGCAGGGCGGCTGGATCGGCGGCGGTGGCGGCGATGACAACCGTGTAGTCCATCGCACCCTTCGAGCGGAGCGTCTCCACGATGTTGGCCACGGTGGAACCCTTCTGTCCGATAGCCACATAGATGCAATAGACAGGATTCCCGGCCTCATAGTTGGCGCGCTGGTTGATGATCGTGTCGATGGCGATGGCGGTCTTGCCGGTCTGACGGTCGCCGATGATGAGTTCCCTCTGGCCACGGCCGATCGGGATCATCGAGTCGATCGCCATGATTCCGGTCTGGAGAGGCTCGGTGACGGGCTGACGGAATATTACACCGGGAGCCTTGCGCTCCAGCGGCATCTCCGTCAGGTCTCCTTCGACCTTGCCGAGTCCGTCAAGCGGAACGCCAAGCGGATCGACCACTCTTCCGAGCATCTGCTCGCCGACCTTGATGGAGGCGATCCGTCCGGTTCTGCGGACTGTCATTCCTTCCTTGACCTCATCGGTAGGGCCGAGAAGCACGGCACCGACATTGTCCTGCTCAAGGTTCATCACGACACCCATGACTCCGCTCTCGAATTCGAGCAGTTCTCCGGCCTCGGCGTTGGTCAGGCCGTACATTCTGGCCACACCATCGCTGACCTGAAGGACTTTGCCGATTTCCTCGAACTGGAGGGAGGTGTCGATGTCTTTCAGCTGTTCCAGAAGCACCTGGGAGATTTCACTTGGTTTTATGTTGTCCATACTAAACTATTCTTCTGTTCTTTTCTATGAATTGACGCCGGATGAAATCGAGCTGGCGGGAGACGCTAGCGTCCAGGACGGTGTCCTCGACCTCGAATACGAAGCCGCCTATGAGGGACGGGTTGACTTCGGTTTTCAGGATCAGCCTGCAGCCGGTCTGTTTCTCGACCAAATCACGGAGACGGGACTCCAATGCCGGTCGCTGAGCTTGTCGAAGCGACCCTTCGACAGGCACAGGGTCCGAAGGAGTTGGCTCAGGGTCCAGCAGTGCCGGATCAGCGACCACAAGCCGCGCGCGCTTGATGTGCCGTGAGCGGTAATATTCAGTGACGAAGGTGGTCAGAACCAGCCTTACATCACCGATGCGGCCGTTACGGATCAAGAGTTCGAGGAATTTATGCAGTTCCTGAGCCATCGAATCTTTCAACGCAGCCTCAAAAAGCGAGATTTTCTGAACCGCCGCAACCGCAGGATCATCCATGGCACGCCGGAAATCAGGCACTTCGTCAAGAGCCTTCTCAATGACCTGCACCTGGGCCGCAACCAACTCACCGGAGCCGGTCTCTTCGACCAGCTTCAGAAGTGCGGTGGCGTAACGTGTCGCGATAATTCCTGTGTTCATAGCATCAATTCTTCAAGTCCTTAGACGAGGAAACCTCATCCACAAGCCTATCAACCAGAGCCGACTGCTCAGCACCATCCGAAAGGCTCGCCTTCAGCACCTTCTCGGCGACGCTGACAGAAAGCAGCGCGACCTCCTTGCGGACATCCCGCAAAGCGCTCTCCTTCTCGGCGGCGATCTGCGTGCGGGCCTGATCCAGAATGCGGGAAGCCTCCTCCCTCGCCTGAACCTTCGCCTGCTCGACGATGTTGTCCCTCGAAGCCGCGGCCTCCTTCAGAATCCGGCTCTGCTCCTGCCTGGTCTCCTCGATCATCCGGGACTGTTCCTCAGCCAGATTGCGAAGCTTCTCCTCCGCCTCCTTGGCAGCCTTGATGGAATCACCTATCCTCTGCGCCCTCTTCTCGACCGAGCCGGTGATCATAGGGAAGCCCCACTTCGCCAGCACGAAGAAGACGATGCCGAAGATCAGCGTCATCCACACAAGCAATCCGAAATCAGGAGTGATGAGTGACATTTGCTATTTCGCGATAAGACAAACAACGATAGCGAACAGACAGGCACCTTCGATGAGGGCGCTGACGATGATAGCCGTCATCCTGTAGTGGTCAGCCTTTTCCGGCTGACGGGCTCCGGCCTCAAGGGAAGCCGTACCGATCTTACCGATACCGAAAGCGGCGGCGAAAGCAGCCAGACCAGCACCAAGAGCCGCACCTACTCTACCAAGAGAGAGGGCCTGAAGCAACATTGTAGAAAGTAACATAATCCTATGATTTTAAATTAATTATTCTGAATATTCCAAAATTATTCCGAAGCCTCCGGTCTCTGCCGCGACAGTCCTATGAAGACGGCCGACAGCATCGTGAAGACGTAGGCCTGAATGAACGCCACAAGCAGTTCCAGACAATCCATAAACACACCCAGCAGGACAGCCACAACCGTAAGGCTGCCGTTCAAGGCGGCTCCAAGCTCAGCGGTCAGGAATATCACGGCCACGACTCCAAGAATCATGAAGTGTCCTGCGAGGATGTTGGCGAAAAGCCTGACCATCAAGCTGAAAGGCTTTGTGAATATTCCGATTATCTCAATCGCCGGCATCAACGGAAGCGGCACCTTCAGCCAGGTCGGAACCTCCGGCCAAAGAATATCCTTCCAATAATGCTTGTTTCCGAATATATTGACAATGAAGAATGTGAACAGCGCCAGCACGAGCGTCACGGCGATGTTGCCGGTGATGTTCGCTCCACCAGGGAAGAACGGCACGATACCCATCAGGTTGTTTATGAATATGAAGAAGAACGCTGTCAGCAGGTAAGGCGAGTATCTCTTGTAGTCCTCACCAACGCAGCTTTTTATGACATCATCCTCGATCATCGTGACGAGCATCTCCATCAGGCCGACTCCGCCTTTCGGGGCCTCCTCACGGGCGTCGTGTTTCCGGTACCATTTGGCGGTTCCGAGCACGATGAACAGCAGCAGAGCGCAGTTGATCATCAGGCCGAACACATTCTTGGTGATGGAAAAGTCCCACGGCCTTATCTCTGAGCCGTCAGCGGCACGTTCCACAATCTTGTTCTCGTACTTGCTTCCAGCCGGGGCGATGTAGAATCCTTCATATTCCCCGTGCTCCAAATGCTTGGAACTGAATATATGGAAGCCGTTGCCGGTCTTGCTGGCTACTATCACAGGCAGAGGGATGCTGACCGGATGGCCTTTCACCGTGGTGATGTGCCACTCGTAGGAGTCGCGGACGTGGCCGTAGAGATATTCATCCATATCAAAGCCACCACCCTTCTCCTCCGCGGCCAAAGACAACGGAAGCAAAAGACCAATGAATATGTAGATCCACTTTCTCATCACAGTTCCACGCAAGCTACAACGTGATTATCATTAACTTCCACAAAGCCAGAGGAAATCGCCACCTTGTCCGTGCCCTCACCGTCACGATAAGCGATCACGCCCTTCTCCAACGAAGAGATCAGCGGAGCGTGATCCAGCAGGACCTCGAAACGGCCCTTCGTGCCGGGAAGTTCCACGGAATCAACCGTGGCACGGACCAAAGTCCTTTCCGGAGAGATTACCTCCAGAGCGATTCCTGTTGATTTCACTGACATATTCGTACTCCCCTCTGACATCATTCCTACTTCGCCTTGGCGAGAATCGCCTCGCCCTTCTTGATCGCGTCGTCCAAGGTGCCGACATTGAGGAACGCCTGTTCCGGCAGGTAGTCAACCTCTCCGTCGAGGATCCTGCGGAAGCCATCGATTGTGTCCTGGATGTCCACCATCACGCCCGGCACGCCAGTAAACTGCTCAGCCACAGCGAACGGCTGTGACAAGAACCTCTGCACACGACGGGCACGGTTCACGGTCAGCTTGTCCTCGTCCGAAAGCTCGTCCATACCAAGGATCGCGATGATGTCCTGAAGCTCCTTGTTCCTCTGGAGGATCTGCTTCACCCTCTGGGCGGTGTCGTAGTGATCCTGTCCCACGATGTTAGGGTCAAGGATTCGGGAAGTGGACTCAAGCGGATCCACGGCCGGGTATATTCCTAACTCAGTGATTTTTCTGCTGAGCACCGTCGTTGCATCGAGGTGGGAGAAGGTGGTCGCAGGAGCAGGGTCGGTCAAGTCGTCCGCCGGCACGTAAACAGCCTGGACTGAGGTGATAGAGCCGTTCTTCGTCGAAGTGATGCGCTCCTGCATCTGGCCCATCTCCGTGGCAAGTGTCGGCTGGTAACCCACGGCGGAAGGCATTCGGCCCAAAAGGGCGGACACCTCGGAACCGGCCTGAGTGAACCTGAATATGTTGTCGATAAAGAAGAGGATGTCCCTCGGGCCGTCACCCTTGTCACTGTCTCTGAAAGACTCGGCGAGGGTCAGTCCGGACAGGGCCACTGAGGAACGCGCTCCCGGCGGTTCGTTCATCTGACCGAACACCATCGCCACCTGTGATTTCTCAAGTTCCTTGCGATCGACCTTGGAGAGATCCCAGTGGCCTTCCTCCATCGATTTCACGAACTCGTCACCATACTTGATGACACCGGACTCGATCATCTCACGAAGCAGGTCATTACCTTCCCTGGTACGCTCCCCTACTCCGGCGAAGATCGAGAATCCGTTATGTTTCTTGGCTATATTATTGATCAACTCCTTGATGAGCACTGTCTTGCCGACTCCGGCTCCACCGAAAAGGCCAATCTTACCACCTTTCAGATACGGCTCCAGAAGGTCAATGACCTTGATGCCGGTGTAAAGCACTTCCTGCGAGGTCTTGAGATCCTCGAACTTAGGAGGCTCACGGTGTATAGGCAAGGAATTGTCTTCGTTGAGATCGCCGAGTCCGTCAATGGAATCCCCGACAACGTTCATGACACGGCCTCTGATCTGCGCCCCGGTAGGCATCGAGATCGGAGCGTGAGTGTTCACAGCCTTCATTCCGCGTCTCAAACCGTCTGTCGAGTCCATAGCGACACACCTTACAGTGTCTTCACCGATATGTTGCTGAACCTCAATGACCAAAGGCCTTTTTCCCTCGCCTCTTTCGACATCAAGAGCGTCGTGAATACGCGGAAGCTGAGCCTCCTCATCAGTCACATCGAAATGGACATCCACCACAGGTCCGATGACCTGGGCAATGTACCCTATGTTTTCTTTTTCTGCCATTTTGAATATGGTTGTTAACGTGTCGCTCACGCGACGAAATCTCACTGCTGAAAAATCCAAGCCAAATTTACACAAATTCCCCCAAACGACAAAAAAGCGGGCCGATTTTAACATCGGACCCGCCTTTTTTAAGACTTTTTGATATATTCGATAATTGCTATCGAAATTACTTAAGTTTCTTGTAGCCATACTGGGCTGTCTCGCCGAGCTCCATCTCGATCTTCATCAGACGGTTGTATTTGGCGATACGGTCGGTGCGGCTGAGGGAACCGGTCTTGATCTGACCGCTGTTGGTAGCGACAGCGATGTCAGCGATCGTGGTGTCCTCGGTCTCGCCTGAACGGTGAGAGGTAACGGTGGTGTAGCCGTGACGGTGAGCCATCTCGATGGCGTCGAGGGTCTCGGTCAGGGAACCGATCTGGTTAACCTTGATGAGGATGGAGTTACCAGCGCCCATCTTGATACCCTTCTCAAGGTACTTGGTGTTGGTAACGAAAAGGTCGTCACCTACAAGCTGGCACTTGCCACCGATAGCGGCGGTAAGCTTAACCCAGCCTTCCCAGTCTTCCTCGCTGAGGCCGTCCTCGATGGAGTCGATAGGATACTTGGTGATGAGCTCCTCAAGGTAAGCGATCTGCTCCTCGGTAGAGAGTTTCTTTCCCTCTGGATCCTTGGCCATACCGGTCTTGAGCTGCTTGTAGTCATAGAAGAACTTGCCGCCCTCTTTGAAGCAGAACTCTGATGCGGCGCAGTCCATAGCGATGGTAACATCAGCGCCTGGCTTGTAACCAGCCTTCTCGATAGCCTCCATAATGCAGTCGAGAGCGTCGTTGATGCCGCCCAGCTTTGGAGCGAAACCACCCTCGTCACCGACAGCGGTAGAGAGTCCGCGGCCCTTGAGAACCTTCTGGAGAGCGTGGAACACCTCGGCACCCATTCTTACACCTTCGGCGATGCTCTTGGCGCCTACAGGACGGATCATGAACTCCTGGAAAGCGATAGGAGCGTCTGAGTGGGCCCCACCGTTGATGATATTCATCATAGGAACAGGAAGCACGTGGCCGTTGGTTCCACCGATGTAGCGGTAGAGAGGAATGTCAAGGTAGTTGGCGGCGGCGTGAGCGACAGCGAGGGAAACACCGAGGATGGCGTTTGCGCCGAGGTTGCTCTTGGTGGCGGTGCCGTCGAGTTTGATCATAGCCTCATCGATAGCCCTCTGCTCAAGGCAGGACATTCCGATGATTTCTGGAGCGATCTTCTCGTTGATGTTGGCGACAGCCTTGAGAACGCCCTTTCCGCCGTAGCGCTTAGGGTCACCGTCACGAAGCTCAAGAGCCTCGTTCTCGCCTGTTGATGCGCCTGATGGAACGGAAGCGACACCGATGATGCCGGATTCGAGTTCAACTTCACACTCGATTGTAGGGTTTCCTCTTGAATCAAGAATCTCCCTGCCAGTAACACGTACAATTCTCATAATAAAATAATGTATTTATTAACTTACTGTTTTTAGTCTCAAAAAAGGCCGGGGTTTGAAACCCAGCCTTTATATTCTTTCAATTATCACGCCAGATTATTTAACGAGGCAGACAGCGACACGGTTCTCCTCAGGAGTCTCGAATGGATTGACGGTGTCACCGAAATACTCAGTGATGATCCTGTCCTTGTTGATGCCGGCGGCAACGATGGCCTCAGCGACAACCTCAGCTCTCTTCTCGGAGAGGAACTTGTTTCTCTTGGCGGTACCAGTGGCCTTGTCAGCGTAACCGGAAACGCGAACCTTGGTGTCAGGGTTGGCCTTGAGAGCCTCGACAACCTCATCGATCTTGAGCTGCTCGCTCTCACGGATGTCCCACTTGTTGATGACGAAGAGGATGTTGCGTGAAAGTGACTCGAATGCAGGAACAACCTCAACCTTCTCCTCAACTACTGGTTCTGGTTCTGGTTCTGGTTTAACAACAGGTGCCGGAGCCGGAACTGGAACAGGTGCCGGAGCTGGCTTTGCCTTTCCGAAGCTGAAGGTAAGACCTGCGACAGCCTTGATCTGGAAGTCAGCCTTTGAGCCCTTCTTAGAGTTGAAGTGGTCGTCAAGGAAGCTGCAATTGCCTTCGAGGTTGAGGGCGATCACGTCAGTGAGTCTGATGTTGAGACCGGCACCTGTTCTGAAAGCAGGTGAGATCTTGTTGTCCTCCCAAAGATAACCGTCAACGAACTTGTCCTTCACGGCCACAGCCTCATCGTTGTTGAAAGCGTAGTTCACGCCGACACCACCGAAGATGTAAGGATTGAGGGTACGGTCATATTTGTAACCAGCGAAGATCGAAGCGATGTCAGCCATAAGGTCAACGGCACCTTCAACATAATTGAACTTGTAAACAGTGGTAGGGCCGTTCACAGCACCTTTACCCTGCCATCCATTGACATTCAGCCTTGCGCCGAAAACAGGCGAGAACTGATAGCCGAATGAAACAGCGGCTGAAGGAGAGATAAGGTCAGAGAATGAGGTCTCACCGATTGTGTGAGCCGCACCACCCTGAAGCTGCATAAACCAATAAGGGTCAAAGTCCTTCTTCTGTGCGTTCGCTACGGACAGAGAAGCCACAAGCGCTGCGCTTGCAAGAATCGCAAAAATACGTTTCATAATATTGTTGAATATAAATTGCACATTTATCGACGCTAAATTACGACAATTTTTCCAATCTGCAAAATTGACTATAAAATATAACGAATAAACGTGAATGTTTTTTTTGGACACACATCACTTCAACGTTCAATCTTTCAAGCATCCCAGAGGTATTATCTTGACTCCGTCCGGTCTTGTGTAGGCCATTTGGCCACCTGTTATGATCACAAGCAGATCCGGTTCCCTCAGCGGGTTTTGCCTCTCTGATTCGTTATGCTTTTTTATCAGTTGTTTGAGTTCAAGCAGATGCGCGGCCCCTTCCTCGATCTCGCGGCTGCCAAGCTTGCATTCAATCAAGGCATAGCGTCCGTCCGACAGATGCAGTACGATGTCCGCCTCAAGGCCGTACCTGTCCCGATAGTAGGAAATGTGACTATCCTGATCCATCGTGTAGGCACGAAGGTCACGCACACACATTTGCTCGAACAAAAAACCGAACGTTTTCAGCTGTGTCATCAGGATATCCGGAGATAATCCTAAGGCGGCGACCGCGACAGAAGGATCACAGAAGGATCTTTTAGGGGTGCTCCTGATGTTTGACTTACTCCTTATCGCAGGACACCAGGCACCGATATCCTGAATGACAAACAACTTTTCCAACGCCTTGACATAATCATCAAAAGTGTCCGAAGAGCAACTGACCTCTCCGGAAGAAGTGACATCCGAGAGCATAGATGTCTTTTTGGCAACCGTAGAAATATTGCGGGCGTATGAACGCATTATCATCGCCGCGGTCTTCTCGTCACGCTGAACCCCGTCTATTCTTGAGATGTCCTCTGAACACACACTCTTCAGGTAATTCTTGGCCACAAGCAGCCGAACCTTATTTTTGACTGGAATAAGTGACGCTGGCCAACCACCACGACAAGCCGCGAGAATCAAATCCTCCACCGACAACTTAGAAGTCTTCCCGTCAATATCATATTCAGGATTACTGAATAGTTCCTTGACCGACACCAGTCCCGTTGACTCCCTTGACTCCCACAAACTCATAGGGAGCATCTTCATTTTTGCGATCCGGCCTGTTCCAGAATGTCTGGTCTCCTCTTTTTTCACCCTATTGGAGCCGGTAAGGATGAACTGTCCGGGGACACCCCCTCTCTTATCACATATAGTACGGACGGCATCCCAGATCACAGGTGCGTCCTGCCATTCGTCAATAAGGCGCGGAGTGTCCCCCTTCAGAAGAAGCGATGGCTTGGAAGCCGCCGTCGCCAGATATTCATCTCTCATATCAACATCCTGCAAACTAATGGAACTATTCGCCTTTTGGCTGCACGTTGTAGTCTTTCCACACCATTTTGGGCCTTCGACAAGCACCGCACCCGAGGCCTCAAGGTTGTCTTGCAGTATGCCATCAGCAATTCTACTGAGATATTCCATAATAGACTCAATTATTTGCCAAAGGTATGAAAATTAATTACAAAGAGCAAGCCGATCGGCATTTTCGTGGCATTTTAATCGGCATTTTCGTGGCATTTTAATCGGCATTTTCGTGGATGCGCCAGTTCAAAAACGTACAAGCACGAAAAAAGCAGGCCGACACACGATAGTGCCGTTGGCCGGAATTAAGGTCTCAAGACTTATAAAATAACGCGAAGCGCCTATTTCCGAAAAGAAGAGCTTAACCTTTTCATACCACTATCTTACGACAAGGGCGGTGTCCTTCGCGAGATAGAGGATATTCTGGTTCACCTCCGGGGAGAAGGTCAGCTCCTTCAGGTTCGGGCAGGACTGCACATTGACGTTGTTCAGTTTCGGGCAGGCTGTGATATCCAACGCCGGGACCGGGGTGTTGTCAATCCAAAGCCTGTACAAACCGGTCTGGGTGCCAAGAGCCACCGACTTTACGCCGGTGTGCGACGCATAGACAAAAGACAGGGAAGGACAGCCCGTAAGATCAAGAGCGGCGAGGTTCTCGTTATTCGCACACTTGAACATCTCAAGGGCGGGGAGTTGGAAGGCAAAGGACTCCACACGGGTGCCGGAGAAGTCAAGCGACTTCAGGTTCCTGAAATATTCAAGGCCTGCCAGTGACTTGATTTCGAGACCCGAGACATCGATCGACTTGACGGAATCCGCTTCAGACAATGACAACTTCCTGTCTCCGTCAAGATCCATCGACGAAACGCAATAGGCGCGGAAAACAGGATCCTTGATTTTCTTTGCCACATCCTTGACCTCTGACGAGCAGGATGTTATGAATATAGCCGCGAAGGCCGAAACGACGAACAATACTTTTCTCATTATTCAGACATTTTCTTTTCATTCAACTTTTATAGGCAGGCAACCACTTACTTTAATAATATATAGGAGTGATTGCCCGCCTACGTCAATTACCGTTACCATTCAATAAAGCCAACACCCTCCGAGCCGCCGGCACCGACGTTGTCCGACCTGACAAGGATCACACACTTCGCGACGACGCTGCTGTTGTCTTTGGATTTTGCGGTTATGGTCACCTTGCCGCCGCTCTTTGCCGTCACGATGCCGGACTGCGAGACGTAAGCCACCGACTTGTCGGACGAATCCCAGATAACATCCTTGATGGAGGCGTCCGAAGGTGACACCTTAGGAGTCAACGTGAGGGTCTGTCCGACTCTCATCGACGTTTCCGACATGTCGAGGGTTATGCCACTGACAGGAACCTTTGTCACCTTGACAAAGCATTGGGTGGAATAACTCTTCGAATCAATGGCCAAGGATCCTCTTCCTTCCTTGTAGATCGCCTTGACCTTAACATTCCAAAATGGCGTTCCATTATCCTTGACAGGATCGCAAATCACAGGACAGTTGATCGCAGGAGAGATCTTCAGCGGTTCTGTCGCATTATCCGGAGAGACCTTAACCCTGATGGTGTAGGATTCTCCCATTTTCAAGTTAATGTCCTTATTTTCCTCTGAATAGGAGATCTTTTCGATAGGTATCAGACGCTCGGTTACCGTGACCGAACAAGTTGCCGTGAACGCTCCGGCTCCCGCCGCCACCTTGATTGTGGCAGTGCCTGGAGAAACCGCGGTGACAACCCCCTCATTGACAGTCGCGACAGATTCCTTGTCCGAACTCCAGGTTACGGTCTTGTCCCTCGCATCCTCAGGCAGAACGGTGGCTATGAGCTTTCCACTCTTACCAACTTCGAGAGTCAGCGACTTCTCGTTCAGTTTCACGCCGGTGACCGCATACTTATCGATGACGGTGATTGTCACCTCGTTCGACGTGACATTCTTGCCCTTGACCTTGATCTTAGCCACTCCGACTCCCACAGCGGTGACATCACCGTTCACAACCTTCGCCACGGACTCGTTGTCAGACTCCCACACAAGCGTTTCATCCGCATTGGCAGGAAGCATCTTAAGAGTCAACGCGGCGGACTCTCCTATGTTCAGAGACGATGTCTGAGATGTCAAAGTAAGGGAAGTGGCATAAACGACCGGTTCAAGGACAGTCACATTGCAGGAAGCCTGATGTCCACCGTCAGCGGTCTTGACAGTGATAACCGCCTTTCCGGTTTTCTTTGCGGTCACCTTTCCGTCTTTCTCACCCACAGAAGCGATTTCCGGATGGTCTGACGACCAAGTCACCGACTTGTCAGTGGCGTCAGCCGGACTAATCACAGCCGTAAGCAACTCTGTACCGCCAACGTGCATAGTCAATTCCGGCTTGCTGACAGCGACCCCGGAAACGTGACATTTGACCACTACCTCGCAGGTGGCCGTAAATCCACCGTCCTTGGTTGTGACGGTGATGGTCGCCTTGCCAGCCTTCTTAGCGGTCACCTTTCCGTCTTTTGACACGGACGCCACAGCGGAATTGCCCGATGACCAAGAGACAGTCTTGTCAGAGGCGTCCTCTGGGGCAACTGTCGCGGCAAGAGATTCCGTCTCACCAACGTACAGATTCAGAGAAGACTTGCTGAGAGAGACTCCGGAGACGTGACGCTTGACAGTCACTTCACAATCGGCTTTGAACCCGCCGTCTTTAGTAGTGGCTGTAATAGTGGTTTTCCCTGGCTTCAGTGGCTTGATGACCGCATGCAACGCCGCGCCAGGGGCAATTGACGCCACCTCAGGATCCGAACTTGACCATTCGAGAGACTTGTCTGTGGCATTGGCAGGAGTCAAGGTCGCGCTGATGTCCAATGAAGGGTCTCCGACATAAAGGGTTTTGGAGGAGATCGACAGGGTGATTCCCTTGACCGGTGTCCCGACCTTTACAAGACAGGTCGCCATCTTACCTCCGTCAGAGGTAACGACGTGGATCGTAGCCTCTCCCGTACTCACGGCAGACACAAGTCCCGATTGCGAGACTTTAGCGACCGATTCTTTGTCCGAGTACCACGTGACCTCGGCATTCGAGGCGTTCTGAGGAAGAACCGTCGCTGTCAGTCGACGGGTTTCACCAGGTTTTAATTCGACTGTCGTCTCACTCAGGGAAATCCCGGTGACACGGCTGATGACCGTAACCTTGCAGACAGCTGTCACATTCTCGGCCACCTTGACCGTGACTGTCGCCGCGCCTGCCTTGCGGGCGGTCACATTACCTTCGTTGTCAACCGAAGCGACATCAGGATGATCGGACACCCACGTAAGGGTCTTCTGCGTCGAGTTCAACGGGTACACCGTCGCCGTGAGTTTGCCGCTCTCTCCTTCGAGAAGTTTCAGACTCGTCTTGTCGAGCGAGACATGCTGCGCAGGACTCTTGACACTCACAACACAGTTTGAAGTGAACGAGCCGTCGTTGGTTGTGGCGGTCACAGTCGTCGTACCGGGACCGATCGCGGTCACGGTACCATCCGAGGCAACCGACACGACCTTCGTGTCCGCGCTTTCCCAAACAACCCCTAAATCCGATGCATCCTCAGGAGAAATCACCGGCTTGATCGTGAAACTGCTTCCGATTGTCTCAAGAGTGAATTCACGTGGGTCAAGGCTGATGCCTGTGACAGAAGTACCTACCTTGACATTGCAGTAGGCCGTGAAACCGCCGTCTGACGAGGAGACAAAAACCGTCGCCTCTCCATTGCCCTCCGCCTTGACATTGCCATACGCGTCAACAGTGGCGACAGAAACGTCAGAGGAGCCCCATTTGAGGGACTTGTCCGAAGCGTTTTCAGGGAATATGGTGGCCTTAAGGGAAGCGGACTCTCCTTTTTTCAGAGACAGTTCAGACTTGTCGAGCTCGATCTTCTCGACCCCGACTCCGACAGTCACATTGCACGAAGACATGAATCCTCCGTCATCAGTCCTTGCCGTGACCTTGGAAGTCCCGACCTTAAGTCCCTTGATGGTGGCGCTACCGTCCTGATTGTCAACATAGTCAACAACCGAGCTATTCTCAACCGTCCAGATAATCTTCTGATTGTCCGCATTCGATGGTGAGATGATCGCTTTCAACACAAACGAAGCCCCGATGGAGAGATCTTGACGCTCCTTGTCAACGGCGACCGAGCTTACCCCGATCAACTCCTCCTGACAGGCGGAAAAAAGGCACAGGGCCGAAATGAGTAAAAGAATATACTTTTTCATCATGATTCAATTTTTCTCTAACTTCTACTGCCTCTGGCACCTTACTGCATGGCCATCGCCACGTGATTTGTTGTGGCAATACAGGTTAATCTCGGACTCCGCCGCAGTACTTTTGACATGAATCTCAAAAGTTGTCGTAGCCTGCGAGGCGGTAGTTGTCGTCCAATAATCGGCAAACGAGCCTGCAAGCGCGATAGTCGCATTACCTCTTTTAAGATAGCCCGTGCAAGGGTACCAGGCTACACCACCGGAAGACAGGGTGAAACGCACACCGTGATTGGATGTGTCCGCAGAGTACGAGCCCTCGCTCACCTGGTTCCAAACCCCATCCGGGCCACCTTTAGGCACACGCCATCCTGCCGGACAAGGGTCATAGATGGTCTTCACATCTGTCCAAAGTTCATTCTGACGCTCTGCATACAGCCAATCGTTTCCGGTGCTGAGATCGCAAGTGATGAAAGTAGTCGGATTGGCAACAGCAAAGTCAACCGTACAGTCAGCGTTGGAAGCCAACTGTTCGAACTGACACGTGGAAGCCATAGGTGTGCCATCTATGGACGCCACCCCCATGAAAGGATCCTTGCGTCCCCATTGATAGAAAAGGCCGTAAGAGGCCACTCCCTCATAAGACGAGGACAGCGCGCCAACATTTCTGTCCATCATATCCACAGATGCTCCTTGATAGCGCTGTGCTGTCTGATCCGCGTCGAAATCACACATCCAGATATGCCAGGACCAGAGTATCCTGTCATTGGAGTCATATGCGGCCACAAGGGCGTTACCAGGCTTGAACTGTTCGGCGGTCTTGAAGTACAGGCAACCATTCTTGACACGGACAGAGGAATTAATCAGAGTTCCCTTAGCGACAGCGTTAGCCGAGTTGTCGGTCTCCCAAACCACACCGGCATGATCCACGGCGCCGACTGATGTACGGGAATTTCCACGCACCAGTGGAAGTTTGTACGAACCAGCCTCGCGTACAATGTAACAGTTAGCTGTTCCTTTGGCGTCCAGCGGCTCACCATCAAGAATATTCGAAATCGACAATGGAATATCGGCATCGCGGACCGTGGCGAAATAATACCTCTGCACCCTTACGAAAGATTCGCAGACAGAGCGGCTTACCTCCGTACCACCTTTATAGAAAGTCAGAGTGAATCCTTTCTTGAAAGACTGAGGGATAATGGAGAGATAATAGAACTTTCCCGCATTGAACTCCCCTTCAAGAGAAATCTGTGTGGATGTTTCCGAAGAGGCTGCATGACAGAGCGGAATACCATCTTCTCCGAAAGAAATTGAGACCGATCCTGCTACCGCTTCATTGGCATTGCCTCTGAATATGACCTTGTCATACCCCGATTCTGAAACCGTAAAACGGATGCCGCCCAAGGCATCATAGAAGCCCATTTGATCAGTGGACGCGGATCGCCCTACCATAAGGAACGCAGCCGGGTCAAAAGAGCCGGACACAGCCTGCTGCACAGCGGGCAGGGATGCACTGACAACATTAGATGCGAAAGATGTCGAGCTACTGTAAGGATAAACTCCATAGTAATAGCCACCGGCCGGCTCAGAAGCCTGTCCGGCAAACACAGCAGTAGTTCCCCCCTTCTCAGTGACAAACTTATTACCACCCGAACCGGAATCAGAATCGAAAATGCTGATGCTGTCGGAGGGATTCCAACTTACAGAGCCGAAATTGTCGGTAATGGCCGCCTTGGTCTCAACCGAAAGATAAGCCTTTAGCAATCTGGAAGTCTTTTCTTGCCCTGGAACATCAGGTGCCGGAGCAGAAGGCTCCTTCTGGCAGGAGATTGCCGCAAAAGCAAGCGACAACATCATTAATCCATATAATCTCATAAGACGAAATAACATTGTAACAAAGTCGAGAGATATTCAAAAGAGGGAAGACAGAAAACTATCTTCCCTCTTAAGAAATATTATAGATTAATACTCGTCAAGAGTAGTAAACTACTTGTTCTTGTCAGCGATACCGCCTGGCCATTTAGCCTTGGTGTTAGCTGTAGAAAGAACGGTTACCTTACCCTTAAGGTCAAGAGTGTAGAGATCACCAATCTTGACAACAAGGTTATAGTCAGCGTACTTGTCAACAAGAAGGTCAGTACCGAGATTCTCCCAAGCAACGAAGAGACCCTTGGTTGTTACATTCTCGCCATACGTGAGACATCCACCGAATGACTCCTTAGAGTTGTCCTTGTAAGGATAGGTAAGAGCATTACCAGCCTTGAATTCGACAGAGCCCTGGAGGTCATTGAGGCCATACTGAGTCTTTGCATAATCAGAAGCGATCATCGTACCTGTAGCCGGATCGAAGGTGAAGATAACTTTAGCCTCGTTCTCCTTCTCGACAACCTTGACATCGGTTGGGATATAGGTCACGTCCTTCTCATTCTTGAATGTACCAAGTTCAATGTCCTTATTAGTTGTGATGACCTTGAAAGGAGTCTGGAAGACAACATAGTAGTAACCAACCTTCTCCTTGGCAGGAGTGATCACATCAGCTTCGGTAGTACATGTCTCAGTAACCTTCACGAGAACAGCGGTGTCCTCGGTAAGAATGTTGTTCATGAACTTGATGTCAGGTGATGTCGCAGGAGCTGCAATGATAGCCTTGAACTCAGCAGCTGTGAAGACTACCTTATCAACGTTTCCATCTTTGGTGATGAACTTGTAAGCATCCTTTGGATAGTTAACCTTCCAATCAGCCGTGCTGTTCATAATCTCGAAGGAGATTGTGGCATCGTCAGCGATGTTGATGTTCTTACCGTACTCCTCGAAGTGCTCGATGAGAGATGAAGAGTAAGTGAAGTTCTTGTTGGCATCAGCCTTACCCTTGACACGAACGCCAGCGTAAACATCGTAGTTCTCAGTTGACGGGATGTACTTGGAAACAGGCTTAGCTTCTACAGGCACATTCATCTTACCAAGGAGGTAATCAGGGTTGAGGATAAGCTTGAGAGGAGTTACGAACTCATGCTCGTGCGTCGTAGGAGTCTTCGCAGAGATCTCGTAAGCGAACTTGAAGCCAACATTAGGGGTCTTCTTGCTGTTCTTCTTAGCCTTATAAGCGAACTCGATCGTTGTCTTATCTGAAGGGATCTTAGCGTTCTTATCAACCAAGAGAGAGATTACGTTAGTAGAAGTATTCCACTCTTCCGGAGCCTCAACAAAGAATGTGATGCCTTCAGGGAATGTGTACTGCTTTACAGGAACGTAAGTGGTGTCAAGCTGACCATCAGCACTCTTCTTGATGTCGAGGACATAGAGGTTATCCGTGTCGTAATCCTGAAGGAATGCCTCGTAAGAGAGACCCAATCCACCAAGGACAGTCTGGTTAACCTCTTTCCAAGTAACTTCAAGCTTGTCATCAGTGTAGTCAGGGCATGCAGTCATAGGAGTAGTGAACTTGATGACATTATCGCCACAGAACTTAACGAAGTGATCTGTGAAGGTCTTGTAGTAAACAACAGGAACTTCAGGTTCAACCTTCTCCTCGACGATTCTGATCATGATGTAGCAAGTAGCAAGAGTGTACTCCTTGTCACCGAGCTTGGTGGTGGCGGTAACCTTTACCTGAGGGGTTCTGTTGACAGCAGGACGGGTTGACTCATTAAGGAACTTATCGTTAACCCTGATCTTGCTGCCTTCGATAACAACGAACTGATTCTGATCAGTACGTTTATCTTCTCCGAGGAAAGGCTTGTTGACCTCACCCTTCTCGTTAACGAGCTCAAACTTGTAGTCAACATCAACACCGATCTCTTCAGCAAGTGCGTCTTTAACATTATAACCATCAGCAAGAAGCGTTACGTAGTCTTTAAGATCAAGAGTCTCAGTGTAGAGAAGCTCCGGAGTAGGAAGTTCTGGAGCGTAGAGTTCATCGTCAGCAGGATTGTTGATTGCGATAGGCTCAGAGCGATACGGTCTAATTGTCTTGTCAATCGGGCTAACATCATTTTTTGTGAAATCCTTATGGATAAGACCATAATGAGCATAGAGGCCAGCGATGCCTACATAGGCATAGTCGGAAGTGATGGTCTCACCATTAGCGTAGGTCTGAAGAGCGATGATGTCGTTCTTGAGATCCTCTGGATTATCAGCACCAGGTCCAAACCATGTCTGAATAGGGAAGTGGTTAAAATCATTGAGTTTGATAGAGAAAGTAGCCTCTCCACCCTTAACGACAGGCTTCTGATTCTCGCTTACGATAGAGACAAGATCCTTCTTGTCAGAAGCGCTTCTCATTTGGATGGTCTTTACCTTTCTGTTGATGAAAGCCCATTCATTTGCGTTAACATCAGCGTTCTCAGGATTGAGCCTGTAAGTCACATTGGCTACGCCAGAAGAGTAGAAGACAACTGTATCATTCTCTTCGTCCGGAATGATGATACCATAAGGGAACTCGATGTAGCCAAGACCCTCCATCAGAGCCTCTGGAATAAGAGCAAGGCTCTTGACGGTTGTAAGAAGACTGATCTCAACCACGCCATCCTTCGCTCCCTCGACATTGTGGAAGGTAATCTTGCCGCTCTCCTCGTCATAAACAGCCGTTATGGTTCCCTCAGGGAACACATCGATGCTGGTGACCTCAGAAGTTGTCTGCTTGGTGGCAGGATCATAGGTGTACTTAACCCACTTGCCGTAGTTGGCGTCACTCTTGTCGGTGCAAGGCTGATACCAGATCTGAAGGGCATCCTTGCCGTCAACGCCGTCCTTACCAGGAGCGCCAGGTGCGCCGTCGTTGCCGTCCTTACCAGGATCACCCTTGTCACCCTTGTCACCCTTGTCACCCTTTGAGGCGAATCCGGTGTCATTACCGTCAATGAACCAGTTGCCATTGGCACCGATGGTAACGACAGAACCGTCCTTGCCAGGAGCGCCGTCCTTGCCGTCGTTGCCATCTTTACCATTGGTAACGTCGAAAGACTTACCATTGCTCAGAGTCACCTTGACTCCGTTAGTGATAGGCGTCACATCCGTGATGACGGCACCGTTGTTGATCGCAGTCTGGAGATCACTGACAGTGCTCTCCAGCTTCTTCACCCGTTCCGTCAAGTCGTTAATGTCGCCATCGTAGTCCGTACAAGATACGGCTACTCCCGCGAGGCCTAATACGATAGCCCCCGCAAGAAACAAGTTCTTAAACTTTTTGTTCATAGCTAAAAAACAAATTGATAAATAAATAAAACGTATAATTGTTCCTCTTAGGAACAAATGTTTTTTAGCCATCTTTTTCTCATTTTCTGACCAAAAAATCTTGCTTATGAAAAATTAAACTCATATATTTGTCGTTGTGTTATGGGTTGTCCCCTCGGTGGGGGCTCAAAACATATTTATTACTAAGAGTGACACCGCTTTTTCTTCCGGGAACTCTCTTACAGGCATCTCGAACGAACATATTCAGAAATCAGCCAAGCCTCCTGACATACGTTTTGCATACTGGATTGACGAAAATATTCATCCTCTTTTGGCTCGGATACGCGATCGTGCGGGACGCTTCGACAAACTCAGCGACCGGAGAGGTCATAGGCAGCCCAAAGCGGCAGGCCTAGCGACTGGGAAGGTCTGAACGACCAGAGAAGGATCACAGGAATTTGATCCTATCGGCAAGATTCAGGAAATACTCATTGGACCAAATATCAAGTTCCCGTCTCTGGCTTTGAGCGATGTAAGGGAACACGTCCTGCTTGACATTCTCAATGTCCGCTGTGGCAAGCCTATGACGCAGCCGTTCAATAAAGCCTTCGCGGCTTACATCCTCACCGCTGAACTCTTTGATTCTTTCTTGAAGATGCCTGAAGTCAAGCGAGACATCGTTCCTGACATACCACTCAAAGTCAAACCAGTCTCTCCCTTTGACGCGACGCTGCCACGCACGATAAACCAACGCGTGCATTTTACCGGCATATAGGTCAGGAAGTACAAAGCAACGAGTCATAAAAGAATGAGGCTTCAGCAGGAGTTTCGGTTCGGTGTCAAAAAGAAGCGGTGGATCGGTATCAAGCTCTATTTTGACCTTAATCATTCTTTTCGTCCGGAATCTGATGTCGTAAGTCTCTGTGTTCTCTTTTAAGAAAGCAGATTCAACCCTGCCAAACGATTTCTTCTCTTTTTTCGTGATCTCTACATCAAAGCCAGTAAGTTTGAATTCCTCCTTTATCGCTTGGAAATAATTCTCAAGATGAACATCATCTCTCTTTTCCGTAAGAGAAAAGTCCATATCTTCGGAGAATCTTGGCAGACCGTGGAAAAGCCTTAGACAAGTACCTCCATAGAAAGCCGCGTGGTCAAAGAACCCTCCTCTATGCAGTCCGGCAAGAACGATTTTCTGACAGACCTCTTGCTCTGCGTTTGGTGTAGCTATGGAATTGCCGCCTTGATATGCGGCCAGCATTGATTCAAATATCGTCATAAACTATTTATTATTTTAATAAGGTTAGACAAAATCCGTGTCTTACGTCCCACCCTGGCACATTCCTCGATCACCTCAACATTAAAATCACGCAACAGTTCCATATCTATGCGCAAATCATCCTCAAGGTACACTGTCAAAGCCTTGACTGAACGTTGTGGCACATAATTGTCATAAAGGATCGTATCACAAAGAGCCTTCTCCCTACCAGCCATCAAGAAACTCACACCATCAGCATCCATACTCTCGACACCTATCGGGAAATACACTGCCGGAACCTGCACATAACTGAAGGTACCTATCGGAGTCTGGAACGAGTGTGAGCGTTTTGTTGTCACACTTGTCATAACAAAAACCTGTTCCGGAATCATCCCGAAATAGCGAAGCGCCCACTGAAGGGAGACATAAGACGGACCATAAATATGGTTGGCGCAGAGCCTGGGATCTGTACCGCGGTCAAACAAGTCCGGATTGACAATGTACAAATTTCTTTTCAACCGTATAAGTTCGCCCGACTTTTCCATAGAAAGGACTTTCTTCTCCGGCGAGGATAGATCAGGGAAAGACGACCTAATATCCGCACTGGTTATTGGAATACCGGCAAACCGCTTCAACGGGAGACTAAACATAATTATTCTTTTTACAAATATACTGATATTTGCACAGAAAAAGAAGTAGTAGTTCTTTTTCTGTGTAAAATAATGCAGTCATAATTGATAATGACCTTCCCTGGAAAAGGTTGACACTTTTGGGTGGTTA
>ULRP01013369.1_pt1 | contig 36333 bp, 47 predicted proteins | sample 1955521 | NCBI WGS metagenome assembly ULRP01 (sample SAMEA4835685, study PRJEB28245) | human gut metagenome | biome: gut microbiome; material: fecal sample | place: Denmark | collected 2008
AATATATAATATAATATTCATATAATTGAAATTTTATAAACTACATATAGTTTGTATAAGAAGGGTACATAAGGTTTTAGAAACATCAACAGACATAATCAGAGATATGCCACCCCACCCCCGCCACCGGGGTAGATAAATAAAAAAGTAGACCCTAATCGAGTAAGGTCTACTTCTTTTGAGCTATTCATTTTTAGTTGTTTTTGCAACTTAGTTTTAAGAGGTTTTTCTGTTGTATCATAAATATATACTAACAAGTGATGAAAATGTCAGCTACCCCCGTTGCGTCGCCTTGTGCAAGGCACAACGCCGTATGCTAAATCACGGAGTAACTTTTTAACGCTTTTTGTTACAAATGATAAATGCAATTCCAAAGACAAGATAAGCTAGTAATATAATAACTATGGAGATCGCGTTGTATTTAATTCCTGCTATTATAAGGCGTACTAACTGTTCCATAACTACTCCCATGTGTAGTTTTTGACCTTCATCTTCTGTCGGTTGTATTTAGCTCCTTTGCCCTTCTTTGCTAAAACAACACTTCCACGTCTACGCCACATGAGGTACTGTTGAAGTTCTTCTTTACTCTTCTTGTTTACTCTCTTGTCCATATTGAAATCAATTTTTCATGTAATAACCGTACACACATCTAGTTCCTCCTCTGGAACAATCGTATGTGTCGTAAAGTACTCCGTTCTTCACACAAGTAAGGTGTTTGCTAACGCTGACTATGATAACACCACTTGGTAGCTCGTTTTCCCTGAGGTGAGTAGTACATCCTTTTCCAAAAACCATCGTCGAATGCCACTCCCAGCCCAATTCTTTAAGATACTGTTTGTATGTTTCTTTGAAAACTCCATCACGGGAGCTGCTACGCTTCTCTCCTCTGTGCTTTGAAACATTCTCCGTCAATGAAAGTTCATTCAGCGCTTTGTACACTTCTTTATAGTCTTTACCTGTAGCATTACAAATAGCTCTAGTAACACAATCACCTACGTTTGTAGCTTTGAAATAGTTGCTTCTTCCACCATCACTGTAATGAAATTTCATCCGTTTCTCCTTTGTAGATTGAAAATTAGAATTCTTCAGGTTTTAGAGAATGCTGACATTTTCATTATATAATAAGTTTTAATTTAATTCAACTAATATAAAAATAAAGGGGTATGATAATACTTGCCCCTTTATTTATTAGTTGTCAGCAACATCGTCAGTAGATTTCCGCTTCCAACAATCCGACCATAAAAGTCTCTGGTCTTATCTTCACTTTTACGGTAAGACCCTAGAATGTGTCCTACAAAATCTCTGATCTGCTGATTACCTTGGCCATCATCTTCTATCCAACCAAGGATTCTTCCACTGAACTCTCTGATAGGAACTTTTGTTTTAACATACATACTATTCACCTACTTTGATATTTTTGTATCTGTCTAAGACAGTTTGTTTGTCAATTTCAAATACTTGTGTTATATTCTTTTTTGTATCTTGAATGAATCTCTCCAGGCTTTTTAATAACTTACCGTCATTGTATTCTACCTCTGAGTACTCAAAAGAAAAACTCTTCAATCTTAGAGTATTGTCGTCGGGCAACAACGGCCCAAACATATATGTTTTTGTCCAGCCTAGATTTGTTGTGTGTAGTACGTACCATTCCTGGCCTACATCGTTATATAATATTAAGGCCACTTCCCCCACATTATCAACTTCAACGGAAGCAAGGAAAGAAGACTCTGGCAAATAGTTAATTGATGCTTTCATATGACATCACCACGGCTTCATGTGCTGTCTTTATTTCCATCTCACCATTTTCATGATACTTTTTGTAGGTTCTTGAATGTAACTGACCTGTTAATGAAATTGAGTCACTGACCTTTAATGTTTGAGAAAGTTTGCGAGCAAGCTCCCCAAAACATACACAAGGTACATAAGTGTCTATACGAGTTCTTTTATCTTCAGTGTATATGTTATTTGCAAGAATGAAATGAAAACTATCCTTACCATCTTTATTCTTTCTAAGTTTGTCAACCTTGCAAACTTTACCGTCTAGTTGGAAGTGATTGATTAGTTCCTGGTCATCCTTTCCAACATCGGGTATATCAAAATATGTAAAGACATAAAGCTCTACTTTATTTTTGCCTGTATCCAGCTTTTGTGAATAGGAACGGACATTTCCTTGTAGCCATACAATCTGGCCTTCAGTGTATTGATTTGCATACCTTTTGAATTTCAAGTCTAGAACGTCGTCTTCACCGTCAGTTCTAGGAACAATAAGCTCTGCTTTTTGATACTCTATTTCTTTGACATTATGAGAATGTTCAATATTTCGAATCATTCCTTTTAAGATTATCTTATTCATTTAACTTCTCTCAATCATCTTATGTATATTTTCCGTCCCACCAATCGGGTCTCCAGCCTGGTTTGATGCATCCCATAATCTGATTGTTATGTGCTTGCCAGCTTGTTGTTGGAATATTGATGTGAGAGCCACAGTTGCTTGAGCAATCACTACAGCATCCGCCATAGCAGCCAACGTCACAAGCTCCACAAGAAGAGTAGCCCTTTGACGCTGTGCCAATGCAATAACCTCTGCAACCCCCGGAGCAACCTAAGCAGCCGCCAGTGCATTCGTTCTTGCAACCACTTGTGCAAAGGCCAGCACAACTTTCTTTACATCCTCCTGTGCAGCTGCCCTCGCAAGATCCTGTACAACCATTTGTGCAAGAGCCCGTACAACTAGTACAGCCTGTGCATCCAGTACACTCATTCTTACACCCACTAGTGCATCCTGTGCAACCGAAACAGAGACCTGTACAACCTCCAGAACAATCAGAATAGTTTGAAGGATAATATTGTGGTGTTCCCGTATTAGCAGATTCAGGATTATTTGACATTTGAAGTATTAGATCTTCCATTAACCGAACATCAGTATTGAGAATTACTTTATTCTTTTTTTCGGGAATTCTATCAGAATTTACAACATGAAGAATATCCCAACTCTTTGCTAGATGCTCTGCCTTTATTGCATTGTCAGTTTCTGGCACATATGAAAAATTATATGCAGATGTAGCATACTGAGAAAGTGATTGGCTTCCAGGAGCGTCACCTATTTTGCTACGTTTTAAACACTCTGCTGTAATTTTTTCCTTTAGCTGCGCAAAACGTTCTGGGGTAATAGCAGCCATGTCCGATTACTCCTTTATAAGCGATTTTATCATTGTTAGCTCATCTTTGTCAATAATCTGTAAAGCCCAATCGTCAGGAATGTCCATCGGATATGTGTCTTTTGAGTGGATTTTCCTATAGTACTTATTCCACATATACGTTAGCGAAAGCGCTCTTGCTTTATGAAGATCGCAAGTGAATGTTGTTCTCTTATCTGCTGTGCCGTATTTTTCATAACAGTATCCGGAGCACCAACCACAACCACTAGCAATAGGACAGTTAAAACATTCGTCCGTCGATTGACTTCTTCTTGTAATACAGCTTAAACAATTAACTCTTTCAAATTGTTGTTCTGTACTCATTATTCCGTCTTTAACTGTTCCAATGATGTAAGGAATTACATCATCCCCAAGAGCATTTGGCATATAGCGAATACAAGGGTAAATATTTCCCTGCCAGTCAATAGCAATCATTGCCCCTGTGCCCCCGCACCAGTTGTGGTTGTCTTCGGGCAACATCGGGTGACAATATACAGGCGACATATAAGGACAAACAAGAGGGTCAAGTTTGTCGTGTTCAATTAGATAGTCTGCTAATTGTTTTAATTGTTTGTAAAATGTTCTTGCGTCGTCTCGACTCCAAACATCTTCATATACAGGATTGAAATTAACAATGGGATACCCGTATTCAATCATTTCAATAACTGCTTCTGAAAGGCTTCCTACATTATTAGGAGATATTGTCATCTTTGTCGGAAGAGCACCTTTGCCGTATTTTTCAGTGTAATCATTTACAGCGGCAATAACTCTGTCGTAAGTTCCCTTATTTTCAAGGTCTACTCGACAACTGTCGTGTAATTTTTTATTACCATCAACAGTTATATTAAGTGAAAGGTGTCTTTGATGTTTCTTTAGATAAGATTGCACCCTTTGGTCAAAGTTTAGTAACCCATTCGTCGAAATAGAAATTCTGGTTGTAGTTGCCCAAGGGTGGTGTAATCGTGCGCACTCATCAAAGTAATAATCAGTGATTTTACTCACTAAATCAATTTCAAGAAACGGTTCCCCGCCGATAAACTCTAGAACTATTCCAACACTATCTTTAGGAATATAACAAGTTACTTTTTCTGACCCAGAAAGCAAATCGTCAATAAATTGTTTGGCAACTTCAAAAGACATTCTGTTGGGCTTCTTGTTGTGTTGATAACAATAACTACATTTCATGCAACAATCTTCTGTTACTTGAAATGTTATAGTTCGGGCGTATAGGCCTGCTGTTTTTGCTTCAAACCCTTTTGTTTTGTCTTCAAGAAAAAGACGATTCAACATTTCTGGGTACTCTTCATAGTTTCCAATCATCAATCAATCCTCGTTAATTGATAGGATACAGGTGTTATAGTCAAGATTCCAGACCGTGTCTTTTCCTATGTTGTAGATTTGTACAAGGGTGCTTTTTGCAGTTTCAAATTCTATAAATAGTTCTCGCTGCTGTTTGGTGTAATAGTTTACGGCTTCCATGTTAACAGGGTCTTGACCCCATAAGAAGCTGATTAAATCTTTGGTAGCAGTTAATTCAAAATCTATTGCCTGAATCTTATTTCTAAGCTCTTCTGGCACTTGAATCTGTTTCATCTCTTTTTATCTCCTATTCTTTTTAAGTGTATCCTACGGGAACAGTTTTCCAGCCAGTTCCTGGATTGTATTGAAGACCATTTGTACTGTTAATATAAAGTTTGTTTGTATTTGTAGATGTAGTTGTCCAGGGAACATAGTTGGCGATTGCTTCATTTATAGCTTGTGTAACAAAATCATACACAGCTTTTGACGTAACAGGATTCTCTGATGTTGGTGTCACTGTAGTGTCAAGGCTCTTGTCCGCTACAGAAGCTACACTCTTTTTTAAATCTTCTACTCTCTTACGAGTCTCCGTATCGAACTTTATCAAGTCATCCTTGATTTTATATACAGCACCGCTTGTTATTACGTCCTTACTGTCTTTCTTTTCTATCCCCAGAACATCGTGCGTTGCCGCCGTTCCAAATGTAAGTACCTGTTGTACATAACCGTTTTTGTAAAGGTTTAACACGATTTTCCCGTCGGGGTTTACACTGTAATAAAGTTGTGTATCTGCCTGTGCTTTAGGAACGAGTCGAAGAACATTACGAGTCTTTACTAAAGATTCATTTCCGTCGCCTACAGTAATATACTGGTCGTCGGTATACAAGGGTTCTCCGTATTTAAGTTGAATGTTTGCCGCAGTAGCAAGATTTGCACTACGTCTTAATAGTATTGTACTATCCATTTTGTATAATCCTTTCGGGTTAATCTTCCTTCTGTTTAACTTCTCCTGTAAGAATTCCCGTCATAAACTTTGTTGCATCATCAATTTGTTTTAGTTCAGGATCCTCTTCAATTTCTTTATTGATTTCTTTTACTCGTATGTCGAGAGAATCAAGGTACTCCTTGATGACTTCTGCACGTTCTTCCTCTGTTGCTGCATCAAATTCAGGAATAACTTCAAGACCAATATCCGAAATCAGGACTCCCTCAAGATGGTCCATTTCATGCTGGAATACTAGTGCCGCTTTTCCTAATAACCTATTGCTTTCAGCTTCACCAGTAGGTCTCTGGTACATTACTCTAATGTCATTGTTACGAACTCGAATATATTCTTTTCCAGGAAGAGAGGAGCACTTTTCCCTTGACAGCTGCATCCCCTTAGGAGAGTAAGCTTCAATTACGGGGTTAATAAATGTTTTAATCTGGTCTTTTTCAAATTTCATGCAGAAGATTCTTTTATTAAATCCTATTGCAGGGGCGGAAAGGGCAAATAAATCGTCATTCTTTCTTAATGTTCTTTTCAAGAGTTTAACAATCTCTTGTACCAGCTGCCCTTCATGTAGGGTGTCAATTTCTTCTGCGCGTTCGCTGAGTGCAATTTCATCAGTGATAATTTCTTTTGTTCCGGAAATCATGTTTGTCTTCTCCTTATCAATTAGCGTTTTCTTTTATAGTTAACTTATACTGGTCACTTGCAAAATCTGCTACAAGGGTTAGAATATAGTCATCACTCATATATACAATTGTAGATCCGTCCAGTGTTACATTAGAACTTTCTTCATCCTCGTCAAGTAACGGTGACCGGTCCAACTTTGAATAGTATACGCCGTATTCATTTGAATCTTTGATGTCTATTACATATACCCCATTGTTTGATTCATTTGGTTCTTCTTTTATTCCTAGGCTCTGCAGTAACTCTTCCATGTAGTTTTCCTCTCTTTTTTGACCCCATATGTGACAGTGTCTTAAATAATTTTACTGTAATTATAAATTCTTCAAAAGATTTTACTAAGACAATTATTATATACAGTGTACTAACACTAAGTATAATATCATTTAGAATATAGTCTAACATAATGAAATTTAGCACAATATGTCAGAATATAAAAAGAAAGCTGATAGAATTTAAGTATCAGCTTTCTTAATATCTTTTATAACGTTTTTATTTTCTTCTCGTACTTCGTTTAAAGTTCTGCTATTCTCTAAAATAGCCTTATTTTGATTTCTGTACCTAGTTTGTTTCTTTTTCTTAGTAGGCTTATTTAGAAGATATATGATGTACGATATAGTTCTAAAATTGGTTTTAATTGGTTCAATTTGCTTTTTCAGATTTTCAAGGGCTTCCGGGCTTACTAGATTGTTGTTGTATTCTTCTTCTAATTCTTTAAGTGTTAAAACAAGCTCGTGATAATCCTCTGAAATTTTATCGTAATATTCTCTAACGTCCTTTACAGACATTTTTATCCCTCCGAGTATTTTTCTGACAAGTAATCATACAATTCAGCATCTGAATGTATCCATATGCATCGTTCGTGCTCGTCCCAAAGCAATGGCGTAGGTTCGCCTCTCATTGTCATACCGTCGCAATTTCTCTCATAGAAATAATAAGAGACCCAATCGCTATCGTTATTAAACTGTTTATCTAGAAATTCTATTACATGACTTACAAGTTTATAACATGGGTGATCATCATTAAGCGAAATATTAACATTCGACAAACTGTCTATATAGCTTTCTATATTTCGACAATCTTCAAGTAACTTACAGAAAGATTCTTTATCAATCATTTTTTACACCTCTAGTACTTTACAGTTTAGTTTATGCGAAAATGCTACCATGCCGTCCATAGCGACAATTCCATCATCGATGAATGGTGAAAAGTGTGCCTTTCTTCCGTTATCGGGAAATTCATCTCCGTCATCATGCAGGTATGCATGACCCCAGGAAGTGTGCCAATGTCCACACCAAATCGTTTTTCCCTTAATACGAGCCCCGTTCTTCCATGCAAGCATTCCGTTTATCCATCGTGCTTTTTTCCATCTAGCTTTAGGGGACCTCCAATTAGGATCTTTAATGTAGCTACCTGGTTTACAAGGGATCCAGCCATGTACGAAAATATTATTCTTCACTTCCGCAAAATCAACGGTGCTGTTCAAATAAGTATTCCACAGATTAGAACTGGCTACAGCTTGAAGTATTTCTCTGTCATCATCCTCGTTTAGCTTTTCTTTCTTTAAAGCAATTCCTTCATACTTCGCAATATCTTCCGCAGTACAGACAGTCCCGTTATGTATGTCATGCATAAAAAAACAGCCTCGGACAATTGCAGCCTGCATCAAATCCTCATGATTTCCTCTAATAAGGATTTTACGCTCATTGGGCAAAGAATTTACAAATTGAAGAACCTTGATTGTATCTTTTCCTCTGTCACATAAGTCCCCCAAAGAAACAAAACACTGGTTTTCTGCATCTGTCCAGCCTTTGTCCTTTAATGCAGCTTCAAGTTCGCTATAGAACCCGTGTACATCTGCTACAATGAAATACTCCATGTTGTGGCTCCTTGTAAGAAATTTTGGTACTGACCACGAGACTCGAACTCGTAAAATAAGTGAGGTTTGAGCTCACCCCGTCTACCATTTGCGGCAGGTCAGCATATAAAGGGAGGGGCATCTTTATGCCCCAGTTAATAAGTAAACAGGTCCCAAAGACTTCCGTTTCGAACTTCTTTTCTAAGATCTTCCCAGAGTTTGCTTTGGTCTACTCGAAAAACGTTTCCCTCAGGAATTGCTTCGTTATAGTCATACTTGTCCATAACAATCTTTAGCTGTTTCTTAGCTTCTACAAGAGCGGACTTTGCTGTAGAAATAGCATTTTCAAAGGCAGCCTCTGCTTCAGCAAGTCTCTTATCGTATAACTCCTGCGCCGTATCACATACTTCCTGCAGCTTTCTTTCTGCTTTTCGTACATTTTCTTTGGCTGTTTCAACAGCATCCTTAGCAAGCTTCTTCCCTTTTTCGGAATCTAGATATGCCTTCTCAGCATTCAGGCAAGCCTGCTCCGTATCAAAAGATTTGTCAAGTAGTTCACTGTAGTAAAAGACCTTCATGTTTTCTCTCCTTGTTTTGTATATTAGTTTTTATTCTAGGTTAATTCTGCAGATTGTGTCAATTACATTCTTTTTTGTAACAATAATAAGGTTCTGGGAAGCAGATGCTGTAAAGCGTAAACTCTGGGCAAAATCATCTGTGCCCATAAGACTACTGTTCGACAGCATAATTGTTCTGTTCCTCTCGTCTGCTTGAAAATGATGTCTATGTGCTGTTAATGCTAGATCATAGTATTGCTGTGTCATCAGAGCCATATTTGATACAACATTTTCAGGCTTGTCTTTATCGCCGTGTACTGCGCATATAGGATGACCCAAACACTCAAACGATATAACGTCGTCACCCTTTGTGTTGTCGTTAAAGTGAATTGTCGGAATGTTTTTAAGACGTTCCTTTAAGAACCACGTAATGACACGAACAAGAGATTCAAGATCTAACGAATCTTTTAACTTCGGCTCAATTCTGCTGTGGTTATCTAAAGTGTCGTAATATTCAATTTCAAGAAATGTTGAAAGGGCAGATATGAAATTTGCAAGAAGTTCAGCTACCTCTATTGTTTGAGTTACTACATCAATTCTGCTATTCAATCTAAGTCGAAGATGAATTCTACCTTCTATCATGTCTCCTAGATTGACAATGTGTAACTTCTTGATGTCATAAAGTGCACAACGTTCCGCAACTTCTTTTGCAAGTTTTTCAACACGCTGTTTGCATATCTCTGGGTCGTATTCATTGTATGGGCTGTGTATTTCTGTGCCGTAATGCCAGTCACTAATCTGTAAGATTGCTTCTTTTTCAGAACTGTTATTCCCCGTTTGTTTAATCGGAGTAAAATGAAATGGATAGTTTTCATTCAACTTCTGTGCAACTTCTTGTGCAATTTCTTTGATTGTTTCTTCTCTAGCAATACGTCGTATAAGAGCATTTACTTGCATCCGTTCGTCCGAAAGTTTGACTTTCTGTTTTTCAAATTTAATCGGATCTGGTACGTCTGTCGTTTCTTTGGGATCTGAATTAAACATCGGATCAATGGTAAGCTGCTCAGGTATAGATGCTACAACTGAATTCTTATATCGATTTCGTAAGTACCGCTGTCTGCAAGCGTCATCAGTAAAGTTTACGTCGTATGTACTATTTATAAAATTGGCAGTTTGCTGCCAAGTAGCAACATTACTTTCATAGTACTCTTTAATCGCATTGTTTATCGTCTCGTTTATCTTCTTCGAATACGTCAATAGGAATATCCTCCACGTCGATTTCTTCAGGATCTACATCAATTATAGTACCTTCTTTTACAGAATTCAACTGACCTTGTGCCTGGGCAAGAATATTCTTAACTGCTAAGGCAACTCTTTCACGGGACATTCGGTTTAAGACAGGGGTCTGTTCTCCGCCGTCCGTGTTGATGTTCACCTGATTATTCTGGGTTATGTGTATTTCTGGAAGTTCTGTTTCAGTTGGGTTCTTTAACAGGGTATCCTGCATAGCTTTGAAATAGTTTAACAAGTCAGTATTACTAAATTCGTCAGGGCGTTTTACTACACGAGCTGAAATTTGATTTAGTATATTGTCTTGTATTTCACTAATTCTTTCTGCACGTAGTATGTTTTTCTTCTTTATATTCAGATTAAACATATCTACAATCTTTTGCAGTTCTTTTGGGTCTGTTTCAGTTAGGAATTTATCTTTTGTTGTTGGTTGCATCAATTCTTCGCTCATAATGTACCACCGTTAGAATAATTCCTTATACACATCGAGAATTTTTTTCTGAAGTGTATTTTTGACTGTTGTTGTTAATGGGCTTTCTCGGTCTTTTACAGTCTTTATGATTTTCTGCTCAAATGTTTCAGAAGGGATAAATTTGTATTTTACACAACCTTCTTCTTGCAGTATATTGAGTCGACCAATTCCAATATCAACTTCTGTGATGTTTTCATGTGATAGTACAGACTCATATACACTGTGAAGAATGATAAACTCTACCTTATCAGAAAGTTGTTGTAATATGGAAACGGGAAGTGTCGTTAGGTTGCTCATATCCGAAACAATGTCTGTCATTCTGTACCTCCTAACTTCTTTAGTATTCTGATTTCATTTGCCTTCGTGTAGTATTTTAAACTATAGGATAATTGTTTTTCATAAACCTCTAAGGATTTATTAAGACGTTCTTGTATGCAAATTGCTAACAATTCTTCCTTATTTCGTTTATGTTGTTGTAACTCTTCTAGAATATAATTAAGACTCATCATTTCCAAACTTATAACGCTCAAGAACTTCCTTTACTTTATTGTAGTTCTTTCTTATGGTTCGTATGTCTCTTGTTTTCTGGCCTGAAGCTTGCACAGCTTCTTCAAAAGACATCTTATCAATCTCTATGTACTGGTATATTAGTAAAGATTGTATTACTTCTTCAAGTTCTTCAATCTTAGGAACTGTTATAGTAGTTCCGCCAAAATACTCACAAAGTTTTAATAGATTGTCCTTATCAAGAATGTACGCCAATTCGCTTATACAGCTGTATTCGGGAATGTCCCTGAGTTTATACAAGACAAATAGTATAAGAGAGTAACTGTCAACTTCATTTAGTTTACGAAGATCTTCTTTAAAACTCATTTATTCTAGTCCTTCACTAGTGTTGATATTACTTGCAAGTAACGAAAGCATGTTTGAATGGCACGAAATTTCTTGATTTCCTTGCCAGGATAAATCTTTGGCAATATGATGTTTCATTCCAGTTGTAAGAGCTTGTATGTACCCTCGCATCTCTTCAGGTAGATGAAATAGTATAACAGATTTCTTGTTTTGTTTTCTATATACACGTTCAAGTTGTTCTGGAGTAACTGATGTTGTATTTTCTATCCTATATTGAAGTGCTGGTGAAAGTGTTATTGAATTCAGAAAACTTAATATACAACTCAGATATATATTTTCGTACATAACCGTTCCTTTTGGGTACGGAATGTGAGAAAGATATTTCTGAGCATCTTTTAATATGTCAGATAAACACGCACCAAACTCTACGCGTTCTAAAAGGTCTGTAGAGCTAGATACCATCTGACGAAAGGAATAATTTGTAACTTTTTCATCTTCCAATACTGAAGGAACATAGGAGTATTCATACGTATCAAAATCAATAGCCCTTTGACGTATTGTTTTTTTCATATAGTTAAGAATACTCTTTATCCGTTTCATGCGTGGTTCGCCGTCAGAGTTGTATTCAAACTGTTGTTTATTAGTTAGCCTTAAATAAAGTTGTGAAGCATAACTTATAGCAAACTCTTCATATTCTTCTTCAATGTTAAATAAGTTCTGTTTTCTCGACAACATCAAAGATAAGAAGTATAAATACTGATATATTGTTTCAGGGTCATGGCTCGGGTTATAGACATTCTCATCTATATAGATTGCCATGGAAGTATATTTTAAATTTTCAGGCTTTCTGTATAACATGACTTATCTTATTTGCATCCTTAATAACATGTATTTCATTATCACAAGGAATACAAAGATTGTCACGATGTGTTACAATAAATACACTACTAATATCTTCAAGGTCAGAAGAGATTAAATCCAAAACTTTCTGACACCCTGTAATGTCGAGAGCATCAAATATTTCGTCACATACAAGAATGTTACTAGAGAAGTTAATCAAGTGACATAGCATATCTCTTATTGCCAACTGGATTATTACATCTAGTTTTTTCTGTTCTCCTCCACTTAACGATTCATACTCTTTGTTGTCAAAGGAGATAGAAATGTTATTTCCTTCTTGTTTAAACTCGAGAAGGTCATTGTTGAAAACAACCTGTGCGTATTTCTTTGCCCGGTTATCAATGAAATCAATTACATTCTTAAGAAGACACCCTCTAAAATCTCGTTTTATAACCGTTTCAATTTTATTTATTGCAACGACATGTGCCTTTGTATTTTCTTGTTCATTATTATAATACAATAACTCCCTATCTGTAACACTAATGTCATTTGTCAAGGAAACGACTTTAGATTGCAAACTCGCCATGTCTGCGTCTACTGTTGCTATTGTATGCTGGATAGAAAGAAGCTGTTTGGATAAAGTTGCTTTCTCCTTATCCAGACTTTTAGTTTTACTATCTTTTCCTACTATTTCCTTTTCCGTATCCTGCACACGCTTTTGTAGGCTGTTCAACTCTACAGAAAAATTCTGGTCGTTTATTTCAAGCTCTGCTTTCTTCTTCTTGTCCAGCTGTGAACGTTGTTCCTGTAGCAGAATGTTTTTTTCTTCTAGCTCTTTTATGTGGTTTTCTAGTTCTGTAGTGTCAGGCTTTGTAACACCTATGAGCTTCTGCCCACAAGTAGGGCAAACGTCCTTTATACCCCTTAACCGGGATAGTTCCTTCTTAGAAGTTAGAATGTCGTTGCCCACCGTTGCAACGTCTACGCTAAGAGATGTTAACTGGTCAGCATAACTTGCATTTATCTGGCTTACTTTTGTAGCACTTTCTGTCCTCTTTGCATAGAAAGCTTCTTTAAGTGAGTCTACCGACCGCTTATCGTCCTCAATGTCAAGCGACAATTCTCGCATTTCATTTTCAATAGAGGTAATTCTTTGCTGAACTGTTTCACACTCTGAACGTAATTGATTTATATCTGTAGCTCGTAGGGCTTCAATTTCTCTCTCTACGTCTGCTAGTTGTTTTGACAACATTTCTTTCTTAGTAGAAAGAGTCAATACATTCTTTTCTGTTTCGTGCAGAGAATTGTTGAGGGCATTCTTTCTTTCCGAAACCCTCTGCTTCAGATCTTCAATCATGAAATCAGACTTGGACAATTCTTCAAGCACTTGTTTTCTTCCAGAGGGAGTATTATTTGAAAATCTCTGCGGCAGACCTTGTCCTAGGATAATAACACTACTAATTAAAGAGCTTGTTAAGTCAGGAAGATGCTGTTTTAGAATAGCCTCGCTGTCTCGAATTCCTTTACCAGAAATATCCTGTCCGTCAACAGATATGTACAAAGAACTCTTTAGTTTACTATGGTCTTTACTACGCTGTATTACATAGTTCTTATCGTCCACATTAAAATCCAGTGTTACTACTGCTCCATCATTTCCGAACAAGTTTACAACACTTTTATGACCTCGGATTGTTTCTCCTGTAAGAGCCCAAACAATTCCTTCCCAAATAGAACTTTTACCAGAACCATTGCTCAAAGAAGCGTCGTCGGGGCACTCATTCTTTCCCGCAACAAGAACATATCCGAGGTTGTCAAGTTGAACAAACTCGTCTCCGAAACTCATAAAATTGTTTAATCTGATATTGTTAAATGTAATTCTCATTTGCAAATCTCCTGAAGTTCGGAAATAGTTATTTCGTCAGAACCAACATTCTGTAGAATATAATCTTTGAATTGAGCTAAATGATCGACAGTGAATGACACGTCTGGTTTAACCTCTTTGTCAGAAGTTTCACGTTCAATTATAAACTTACTTGTAATTACGTTTGCGCACTTGGGGAATCCGTTATCGGGCCAACGAGGATCAAAACGCGCCCTTAAACATTGATACCCATTATCCTCTTTACATTTAACAGTTAAAACAGCATTTCTTTTCAGTTTAAAACACAGATTATTCAGGTAGTCAATACTCCAGTTGTCAGGCATTTCAATCTTATAAAAGTTGAGTGCATTAGGATTTTCGATGGTGTGGAAAGACCACTCGTCTGTGTTAATTAGCATAATGTTGTGTGGATATACGAACGCATCCTCAGAAAAATTCTGCCCTGTTAAGTTACCTATATTGCAAATTTTATTAGTTACTTGTGTCGTATTATGAAGATGTCCGTTTATACAAACATCGCATACAGATTCCAGTTCCTCTACTGTAAACCCTTCTTGTGAAATGTAACGACCATAATTTATTCCCTTTATGTCGTTATGGCTCAACAGCAAACCCCACTTGCTCATATCTCTTTTTGAAAAAACATCATTAAGAACAGGACGGTCTTTTTCAAGAAAATACGGAAGATACATAATCTCGAAATTGTCAAAAGATTTCATACAAGTGGTGTTGATTATTTCACAATTCTTAAGATTAAACAAATGAGCAGTACTGTATTTCAGGTCAGCGCTGCTCACTTCATGATTTCCTACAAGGAATGTATGCGGAATGTTTGCCCATTCGATGTCGTTTAGTGCCGTAATACTTTCTGCGTCAAGCTCGGATTTGTCAAAGAAGTCTCCAAGACATATAATTCTATCGCAACGGTATTCTTCTGCAAATCGTTCTACCCAGTTAAGTGAATCAATTAGATTCTCCAAACGAGTTGAATACTTCTCTCCTCTGCAACGAACTATGGAAGAATACGTTGACCAGTGTACGTCACTGAAAATCAAAAGTCTCATCTGTTATTCTATTCCTTCCGAATTTTTTGTGTCTGCTTGCTCTTCTAATTCAATGATAGCGAGAATTGCATAGTTGGCAAGATCCTGTAAAGTGTCTAGAATAGACTCATTCTTAACACGCTGTTCCTTTTTACCCTTTAGCGTAAGAGATCTGAGACGAGAGATCTTATCTTCCATTCGTACAAGAAAAGATAACAGACCGTACTTTAGAAAAGTGTCATGAACACTATCTCCATAGTCTGCATTTTTTGCTTTGTAGATTTCATACATCTCGTTTACTATCTTTGTATACCTGAGCCCCTTGTCCATAATCGCACCTCTTTAAGTTATACTAAATATATATGTTATCATATAGTCTACAAGTGCTGATGTTGAAATGCTTCCGGTCTTTATTTGGAAGTCAATGGAGGTTAACATTTCATATATCTTTATCAGCTGTTCTTTCGTGTAGTATCCGCAAGAATATTTAACTGCCCAGAACTTTTTGCTTTCCATCCCGCATCTTTCGGGGGACGGGTTAGACGAAAGCTGCACAGTTATTACATCTTTGAAGTTTTTTAATAGAAGCGTTACAAGCCCTATAGGTTCACAATCAATGTTGTTTATCTCACTATAAACATTTTTCAGTGTATTCACGTCTCGTTTAACTATTGCTGTTGAAATATCAAATACGTTGTAATGGCTCAGGTCGTTGAAAATACCGTCGTATATGAAATCTTTTACAGCCGATTTACGTTCCTTTTCCGAAAACAATGAAACCTTTTCCAGTTCGTTGTACAGACGATGTACATCATTTCCGCATACTTTTAACAGATAGGCTATGTCGTCAGGATCTGCACCGTCTGCCATTGAGTATGCCAGGTCTTCAATTTGCCACTTTTCTATCTTTGGTACAACAATTATCTTATCCGACAACGCAGATTGAACCGTGTCAGAAACTTTAGGGCAGATAACAATAACATTCTTTGTAGCAATCTGTATGTTACTCATTTCCGTTTCAGACAATTCAAGATTGTCACAGGAATAAACATACAAAGTGTTACTGTCATCTGTGTAGTCACCAAACAAAGAGTCAACTCTTGTAGTAACAATTGAAAGATCGTCTACATACTTAACATTGACGGCGTTCTTTCTGTAACTTTCGATATACTGCAAAGGGACAAAATCATCGTATTTACAGAGGAGTATAGTTACTCCTTTAGGGATAATATTACTTATTACCAGAGTTTTCAGCTGTTCTAAACCCACTTATTATCCCTGCCCTTTCATTTTCAGTAAATAATTCTCGAATAGCTGCTTCTTATTGATGTTCGGAATAAACGTTTTATTAAAAAGCTCTTCTGTTAGCATATATGTATTATAACATGTAGAATTAACAGCTTCAACAACATTTCTAAAACTTGTTTGAAGCAAGAATTTCAAGAAGATGTCAAAACTATACTTTCCATACTCTTCCGTACCATAATAAAAACGGTCGGGTACCGACAGTATGTTAGAAACTGTTGCCCTAGAAATGCTGTTCAGTATCTTGCTTGAAAGATCCTTCATGTAATACAAATCTCCTTCCTTGACAGTAGAAAGAGCAATCAGCTGTCCAGGAGTAGAGGCGAGAGATAACTGTAGTTCGGTTGCTTGAGGAACAATTCTACTTAGTGTATCTTTTTCATACTTACTTAATGTCCACAGTTGGCACCTATTAAGAATTGTGTCAAGTAACTGTTGTTTTACTCTGCAGATAATGACTATATAACAGTTATTTAAAGGTTCTTCAAGAAATTTCAAGATTACATTCTGTTGCTTTATAGAAAGGACATCCGCATTGAAAATATACAAGTAAGGTGTTGGTCTCGTTGTAAATTCTTCAATGTTGTCATATGAAATAGAAGAGTCAATTATCACCTTTTCTATTCTCAGACGGTCAGCAATATCATTACATAGAGTGTGTCTTCCAGAACCTGTGTCACCAAGTAGGATGACAGATCTTGGAAATGTGTCAAGAGTATACTGGCCTATTTTGTTAGATAATAATTCTTGCCCTATCATTTACACCAACCTGCACATCTGTAGAAATACTACATCAATTGTAGTTTTTGGGTTGTTGTCATTCTTCAACATGTTTTTCAGTGACAACAGTTTGTCGACAATATAACTATAATATGCTGGTGCATTATCAAATCCTACCGAGTAGTTAAGCTTCTCCTGCATACTGGACGGGATCTGTGTAAGATGGTAATCTTTAAACAGTGCGTATTTATTAAGGTCGAGACAGAATGATAAAAACTGTTCAACAAACAACTTCATATCGTTTCCCGAGTTATACAGATCTTCTACAGCGGTCAATACGTCGTTCTCCTTTGCATCAACCAGAGAATTTATCAAGGTGAAGAACGATTCATAAGAGTAGCTTCCAATAGCCTGAAGGGCATTTTCTATTGTTACATTCTTGTCATAATCTGCACATTTTTCAAGATAAGAAATCGCAAGTCTCATCTCTCCATTACAAACTCTGCTGATATAATCGCAAGCTTCTTCGTAGTTTGTATATCCTTCCTGCTGGCAAATGTATATCAGACGTTCCTGAATCTGCTTAGAGCTAATTCGATTGAAATTGAACCGCATAACTCTATTCAAAATGGTTGCAGGTATTTTCTGCGGGTCAGTAGTACAGAAAATGAATATAGTGTACATAGGAGGCTCCTCAATTGTTTTTAGAAGTGCCTGCCAGCTTGCATTTGTAAGAGCATGGGCCTCGTCAATTATGTAAATCTTGTACTCGCTGTCAAGAGCACGTTCACTAGCAGATTTGATTATTGACTTGATATTGTCCACGCCGTTGTTTGATGCACCATCAATCTCAATAGGAGAACCTTGGTTGTGATTTACTGCATTGGCGAATGCACGCCCCGCAGTAGTCTTCCCGCATCCAGAGGCTCCTGAGAATAGGTAAGCATTCTTTACTTGATTGGTTTTAATCTGACGAGTTAGTATCTTAACGATAGACTGTTGAGAAACTAACTCGCCTAAAGTTTTTGGTCTATATTTTGTAGCGAGAGACATTTACTGCACCCTTTCGTAGTATGTTATGGCCTTCAACGGTACCCACATATTTTCATACATACTGTCATTCGACAACCCTGTCTTAAAATCATATCCTCTACCTGTAAACTGCACCATCTTACCTACGAATTTGTTTATTTGAATGATCAAGGTTGTGTCGGTTATTTTTCGACCTTGATTCCATGTTGCATCCAAAGTAAAGTTTTCAGGAGGGTTAGTTATATAGTTAGCTAAAACTACCTTGTACACCCCGTTTACGAGCAGCTCACAAGTTTCATTTTTTATGGGCTCACGTATTCTTGGGAACAGTATGTATGTAGACGACTCATCGTAGTCTGGTTTATTTGGTAGGTTCAACTTCTCCAGTTGTTTCAGTATCAGCTTGTTCATGTTTCTCCTGTCTAAAGAAAATATTTCCGTTGGTATTTTCATTGATGAATGCCGACTCAACATCTGCAATGTAAAGCAGTGTAGCAAGAGGATAAGCATTCCAGATGCTTCCAATGTTGTCCTGCATACTATCCCAAGACATATTTCCATGATGGTGAATGATTGCAACGGATTCAAAATGGTTCAGAGGAATAAACGAACGAATGTAATATTCAGAAGTGGTTTCGTGGTTTCCATAAAGGAATCTTTCACTGTCGTCAAGATACCCATAACACTTCTCGCTCACCCAGTCAAACCGACCGAGTTCATCTTTCTTACTTCCCTTTTCGCTGTACACCTTTTTGTTACGATAGTCAACCTTATAGAAGTTCACTTTGGACAGATCGTGAAGAAGAGCAACAATCTTGCAAGTATCTTCGTCGATAACGGACTCCATTCCAAAGTCTTCTACGAGGCGCTTCAGATTATTGTACACGTTCAACGAATGCTGACAAAGACCACCCTTGTACGACCCGTGGTACTTATGGCTTGCCGGGGCAACAAAGAAGTCCGAGTTAGTTAGCCAGTTAATAAGACCGTCAATATCTGCACCATAACGTTCAATTGAACTAACCAGGTTGATAAAAGTATCCTTGTTCTCCTGAATCTGCATCTCTGTAATCATGTTTTTTCCTCCTAAATAATAAAAAATACTACTATATTTTAGATAGTAGTATTATATGATATTTATTCAATTTATTCAACTTGTTGCACTTCAGACGATGTATCTTCCTTATTCTTTCCATGAATAGCAAACCAATATTCCATCTGAAGAAATGATACTCGATAGTCGGGGTTATGAGCATTCTCGCCCAGCATCTGTACAATGTCTTGTACTGTTATATATCTATTATTCATTGTATTCTTCTAACTTCTCTACAAGAAATTTCATTAACTTCTCCTCTATAACATAATAGTTAGGTGTACCAGGACCAAAGTTAATACATAAACAGTTATTGTCGAGACGTTTACTAAATGCCTCTTCTTTGTTTTTAACAAGCCAGTCTCTTTTAACAGAAACAGATTGCTTCTCTGTCATAACTGTTTTACATTCAATTAACAGAGAAGCATCTTTCTGAATAACATCGCCGCCAGAGAACTTTCCTGCTCCGGAATTTGCAACTTTTGTGCCGCCAAGAGCTCTGGCAACAGAAGACTCGTGTAAATCGCTGAAATATCTCGTAGCCTCTTTATTGTTTGTCAAGTCACATCTCCTCAAGATTGGTGGTAGTAATATCTACGCCCAATTTTTCGCTAACGTCAATATTAAGAAGTGTTTCAAAACTCTTGATAAACGGGTCGTCTTTCTTACTAAGCATACTGTAGCATCTGTCATACAGCTTACGAGCTTCTACAGGATTAGTCTGAAAATACGTGTAGACATTTTTCTTTCCACGTATCTTAATCTCGTTTCCTAGCTCGTCTTTTAGAAGTTCTCCTGTATCAGGATCTACAAGTTTGAATGACCCCTGAACTGAATTGTCAATCAATCCAAGATGAACACCAACATCAATTGTATCCTGTAACCAATCAATTCCCTTAGTGTAATTAAGGTGTGCCATGCCAAGTTTTCTGTCCCATTTACATACCTTTGTTTTAAGGACGTAACACTCGATAATATGGCCTGCAGGAGATTCGGCTTTCTTCGTTAGAATATTACCTTCCTCGTCAAAGAAATCTCCTCGCTTAAACATAAGCCGCATAGAGCAAGCATGCTTCCAAGCTCTTCCTCCGGGAGTAGTAAGAGGATCTCCATAACCAGTCATGTTTTCACGAACCTGATTGATTGCAATAAGTGTTGCTTTATACTTACGAAGTAACCCTATAGCAGTATTTGCAAAACGAGTCAGGGCCTTAGCAATTCCGCCCATCTGTTGCTTCTCCATAGACTCATCAGCAATCTGCGCAGGAACAAGCGTTGCAATACTGTCAAATACAAGAAGTCCTACTTCTCCTGTCTTCAACATTTCAAGCGCCATGTCAAAGATTTCTTCTGCAGACTGCGCTTCTGGACGAATACAAACAGTCTTAACAGCCGCATTCTCACTCATGTCATAACCGAGCTTTGCTGACCAGACGCAATCTGCAGTGCCCTCGTTGTCCAGAAAAACGATGCATCTCGGGTTATCGGGATTTCTTTTAAGTTCTGCTTTTTGATAAGCTGCACAAGCTAGAAATGCATTAGTGGTCTTACCACTTCCCTCGGCACCTGAGAACTCTACAATTCTTCCTTCTGGAATTCCCCCATAAATAGCAAAATCTAAACCGGGGGAACCCAAAGACAGAGTTCCATCAACGTTCAGATCTGAAACTCCGAATTTAACCACTGAATCTCCGTACTTCTTTGAAATAGACTTCAATACTTCATTAAGGCTTTTTGAATCTGCCATGGTTCCTCCTAATTAAAGGTCAATTGTTTCGTTAAGAATTTTACGAACTCCTGTAACAGGCGTAGACGGAAGATATTCTTCACCCATACGTCTACTGATAGATTTCGAGATAGTTGAGATCATTGTGTTAGCTGCATCAATCTTATTCTTCAGGACTTTATATGCTCTTGCATAGATGTCATTTGTAATAGCTTCTGACTTTGAGGCTTCTTCGCTGAGTGCTACTAGCTCATTCACAGTCTTCTTCTTATTACTAGTAGTGTCTGGAAGCTGGTTATCAAGATACGCCTGGTTGTATACTTCCTTATACTTTGTTTTACTGAGATAATCAAGAGATCCTAATTTTTCAAGTCGTTCCTGCATAAAGTAGAGACAATTAGAAAGCTCAAGATGATATTTTTCAAAGACAGAGATTGACGGGTCTGGGACGGAGATGATATCTGTATACACTGCCTGCATAACATCGTCAAGTTCTTTCGTATAGCGTTTGATTACTTCATCAGAGATTGTGGAATAAATAGCAAGATTGTCTTCTGTTTCAGCGACAACTTTTTCAATTTCTTCAGTAGAGATTTGCATATCTGTACCTTCCTCACCAAGTTTCTTCTAAATCTAATAGTTGTTTATAATCAGAGTCAAGAAATACTCTTTTCTTTTTTGACGGTATTTCTATTAGTTCTTCTTTACCAAGATGCCGTATTCCTACAGACTGTTCATTTTTTGATAACAACTTCGTCACTGTTTTAATTGGAACATATAAACATTTGTCTTTTTCGTACAACCATAAGATTATTCCTACTCTTATTCCCGGAATCCCAACAAACTGCTTCAGCCTGTCATACTGAGAAACAGAACTAAATGGAAGAGACGCTCCTGCATGACTTTTACACTCCAGTAAGAATAGTTTACCATCAACATATGCTATGAAGTCGCATAAGTTTGCAGAAGTATACTTATACCCGGACACCTGGTCATTCAATCTGAGTAAGAAAGTGCCCGGGAAACTGTTATGCCAATCTTGACGAAATTTGTTTTCAAATTGTTTACCGTAATTCGGCATTACTGAACCCGAATTTCCGGAATTACGTTTGTCACATTGTTAGATACAAGAAGAATAGCAGAATTGTTTCCGAAGGAGATGTGTACATTCTTAGTACGATTACTATCCAGCATCTTTGTAAGCTCAATGATGTCAATTGTAACTTCATATGGCTCTGCGATGCTGTTGTTTGCTGTTTCGTACATAACCTTTTCTGTACTATTCTTCTTAGTATCGCTCACCTTAACAAACTCTCGTTCAAAGTCAAGGCAAGCAGAAGACAGCATAGCATCTTGGGAGAATAGAGAGAAACGTTCAAGTGCTTCAAGAAGTTTGTTACGAGGAATACTTACAGTATACGGAAGCTCACCAGAGGCAAGGGAACGGATCCGATTTACCGGAACACTCTTCATCATAGTATCATCACAAGAAAGAATTGCTGACAGACGGACTTTCGGAGTTGTGAAAGAAATACGGGTCTGAATGATTTCATCACTGAGAGGTTCAGTTCCGTAGCAGACATGAACCTGCTCATTTTCAAACAACTTGAACAGCTTAACAAGACGAGCATTCAGCAGGAGCTTAATGTCTGCACCCAGGTCAAAGTTATTAACTGTTGCGCCAGAAGTGAATGTAAGAGCACCATGTTGGTCGATGTAGAAATATTTCTGAACAGCATTTGAAATAACACCGACATCAAGCTGACGACTATTCGCAGTCATAATACTGTTGAGCACATCAGACGACACATCAAATTCGGAGGAGATGTTATTCACTTCAATCTTTGGAAGTGTCATCATAACGGAATCTTCAAAGATAAGCGGGAGGCGATACGTTCCGTTTCCTTTAACAACAAGGAACTTGTCAGTAACGGAAAGTTCAACATACTCCGTTGTAATTCGGGAGATCAGCTTTGTAAACAATTCCGCATCAACTGTTGCATGAATTTCTTCGGGGTCATCAACAGGAATGTTGATTGTAACAAAGTATTCCTTATTTGTCACTGAAAGTTGAAGTACATCGTCCTTTGTTTCAAGTTCAAGTACTTCTGTAAGCTGCGAGATAGAATTTGCATCTACAGCATTTGAAATTGTAGAGCAAGGCTTCTGAATTGTTTCAAGTTTAATTTTCATCAATGATACCTCATTATATTTTTGTTTTAGTATAACGTGGGATTACAATTATTGGATCAAGAATCCCAGCCGGGGTACGGAATAAACTTGTAGCAATTCATCAGTTCGCCGTCAAGTTTAATAATTTCTCCTGTCATGATCTTATTCTTAGTCAGAAGAAAGAAGATCCATTCCGCAACATCTCCTACAGTTGAAAGACGTCCTGTAATACTCAGATCTTGAATTGCTTTCATAAGGTCGGGGTCAGCATAAAGTTCAGGTTCAAGTGCAGTTCCTACGAAACTTCCTTCGGCAGCGGGGACAATTCCATCAATGTTCAAAGAGTTAACAAGAACGTGTCGGCTGTCATGACCCAGATTATTAGCTGCCCATTTCGTCAGAGCATCACGACCTCCCTGAGATACACAATATTCCATGTTATCGTATCCCTTAATTGAAGCTGTACTGCCAATCTGAACAATCGCCTTTAGCATTGGGTCTGAACTATACTTCTTAATTATGTTCATATACCCAATGAGATTAACTGCAATAGCCTTTGCCTTGGGTGTGACAATTCCTGCATTATTAACAATGTACGTAATGTTTTTCAAGTCGGGAAGAGAGTTGAAGTCACTTACATCACACTCATGATGAATATACTGACAAGACTGAGGAATTGTTGCGGGCTTCCAATCTAGGCCTACAACACAATAACCCTCTTCAATAAACTTCATTGCTGCGGCACGACCTACACCATAACTAGTGCCCGTAATAAGAACTGTTTCCATATTCAAGTCACCATCCCAGTCCATTTTTGAATGTTGTGTTGTGAGGTTCGAGTTTGGCTACCCAATCAAGCGTGTCAAGAATATTAAATTCTGCGCGCTTACCGGAATCCTGCTCAAGTTCTTCTAGAGTAAATCCTCGCTGTTTAATTCTTTTTAGCACATCTTCCTGAAGAGCCTTACTTTGCTGGCTTAGCGACCGGTCGTCTGCTTTTGCTTTCATAACTTCGGAAACATGAATTGACTTATCGTCAACAGCTATCATTCCATACGCTGCACGTTTCACCCAAGAAGTAGCATCAGTGGAAGTTACTGTAATATTGTCCAGAACAGACTTTACTCCAACTCCGAAAGCGTGGGTCATTACATTAGGGTTAGAACTTTCATGAATAACTCGCATACACTCTCTGCCCCAATTGATTCGGACCTTTTTCGTTCCCTCAAGAGAAATTGCTAGGCCAATATATTTAATCGGAGATCCGTCAGGGTGACGATACTCAAGCATATTTCTGAGCCACTTGAAATCTTCTCCGTAATGAAATACAGGTATGAGCTTGTCTCGAAGTTCTGGGCGAATTCTTTCTACCATGTAGAGATAATTATCCCAAGTAGTTTTAGCCTTATTATAGTCCATATTCATCGGGTCCGGAACATCATCAACTGCAACAAAAACAGTTACATAATCCCCAATCTCATCAATGAACTTGAGATAGTCATCAATGTCAATATGGACGCCCTTTGTATATGCAGTAAAAGATCCAGAGTCTACCATAATACGTCCGGTATGCTCAGGATGTTCCTGCTTATACTCAATTAGGGACTTGATTCCCTTTCGCTCATGCCACTGAGAAAAAAGCTGGTCAACGTTCAATCGTCGTTTCATATCCTGATACGACATTCCTGAAAAATAATAGATTGTCTTCTCGTTTTCCATATCATGCCTTCCTTAGCAATATTGATACCTTTATTATATAAAATTCTTATTTTCTTTTCAACTATACACTTTAGGAGAATGTTAGTGTTCAAAATGTCTTTGACGTTGCTTAAGAAATACTAGTTACCCAGTCTAGTACTTCTTTTGGTGTATTTAAAACAGTGTGATTAGAAACTCCAAGTAGCATATTGTTAATTGCAGGATCTGTAGCAACTGTCCAATATTGATGGGAGTTAGCAGGGAGTACCTCGATAGGATACACATTGTTTACCTTTGTGCCTTTATGCAATTTGCAAAACTCTGTTGCATAAAGTGCAATTGGTTTATGTAGTGCATATGCAATTCCCGCTTCCACAGCCGTGCCGGGGTCATCTCCGTCAATATAAGCAATCATACAGTCGCAACCGATGATGTGCTCAACATCTGTATTGAACGTACTCAAAGAATCCTGGTATGTACTTTGGTCTTCAAAGATGACACCTTCGTCTCTCCAGGGGAAGTATACTTCATGACCTGCGGCTTCGAGCATGTCAGCAATTTTCTTTTCATGCTCGAAGTAGGCAAGGTTATCCATAATCTGTGCAAAGTATATCTTCATTACGCAGTCACCAGAGTAGGGGCGTCAAGGTTCTTGTTAACTTCTTGTGCTTCTTTGACAAGGTCGACATATTCCTGACCAACCTTATTCTTTCTCCAAGAATTAGCAATCTTGAATCCAATAGGGGAGAAAATCATCTGACCAATCAGCTCAATTACCATTCCCATAGCAGACATCGGAATCAGATGCACAATAGCACCGAGCGTTCCCGCGTCCATGAACCAAGGCTGCCAAATACTGAAAAACAGACCAAAGAAGAAGTTGTCTACAAACTGACCAAAAGCAGTTGACACCCAAGAAGCAGTAACATACGCCTTAGCTGATGTACGATTCTTAAACTTCAGCAGGATGTACTTTGAAATGAGAGAGTTAACAATGTTACCAAACAGGGCAGCACCAGCACCAGCGAACAGAGGCCAAGGGGCAGCAACAAACAGCGCACTGAAAATAGCAGACTCTTCAGGTGTCGCACCATACGACGCAAAAGGCAACATTGCGCCGATGGTCATAAGACCAATTGAAACAAGTTCAAGAAGCAACGCTGCAATGTTAATCTTGATTGCTGCTTTTGCACCGAATCGTTTTACAAGCATATCAGACGCAAGGAACACTACCCACGAAACAATAATGCCACAGTCAAAAGGAACGGGACCAATAGCACCTCCTCGGTTTGCCAGAAAGTTCATAGCAATTAGACACGCCACAAGAAACGCAAACGGAATCGTCGGCATACATCTAAACAGTACTTTTGTTTCGTTCCATTCTTTCTTAAGATATTCAACCATTTTAAAAACTATCTCCTATTTTTATTTTTAATTTTACAGGATAGGCTGGTGGGATTTTCGAACAGCCCGTACTATATCTTTTACGCAGATTTTATTAGTTTTATTAGATAGTAGACATGAGTAATCAAACAAATAACATTCAGAAGTACGGTGCTGAAAGACCCAATCCAAAATCCATACAGGATCATCAGGACACTTCCTGTGAGGTTAAGCAACCGCATACGAATATTTCCGCTTCTACTATCAGATTTAACTGTCATAGAGAGCAGGACAAAACCTGACGCAAAAATTCCTAGTGCTTCTCTAAGGGTTACATTTTGAACTATATTCACTAACATCCTCCTAAGATGTATACCTGCTACGTCATTGAATCACTCCCTACATATTATACAACATATTATAGTGTATTCTTTAACGTTTTTCAACTTAATAGCTGAGTTAACTGTTCAGAAGTTAGCTCACTATGTCCTTCTAAAAGTTTACTGAAAGCTTCTTCTTTTGACTTTCCGGAGTCTATAAGCTTCTGCAACTCTTGTTTTAAGATATCTCCGAAGTCATCTTCATACCAGCAATTTACAATATATCCGTCGCATTTGAACGGTACTTGTACCTTATCTGCAACAGAGGTTTTCATGACATAGGTCAAACGATTCATGACAGCTTCCGCGTTTTGCTTGGGGCATTCTACAATAACTTCATCATGGATCTGAAGTACTAGTTTAGCTCCTAGACGATTTAATTCTTCATCATCAAATACTTTACGCATACATACTTTAGTCATCGAAGCTGCTCCGCCCTGGATACGAGCATTCACACACTGTCTTTCTGCCTGGCTTATAAATGCCCCATTATCAACGATGTAGATGCCGTCCTTTTCTGCTTCTTGCTGAATTTTTTGATATTCATTACGCGATTTAACTTTTGAAAGTTTTTTCTTGTAAGACTCAACAAGAGCTACAGAAGAATTGTTTACTTTACCTAACGTATAAAGAATTGGATTAAACTCCGTACTGGGCTTAGTGTTCTTTACTGTATACTTTGGAAGAAGTATATCAGGCAATCTCCTGCGTCTTCCCCACAAGTCTTCTACATAACCTGTAACTTTTGCATCTTTCTCTGTTTTTTCAGTCCATTCTTTAACCTTTGGAAACTGCTTGTAAAAGTCGTTGATAATCTGCTGAGCTTCTTCTACAGTTGAGTGTATCTGCTCGGCAATACTAGGAGCTCCTCTGCCGTACATTATTCCAAGAATTAGACTTTTACAGTTACTACGTCTTTTCTTGCCCTCTGGATTAGGCGTTCCGTCCTGACGATGCTCCATATTATCCCAGTAGTCATTCTTGTATACAACAGATGCAACTGTAGCGTACAGATCCTTGTTTTCTTTGTACGCAGCTATCATTGTATCGTCATTGGAATATGCAGACAAAAGACGGGGTTCCTGCTGCAACTACGAGAAGTCAGCTCCTACAAACACATTATTCGTTCTAGTTCTGACTTTACTCATGTAATCACCCCCTCGTTCAACTTTAATTTTCTCAGCATGAATTTTTCTTCTTTCCGTTTTAAAGAGAAACAATCAGATAATGAATACATCCAGCTTAGTACTATATCAGATTTACTACAGGATGTAGAAATAGTTGGATACATGTTTACACCATCTCTTTTTTCATAGTAGAAACATATATCTTGACCTGTATATTTCAATATAATAGAATGTAAGCCTCTAACAAATATTTCAGAAGCTGTTGTTAGACTAAAACCTCTTCCGTCTTCCGCGATATACCCGTCACCGTCCACACAACCATGTAAATATGCTTTCGCGCAATCTTCATTAGTAAACTGTGTTGGTACTCCTACTGTATAAGTTTTTGCCCCTGAAGGGATATTAAAATTTTCAAAAAGGAAATCCTCTAGCCCGCATGTTGCAATACGAAGCAAACTATTTACCTTACCTCCAGTATATCTGTAAGATTGTATTGGAGATTGAGAATTAAAATAATTCTTGATGTCTAAAAGTAAATCTTTTTCGCTTTCACCTATCAACCCTATCTCAAAGCAATTGTTCCCTTTAGGAACATATCCATCCGTTGCGATAAGACCTGCCAGATAGTAGACATGAGGATCTTCTAGATTGAATAATTTTTCGGTGTTGACGGGATGAGTAAAATGTTTCTTCAATCCAAACATCTCTCTTCGAGAATCAATCAATGATTCATTTACACCTTCTTGTTCAGCAAGTTCTCTCATACTTTTACTAGTATTGACCCAATTCTCCACCATCCACTCAAGATCAATATCAGGCCTTTGTTTTAAGTAATATCCTCGCTTGCCCTTCCTAACATTCTGACTTTTCGGAACTGAGATGCCTTCTTCTTTCAATCTCATAATAAAGACATCATAACTAAATCCATGTTCTTTACAAACTAATTTTTTTGATTTACCTGATCTTATTTCAGAAACCATCATATTGAGTTCATTAGAGGGTATTATAATTTTCTGCATATAACTATCTCCTTTGTTTATATGTTTATACAAGTAAAAAATACCCTCTAATAGTATAGAAATGCCTCTTTTAATTAAAAAGGAATTTTATATCATTGCCAACATTGAAAATATTAGTGATAGTTCTTTGTGAGTATACTCCGTCATCTTCTATACTACACAGAGTATCTCCGACTGCAAGTTCGTCTGCTCTTTTCCATACATTAGGGATTATTTCTACTTCATCAGCAGCGGACACAGTAATAGAATTATTTTCAACTTCCGTGTCTTTTATACGTGTGCCTGCAGTAAACATCAATCGTATTTCTTTCGTATGAGACGGGATATTTTGCATTATGTTATCGTTAAGCTCTTTATCTTAACTTCTGTGACTATTTAGTATTCATCACAGTTCAGACTATATCATCAACTTGTAAAACAAGTTGCTGTGCGCTCGTGGAAGAATTATTGATATTAACTCTCATCTTCTAGTCGTTGCACCTTCAAGAAGATTTCCTTCTTGCTTGGCTCAGAGTTGTAGCATACAAGACTAAACTATTTTCTCTGAATTCACACAGTTTTCATATACTGTCGCCAGTATACGCCTCCATTGGATTAAAGGTTCGGGTTACTAGAGCTAAATCTACCTGTACCTGCTCCAAGCTGATTAAAATGCGCGTGCAACCGATTATCTTTACTGTTTACACATTCCGGAATCTTGTCTATATACGTTCCGATTAGTTTTTCAAGACCGCGTTTTTCAAGAATCAAATCACATATCGGAAGCTTTATTTTCTGGAGAATTTCTTCTCCTGTTCCTCGAGGAGCTTTCTTATCGTGTGCGGGTGTTCCTAATATATCATACAACAGAATTGCAAGCTGTGTAGGACTATTTAACTGCGGAGGGTTTTCTAGCTGTTCGTTCTTTGACTTCTTGTAAGTAAATTCCCCCGCCTTATTGGGCTTAGAATTACGCTCTTTATAGTTTGCTTCTTTTGTCAATCTCCATGCAGTTATCTTATCAGAATACTTTGACAACTCTGTGTCAATCTTTGCATTCACTTCGTCCACTTTTTTGTGGTACTTGTTGCTAAGTCTTTTCGCGTATTCTTTGTCAATCTCAATGCCATAAAGTTCCATCTCTGCGCATACAGGAACAACGGGCATTTCAACGTTCATGAACAAATCAAACAGCTTTTCATTTCCGGGCTTATTAAACTGTTCCTTTTGCCATTCATATAGTCTGTAAGTTATGTAGGCATCTGTTGCTGCGTACAACGCAAAGATTTCAGGTTTAACATAAGCATACGGAATTCCTTGAAATAGATGCTCTATATCATACTTTTCCTGAGTACTGTCAATATGAAGTATATACTGTTTCTTCAAGCCTGCAAGCTCATTTTCATCGAGTATTCTTGCTGCTATTTCAGTGTCCCAGTAAATATTCAGAACACAATTGCAAGTACACTTGATAACCTCATAGTCAAACTTTCCGTTATGCATGAGAATCTGTGTGTTGGAAAGACGGTCAAACTGCTCTTTAATGTCTAGCTCTGTAAGCTGGTTCTCAATGAGAATGTCTGTGTCGGGCTGTGTATGATGAATAGGAATATACGCGCTAAGTTGACCTGGAGTATAGATACAGGCGCCCATAAGCAAACAAGTAAGAGGTTCAAGACTATTATTTGTTTCTGTATCTATAGCAATTATTCCGTTACGGATAGCTTCGTCAATATACTTGGACAACTCATCTTTTGATGTAATCACCTTTGTATTAGAAGTATATCCTCCGAGAACTCTGTTTACTTCTTCATAAATAAGCTGCAACTTGTCAAAGGTAGAAACTGTCTTTGACTTAATAGCCTTTCTAGTTTCTACCTTTGGGTCTTTAGGAGAACTGACCTTCTTTGCAACTTTCTTCACTTCCTTCTTTGCGGAAGGAACTTCAAATTTATCTCCCCACAGGGACATAAGTCAATCTCCTTATTGTTTAGTATTAGTTACGAACAGGCCGGCTGATTACCTGATTGGAAACAGGAGGAGCATAATACTGCATCGGATTTCCCGTAGTAGGAGCCTGGGGAACAAACTGCGAAGGCATACCCGTAGGGGCTTGAGGAGCAACAGGCGTTCCAGTTGCAGGAACAAACTGAGGAGAGCTCGGCTGCGCTACAGGCGCAACCTGCGGCTGCGGGGTATACAGCTGAGGACCTCCTACGGAGTTACCTGCAGGAGCAAACTGCGTTGCAGGCGGCGCATAATTGCCATTACCGTAAGACTGATTCTCCTTGGGCTCGTCTTCAGGCATACGACCCGTATTAACAAAGGTCGTCAGGTCAGCAAAACTCTTGTCCAGAACAATTGTCCCTGTTGCAGAATAATCCTGGAAAACTCCTTCGGGAATAGGATAATTCTGAGAAGGATAAATCTGTTCCGGAGCAAACAGAATATCGTAGCTGGTATCCCGGCTTCCTGCTGCGCCATTACGATGAATCTTAAACAGATAATTCGACAGCGGACCGTACTCGTTAATCAGACTCTTAATACGAGTGGCATAGCTAAGTCCTCTAGCCCAGACCTTGGGGACGGGCACAATATTCCCATTGCTGTCTCGAGAATACTCAATAAGGTGAATAAACATCACATTCTGCGTATCGGCTCCAGTGGCGCAAAGGGGGCAAGCCTCCATAGGATCCTTCGGATTACGGAGGCAGTTAACAGAACGGAACTTTCCGTTAATCGTCACTCCGTGAGTAGTAACAATGTCGAAAGATTTCACATCGTCATGCATAAAACGAACAAGTGCTTCGTCTCCGTCATTCTTAAGTGCAAACGATTCAACATAATTAGGGTTGTTTGCAGACTGCATTTCAGTTGCTTCTTCAAAGGTTACACGTGCCATAGGTTCATAATCTCCTTCATTTCATTTTCATTTCTTTAAGGTTTACGTTCTAACATCTATTATATTATAAAATCCTGCAAAATCAACTTGTAAACGAATATTGAGAAATAAGTGGTAAATTTGCAATCTCTTCTGCTGACAAGTCGTTGCAGTCTTTTCCTCTAGGTAATAGCATTATATCTACAAATACGTCTTTCCGTATATTAGTTAAAAATCTGTTTATTCCTTTGTCCCCTGCGTTATCTCCATCAAAGGCTAGAATGTAATGTCTTATCGGACACTTATTTAAAATGTCATATTGTTCTTTGGCACCTGTTCCGATAAGAGCTACAGCCGGATAACCTAACGTATTAAGATACAATGCGTTCAGCTGGCTTTCGCAGATGAATACGGTGTCCTTTCCTTCTTTAATCATAAAGTTCAAAAGGTATACAGGCTTCTTGACCCCTGGTGGGATAAAAAACTTCTTACCCACAACAGAACGTTTTGTTACAAACTTTAACCTTCCTCTTTCATCCCAAACAGGAAACGTTATGCTATCTGTTTGAGGGTCATACCCTACCTTGTATTTTAGTATAACTTCTTCAGAAAGTTTACGCTGAAACTGATAAGGATGAAAGTATGCAAAGTTATTAAGGATTGACTCGTCAAGGAATTGCTCTTGTGATTTTTCAAGTTTTATTTCCGGCAATACAACTTGATGTTCAATAAAGATATTAGCATAGCGTTGTATGAGCCATTCCTTACCGAATTCGTCATCTTGCCCAAAACAGTGCCCGACCAATGAATATAGAGGGACACTTATACCACAAGCAAAACAATGTGTTATTCCCTTAACAGTATCCTTGTCGTCGTCTCTTGCAAATACAGTACAACTAGGGTGTTTCTCCCTGCCGTCTGAATGATAAGGGCATTGAATGAATACATTGTCTCCCTTATCAATTATCTTGTTTAGATATCGACCGTTTGTTTCTTTGTTAATGTCTCTCAGTATGTCATATACAGGAGCATCAATTATTTTGTTACCAATAATTAGTTCCAATTACAACACATCTTCTTCAAACTCCTGTCGTAACGAGTTTATATCGTCCTCAGACGTAACCCCGTCTTCAGAAGCAGGCAAATACTCAAAGATCCCTCGGTCAAAATTGGATGCATATCGAAGTTTTTGATTATTTACAGCGTCTCTTGCCTTTGACAGATTAAGTGTCAAGATATCATCTTTCTGCTCAAGAAATATTACAATAGTACTATCCTGTGAAATTCTGTCGGACTGTGCAATGTGACTTACATCAACACCTGCGGAGGTATCATTTCTATTCTGCTGTGAAACAGCGATAATCGGTATCTTCTCCATAACCTGAAGATTTTTCAAATCTCTTGAAATGTTTGAAGCTTTTTCTACAGGATTTCTTGCTCTTCTATCATCTTCTAGTAAGGAGTGCTGGTCTACAAATAGAATATCTAACTTATCTTGTTCTATGAATGCCCTTAATGCAGTAACCCCTGCAGGCCCGTTAATGTCATTAGGTGTCAATACCTTAAAGGCAGTTGAAAACCTGTTACGCAACGAATCAATATGCCGCTTATACTCATTCTGTAGGTCTGCATTACCTCGAGTTATTCCATAATTGGAAATGTGCCCCGACAAGGTGTCAAATCGATAGCCTACTTTATTTGTAGACATCTCACCAGAATATACTCCGACCGTCAATCCTTGTTCGAGAGCTGCAACAGCACATTTAAGAAGCACCCAACTTTTACCAACCCCAGGACGCGCCGAGATAGTAGCCAGCTCTTCATTTCTGTCCCAGCCACCAATCAACTTATCAAGCTCGTTAAACCCAGTTTTAACGTAGTACTTTTCAAAATCTCTGCAACGCTCAACATATGCATCATATCTTGAAGTGTCTACAAGAAGGTCAGTTGACTGAAAATGCTCTGCTTTCACAACAGATTCCTGAGCTGTTGTGTAAACAGACAGTGCCTCGTCTACTTTGTTCTTCATCAAAAGGTCTCTTACCTTATTAAAGATTGTAGCAAGCAGACGAGTATTTCTATCTTTTACTAGTTCATCAATAAGATAGTTGTTAGGTTCTTCGACCTTTAGTACATCAAAATCCGGAAATTTTGCAACAAATGTTGCTACATCGGGAATTCTTCCGTAATTATCAAAGTGTTCCTTGATAAAATGAAATTCATCTAGGTAATCACTAAAATATTCATCATCAAGATTAGTGCTAATAAGAAGTGACGAGTCGTTATCTGCCAGCATCTTATTGAGAACTTGCGCCTGAATAATCAAACAGTCACCCCCAACGGACGTTTATCTTGACCATCAAAACGGATCTTTTCCGCTGTGTTAAATATACGACTTGCAATACGTTCTCCAACAGTATTTACAAGACCTTCGTAATCAAGGTTTGACGTAAAGATGTTTGCTTTACCATCATTTATTCTAGTGTCAATTATATTGAACAGAATTTCATGCTCATATGACGTAGCAGATTTTGTTGCAATATCATCAAAAACAACAATGTCTGCAGAGTTAACATATCTTTTAATGTGCTGAGCATATTCATTGACTTCAGATATGTTGTCTTTCATGGCAATAAGGTACTTTGGCACACTTACAAACAGGACTTTACAATCAAGGTCACACTTGTACCAGATGTTCTGTAGATACGCTTGACACAATCTTATCGCCCAAGTAGTTTTTCCATTTCCTACATTTGTAGAGTATATGTATAGATTGTTTCCAGAATCTGCAAAGTACTTTACAACGTCTCCCTCAATGTTGCTCAAACGCTGAAAGGCTTGTAAATCAGTTCCGTCAGCATCAACATATAGTGGTATACGAGTTCTTTGTTTCTCTGTTATCAACGATAGGTCATAAAGCTGTTGTAGCTTAAACAGCTTGATACAGAAAACATCTTTTTCTCTGCATTCGCATTCTTTGTTTATATTTTGATACTTCTTGCACGTATCTTTCATCCAACAATCATTGCTGGTAATCAAATAAAAATCACTTCCTCGCCTCCCGTATGTCTTTTGAAATCATACGTAGCACTTTGGTAATACCTTTGTTAGTTATACAATATAGACGGGACATAACACAGCAAACACTCTCAAGAGGAATTCCATACTCTGAAGAAAATCTTTCAGCAAAAGACTCTCCAGGGTTATTGATCTCTTTTGCAACTCTTGCAGAATTTATGCTGTAACTCCCGTCCTTTACTTCAACAAGACTAGCGTCATGTAGAAGAGCATCTGTAACAAATGCTGCAACGTACTCTTGGTTTTTGAAATAATTTTTTACTTGTTCCTTCCAAAAGATGGTTTCTGAAACTTCTTCCAATTCATCAGTTGTCAAAAGATTTAGGAAGGACTGTTCTTCGTCATCATCACTGTCTTTTATTGTATTGTCAAGGCTCAGAGCAGTACTGGAGGCCTTACGTTTGTGTCGTTGACTTGCAACAAACAAGTTGATTACATTCTGCTGAAATGTAATATTTATTGCCTTTTCCGGACCACGTTCATCTTTATAGATACTCTGTTCGGGATCTTCCCAAGGTTCTTGTTCCAGTACATACAAGATAGAGTCAATCAAACATTCGTAACAATCTTCTTCTGTCAGAATCTTTACAGCTTGTTTGTTGTATGTCTTAGTTAAAACGTGCCAGAAGTTCAGTATAATTGCGCTTATATAAAAATCTTGAAGTTCTTCCGACCCTTCTTTTTCTAGTTGCTTGTAAGATCTACAAAGTTGATTCCGGTCAATAGACTTCCAGTTTGGAATGTGCTTTGCGGATTCAACATACGCCTTTCTATATTCATCTAGCATCCTTTCACCTCATAACAACAATAGCAAATACAATCATGGAAGATGCATTTGCTATCATTTTAATATATTCAACTTGAAAATTCAACTGACCTCAAGCACATTCTTTGTCCGCTTCATTTATTCTGTCGAGATAATCTTTGTATTCAGGAGCCCATTTCTGAACAAATTTTTCATACTCTGATTGATATTTCATCATGTGAAGGGATATGAGCTGAGCACGCTGGATACGAAAGGCCTTTCCTACAGAGGTTTCACAAAGGCTGTACATTGCAGACCATGCTTCATGATGAAAGTAATGAGCTTCTTCGGTAGTGTTACCCTTACCATCATGAAAAACTTTTGTATAAGACTTACCAATATCGTGCCAAAGCATAGTAGAGTAAAGAAGCTCAGTATCGCGGTCTTCGTCACAAGGGTGAGTATCAATGTAACTGGCAGCTTTTACACAGTGGTCATATATGTCGTACTTATGATGTGGGTTGTCGTGCTTTATCCCCATACATCTTTCAGCAACTTGAAGATAATGAACATTGCTACTAGGAAAAACATCAATACTGTCCCAGCCCTCACTATACAGGGGCATCTGAAACTGATTGAACTGTTTCCGTATGACCTCTTCCGGCACACGACGGTCTCGTTTCGTATTCTGATAACAGCAGCACTCAAAGGTTGCAGCAAATACAACACATTTTGTAAAAACAGGCTTGCCAAAAGAGCTCTTTACGTCGTTCAAGAATGCAACACGTAACTTTCTTTTAAGGTTTGTTGCATCCAGTACTACGTCTTTTCCGTCCTTCAGAGCTTCAATACACATCTTACGACATTCTGCAAAAACCTTTGCAGGATCTGTCTGAATGTTCTCGTCACCAAAAATGATTCCCCGAACTTTATCAGAGCTGACTGTTACCAATTCCGCATTCCAGTTCTCAAGGTATTCGGTGTACGTAGACTTCCTTGCCCCTGCAGGACCAACTAACATAATAAAATTCTG
>ULRP01031215.1_pt1 | contig 34884 bp, 54 predicted proteins | sample 1955521 | NCBI WGS metagenome assembly ULRP01 (sample SAMEA4835685, study PRJEB28245) | human gut metagenome | biome: gut microbiome; material: fecal sample | place: Denmark | collected 2008
CATCTTCACTTTCCGTTGCTTTTGCTTAAATTGTGCATTGCACCAGACACTCTTTTGCCACAATGATGCTGACACTTGGAGCAGACATCTATACCACCAGTAAGTTACTTGGGCACTCCAAGATACAGACAACCGAGATATATGCTAAGATAATTGACAAAAAGAAGGATGAAGCCATGGGACTCATTGATAAGTTCTTTGATAAGTAACAGAAAAGGCACCGAGATTTATTCCCGATGCCTTTTCTTTATATCATTTTTCCTTCATAATGTACAATCGTCTTATATCTAGACGAACCTATATATATATTAACGATATACTTATCACCATTCTTCTTTATTAAGTAAAAACTATCAGAAGAACCATCTGTTAAGTCGCATTTTCTGTAGTTATCCACCAACTCAAAATAATTCAAATACTCGTCTGTTTCAACGAAATATATCTTTTCACCAATCGGAACTTTGTACCAAGTATAACCGAAAGAAATATAAGTTCCATCCTTCTTGGAGCCTATACGAAAATCGGTTTCGTTCTCTATTGCAAACTTATCAATCTGATGTCTAACTCCAGCAACCTCAATATAGTTGGAAGTCAATCCAACCTCTTCACCAGAATCCTTGCTACATGATATCAGCAGCAAGACAAACATCATAAAACATAAAATCTTCTTCATATCTCACACATTTATATTAATAACATATCTTGCAAGGAGTTCTGCCCATATCCTCAGCTTCCTCCTCGCTTACCTCTTCTATTTCTCCTGAGCAACGAGAAAGACCACGGCAATCAGGGTCGCTATGATACTTGGTCGAAGTTTCTCCAGTACATATATATACTGATTCTGATTCTTCTTTATGATTATAATAAATTTGTTTGTTTTCATCACAAATAGAGCAAGAAACCTTACCTTTATCTATAGCTTCTTCTAACCTTATAGATTCAACCTTACCATTTCCAATAGTAAGCCCAGCGCAATCAGAATAATAATGGTAATATTTAGGATTTGAAGAGATATAAAACACTAAATCGTCTAAATCTCTAGACCTAACGTCCCTCTCCATTCCCTTGTATATGGCTATCTCATTTCTAAGGGTATCAACTTCCTTTTCTAAAGTATTGACTCTTTTTCTCAAATATTCGTCTCCACAAGAACAAAGAGTAAAAAGAACAATAAAAAGACATGCACAATACTTCATACCTACCACATTTTAATTATCCGACATTTGATTGTCTCATGCCACCGCCCAAGATAGACAATAGCTGGTCATAGCGTTTCTCTAACTCTTCGTACTTTGCCTTCCAGACAGAATCGTCCTGATGAGACTCTTCTATCTTAGGTTCTTCATGATGAGGAGTCTCAGCAACCATATAAGAAGAATCATCTGCATCTTGGTTACTATACATAGTACCTATCCCACGCATCAACCATTCAGCAGACACGTCAGGAAAGGCAGTCAATATCTTCTCTACGATATTGGCAGCCAAAGTTCTATCACCTCTTAACTGAGGATTTAAAGTAGCTTGCGCCACATTAATCTGTTTAGAGAGAGCATTAACGGAAATAGATTTATCCTCTAAAATCAACTTAACTCTCTGATAAATAGTCGCTTCCATACATTTTACATTTATAAATGTTAACTAATTAATCTTAAAGGGTTACTCTTTTTCGAGAAAATGTTTGGTAGTTTACTCGGAAAAGAGTACCTTTGCACTCGTAATCAACAAGTGCTTAATTATTAAAAGCAAAAATACAACAAAAAATTAAGTTATGCAAACAAAAAAGATAAAAATTATCAAAGTTCCGCTTGAAGGACGAAAAAAACTTGCAGAGCGATATGGTTGTTGCAGAGAGACAATCTTCAACGCTCTTGCATTTAGGAGTCAGAGCAAGCAGTCTGAGGACATCAGGCAAGATGCTTTGAATAAGTACGGGGGAGTTGAAACAGACAAGGTCGTCTTTTATTAGAAAGGAGGTAACATGATAGACCCACAGATAAAAGAGCAGTTAGACCGCATCGAGCAGTATTCGCTGATAGCTGCAAAGAATGTGCTCAACATTCAGGAAGCTGCAATCATCCTTGGCATGACGGTAGAAGGTGTGAGGTATAATGTTAGAAACAACATACTTCCTTACTATAAGCCGAACGTCAACCGACTCTACTTCAAGAAGAGCGAGTTGGAAGACTGGATGATGCAGAACCGCTCGAAGAGTATGGCAGAGATAGAATCAGAGGCAGCAGCCTATTGTACAACCCATTAAAAATATAGAATATGTTCTCAACAGTTATGTTATTATTGTCAATTATCACTTTTTGCGTGATGACAAACGAGATTTACCGCTCATTCAAGGAATGGGGCAAATAAGATATGGTGAGTGAACCTCAAATAAAGTTCATATAGATAAAAATTTAATTAGCGTTATTGATATTGTTTAAGTGGAGGTTTTTTGGAGGTCACTACTCCCACTCACCACAAGCCAGAAATGTTTTATGTTGATGCGTAAGACGCAAGTAGTTCAGTTGGTAGAATAGAAGGTTCCCCATCCTTCGAGGTCGTGGGTTCGAGTCCCACCTTGCGTCCCAATAGCCTGATTCCAAGGCTTCATATCGGATAGGATAAACCTTCCTGAAGAGGTACTCGCAGCCAAGAGCAGCGTATGCAACCACAACATACGATTAGACGAGGAAGTGGCAAGACTATTACCTGCACCGCAACAGGTGGAATTGGGAACGTCTTGGAGTTCACTTGTGAAGATGCAGACCTAATGCCGTGACCATTAAAGATAATGTAGCATTAAGAGGTAGGAGCGCACAACTACAATTCGGTTCTAATGCAGCCAGCATGAAACAGAATAGATGAAATATTGTAACTACGTATTTTAATTTTGCTCTATAATTATCTATAATGTATGCGGAAATAGTGCTGGGAGTCCTAAGCCTCCATGAATGCAGAAGGGAACTTGAAGACACATGTCCTTAGGCGAAATCGTGGCTCGGCTTGTGTCTTTGGGCGCACGGATTGGATTAAAGGCCTCGGACGTGCGCCCTTTTCAATAGAAGTTTTTTCATTAGATTCCATACATTTTGCGGTAGCGACCGCTCAGATTGCAAAGAAAACACTCGACCCACCATTCGTGAGAATCGTGGGGTTTATTTAGAAACTCAAATAATTAAATATTATAGCTTATGAATAACTCAGCAAGTGGAAACTATCCACCAGGCGCAGCCAACGACCCGTCTGCACCTTACAATCAGCCAGAATATCCTGAGTATCAGGACTACGATGTTACGGCATCATTCGTACTTGACAAGTCGTTTACAGTTACCTCTTCTTCTGATGATGAGGAAGGCATCAAGCAAGACCTCATTGAAGAATACATGACACCATTAGAACTCATCAACGAGTTGAAAACAAGATTACAAGGCGAGTTGGAACAAGACCCGACAAACAAAGCAATCAAGAGTCTTATCAAGGAGTGTGATGGTTGGACGTGTGACTGTGACATCTGTGTTGACAACATTTAAAGAATATAGGTATGGGCAACTTAGATTTATACAACAAACTCAAAGTCGTACCGCAAGAAGCGATAAAACCAATTCAGAACGGACGACTGAAAGGTAAGAGCGACATCAACCCAATGTGGCGCATCAAGACGATGACAGAACATTTTGGTGTTTGCGGAATTGGTTGGAAGTATGTTATTACAAAGCAATGGACAGAAACGTATGGCACGGAGACTAAAGCATACTGCAATATAGACCTTTTCGTCAAGGTTGACGGTCAATGGTCAGATGCTATCCAAGGTACTGGAGGTTCATCCGAGGTTACGACGGAACGAAATGGTTCATACGTATCTGACGAATGCCACAAAATGGCACTCACAGACGCACTCTCTGTTGCCATGAAAGCACTTGGTGTTGGAGCAGACATTTACTTTGAGAAAGGAAAGTCAATGGACTATTCCTCAAAGTACGCTATGCAAGAGGATTTAGCAAAAACTCAGCAGCAAGAAGCCAAGACGCAGCAGCAGACCGCTACCCAGTATCACCCTAACGAACTGAATGAAGGATTGAGTTATCTGAGCAGATGTGTCAACAAAGACAATCTGATATGGGTAGTTCAGACATACAAGCCGCTTACCGCCAATCCTCAGTTTATGCAAGCCGTATCAGCCAAGAAGAAACAATTAGGAATACAATAATGACAGAAGTAAAGAAAATTACATTGAATGAACCAAAGGTTACATTCATTGAAGAATCTCATCAGTACTTCCTCGGCAAGAAGGAACTGAAAGGTGTAACAGGAACGCTCATCAAGAAAGCCTTCCCTGACACATACAAGAATATCCCAGAGTCTGTACTGATGAAGGCAGCAGAGCGTGGAGGTCTCATCCACAACACGTTTGAAGCCTTCTGTTCAATCTTCGATGCAGACATCAAGCAGTACCCGAACCCTACCGAAGAGATTCAAGCCTTCCATAGTATGTTAGTCGCATACGATTTACACTATGTAGCATCCGAGTATCTTGTTACAGATGGAGAGAACTTTGCATCTGCTATAGATGGTATCTTCTCTGATAATGAAGGCAACATCTATCTGGTAGATTACAAGACCACCTCCACTCTCCATTACGACAATGTATCTCTCCAGTTATCCATCTATGCAAAATGGTTCGAGGAGCAGAATCCCGACTTGAAAGTGAAGGAGATTGTTTGTATGTGGTTTAAGAACGGACAGAGCAAGTTCCAGCCTCTCCCAAGGGTAGCGGATGAGCAGATAGACGAGTTAATTAACGCTTATCTCACAGACGATGCAGACTATCAGTATAAGGTAGAAGTACCTGAACAGTTCTCGGCACTGGAGCAAGAGTATCGCCTGATAACTGCCCGTATTGATGCGATGAAAATTGTGCAGGACGGATTGAAGGAGAAGATAATGAAAATGATGGAGGCTAACAAGCAGAAATCCATCAAGACTAATATCGGTTCCTACTCTTATGTGGCAGCTACCACCAAGAAGGTCTTCGACACGAAGCTGTTCAAAGATACGGAGCCAGACCATTACGAGTATTATCTGAAGGAAACGGCTACCAAGCCATCGTTAAGAATCAAACTTAATTAAGAATATGAACGTAAAGTTTACAGGCAAGATTATTGCAGCAGGGCAAGTTCAAATGGGAACTTCCCAAAACGGAACTCCATGGAGTTCTTGTGAGTATGTTATCGAAGAATTGAACGAGCAGTACCCTTCAAGAGCCGTTATCCAAGTGTATGGCTCTGACAAGTTGCAGCAGTTCAATATCCAGTTAGGAGAAATCATCACCGCTCACATCGGACTGAAAGCACGTCAGTCTAAGGAAGGACGCTGGTTCAATCAGTTAGACTGCTGGAAAGTTGAACGACCTAATGTTCAGCAGCAAGGTCAGGTTGCTCAGAACCCTCAGCAGCAGAGTGGATATTACGCACCACCTCATCCCCCACAGGTTAATGCGAGCGGTCAAGCTACTCAGCAGGGTGTTCAATATTCAGGAGGTCAGCAACAAAATATCCCATTCCCTCAACGTTAATAAATAAGGTATGGAAATCCATCTTGTACGAACATCAACCGGTCTTCGTCCATACTCGGATGACGATTACGAGGAAATGAAAAAGATAAAGATTGGATCCATCGTCAAGGCGAATATCGTCCGCCCACGCAACGTGAAGTTTCATCGCAAGTTCTTCTCCCTTATCCGTGCGGCATGGGATTGTCTTACAGAGCAGCAGCGCACCAACCTACGCTCAGTAGATACATTTCGTGAGCAACTTCTGATAACATCAGGATTCAGCGAACCGCTCTACGACCTGAACGGACAGAAGTTCTTAGAGAGAGCAAAATCTATCTCCTTCGCCAAGATGGATGAGCCAGCCTTTAATGAAGTATATTCCAAAGTCTTAGACACCATTCTTACCATCATGGTAGCCAATGGTGTTACAGAAGACGAGTTTAATAACATATTACAAAATTATAGTTGATATGACACGTAGAAACGACAAGCGCAACAACAGACATAATCGTCAGCGCAACAACAAAACAGAGTTATCACCATTTGCATCAATGCTTTTCGGAGCACTACTTGGCAAGGGTACGGAAATGATTGCTAAGAAAATGGCAGAAGAAGCAAAAAAGACTCCTGATATTCATGCAGAAGGCATCAGCAATAAGGACATCAACAACGGCAATGCAACCTTATCTAAGTTGCGTATTCCTGCTGATGGTTCGGCAGTTGAGTACCCTATCCCTGATGGTCTTTCTTTCTTCTTCAACGAAGAAGGCAAGTTGATGGTACACAAGAAGCAGGAACAAGAATCCGCTCCTGATACTAAGAATGGCGACCCTATTACTTACGATGATATTTGCAAGGAACTCTTCTTTGGAAAGAACGCATACTGGGTTCATTATAACAAAATCAAGAAAGGTGTTATAAGATATTCTTATAGCGATATAGACAACTACACCAGTCTCGCTCAGGCGAAACGCACGCTTGCTTTCAACAAGTTGCAGAACATCGCCAAATATCTCAACAAGGGCTGGAAACCTGACTTCGATGATACTTTACAGGAAAAATTCTATATTGCTTATACTGGTGATGAACCTGAAAGTGATTTTGAGGTTGACTTACTAAAAGGCTATAGTGTCTATAGCAAAATTAATGAGCCAGCATACGAGTCTTCAATCTACTTCAAGACCTTCAATCTTGCCTGTGAAGCTATCCGTCTGATGGGCAAAGATTCTCTCAACGACCTTTTCAACAAAGACTGGTAATGACATCATACGCTGAAATCAAGGCAAAGTTAGAAGAGGAAGGCAAGAAGATACGCAAGCGTTCATCCTATGATGAGCACAACTTGCAAGCCGCAGAGGTCAGGTATATCCGCGGGGTATATCCTGACCTTGAAGGTGTCTTCTTTGCCGTTCCGAATGGCGGCAAGCGAACCTCACGACAAGCCGCATGGCTGAAAGAAGAAGGTATGAAGGCAGGAGTTTCTGATATGTTGCTCCTGAAGCGCACCTCTCAGTACGGTTTCCTTTGCATCGAAAACAAAACTCCCAAGGGCAAACAGGAACCAGCGCAGAGAGTATTCCAGTTTGAAGTAGAACGGCATGGTGGCAAGTATATCATCGTCCGCTCTATAGATGAATTTATGGAAGCTATCAACAATTATCTAAATGGTGAACTATGACAGAAGAAATCAGACAAGCCATCCAACTTCTTGAAGGAAACGGCTACAAGGTTACTGCTCCTCCCAAGGAAGTCAAAGACGAATACACCTTTGAGCGAGCATGGAACTTGTACGACAAGAAGGTAGGCTGCAAAGCAAAACTCGAAAAGAAGTGGAACTCCATGAGTCAGAAAGACCGCAAGGCAGCTATAGAGTATATTCCATTATATGTACTCTCCCAACCCGACAAGCAATATCGCAAGAACTTCCAGACATTCCTCAACCAGCGAGGATGGGAAGACGAACTTATCGGAGCAACACCACCGCCAGCAGTTATCAACGAGCAACCATCTGAGATAAGCCAACTTATCGCCAAGACAAGGGCAGAACAGGAGCAGAATACGGACGATGCAAAGAATCATGCCCTTCGGCAACGCATCTTTGGCATGATAGAGGTTCTCGACAAGAATCCAAAGAGCTTCTGCAAATCTCAGTTGGAGATATATCGTGATAATGGTACGTTAGAGCGTTTGGGTATAGAGTGGAAACCACAAACATAAATAAAATGATAGCAATCAGCAAATACAACAAGCAGCATCCTCTCAGAGTATTCGAGGCGTTCGCTGGATATGGCAGCCAGAGTCTCGCCTTCAAGTACCTTCAAGAGAACCATCCTGAGTTTGACTTCAAGGTAGTAGGATATTCGGAGATAGAACCTTCTGCCATTCAAGCCTACAGGCTCCTGCATGGGTGGGATATTCCTAACTTCGGAGACGTGACAAGAATTGACTGGAACGAGGTTCCCGACTTCGACTTCATCAGTTGGTCTTCTCCATGCCAAGACTTCTCAAATGCAGGTCTCAGGAAAGGTGGCGAGGAAGGGAGCGGTACACGTTCATCCCTCATCTTTCAGGAGAAGAGAATGCTGGCAGTCAAGAAACCGAAATATGTAATGCTGGAGAATGTGAAAGGACTCCTGTCAGAGAAGATGAGAAAGTACTTCTTCCAATATCTCAGAGACCTCGACTCTTTCGGCTACACGTCATTTTACAAAGTTCTTAATTCTAAGGATTATGGAATACCACAGAATCGTGAACGTATCTTCGTAATCTCCATCCTAAGAACAGAAGACGAGCCGAACCCTGAGTATCATTTCCCTTCTCCTATCAAGTTAGAGACTACGGTTGAGGATATGTTAGAAGACAATGTTTCTCCCGAATATTTCTTGTCGCAACAACACCTCGAAAAGTATCTCTCCAAAGCAGACATCAATGAAGCAATCCAAAAACTCTACCCAAAAGATAGCGATACCGAAAACGGCTGATGGATGCTCAGTTGCAGTTACAGCCAGTATAGGCATGGCAAGTGTAATGAACTTCATTGACACGGCTCATTATCCGAAAGGTGGAGTTTTAATCATCAAGAAAATCTAATGTGCGACAAAATTATAAAGTTAGCCAACCTCAAAATCAAAGGCTGGATAGAGCAGCAGACAAGAGTTTATTCCACCAAAGGAATCTCCCCTACTCTCAATTCTGCTATGGGACACGGAGGTAACTGCATTCCATTATTCTTAATCGTAAAGGAGATATGAGGAAAGCCATTCTCTACAAGGAACGAACATCCGATGGAAGGATGCTACGCAAAGCATACGACACTCATAAGTGCAGCTTCCACGCAAAGATGAAACATAGAACACCACGTACAGACGGACTCAGTAATACCATCACAAGTTTCTTCACAGACAACTTAGTATTAATCGTAAGCGAGATATAATAACAGGAGGAAAGAGAATAACATTCGCAACCATCATGAAAAAAGAAATCATTCACACCGCACCTAATGGAAAGAAATACTCCATCCAAATCAGGAAGTACACTCCAAGAGATTGTTTCCGTCTGATGGGAGTACATGAAGCTGACATAGATAAACTCCTGAGCAAGGAGAAGTCTGATCAACTCATTATCTGTAAGAGCAAACTCTACGCACTTGCAGGAAACTCAATAGTCACCAACTGTCTGACTGCCATGTTCGAGGAACTGATATTTCCATCTGGGAATCACTATCACGACAAGAGCGGTCAGCTATCCCTATTCTAACATGAACATATTCGGATATATCAAGGTAGGCAAGCGAATAAGGAAAGCGCACCGCTTTTTATTTGAAGGCAAAACCCTAGTTTTGTGGTACAAGGGCAATCCAATCATCGGAACAATGATAGATGGAAAATGGTATCAGCAGGATATGAACAGAAATCGGGAGCAATTAATGTTCCAGTCGGAAGTCACTCACGTATCACTTTTACCTTCACCAAATGAAGACAGATAAAGAACAAATCTTAGCCATCATCGCTGAGATTCAGGAAGAGCGTAAGGCAGCGCACATCGTCCCCAATCATGTTCTTGCCACAGAAATCATCAACCGAGGATTCCATCAGCCGCAGCAAGCCCTCAACGAATTATGCGCAGAAGGCAAGATAGACTGGTGCAGAACCCTCAACGATATAGCATTCACTATCAGGTCATAGCCAAGCTATGTGGATTGAAACAAATACTATCAGAAATTTATAAATCAAAAACAATATGGAAGAAAAGTTAGAAATAATCACAAAGGAAGACTTGGAGGTATTATCTAAGCAAGCCTACGAGTCAGCAAAGGATAAGGGCTTCTACCCTGGTATTAGTACTACATTTCACCTGATGTTCATTATCGTAGAAATGGGTGAAGTGCTGCAAGCGGACAGAAAAGATAGACATGGCTCCATCGAAGACTACAAAAGCGAGATTGAAATGGGCAGGGACATTCCGACCGCCTACAAAAACACGCTTGAAGGTACAGTAGAGTCTGAGTTTGCCGACATCGCTATTCGTATTCTCTCGCTCTTGGGTAGCATCATATCAAGCGAGAAAATCGAACTAACAGAAGACGAAGACCTGACAGACGAATACAAATTGGCTAAATTTATCTTTGGGTTTGATTTAGTCGAAGACCTATACAGACTCATCGAAAAGATAGGAGTCTGTGACTTGGATGATTCTCCAAACTGGTATCTCGTCAAGCATTTACAAGAAATACTGATGGATATTTTTGCGATTGCCCATAGTAACAATATCAACCTGATGGAGCACATCAAACTGAAAATGAAGTACAACGAAACTCGTCCGTATCTTCACGGATATAAATATTAGGAGGACAGAATATGTTTGGAATAGAACAAATAACAAGAAGATGCTTAATAACTTTGAGTGATGGTAGCAAGATTCAAGCTACCATCACCATCCCAAAGCCGACCAAACCCATCTTTCCTGAACAGATGGAAAGAAAGTTTATCGAGAACTTCAATAATTCGCAACCTCTTGCAAAAAACAAGGTTGTTAAGTGTCACATAATGAGAAATTAGCTTATGGAAGATTTACCTATTGGGTCTGAGATTACCCTGAATGTGGTCGAGGACAAGAAAGGAGAATGCAACGGATGCTTCTTTTACGAGTTTGCAAGTGATATGTACGCAGAAACTTGTACCGGATTTAAGTGCGGTAGTACCGAGCGTAAGGATGGCAAAAATATTCATTTTAAAAGAATCAAATAATATGGAACGAAATTTTAATATAGCAGAAATTCTAAAGGATAAGCCAAAAGGTACTAAGCTTTATGCTGATGCTTTTGGAGAACTTAGTATAGAAGAGATATGTACCGAAGACAATCATGGTATTACTCTTTCAGATAATTGTGGAACAGATTGGTTGTTTTATAATGATGGGAAATATAGCTGGCTCGGAGAGTCAATTTTAGTTCCTTCTAAAGAAATGCGTGACTGGCACAAGTTCGCTTGGAAGAAGGGCTATGTACTGGTTAGCAATGATAGCGACAGCCATATAATCTTTAATGGTTTCTCAAAAAATGATTATACTACATTTGAAGGTAAACACTGGATTAGTGTAAGTAAAAAGAGACATGTATCTTGTTTGAAAATGCAGAATGTACAAGACTATCATATTGAAGATAACAAAGATTCTGCTCAGACCTACATCAACGCTATTGAGAAATTTTGTGGTGGTAAACTTAATCTTGAAACTTTAGAGATTGAAAAGCAGCCTGAGTTCAAGGATGGGGATATTCTCTATGGCGAAAAAGATGAATTGCATACAGATGCGATATTTATTTTAAAAATAGTTAAAGGAAAAAGAAATTATTACGCTTGTCTAGTTCTTAATCCCTATATGACTTGTGACTATATTGGCATTGGTTTTGCAGGCAATAAAACACTTCGCTATGCCACAGAAGAAGAGAAGCAGAAACTCTTTGACGCTTTAGCTAAACAAGGCAAAGCTTGGGATGCTGAGAAGAAAATGATTGTGGACTTAAATCCAAAGGTTGATGAGCTAAAACCATTCGATAAGGTACTTGTCAAAGATAACACTTATGGAAGTTGGGAGCCAGCCCTCTTTTGGAAGAAAGTGGACGTAAAAGACCTTCATCCCTATAAGATTATAGGAGGTAAAAGATATAGATATTGTGAACCTTACGAAGGTAATGAGCACTTGTTGGACAACCAAAAATGTGGAGGGCTAATTATGGGCAATGAAGATTTAACGAATTGCATACCTTGGTATTGTAAACCACACTTTAAGTGTGAAGATATACAAGATGGTAAGACACAAAGAAGAATGCGTAGAAAGAATCAACTTAGAAAAAGAAAGGGTAGATTATGATAGACGATAAAGAAATTGATATTGCTGCAAGGGCACAAGCACTTAGCAAGCATATCAACGAAACTGCATATTTTCAGCTTAGAAGTATTGAAGATTTCAAGGATGGTGCTCGCTGGGCTATCAATGAGTTTTTAAAAGACTTGTGGCATCCTGCAAGTGAAGAACCTAATCACGAAGCGATAAGAACCTATATCTTGGGGGAAACAGAAGCAAGTGAGTCAGGCATACTTCCTATGCTATTAAGACAAAACACAAATTGGAAAGAGTTTGTTGTATCTCATAGTGTTACTAACTGGCTTTACGTTGACGATTTACTGCCAAAGGAAGGAGGAGAGAAATGAAAGAGAATAAACACTCATTAAAGATAAGTCGTAGCTTCTTTGGTGATACTACCCTTGATGGATATCCAATAGTAACATATTCTAATAATGAATTGAAGATTCTAAAGAACCTGCTAACACGGGTTTTGAGTGAAGTAAATGAATATATAAAAGACTAGGCGTATGAAAGAGCTTAAAGTTGGAGAAAGAATAACTGTTACTCTTGAAGTTGTTGAGCAGGATGGTTGCGATGGTTGTTTTTTTAGTATTGATGGTACGTGTTATAACCCGACCAGAAATGGTTGGGCAGATGGATTTCAGTGTGAACTAGAAGACCGTTCTGATGGAAAGAGTATGATTTTTAAACGGGTAAAGGAGTAAGTGTATGAAAGCAAAAGATTTAGCAAAGCAGCTTTTAAAGAATCCAGATTTTGATGTAATATTTAATATTATAGATAATGGAGGAAGTTTCGGGTTTAGTGTAAAGGAGTTTAGAAACATTGATATTACCGATATAGGATATAGTGATAAAACCATTATCCTCGGTGGTGAAGAGGTTTAAGCATCGTAAAAAGTAAAGCGTATGAATATAAATTGGAAACCAACTTATATCCCAGGAGATTTGGTATATAATCATAAAGGGGAAGTTATAAGAATTACAAGCTCTTATCTAAAAGGTACTAGACTCTTTTATTATAAGACTGATGAAATTGGTGGAAGTATAGGATGTATTTTAGAAGAAGCATTAAAGCCAATTCCTCTTACTCCAGAGATTCTAGAGAAGAATGGATGGAAGCTTCTTAAACATCATAAAAGAAATAGTTACGATGATGTTTCTTGGAGTAGTTATCATAAACCAGCAGAAACAAATATAAGCCTAATATTCTACCAAGAAGAAAAGGCATTTTTTCCATTTCTTTATGCACAAGAAATTTCAGAAGCACCTATAAGGTACATACATCAACTCCAGCACCTTCTCTTCGGGCTAGGACTTAACTCAGAAATGGAGGTGTAGGTATGATAGTAATATTTATAATAGGTATAGTATTGATTATATTTGGAGCATATTTGTTCTTGAAGGATTTTACGTATATGCTCCAAGGAGTCATACTTATGATATTAGGAGCAGGTATATTAGGTATCAGCTTGTCTTAAATAGTTTGATGTTTAACGCCTTCGGGCATAAATTTAAAAATATGACAGAAATAGAATTATACAACGAATTACAGAATGTAGAAGGTTGTTTGAAGATGGCAGATTTGCAAATATCAGAGCTTCGCAAAAAGAAGAATGATATAATGAACGACTTTCTGAGTCAATTACCTTTTCAGGAAGGTGACAAGGTGAAAGATAAAGATGGCAATATCTTTATCATAGAACGTCTAAAAGATGCTATATCTCTCGGAAAGAATGAAATCAAGGTTCATTTTCTTATCCGAAGAATAAAGAAAAACGGAGAACCTTACTGTTACGCAAACGAAGCTTGGGGAATTGATTATTTTTCCCTTAAGAAAGTAGTAGAGTAATAAACGATATAAATAGATAGTAATATGGATTTAGACAAATTAGAAAGGGCAAACACCTTAGCAAAGGGATTGCTACCTAAAGTTAATAAACTTTTAGATATACACAATTATTCTGATGGAACAATTGGAGAAACTCTCAAATGCTTATTGGGAAAAGATGAGGATTTCAGTAAAAAATTCACACAACTTCTTTCAGAAGTAAAACAGAGGTATCAAAAAGAGTTTGATGAGCTTTAGTAACTAACCGTCCTCTATGAGGACATAAATATAAGAAATATGGAAGATTTTCAGAAAAGAATGCTCGATGAGCATATTCAATTAGTAGAGCGTTTAAGCAAGTTGAACGCTGCCTTAAAGAAGGAAGGTTTCTTGCAGAAAGTAGGAGTTACCCAGTTTACTCTTATGACTAAGCAAAAGCTTGGTATGACATCTTATCTTGAAGCCCTTGAAGATAGAATGAGAGATATGGGCATTGAGGCTGATTATGTAGTAGAACAGCCTAAATGGAAGTGACAGAGTAATTAACCACACTCTCCTTGGCAACAGGAAGAGGGTAAAAAGAAGAAAATATGGCACTTAAATGTAAGACTTGTATTTACAGAAAGAAGGATATGAAGAAGTTCTTATTCTATTGCAAGAAAAGACATATAAGAGTTGGTGATCGAAGAAAGTATTGTGAGTTGTATGAGCCTAAGTAAAAAGGCGGTAGTTGCAGCTACCGCCTACAAATAGAAGACTAGGACTAGTCCTCAACCCAGAAGGCAAGCATTCTGCCATTCTTAGGATAAATAACCTTTCCGTTTCTTACAACGTAAGCACGAAAGATTAAGTGTCTTCCGTTTGTTTTTGAATCATTTATCATAACCAAGAAACTATTAAGTTCGCTACCATAGGATAGCTGCAATACCGCAAAACCTCTACAAACTGCGGTACACGAAAAAGCCCCTATGCTGCAACAAAGGGGCTTTGTAAATCTGTTGCCATAACTGTTTTAAGTTGTGTTTTATGCAAGAGGTTTACCTTAATAGAGCTTGGTACTCTAAATGATTCGAGTGCAAAGGTAGTCATTTATATGATTATATAAACAATAACAACGTTAATATGTTTTAAATATGGTCTAATTTAGACTACTCTAAAATAATATATAAATTTATAGTTGATTATGACAAGAGAAGAAGCAAAACAGCTATTGCCTGTTATTCAGGCATTTAGTGAAGGAAAATGTGTTCAAACTAAAACAGGTTCAGGCTGGGTTAACATGGAAAATATGAGCTTTGCAGGGAAACCTAAAGCATACCGCATCAAGCCAGAGCCAAAGTACCGCCCATTTGCAAACGCAGAAGAGTGCTGGCAGGAAATGCAAAAACATCAGCCGTTTGGATATACGTATGATAGGGTTAATGGTATAAGAGATTGTATCACAAAGGTGGCTACTACTGGTGTTTCGTACGATTCGCCAACTGTTGTTATATCTTTCGAAGAGATTTTCGATAATTTTGTTTTTGCAGACGGAGTTCCATTTGGTATAAAAGTAGAATAGTATGGCGTATTGTTTGTGTGATTTTTGTGATTACAAGGATAAATGCAAGTACTATCGAAAGGTAGTCGTTTGTCCTTATTTGAAAAAGTATGGAAGTATTAAAAGACATAAGTCAGTTAACAAAAGGTTGCGGAGTGACATTTATTAAAAATGATAAATTCCACTTCTACGAGTATCTTATGGTACACCCTAATCGTGAAACCTATTATCTTTTCATAGATTACTGGACGCAAGACGTTGTACGAATACACGTCAGCGAACTCTTAAATGGAGATTACTATATAGGTGAATATGATTCTGTTTTCGTTAATGAAAAGATGATAGAATTTTATAAACGTATGATTCACTGTCACGAGAATAGAATTAAAGAGAAGAGAAATTTAAAGGAATAGTTATGGCAACATATAGAATAGTAGATATGTATCGTAAAAGCAAGGCTGTTAAAGGCGTGCATTACGATTCTTGGAATAATCCAATCCTTGCTTATCGTGTAGATAAGAGACATTCATTGTTATTTGGACTTATCCATTATTGGGATTATGGTGCATATAACCTTTGCCCAGAGTATTTGTTTTCTTCGATTGATAAAGCAGAAGAAGCTATATTGAAGGTAGATAAAAGTAGAAGAGTAACAATTTTATATGAATAGCTTATGAAAATAGAAAATATAAAGTTTAAGGCAAAACGTTTAGATGATAATTCTTGGGTGTTTGGCTACTTCTACGAGGAGAATGGTAACACATACATCATTGAGAATCGTCAGAAAGAAAGCAAGTTAAACAGAAATCTCACTTATCAGGTTGACCCTTCTACCATCTGCCAGTTCACAGGGTTGACAGATGAGAATGGAGTTGAAATATACGAAAATGATATTGTAAAAATATACGATTGGGAAGAGGTAATTTGTAATGTTGAATACAAAGATTACGGATTCTGCTTGTGTGACAAACATTTTCGTAGTGGCATGATGCCTTTGGGTGTAACGTTAGGTAATTGTTATATCTATGTTGTAGGCAATAAATTCGATAAGGATAAGTAAGATAAAGCTATGGTAGATGTAAGTAATCAGCACTAGAATGAAGATGGAAGCATTACTATTATACTGAATAGTATTGAAGAAGTTGAGGAGTTCGTTGAGTGCATAAATATATTAAATGGAGTATATGATGAAGAATAATATTTTAAACTTAATCAAGTCAGCCGTTTGGTTTGTCTTGTGTTTGCTAGTAGGCGCATTGATATTTGAGGGCATTCGCTCGTTTGCTAATAGCAATAAACCCGCAAAGAAAATTGGTATGTCAGTATTCACAGAGGAAGGACACGATTATCTTGTTGTGGACACGCAACACGGAGTTTGTGTTATTCACGCAGAGAGCTGTCCTTGCCGTAAAAATAAATAGCGTATGAAGAAACTATTATTAGCGTATGCGATATTACTTGCAGGTTGCGCTGGCAAGACAGAAGCCGAGCATAAGCATATCGTAATTAGCAATGATTATCAGGACACCTGTATGATTGTTGCTAATGGATATAGAACAATACCAATAGAATGCAAGAAAGGCTGGTCGAAAAGCAAGAGCCATGGAACAATTACCATATTCTTGTCCGACAAAGGTAACAGTCAAGTATGTAATGTTAATAAGATAATTTGCAAAATAGAATAATGAAAATAGAAATCACAAGAGTAACCGACTGGCAGCGTGTTGTAGATGCCGCTCGGTTCACACAAGGCAAGAAATCGTTAGGACGTGAGCCAAGCGATGAGTTCAAGAAGCAGATGATTCTCAGCGAGCATTCACCGCTCAGAGAGTTGGAGTTCGATATTAAGATGTATGGCATACCATACTGGGTGAGCAACCATTTTGTTCGCCACGTTCATGCTCAGCCATTCGTTTCTACATCAAGACCAGATATTACTGGCTCCAAGGTATCTCGCCACGATATGCGGCAGGATGATTTGGTCAACTTGCAATTATCCCTGAATGCTCAGGAGATAATCAATATCTCGAAGCTGAGACTCTGCAACAAGGCATCCAACGAAACGAGAAAAGTGTGGTACTTTGTTCTTGATGAATTGGCATGTATCGAACCTTTGCTTGCATCCGCTTGCGTTCCTCAATGTGTATATAGAGGTTTCTGCCCTGAGCCGAAATCATGCGGAAGAACTGGAAGCAGTATATTTTCTGTCACAAGAAAATTCTACAAAAATCTTCAAATATACCAAAATAACCAATGAAATATCCAAAATATAACGTCAACGAATTTATAGGAGGGCACTTCGAGTACACCACTCCATGCCCTTTCGCCATACAAGGCAGATACACTCACGAAATCCTGATGGTAGGTAGTCTTGCTTGCCAGCGATGTGAATACTATCGAGGTGTCAACAAAGAAGATTGCATCGTATCTTGCGGAATAGTATAGTGCAGCCTATCTGCACTCATCATAATAATTAATCAGATTAACAATATGAATACAAAGAAAATCTCAATTATCCAACGTATCAAGGAGAAATTCCTTGGCAAGCAGTTCTTTATTGCAGTAATCGCAAACAAGGGAACCAGTTCCTACTTCGTCAACTCTACCATATATAGGTCAGAGAAAGAGGTGAAGGCTTACAAGAAGTACATCACCACAGACGAGCGCATGAAAGAGAGCTTCGATTTCGTAGGCTACTACTCCTTCCGTTCCAAGTTCGACTTCCGTATTCCTCTTATCGGAAAGCCAGTATCACTTGAAGAAGCGAAGGAACTGGCAAATAAGTAGTATCGGAGATAAAGTTAATAGATAATACATATCTTATCAATTTACTTATTATTTTTGTGAAATGAAATTCAAATATATAATATATAAAGTCAATGGTTTCAGGCATCGCAACAATTTTGTGATACTGGACGGAAGAGCGAACTCTGTCACACTCTCCAAGGGTATCTACGACCATATCATGCAGAAGGAGCGAACAGATTACTCTGTCTTCGTGTTCAGGTTATCAGACAGAAGAACATACGGATTCTGTATGCGTGAGGACTGGGAAGAACTTCGCAAGTCAAACACCGCCTTCACTCAGCTTCAATTCAATCAGGAGCATAAGAAGGTGGGATTCCGAAGCGACCTCCCTTCCATCACCGCCATCCTTGATGATTACAATCTTCCGCTCAACAGAATGGTTCGCCTGACCTGTATTCCACGCAAGTCAGGCAAAGGCGAGCCATACTACGAAATCATGCGACCAAACTAAAATTCAAGCACATGGCAACAAGACAAGAAGTAATTTTCGCAGGACTCACCAACTCTCCATCCGACTATGATTGTCAGGATGGAGAGTTGGCAACCTGCCTCAACCTCATCAACGAGGATGGGGCACTACACCCTATCCACCAGCCAGTAGTGGCAGAGCCGAACATCACGCTGGATGCAGGAGATACCATTGAATTGGTGCATAAGGTAACACACGATGAAGCGATTCACTCCCACTACATCATTCGTAAATCAGATGATACTTGGTACTGGATGGAAAAAGGTGGAGACGGAACCAAGAACGCCATCGACTTGAACCAGTTCCACGTCAATGCCGTAACAGCAGTTGGCAATATCTTATGTTTCGTTGGTGACGAAAAGACAATGTACGCATATTGGAAAGGTAGCAACTACACAAGTTTCGACCTTTCTTCACTCAACTATAGTGCAACAATCACCAATGTTAAGTCTGAAAAATGTGATGTATCAATCAGCCTTGGCGATGATTGGAATAATGCTTTTGAAACGAACAGACACTTCAACAATAACGTAGATACTTCTCTCAAAGGCGCATCTATCATATTCAACGAATTTGATGCCCTTATCAACAAACGGCTAAACGAAAGAGGCAAAGAATACTTTAAATATACGGTTTTTGGAATATTAGCTATCAAGTTATATGATGGAACCTCACACATCAATATATCAAATCCATTCATCCTTGCACCTGAAACATCATTCAACAAGTTTATCTGGTATCAGGAAAAGAAATCTGTAGGTACAAGTACAAGCCTTCACACCCACACCATCAACGTTAACATGGATATACCCGAAGGCTTGGAAGACCTCATTCTTGGTGTAGATGTTTACCTGTCACAGCCTGAATCTTTTATTGATACAGAGAAAAGAACAAGAGGTATTTCACGATACAAATGTTTTCTTTGGAACAGCAAGATGGCATCAGGAGTTAATTGTGATGCCTTCCAATATTTGTCAGAGGAAGATGTTTACCAGTCGTTTGAAAACAAATCCTTCTATCTTAGTACCAGTATCAATAAGGAAAAATTAGGCACAGACGTACCGCTCAAACGAGTGATTCAGACAGAAGAAAGTATATCCTTGGAAGACTTCAAGCGAAACTCTTTTGGAGGTAAGTGCTCTATAACATACAATAACCGATTACATATAGGAAATATAAAGAAAACCATTTATAACGCTTTCGATACAGATATTTTCTCCAAGAGAAAGATTTCTAATACACAGCTATCATTGAATGAGTATGTAGATATTGATGCCAGCGGCATCGCTACTACCGATTATATTTGTGATGCAGTCTTCAAGGTAAGCATCAGCGAAAATAGCATCAAGCGAGACATATACCACAAGGGTAAACTGCAATATCCTATATGCCCTATCTTGGCATATCCCAGCACGCTTGCTACGGCAATGACAATTTATTTCTATTTGCCGAAGTATAACAAATATTACTTAAAGAGGGTTTATCTGAAACCTTCCGAAACATTCGGGATGTCTTACTATATCAATATCAGCAAGAACCGTACCACTCCTATTGCAGTTGACAGACAATCTTCTGGTTCTTTGGATAACCAAGGATTTGGAGGAAGGGTTGATGCGCCTACAGAGGAGGAAAAAGCAGAATTGTCTGATTATATGTACCTATATCACGATGATGCTGGTCTTCCTGCTTTCATGCAAATATACCGCCACAAACTCCTTAAAAAGGATTCATCTAATGGAGCAGCAAAAGCAGGAAGTAATGGAGGTGGCAGTTTTGGAAATCAAAATGGAACGGTAATTTCATCTTCATATTATTGGGACAATACACCGATAGATACTGGAGACTTCACAGAAATTACCAAAGAAGAATATGATGCAGCCGTAAGTAATGTCGTGAATCAGAAATACATCACACAGAATCCAAACGTCATAAAAGTGAGCGAAGCCGAGAATCCTTTGATGTTCCCAGCAGCAAATTCTGTTCAGGTAGGTTCTTCTATCATAAATGCACTTGCCGCTAACACCCGACCAATCAGCGAAGGTCAGTTCGGTGAAGCTCCACTCTACGCTTTTACAGATGAAGGAGTATGGGTGTTGATGCTGGGCGAAGAAGGAACCTATGTGGCTCGCCAACCAGCCAACCGAGAAATCTGTTCCAATCCAAACGGAATCTTGCAGATAGATGATGCAGTACTCTATCCAACCAATAGAGGTATCATGATACAGCAAGGAAGAAATTCTATCTGTATTACAGACCAACTTGATGGTTATCCTTTCAACTTCATGGAAATGAAGTACGCTAAACAGATTATAGCCACCAACGAAACAGAGTCAGGAGAGATAAGTTATATCCGTTTCAAGGACTATCTTAAATCGGCTGATATGATTTACGACTACTACAATAATCGTATCATTGTCTTTAACCCGAACCAAGCATACGCTTACGTTTATTCGTTGAAGAGTAAGATGTGGGGAACGATGAAGAATGTGTTCAGCAAGCGAGTTAACATATACCCTGAGTCATACGCTACCAATAAGGAAGGCAAGATTCTTAATGTATATGTAGATGAACCATATTCCAATACTCCTTATTTCCTTTGCAGCAGACCTCTTACTATAAGCGACAAAGAGGTTTACAAGACTATATTTACTTGCATAGCAAGAGGATATTTCCGAAAAGAAATAAATGGCAAGTGTGCTATGGTTTTGTATGGAAGTAATAACCTCTTCGACTGGTATCTCATTAAGACATCAATCAACGAGTATCTCAGAGGAATAGCTGGCTCTCCATACAAATATTTCAGGGTTGCACTCATTGGCAATCTTGCCACAAACGAATCTATAAGCGGTCTATCTGCTGAGTTCCAGGAAAGATTACAAAACAAACTTAGATAATAATTTTCTTTTTCATTATAAAAACTAAAGGGTAGCAGTCCGTGATGGATAGCTACCCTTGCTTTATCTTAATCAAAAACCTTAAAACGGATGCAAAGCAATTCTTGCTCTGCCAGCCGACCGATTGCTTGCTTCCTTAATCTTCTGCTTCTTATCCTCAGCGAGTGCCCAGAACCTGTCAGCACCATCAGGATAAACAATCATCAACCATTCATAAAGGCATTGGTTCACAATATAATCATGAATATATACCGTCATTGTATGAACACTTGTCTTCGAGAAACCTTGCGGTATTCTCATAGCCAAGTAGTAGGCCTCCTCTTCATTGGTAGGCGAACCTATACACTCTTCCCACTCATTGGAATCAAAGCCGCCACCAAGCATTTTCATCTTGGTGTACCTGAAAAGCATTTCATTGCAGTCTTCTACTGCTGAATCAAGAATCCTTGCCAGTTTATCCCGATTACCATCCTCGCCTACATCATAGATATTGTGAATAGAATGGGAATCCGCTACAGAACTGGAGATAGAGTCGGCATAGACGGCAGCCGTATTCTTGATGTCAAACACCAGTTCTTTCTTTTGAAGCTCTATCATTACCTTGTACCCAAGGTTACAAACTCTGCATTCTTGCATACACACCTCCTTTCTTATGCGTTAGGATCCGTTCTGCTTGGTCTCTCACGTCTGTTGAAGACCTCATGCAGGTTCTTGATAGCCGCAACCGACAATTCTGCATACGTCTTCGACTCGTTAGGGTTGGTAATAATAAACCAGTCCATCACAGCCTTGTTGATAATGTAGTCATGGATAGAACTTGTAAGAGCATCCTTTAAGGCGAGCGGATAGTTTGATGGAAGGGACAGGCTGATAACAATATTGGTACTATCATCAATCAACTCGTTGGAAGCTGTAGTACCATTGTCAGTTTGTACTGATTCACTCAACTCCACAAGCAGTTGACTATACGCATTCTGAATACTACGCAATGCCTGATTTTTGTCTTCATCATCATCGCTCGCCTGAATATTACTTGCCGCCTCTGCATCCATATCGGCAGCCCTTCTACTACGTCCTGTCAGGAACGCTTTATTTTGGAAGTCGTAAATGAGTTCACTCATATACAACGTAATCGTTAGACTTTTTCTTGCCATACTATGATATTTTAGTTCGTGTCGGTTTCTTTTTATAGAACGCTTTGTCCTTGATGTCGAGCAATAATGCAGCAGCGTTATCTGCATATTCCTTTACCTTATCGTTAGCAGTAATCTCGCACCACTTCCCTATAATGCTATTTACCATGAACGAGTTGGCTGACGAATTGATGGAACTGAGTAGATTTTCATCGAATCTGCTTGGCATTTCGAGTTCCCAAGTGATAGTCCCATCTACTCCTGAGCCACCTGAGATAAATCGTTTCAGAACGTTTCTTAGCGAATCCAAAGACTCATTAAAGAACCGCTCAATCATCGCCAAGTCAGCATCCGTCACGAATATCTGGTCAAAAGCCGATTTGCCATCCTCTACGGTTGTCTTCTTACCTATGTAGGCAGTAGTCTTCGCTACCTCTTCATAGATGTCACTTTTCCTGATTACCAATGTGAAATCTGCCATTCTTTATCTTTTTATAGAGTTTATAACCTAATATGATTAGCAGCATACAAAGTGCGCCAAATGACCATACAGCATACTTCAACTGGAACTGCTCCCACTTGGATAACTCCTTCTCTACAGGATAGGGCACTGGGACGGAATCTCTTTTCAGGAAGGAATCTACCTTAACCTTATACACATTCTTGAAGATAGTTTTCTCATGCCATCGGTCAAGGTAACAGGTATCTCCCTTTTGTCTGAGATATATAGAATCACGCACAAAAACGCTATCGTAAGTATGCAGCGTATCGTGTTTTATCACATTCTGATATACAATTTTTTCCATCGGAATGTACTTCGTTTTGCATCCCGACAGAAGAAATGCCACCAGCAAGATACCAAGCACGTAGAGTGCTACTTGCCAAAAATAAGTATCATACCACTTTGTTTTCATAGACTAAACATTGAAAACCTTCTTTGCTCTTGTTAGGAACTTTCGCCTTGATTCCAATCCGTTAGTTCCACCATTGATGGTCTTGGTAATAGCCACGAAACAATCACTATCAGCCAGTTTGTTCAGGTCGTGCTTCCACCACCACCACATCGCACTCTTGGTTGCACCCAAAGGCTTCTCCAGCAATTCAGGATGCTCCATGATGTCACCAGTACAGTGCTTGCTATTCTGATAAGCCTGATAGTTCGCCCTGCCTGTAATCTGTATCAATCCCCTACCACGATACTTATACCCGTCACCATCTTTCAGGTTTCCGAGCATATTCTTCAATCTGCCAACATCATACTTACGGAAGTAGTTCTTGTTGCCGAGTTCCTTGGTATATCTCAGTTCGCCACTCTCATGAGCAATCTGAGCCAAGAAGTGAGCCATACGTATAGGAGTATCAATATGATACGCCTCAGCATAACCATTAATGTAAGGCAGAAAATCATTCACCTTATCCTTGGCATTCGGCATAATAGCCAAAATCTGTTCTCTTGTTACCTTCATAATCACTTGCCCTCCTTCACTTGTTTCAGCATACTTACGAGTTCGTCCTTCACCTTGCTCTCAAAGTTGCCTAATTTTGTCTTAAAATAAATGTTCACTCCGAATATTGCTCCAGAGTAAACAAGTGCTTGACTGATGTACCAGAGCACACCATCCGAAATAATATAGTTGTTCAGAAAGAATGACAGGAAGGCAAGGACGATTCCGCTAACTACCATTCCAATGGCTGTACCATATTGCAATCCTTCACGTACATTTGGAGACATAACTTATCTTTTTTTAAATATTAATAATACGCAAAGATAAGCTATGCCTTTCAATTCATCATCTTATCCGTTAATGTTATGCCATATCTTGCTCGTTGGATACAAACAGTCTGGGTCTTGAAGGTATTCTATCGCCATCAACACTACCATTTCCTTCAACTCCTCTGCATCCCCACTATATCGCTCCAGCAGAACATGATGGTCACTCCTCAGTAAATTCATAGTTACCGACAAGTCATGGATGGTATAGTCTGATATATCATCCTTATGTTTATCGAAAACCTCCTTTATTTCTTCGTCCGTAAAGAAAGGAGCCATGTGCTTTGTCCCATCAGCATCCTCATACCACATCTTACTGATAGCATCATCAGCAAAGTACTTGTCAAAATGTTCTTCACTCAAAACACCATGCACCATCGCACATAGATGATGCACCTCTACATCGCTCAATTTGCATGAGAGATACTTACCCATAGCCTTAGCTATACTCAACATCTGTTCAGGAGTCATATCCTGCTGATACTTTTCGACAAACTCTACGAAATTCATATCTATAAAATTTAAAAGTTTATGATGCTGCAAAGATAAGAATATCTTCAACGCAGCACCATAAACTCGCAAATATTCCTGTAGCTATCTGAGTATCAGATAAATACAGTTACGATAAAAACACCTCCTTTCTTTATTCGTCCTTATATTTGGTTCGTTTCTCTTTGCCCCTCGCCCAGATGTCGTTTTTCTTGCGTTTCGACACCTTGCCGAGTACATCATTTTCGTAAAGTTCGGGCTTATCTTCCCTACCTTTAGTCTCTGTAGCTATACCATTATTGGGATTGCTACCTTGGCTGGTATCGGGTTTTCCGTTGCCATACCATTCCTTGTCACTTGGTTTGTCTGCAATCATACTATTATCTATTAAATTAATAACTAAATTAAGCAGCAAGCGGTGGGGTCTGTCCGTCAGGACTCACTCCCTGACCGCTCATCATCTGCTGCAACATCGCCTGAGCCTTCGGATTGCTCTGTGATGCCTGAGCCACTTGCGCTTGCAACTGAGGAGAGAATCCTTGTGGAGTCTCACCATTCTGAATGGCTTGCTGGTTGGATGCAACCGATTGCAGCAACTCCTCTCCAAATGGGAAATCTCCTACTTGCAGCAACTGCTCCAGTGTGATAGCCTGATTCTGCCACAAGGTCATAAGGAACTCATTCGCCATCTGTCTATAAACAGGAGTAGCCGTACTTTCCGTGATATTGATGTCAAACTCAACGTCTCGTATCTTCTTAGGGTCATAGCGTACAATCTGCCCTGCCCTACCAACGATATTGAAGTTGCGAGCCACATCATAGTACTGCTGCATATTCTTCACGGTCTTGTAAGCACCATCAATGATAAACTGGCTGAAACTCTCCAATATATCAAGCAGCGACATGGTGGCATTCTGAGTCTGCTGGGCATAGAGTGAACCACTCGTTCCTGAAACTCCTGGCTTTCCTTGTAGAGCACCATTCACTCCAGATATATCCTCAAAGAACTTCAACTGATAACTGAGCAAATCACCGATACCGATATTCGTTGAGTTGTTCGCCACTTGCTGAGGAACCTGACCGCTCTTGTTTGGCTTGTATCTCACCACACCATTAAACCTACTCCACTCATCGCAGAAATCATCCCAACTCATATCGTCAGGCAGACAATCCTCAGGGCACAGAAGTACACCCTTGGCACTTGCACGCATAATGAAGTCGTACATCGTGATAAGTCGGTTAACATATCTCTGCTGGTCAATCACATCTTCCACGAAACTGTGAATCTCACCATCTATAAACGGATAGAACTTAAAGCAGTATGGATGCTCTCCATGAGCATAAGGAGTCTCACCCTCTCTCAGAATATCACCGAAAGGAGAAAGGTAATAGAAATGCCAGTAATCATCCATGAACCACTCAGCTTCAATCAGAGGAATATCATCTTCCGACATACCAGCAGCCAATCCTCTCTGTCTTCTGTCCGCATTCTCGGCATCTACAATATCAGCCTTATCCTCAATATCAATCTTGAAATCATCGCCATTGTTGTAGTCGTGGCATCGGTATCTCGGTTTACTCTCCTTGCGCCAAACCTCAATCACTCGGCAGAGCGAAGGATTGGCAGGATTCATGAAGTCGATGGTTTTAGGGTCGAACTCACCAAATCGCTGAGTGCAGTCTGCAATCACGAAATCACGGTTAGCCGCCAGTCTGTATATCTCCTTCAACTTACGAGCCTCATCAGGAGACTTGGCAAACTCTCGCAGCACGTTGCCGATGGTGATGTCATGCACCTCTCCCAAGCAACTCACGTCCCAACCACGGAAATCCCTCATATTGTTATCTATGAAGAAATTGTTCGGGTTCACGTAGTCCGTCCAGCAATCCAACCTACCTCTTCGCCATCCATATTTTTTCTTATAGATAGCAGCACCGCTTATCAGGAACTCTTCCATGGTTCGGGCATCCAGTTCCGCCTCTCGGTTCAGTTGTCGGCTGCATTGCAGCACCACGCTCATGGTCTCACCATATCGTTTCTCATCCTTATCTCTGGCGTTGCAGGTTGGTTCCTTGCTCTGGGAGCGATATACACCAAGCACATTCTTCACCAATCTTCTGATAAGGTTGTTCTTTAATGGCTCGCTACCCTGCTCACGGATATAGTCTTCCTCCCTGATACGCTTTTTAAAGCCACACTTACTTTTGAACTCAATGGTATCTCCCCACTGGTCTCCATAGCAGTATCGCTTGTTTCGTAATCTTCGCTTTCGGAAGTTATCCATATTGTCGTAATATCGCTGAGCCTCCAGCAGGACAGCATACGCTCGTTCATAGGGCTGGTCGTAGTGTTTGAAACTCTGCTTGACGGTATCAAGTTCATCTCTATCCACCACCTTGCTCAGCGACATCAACTTAGCCTTATCATTTTTCTTTGCCATGATTATTGTGTTTTAGAAGGTTCTGTTATGTTGGCAAGTCCAAATGCCACGGACTTCAAACTTGAAGCTGTATCAGTATCACCAAGTGTCGTACAAACCAAAGATGCAGCCATATAAAGAATTGACTCCTTCAATTTCTTGCACATGAATATGACACCGTTGTCTATATAAGGAATAGGTATGTATGTGCAGTTGAGCGTTTCCGTAGCAGTCTTGCAAGTATATAGCTCCAATTGTAAGTCACCATTGCTTTGAACCACGGCAGCGATTGGACGTTGAGGATTTCCACGGACTCCAAAACGATTGCTCTGCCAACCATACTCATCGTCCAACTCAGAAATTATCTTAGCAGGTCTCTCCCATCCAGACATCCTGACACTCAATAAGCGCAACAAGTCCTTTGGAAGCGGAACCTTACCAACATACATGCCGTTGTTAGCCTCCATCCGTAAGCTGCCATTGTCCTTGTAAGAATAGCCTGATAACATCTGCAATGGAGCATTGGACTCTATCAGTTTCGTTGCGTCAACCAACTTGCTCTTGATAATCTCACCCTGAGAGAGCGTATCGGAATCCGTTGGTATCAACTCTGCATTTTCTTGGTTACGGTCAAGTATATTTTTGATTTCCCTAACCAAACCTTCAACCGCATAACTATCCATATTACTCCAGTCCTTCTAGTTCAACACCCTTTTCCTTGGCAATAGCCAAGATGTCTTCCTTGGTCTTCATCTTTGAACGGCTCACACCATAGGTCTCAGCCAGATAGTCCTTGGCATCCTCAACGTCTGTCACTACGTGGGTCTTTTTCTCGTCAGCCACTTTCTTCTTTGCCTTGGCAGCAGCCTTCTTCTTTGCCTCAGCAGCTTCCTTCTTCTCGTCAATATTCTCCACCAAGAAGAACTTGTCGTTGAACCAATAATGAGACTCGATAGCCTTCTGTACCTTTGGGTCTCTTGTCATATAGACACTGCTGCCCGTACTCTTACCCTCAAAGACAATGCGCATTCGCTCATTACCTACCATAACGCTGAATGCCAAATCAGTACCTGCTTGATATTTATTAAACATGATTATACCTTATTATATATATGTGTTACTAAAAAAGGGATGGGGCAAGTGCCCACACCCCTCACTATTTGATGAATAAATTTGCAATTCTACTTGCTGTTAGGCAGCAGCCTTGTTCTCGCCAGTTTCAGAAGTGCCCTCTGCTGAAGGAACCGCAGCAAGGCGCATACGAGCGTGTGCCTTAGGGTACTTCAAGTACAGACAAGCTACCTCCTGAATAACTACTGCATCGGTGTTACGGATGCCAGCCGCCTTCAAGTCGAGCACGTTTCGTGTCCAAGACAAGTGTACTCGCTTAACCAAGAACTCAGGGTCAAGGGCAAAGCCGCAGTCACTCATGCCGAAGAGGTCGAACAACTCTGAGTGAATCATCAGCACCTCACCAAAGTCGGTCTCCCAACTCTTGAACTTCAACTTCCAAATATCAACGGTGTCTTTCAAGCGGAACTTGTCGGAATCAATCTTACTGAATGCACTCACGAAGTCAGAACCAGCGATAATCACCTTGCGTTTGTTGCCGATACCAGTACCCACAAACAAATCCTTAGAAATGTCAACCAACTCCAAGTCGGTAATCACTCGCTCGTTCTTGTTGTAGCCCTTCTTCATATCATCAGCAGTAGCAACATGACCTACCTCGATGTCCTTACCAGCCATCCACCAGATACCCTTTGTAAACCACTGGGCAGAACCATTCTTAACCTCGTGCTTGATACAAGCCATATCTCCAAAGAGGTAAGTACCCTCCATGGCAAGACGCATATCATAGATGCTATCCTCCTCAATGTCCGAGAAGTCCCAATCCACTCGCTTAGCAGCAATCTTATCGAAGGTACTCTGCTCAACCTGAATCATGAAGTTCTGACAATACTGAATCTCAGATGCAGGAAGGTTGTTGAAACGACCTGTCTGAACGTCCATTTCACCACAACTCTTAGCCATACGGATGAGCTTCTGACCCTTCTTCAAGGCTGGAATACCGATAGCCTGCTTGTTAATCAACTTACCATTTACGGCATACACAATCGGATAGCCCTCTGTGTCCTTACCGCAAACGCAAAGTTCCAAATCAGGAGTAGGAGCATCAGTAATGGTTGAATAAGCAACACCCTTATAGTTGGTAATCGCCTTCACACCTACCACTCGGATGGTATCATCCAGCGTAAACATGGTAGGGTCTTCTACCTTCAATGTCATAGATGTACCAGTACTCTCCACTGTTGCTTCCTTCACGGTTGTCTTGATAGGACGTGTACCGATACTCCAATACTCAACTACAAACGAGTTGGCAGACTTGGTTGTCGCATAGCGTGAAATCTGATCAACTGGAGTAGCCATAGGACGAATCTTGGTAATCTTCTCATCAATGTCGTTCAGGTAATACTCCGTACCATTCTCGTTAAAGTGCTCACGACCCTTCGTCTCAGTCTTGATACCATCATCCTGACGTGCAGCACCACCATTGCCAGCCTCGCCAGCAGCAGGAGCACCACCAGCCTCGGCAGCATGACCACTCTCGGTACTACCGCCATCAGGCAGATTTGCCGCCTCAGCCATGATAACCTGACCATTCACTCCAAAAATAACTGCCATAACCATCAGAAAGACGGAAAGCAGCCGATTAAATGTACTTTTCTTCATTGTTATTCTGAATATTAATTAAACATTATATATTATCTTTTCACCTTGTCGAATTATCGAATGTGTGTTCTCTTCTCGTTGCCACGCTCCCAGACGTTACCCCTTCGTGATACCCTGCCCACAGCACCAAGGTCAGGCTGGTTATCCGTCTGCTTGGTCTCTGCATTGGCAGAATCAAGGTCAGCAGTACCATCGCCCTTCTTTCTCAGTTCAAGGTTCTTGACGTGCTTGCTGTTCTTGCCGCGAACCTCACCCTCATGGGCAGCATCAGCCACATCGGTATCATGATTCTTTGCCTTGATGAACGCAGTAATCATTTCCTCTGTAAACTTGCCAGTCACCACATTGCGCATAGTCTGAAAACATTGGTCGATAGCATTGTTCACCGCTTCCTCGCCATACTTCTCCTCTAACTTGTCGAAGACTTCATAGCTGGAAGGCATGTTCTTGTCATACTCCTCCTGCAACTTCTTGCCGTTGGCAGCATTCTGCAAGAACTCAGACTGAGCCGATGCAATCTCATCCGCATTGTCAGGGTCTGAATAGTAGTCAATAGCATCCTCGCCATGCGTACGAATCAGCTCAGCGTAAGGACTCTTGCCAGCCTTCATCGCTTGAAGGAAGGTAGCCGCCTCAGGGTCACTACCAAGCCAATCGCCCATAGCCTTCTCGTTATCCTTGTAACCCTGCAAAGCCTTCTGGTCGGCATCATAATCATCATTGATTGCCCCATAGATAGACTCATCATCCGCATACTCCGTATCAGGATGGCGGGTCTTCAAACGCTCCAAAGCCAAGTCTCTCTTGGTCTTGGTGTCTTGCTGTTTTGCAGCACCAGCATTCTGCTCTGTATTTGTATTTCCGTCCATATATATATGTATAAATTTATAAATCAATGCCCAAAAGTAACACTTTTCAACTTATTATTAATCTTATCCGTTAACTATACTTAATCATATCCGATTAATTTGGTTATTTCAATACATTTTTGTATCTTTGCATCATATACGATGAAACATAAAGGCTCACGATGTGACTTTACAAAGGAACGTGACGCTGACATATTGAGGGCTTACAAGAAGATTATATCAGTAAGAGACAATATAGGCATCTTGGAGATTGAGCGAAGACTATTGCAATCTCCAAGCAAACGTTTTTGGGTTTCTTCTGACCGAGCATACAACGTAATTCTCAATATGCTCAATGGTAAATCCATCAGCAGCATGAATCCGCAGAAAAGAGCAATGTTTCAGGAGATTTTCCGAAGATACAAGATTTATTCCAAGGAGCATCCTTCTCTCACCAAGATGGATGCCATTTGGCATGTGTGCAATCAGGAAGCACCGAGTTTCTATCTCACTCCAAAATCCATGCACGTCATACTTCATCGGGTGAGGAAGGAGGAGAAGAAAAGATGCAACGAACTTCGTCAGAGAAGATTGCGCTTTATGCAGGGTACATTATAATAATATGTATCACGCTCATAGGATATGATGGCATGGGTCTCTTTGAAGGTTGCTCTATTCTGAACCGACTAAGCTACCCTTTCTTCCATCAGAACATCTTTCATGCAGCCATCAACCTCTATGTGTTTCACCAATGTTACCGAGCCATTCCTTGTGACATCGGTCACATGGTAGCATTCTATCTCATAGCCATCAGCTATCCCTTCACTTCATCCGTACCAATCATCGGTCTCAGCGGATTTATCTATGCTTACATGGGCTTTATTGCTCCCTATGTAGAGAATAAGGTAAGATACAATCTCACCATTCTCCTATATATCTGTATTGGAATCTTCTTCCCTTGCATGGCAGTTGGAGTCCACATCTATTGCTATGTACTTGGTCTGTTGTGGGGTTATCTAAATGCACCGCTATGCCAAGACAAGTAACCGCCAAACTGACTGATGCACTCGACAAACACGTATTGGGCATCCTGAAGGAGAACGAGAAGCGCATCAAGAAAATCAACACACCATTCAATCCTATCAAGGGTGAAGGGTGTGGAGATAAGCGATTCCTTCTCTTCCTTCCTGATTTCCCGATACAGAGACAGCAGCTTCCAGTTTCAATGAAGAAGATTCCGCTCGTCAAGATGCTCATCGAGTTTGGTAGCTGCAAGGCGGTAATTGAGGAACTGCACAAGGATATAGACGAGCCGTACAACCTAGAGGAAGAAATGGAGCAACTGGTGGAGCAGTTTACTCGCATCAGGATGAAACACGACCCCTTCTTCTTCTTCGCCACGTTCATCTATATCAAACCAAAAGGTGGAGGTCTCCCCTTCCGTTTTGTTGTGAGAAGACCGCAGAGAAGACTGCTCAGGTGGCTGGAAGAGCGAAGAAAGAAGAATCGCCCTATCCGTCTTATCCTACTGAAAGCAAGACAATGGGGAGGTTCAACGGTTATTCAGATGTACTTCTTGTGGCTGCAACTCATGTGGCAGAAGGGTCTCAACTCACTCATCGTGGCTCAGGTCAAGGACACGGCAGAAACCATCCGAGGAATGTTCGAGGAAGCTCTGAAAAACTTTCCTACCAAGTTCCTCTACGAAATGGGAGAAGAATTCTCTGAGAACGAACCGAAGTTTGTTGGTGTCGGAACATCAGGAAACGTCAAGAAGGTTCCTCAGCGATTCTGCAAGATTAAGGTGGGTTCCATGGAAAGACCGTTATCAGCCAATGGTGAAGACTACAACTTGGTTCACCTTTCCGAGGTGGGTTTGTGGAAGAAGACGGACGGAAAGTCTCCTGAGGAGGTGGTGCAGAATGCTACCAATGGTATCTTATACCGACCATACACGATGATTGCCTATGAATCCACCGCCAATGGTACTGGAAACTTCTTCCACAAGGAGTGGCTTGCAGCAGTCAAGGGAGAATCTCAGTTTGAGCCGTTCTTTGTTCCTTGGTACGAGATATACGATATGTATCATCTTGAATTTGAAAGCAAGAAACAGAAGGTAGAGTTTGCCAAATGGCTATACGAGAACCGCAATAATACCAACACGATGTCCGACCGAGAAGAGCCAGGCACCTATCTTTGGAAGCTATGGAATCTTGGTGCTCCACTTGAAGCCATCAACTGGTATATTGCCGAGCGCAAGAAGTTCACCGACCATGCCGATATGGCTGCTGGCTACCCTACCGATGATATTGAGGCATTCAAGCATTCAGGAGCCAAGGTGTTTGCCGAAGCCAAGGTTGACAAGTTCCGAAAGGGATGCCGTGCGCCTAAGTTCATCGGTGATGTTTATGGTGACGGATATAAGGGTAAGAAGTGTATGCAGAATGTCCGATTCTGTGAAGACAAGCAGGGTCAGTTGTGGATATGGAGCAAGCCTGAAACCTTTGATGATTGCAAGGTGATAAACCGCTATCTGGTCGTCGTGGATATTGGTGGACGTAGCAAGAATGCCGACTGGTCTGTTATCTGTGTCTTCGACCGATATTGGATGATGGAAGGCGGCAAGCCGTATGTGGTAGCACAATGGTATGGGCATATTGATATGGACTTGCTGGCGTGGAAGGCTGCTCAGATAGCCAAATACTACAACGATGCTCTGTTGGTGATTGAATCCAACACCTTGGAGACGAAAGACAAGGAGCATATCTTGGAAGGTGGTGACCAGTCTGAGTTTATTCTGAATCAAATCAAGGACGCATACGACAACCTCTACGCACGCAAGCAGAGCGAATCAGACATCAAGAATAAGGTTCCAGTGAAGTACGGATTCCACACCAACGTGGCAACCAAGCCAATGGTTATCTCAGTATTGGTTCAGGTTATCCGTGAACAACTCTATGTAGAGCGAGACGATAGATGCTTAGATGAATATCTCACCTACGAGAAGAACGGAACCGTATATGAGGCAGCAGACGGAAAGCACGATGATTTGCTCATGACCAGAGCCATCGGACTCCACATCTGTTTCAATGAAATGGAAATGCCTAAGATGATAGAGTATAAGACAAGAGTAATGACAAGAAAAGTTTCTGTTTCGGCAGCAACCATCATATAGTTCAAACTAAATAATTACGATTATGAAAGTAACAAAGATTTTCAAGCGCATCAAGTGCGAAATCATGTACCGCCAAGCTACGGCTAAGGCAGACTACGCATCCAAGAAGAACCATGGAGAAATCTTCTATGTTCTTCCTACACAGAAGGGCAACCTGATGATTATGAACCGCTCACTATTCGAGACGTTCAAGAGGGCAAAACTGGTTGACAACGACATGAAGGTTAGAGACCTGTTCAGAGATTGTGTCTATCATACCAACTGCAAGAGCAAGAAGTGTAAGGCGAGCCGCAAGCGCAAATTCCTAAGATGGAAAGGACTTATTTAACAGTACTTCATTAACTGATAAGGTTATACAATTAGAATAAAAATATAACTTTGCAGAAAAAAAGGACATGGCAGAAACTATCAATACACAGACTACTGGATATGAATGCGTTGGCATTGAAAAGATAGAACAGACTTACGAAGGTCTGTTCGACAACAAGCCAAACATCATAACCATATATCTTACAAACGGAGACACTCATCAGTTTAAGGTGATGAATGGCTCACAAGGAGTAGGTATAGACAGGATTGAGCAAAGGCAAACGTCCACCGTTAGTGGTGGAAGAAATGAGTTTGCCATTATTCTCACGAATGGAAAGGAATATACGTTCTCTACATACAACGGAAGCGGTGGCTCTGGGTCAAGTGGTAGTTTCAACCAAGTCCTACAGCAGCTGAACAACTTGTTGATGCCATCAGGAAAAAGCTACCTGTATTATAACGGAAGTGGCTTTGAGTGGAAATCTCCAGATGGTTCTACAGGTGGTGGCACGGCAGACCTCTCTGAGTACAGTTGGTGGGGAAGAAAGTTTGACCC
>ULRP01047950.1_pt1 | contig 34276 bp, 50 predicted proteins | sample 1955521 | NCBI WGS metagenome assembly ULRP01 (sample SAMEA4835685, study PRJEB28245) | human gut metagenome | biome: gut microbiome; material: fecal sample | place: Denmark | collected 2008
ATTATTTTTAATAAAACGATTTCAAAAAATTAATTATTAAAAAATAAATTAAATATTAAATGTAATAAAATTATTTAATATTGAAGTTATTAATAAAATGTTAATTAATTGTTAATAAATTATTGATTATTATAAGCATTATCAAATTAATATGGGTGTTGACAAATCTACGCACGCGCGTAAACTATAATGAAAAAGGGGATTATTATGAAAAAGAAAAGTGTTGAAATAACAAAAACTATGACTATTGAAAAGGTTATTGGCCTTGATGAAAACGTTGTGCCCATTCTTTTAGGGTTTGGCCTGCATTGCCTTGGCTGCCCAATGAGCAGGGCAGAAAGCCTTGAAGAGGCCTGCATGGTTCACGGCATTGACTGTGACATGCTTGTAAGCAAACTTAACGAATACTTCCAAGGCAAATAATTAAAACCGAGAATTCAAAACGCTAATTATTTTTTAATTTACGATAATTAATATAAAACAATAAATTAAAAAATTTGGCGACAATATTTTATTAAGCATTAAGCATATTAAAAATGATTAACTAAAATAATTCAATTTTAGGTGAATTAGAATGCTTATTTTTTAAATTAGACAAAAATTAAAGTATTGAAAAAAATATAATTCAATTTTTATATTTTATTTCATAAATAATAATTGGATTAGAGGAGGCTATTATGGAAAATAAGGTTGTGAAGGCGAGGGGGTTTCTTGGGAAGATGGTGACCGTGGAGATGGACAGGCCGCTGGGGTCGGTGCACCCTAAGCACGGGTTTGTTTATCCAGTTAACTATGGGTTTATTCCGGGCACGGTTTCGGGGGATGGCGAGGAACTTGATGCGTACGTGCTTGGCGAACATAAGCCGTTGGCGTCGTTTAAGGGGCGCTGTATCGCATACATCCATCGCACTAATGATGACGATGACAAACTTGTTGTTATGGCGGATGGCAGAACCTATACGGATGACCAAATTAACGCCCTTGTTGAGTTTCAAGAGCAATATTTTGAGCATATTATTGTAAGGGCAAATGAGTTAGAAAAATAAGCAGGGTAGCGAAAGTTGAAAAATTGTTAAATTAAGATTAAGGCGCGAGAAAGCTTAAAATATAAGCGTAAAAGTTTGGAATTATGGCGAAAGGTGCGGGCTAGAAAAAGTGTTGGGGGCAAAGATGAACAAGTTTGTTGGAGAGAATTTAAAGGTGCTTAGGCTGGCACACGGGCTTGAAACGGACGAGGCGTCGGGCGTTTTGGGCGTTAGTGAGGCAACGTATTTGGCATATGAAGAGTCTCGCGAGATGCCAAGCCTTGACATTTTAAAGCGCGCGGGCGAGTTTTATGGCATTGTTCCGGCCGATTTGTTTGGCAAGATGGACATTGCCCAGATAGGACGCTTAAATACGGAGTTGGCAACGGCGATAGATACTAAAAGCGCTAACAATGATGCCAATAAGGTTAACAGCGCAGCCGCAGATAATTTAAACGTAAATAGTGCGAATGAAAGCGGCGTTGCGGTTGACGGCGTGATGGTGAATAGCGTTAAAGCTGACGGCGTGGCTAAACAAAAGGCACCCCAAAAGGCGTCACCAAAGGCGTTTGACGTTGCGATTTTGGCGCTTTCAGCGTTGTGTGCGCTGATAACCGTTGGGTACTTTTTTGAGGTTGGCAAGTATTCGGTTAATATTTCAACCGCAAGCGATATGGTTATCTCGGGGTACGAGGCCATCACAAGTTATAACTACTTTAATTTGATGGGGCTAAGCACGCCGTGCCTTGTTTTTGGCATACTGCTTTTGGCGGTAATTTTGTGGGATATAATTGACAGCATTTTGCTTTTGTCAGTTAAAGATTTGCGCAGGGGCTTGTATATTAAAATCAGCAAGATAATAAGGCTTGTTACGGGAATTGTTAGCACCCTTGCGATGATACTTTTTCTTGGCGCTGCGGTACAAAAAATCGGGGCCATTGTTAATGCAATGGAAGAGATTGAAGGCGTTAGATACGTCTTGCAGGAACTTGACGGCTTTGGGTATTTTTCAGTGTTTATTATCGCGCTGTTGGTTGTTAAAGCCGTGGCATTCGCTAAGGTTAAGCCTGACAAAAACGAGGCTGACGTGAATGTAATCAAGTCGCCGAACTCGGGCGATGTGGTTGGTGTTGATACTACAATAAAACAAGCCAACGCACGCATTGAAGAAAAATCAATCATTAATTAAGTGGGCATATGCCCATTTTTTGTTTTTACAAAATAAACCTTGAAAAATTTTATTAGATATGATAATATAATGATATCAGAAATAATTTAAATGAAAATTTAATTGTTTTTAATCTGTTAAGCAATAAAAATATTGACAGGTGTGGGGGTTTTTATGAGGTTTAAAAAGGCGAAAGCGGCGCTTGCTGCTGCATTGGTGGCGGGGGCGTGTGTGATGGGCGTTGGGTGTCAGCGTAACAGAACATATGACTATAAAACCATTACGGTTTATGATGTGCTTGATGAGAACAGGCCTTATCAATTCACTTATCGTGAATATAATTATCTTATCCAACACATTGGTGAAAGCGAAGAAGACCAGCAGATGATTTGTCATCGCGTGGAGAAGTGGGGGTTGTCGCCCGATTTAAGCTTTGTGAACGTGCAAACAGAGTGCGGACGCAATTTTAAAATCGCCCTTAAAAAAGTGACGGGCGAAGACACAAAGCTTGGTGCGCGAGAATATATAGAGATGGCTCCAGATAATGTTACCCTTGTGTGTATTGAGGAAAAAGGCTTTCAATATAAGGGCTTTTTAAGCAGTAAGTGCGTCGACGAGCAATGGGAGCAAGAAAAGTAATATTTGATTATTTTGATTAGATAAAATATTTTAATAAAAACAAAAATAATTAATCGTTAAAAGGTAATTATAAATTATTAATAAATAAATTATTGATAAATAAAAATCATTATAAATAAATTCAAAATAAATAAATTCAAATTAAAAAAAGATATTCATTGTGGGTGGTGAATATCTTTTTGTTTTTATTGGTCAGGTTTTTGTTCACCTTTAAGGTTATAAATTTTGCCATTTTCATATTTGCACCACCAGTTAGGGTTATTCCCGGGCAAGTCGGCCAAAATTTCGGCGTCAGTTAAATCGTTACGTTCGCGCAATTTTAGGTGAGAAACGTCAATAGAGGTTACGCATTGAGTGTCCCCTTGAAAATTAAAGACCTCAACCATAAAAGTGTTGTCGCGAATTTCGGGCAAAACGATGGCGCCGTCCATCCCCGCTTTAACGCCCAAGGCCTCGGTTTCGGGCGTGGTTTTAATAATGGTTACAAAATCAAGATACTGCATAAAAACCCCTTATTGTTTATGACAGAGGTTTAATAGGTGCAAGTCAAATGATTTTTGTGCAGCTAAGACTATACGGACTGAAAAAAGTTAGAAAAAATTTGAAAAAAGTCTTGACACGCGGCCGTGTGTTAAGTATAATAGGTACGCTGAACTATGGGGTGAAGTAGGAAGTTACTTATGCATTTGGCTGGTGTGTAAGAGAATTTCTGCTGACAAGAGTGCTGGCAAGACTGGTGCGACAGCGTCTTAACCTACGTGTTATGCTTGTTCAGGGCAGGGTTAAGAAGAGTTGGAAAAAAATTGGAGGAATTAAATGGCAACACAAAAAATGAGAATTAATTTAAGAGCGTTTGACCATGAACTTGTTGACAGTGCGTCTGCAAGAATTGTGGAAACCGCTAAAAAAGCAGGCGCTAAGGTTTCTGGTCCTATTCCTATGCCTACTGAAAAAGAAGTGGTAACTATTCTTCGTTCACCACACAAAGATAAGGACTCTCGTGAGCAATTCGAGATTAGAACACACAAAAGATTGATTGATATCTATAATCCATCAGCAAAAACCGTGGATTCACTTATGAAGATTGACCTTCCAGCAGGCGTAGATATCAAGATTAAGTTATAGGAGGAAGATTGATGAAAAACGCAATATTAGGCAAAAAGATTGGCATGTCGCAAATCTTCACACCAGCAGGTCAAGTTATTCCTGTAACTGTGGTAGAGGCTGGCCCATGCAAAGTTAGCCAAATTAAAACAATTGAAAAAGATGGTTACGAAGCCGTTCAGCTTGCATTTGCTGACACAAAAGCTAACCGTCTTAACAAACCTGAATTAGGGCATTTAAAGAAAGCAAATATCGAGCCTAAAAAATATCTTAAAGAGTTTAAGATTTCAGCCGAAGGTTTAGAGCTTGGAAGCGAGATTAAATGTGACGTATTCAAAGCCGGAGACATCGTTGACGTTTCTGGTTACAGCAAGGGGCATGGTTTCAGTGGCGTTATCAAACGTTGGAACGCTCACCGTTTGCCAATGACTCACGGTGCGGGTCCAGTTCACCGCGAACCTGGTTCACTTGCAGCTAACAGTGACCCATCAAGAGTTTTCAAAAACAGAAAACTTCCTGGGCAATATGGTAATGAGAAAGTTACTATTCAAAATCTAGAAATTGCAAAAGTTGACGTAGAACGCAATTTGCTTTTGGTTAAGGGTGCTATCCCTGGCGCAAAGGGCAGCGTTGTTACTATCGCTTCAGCAGTTAAGGCTTAAAAGGAGGAATAAGTTCAATGCAAACTAAGGTTTTAAACATTAAAGGCGAAGAAGTTGGAAAAGTTACTTTGAAAGACAATGTTTTTGGCGTAGCTTACAACGAAGCCCTTATTCACCAAGTTGTTGTTGCCTATCTTGCTAATGGCAGACAGGGAACAAAGTCAACCCTAACCCGCAGTGAGGTTAGAGGTGGCGGACGCAAACCTTGGCGTCAAAAAGGTACGGGTAATGCTCGTCAGGGCTCTATCCGCGCTCCACAATGGATCAAAGGTGGCGTTGTGTTCGCACCAAAGCCACGCGATTTCTCTAAAAAGGTTAACAAACAAATGAAGCAACTTGCTTTCGTAAGCGCTTTAAGTGAGGCGGCTCGCGAAAAGAACATCATCGTTTTAGACGAGCTTGTTATGAGCAAACCTAACACGAAAGAATTTGCTAACATTCTTGCTAACATCAAGGCAGACAAACGCGTGTTGGTTGTTACTGAAGAAAACAACACTAACGTTTATCTAAGTGCGCGTAACATTGACAAAGTTGCAGTAACGCCAGCCGCGCTTGCTTGCACCTATGACATTGTTGTTGCTGACAAAATCGTTGTAACCAAGGCTGCGCTTAAATCTATCGAGGAGGCAAACAAATAATGACAGCACATGACATTATCATTCGCCCAGTTTTAAGTGAAAAGACCTATTCAGATATTGCTAACAAGAAATACACTTTCGAGGTCGCTAAGGGCGCAAACAAAACCCAAATTAAACAAGCAGTTGAAGAAGTTTTCGGCGTTAAAGTTGCAAGCGTAAACACTGCTAACGTTTATGGAAAAATTAAAAGACAAGGAAAGCACGAAGGACTAACGGGTAACTTTAAAAAAGCAATCGTTACATTGACGGCTGACAGCAAGTCAATCGCGTTCTTTGACAGCCTTTCATAATTGATAGGAGATTTTAACTATGGCATTAAAACAATTTAAGCCGATAACCGCGGGGCACAGATTTAGAAAAGCGCCATCATTTGAAGAGGTAACAACCTCTACTCCTGAAAAGTCTTTGCTTGAAACCAAGAAAAAGACGGGTGGCCGCAACGCTAGCGGAAAATTGACCGTTCGCCACATCGGTGGTGGAAACAGACAAAAATATCGTGTTATCGATTTCAAACGCGATAAAGATGGTATCCCTGCAAAAGTCGCAACTATTGAATACGACCCTAACCGCAGTGCATACATCGCATTACTTCATTATGCTGATGGTGAGAAAAGATATATCCTTGCTCCTATCGGTTTAAACGTTGGTGACACTGTAACAAGTGGCGTTAACGCTGAAATCAAAGCAGGTAACTGCTTAGCCCTTGATAACATCCCAGTAGGTTCAATTGTTCATAACATCGAGTTCCAACCAGGCCGTGGTGGCAAGATCGCAAGATCAGCTGGTATCAGTGCTCAGTTTATGGCAAAAGAGGGCAAATATGCTACTTTGCGTATGCCAAGTGGCGAAATGAGAAAAGTGCTTCTTACCTGCCGCGCGACGATTGGTCAAGTTGGCAACGTTGAACACGAAATCGTTTCATTAGGTAAAGCTGGCCGCACCCGTCATATGGGAACAAGACCAACCGTTCGTGGTTCGGTTATGAACCCAGTTGATCACCCACATGGTGGTGGTGAAGGTAAGTCACCTGTTGGTCACGCTGGCCCAATGACTCCTTGGGGTAAACCTGCTATGGGTTATAAGACTCGCAAGAAGAAAAACAAATCAAACAAATTTATGGTAAAGAGAATTAACTAGGAGGCAAATGAACAATGAGTAGAAGTGTTAAAAAAGGCCCTTATATTGCTGAAAGCCTACTTAAAAAGATTAATGAGCTTAACGCGAAAAACGAAAAGAAAGTTATCAAAACTTGGTCTCGTTCTTCAACTATCAGCCCAGAAATGGTAGGACATACTATCGGGGTTCACGACGGAAGAAAACATGTTCCAGTTTATGTAACCAGCGAAATGGTTGGCTATAAACTTGGCGAATTTGCCCCAACAAGAACCTTTAAAGGTCACAAAGGCGCAAGCACAACTAAGGGAGGCAAGTAATAATGGCAACTAGAATGAGAGAAAAGGCCGTTGCAAGAAAAGAAAACGCTGACAAGCGCGCTCACGCAACTGCTAAATACCTTAGAATTTCTCCAAGCAAGGTTAGAATTGTTTTGAACGTTATTCGTGGTAAAAATTATGAAGACGCTGTTGCAATTTTAAAGAATATGCCTAACAGCGGTGCTGAATACGCACTGAAAGTATTAGAAAGTGCGGGCGCTAATGCTGAAAACAACCTTGGACTTAACAAAAACGAGCTTATCGTTAGCGAATGTTTCGCTGATGGCGGCCCAATTTTGAAAAGATTCCAACCAGTAAGCAAAGGCCGTGCACATTCAATTAAGAAAAGAACAAGCCACATTACCATCGTTTTGGATGTAGCAAAGTAGGAGGAAAAGTATGGGACAAAAAGTTAATCCACACGGACTAAGAGTTGGTGTTATCCAAGGTTGGGATAGCCAATGGTATGCTTCAAAGAAAGACTTTTCTAAGTTTTTGCTTGAAGACAAAAAGATTCGTGAATTTTTAAAAACAAACTATAAAAACTTTGGTATTTCTAAGGTTGTTATTGACCGTGCTGAAAACAAAGTTGTGGTTTCAATCTATACTTCAAGACCGGGGCTTGTTATCGGTCAAAAGGGTGCGGGCGTTGAGGCTATTAAGGCCGAGCTTAGCAAGATTGCAGCTGGTAAAAACGTATTCATTAACGTAATGGAAATCAAATCACCTGATTTTGATGCACAACTTGTTGCTGAAAGCATTGCAAGTCAGCTTGAAAATCGTGTTGGTTTCAGGCGCGCTATGAAACAGGCCTTAAATCGTTGCTTAAAAGCAGGGGTTCAAGGTATCAAAATTATGGTTGGCGGTCGTCTTGACGGCGCTGATATCGCAAGAAGCGAATTCTATCAAGAAGGTTCACTTCCTCTTCAAACTTTAAGGGCAAACATTGACTATGGTTTTGCTGAGGCACATATCTATGGCAAACTTGGCGTTAAAGTTTGGATCTATAAGGGTGAAGTTCTTGGTAAAAAGAATTTAACTAATACTCAAGGAGGAAACACTCATGTTGATGCCTAAAAGAGTAAAAAGAAGAAAACAACAACGTGGTCGTATGACCGGTGTTGCAACCCGTGGTAACAAGATTTGCCATGGCGAATACGGTATCGTGGCGCAAGAGCCATGTTGGATCACCTCTAACCAAATTGAGGCAGCACGTATTGCTATGACGCGTTACACAAAACGTGGTGGGCAAGTTTGGATCAACATCTTCCCACACAAACCAGTTTCAAAGAAACCTGCTGAAACTCGAATGGGTTCTGGTAAAGGTTCTCCTGAATATTGGGTAGCGGTTGTTAAACCAGGCAGAGTAATGTTTGAAATCGGCGGAGTTAAAGAAGAAATCGCTCGCGAGGCTCTTCGTCTTGCAACTCACAAACTTCCTTGCAAATGCAAAATTGCAAGAAAAGAAGATTTAGAAGTTGCTGAAAATGTTAACAAGGAGGATAAGGCATAATGAACGCGAAAGAATTACAAAATCTTACTAACAACGAGCTTGCTGACAAACTTTCAAGCTTAAAGCAAGAGTTGTTTAACCTAAGATTTTCTCATGCAACGGGTAATTTGTCTAACCCTCTTGCAATTAACACTTGCAAAAAGAACATTGCTAAGGTTAAAACGGTTATCCGCGAAAGAGAATTAGGTATTGCTAAAAGCCAACCAGAAAAGGTTGAAACCAAATCTAAGAAGGCAAGAGGTTAATCCAAATGGCAGAAAGAACTGAAAGAAAAACAAGAATTGGTATTGTTTCAAGCAATAAGATGGACAAGACCATTACCGTAGAAGTGCATGAAAAAGTTAAGCACCCAATCTACAAGAAAACAATCAACAAAACAACAAAACTTAAAGCACACGACGAAAAGAATGAGTGCGACATCGGGGATACCGTTGAAATCGCTGAAACTCGTCCTTTAAGCAAAGACAAACGTTGGCGTCTTGTTAGAATTGTTGAAAAAGTAAAATAACGCAGGCAAGGAGAAAAGATTATGATTCAACCACAAACCAGATTAAAAGTTGCTGATAACACTGGTGCGCGTGAGTTAATGTGCATACAGGTTGTTGGTGGGTCTTTTAGAAGAAGTGGCAACATAGGTGATGTTATCGTTGCATCAGTTAAAAGTGCTATTCCCGGTGGCTCTGTTAAAAAGGGTGACGTTGTTAAAGCCGTAATCGTTAGAACTGTTAAGGGTATTCGTCGTGCTGACGGAAGCCATATTAAGTTTGACGACAATGCTGCTGTTATCATCGACAACCAAAAGCAGCCAAAAGGGACTCGTATCTTTGGGCCTATCGCGCGCGAACTTCGTGATAAAGATTATATGAAAATTATTTCGCTTGCGCCCGAAGTTATTTAGGAGGATTTAGGATAATATGAAAAATATTAGTGTCAAATCAGGCGACAATGTTGTTGTTATTGCTGGCAAAGATAAGTCTAAAACCGGTAAGGTAATGGCTGCTAGCCCAAAACTTGGAAAAGTTATTGTTGAAGGCGTTAACATCGTAAGTCGTCATAGCAAACCAAGGTCGGCGCAAGACCATGGCGGCATTATCAAGCACGAAGCACCAATTGATGCAAGCAATGTTATGGTAATCTGCCCTAAGTGTGGCAAGGCTACACGTGTTCGTCATCAAGTTGTTGATGGCAAAAATGTTCGCGTTTGTAAATGTGGCGAAGTTTTAGACAAGGCCTATACAAAGAAAGCAGACAAGGCTGAGGCTAAAAAGACTACCGCTAAAAAGCAAACAAAAGCAAAGGCCCAGACAGAAGCAAAGGCTGAAAAAGCACCTGTAAAAAAGGCACCCGCTAAGAAAGCCGAAGCAAAAATCGAGGCAACTAAGGCAAGCAAAACCGCTGCTAAACCAGCAGTAAGAAAAGCCAAGAAGGATGTTTAAGGTAGGTAAATTATGGAAAACAGACTTAATGATAAATATGTAAAAGAAGTTGTTCCAGCGCTTGTTAAAGAGTATGGCTACAAAAACATCAACGAAGTTCCAAAACTTGAAAAAATCGTTTTGAACATGGGTCTTGGCGATGTTAAAGACAACAGCAAAAGCTTTAACCTTGCTGTTGAAGAGCTTGCAACAATCGCTGGTCAAAAACCAGTTGTAACCAAGGCTAAAAAGTCAGTTGCTAACTTTAAAGTTCGTGAAGGACAAAAAATTGGCGCGAAGGTTACTCTTCGTGGCGAAAGAATGTATGAATTTTTTGATAAATTCATTAGCATTGCATTGCCACGAGTTCGTGACTTTAGGGGCGTAAGCGCAACGGCGTTTGACGGACGTGGTAACTATTCTTATGGCGTTCGCGAACAACTTATCTTCCCTGAAATTGTTTACGACAAAATTGAAAAGATTAGAGGTTTTGACATCTGTTTTGTAACAACTGCTAAAACTGATGACGAAGCTCGCAGCCTATTAAAACTTATGGGGATGCCATTTAAGGCATAACGCAAGGAGAAAAATTATGGCAAAAACATCATTGAAAAACAAACAAGCTAAGCCTCAAAAGTATGGCACTCGTGAATACACTCGCTGCACGATGTGTGGTCGTCCACACGCCGTTTTGAAAAAATACGGTATCTGCAGGGTATGTTTTAGAGAACTCGCTTATAAAGGTGAAATTCCTGGCGTTAAAAAGGCAAGCTGGTAAGGAGGAAAAGAAAATGAGTATTAATGTAACAGATCCAATCGCTGATATGCTTACAAGAATAAGAAACGCGCAAACTGCTCGTCATGACAATGTTTCTATTCCTGCATCAGCTATGAAAAAATCTATCGCTCAGATTTTAAAAGAAGAAGGCTTTATTGCTGACTTTGCTGAAACTGAAGACGGGTCTATGCGTAACATCGTTGTTACCTTAAAGTATGGCCCAAAAGGCGAAAAAGTTATCTCTGGTCTTAAAAGAATTTCAACCCCAGGGCTTAGGGTTTATGCAAACGCCGGGGAGCTTCCTAAGGTTTTAGGCGGCCTTGGCATCGCAATCATTTCAACCAGCAAGGGTGTTATGACTGATAAAAATGCAAGAAAATTAAATGTTGGTGGCGAAGTGCTCGCCTACATTTGGTAAGGAGGAGTCTATGAGCAGAATTGGTAAATTACCTATTATTCTTCCAGCAGGCGTTACTCTTGACCAAACAACTGAGGGCGACGTTATCGTTACTGGACAAAAAGGGACATTAAGGCAATGGGTTGACAGTTGTATAACTGTTAAAAAAGAGGCTCTTGATGGCAAAACCGTTGTAACCTTAACTCGTGCTAATGACCAGAAAGAGGTTCGCGCTAAACACGGTTTATACCGCGCGCTTATCGCAAATATGGTTAAAGGCGTAACGGAAGGGTACAGCAAATCACTTATCGTTAACGGCGTTGGTTTTAAGGTAGCCGTAAGTGGAAATAAATTAACTATGAACCTTGGTTTAAGCCACCCAGTAGTAGTTGAAATCCCACAGGGCATTACCGTTACAATCCCAGCCGCAAACGAAATCAAGGTTGAGGGTATTGACAAAACTTTTGTTGGTCAGTTCGCAGCCGATATTAAGGCAGTTAAGCCTATTGAGCCATATCACGGTTATGGTATTAGATACTCAACCGAAGAGGTTCACTTAAAAGAAATCAAAAAAAGCGGTAAAAAGAAATAAGGAGAAAGGGAATGGTTAGTAAGATAAATAAAAATGAATTAAGAAAAGCTAAGCATAACAGAATTCGCAACACCCTTAGCGGGACAAGCGAAAGACCTCGTTTAAATGTTTACCGTTCAACTTCAAACATCTATGCTCAAATAATTGATGACACAACGGGCAAAACCCTTGCAAGTTCGTCAAGCCTTGACAAAGGGTTGGTTGAAGCATTAAAAGGCCTTAACAAAAAGGCACAAGCAGAAAAAGTCGGCGAAGATATTGCTAAAAAAGCCAAAAAAGCAAAGATTAAAAACGTTGTTTTTGATCGTGGCGGCTATATCTACACTGGGCGCGTGGCATGCCTTGCTGAGGGTGCACGTAAAGCCGGTCTTGAGTTTTAAGGAGAAAGATAATGGCAGAAGTTAGAAACGAAAACAAAGAAAGAAAACCAAATGCTGACAGAAAACCAAGAAGAGATCGCAATCAAGCTCCAAAAGTTGTTGACGAGTTTGACAGCAAAATGGTTAATGTTAACCGTATCTCTAAAACCGTGAAAGGTGGACGCAAAATGCGTTTTAACGCCTTGGTTGTTGTTGGTAACCGCAAGGGCAAAGTTGGTATCGGTATGGGTAAAGCAACCGAAGTTTCTTTGGCTATTGAAAAGGCAACCGTTGCTGCAAAACGCAACATTATCGAAGTTGCTATGAAGGGAACAACTATCCCTCATGAAATCGATGGTATCTTTGAAACAACTAAGATCATTATGATGCCAAGCAAAGAAGGTAATGGTGTTATCGCTGGTGGTGCAGTTCGTGACGTTGTTGAGCTTGCTGGTATCCGTGATATCACAACAAAACTTTATGGCTCTAACAACCCAGTCAACTGCGTTAAGGCTACTTTTGAAGGCCTAAAACAACTTAAAACCGCAGAACAACTTGCACATCTTCGTGGTGTAAGCGTGGAACAAATTGGATAGGAAGGTAAAAAAGATGGCTGAAAAAGTTGGAACTTCTAAAAAAGAAGTGTATAATGAACCTAAACTAAAAATAACTTTGGTTAAAAGCCTTAATGGCAGACTTGCTAAGCAAAAGAAAACTTGCGAAGCACTTGGGTTAACCAAATTACATCAAACCGTTATTAAGAACGATAACGATGCTACTCGTGGTATGATCTTCGTTGTTAAACACTTGGTTACGGTGGAAGAAGTTAAATAAAAAGAGGAGCTTATTTATGAAACTACACGAATTATCACCTGCACCTAACTCAACCAAAGCCCCAAAACGCCTTGGTCGTGGTATTGGCTCAGGTACTGGCAAAACTGCTGGTAAGGGACATAAAGGTCAAAACGCAAGAAGCGGCGGTGGAGTTAGACCTGGATTTGAGGGCGGCCAAATGCCTTTAATTCGTCAACTTCCTAAACGTGGTTTCACTAACAATTGGAGAAAGGAATACACAACCATTAATGTTAGTGACCTTGAACAGTTTGAAGCTGGCACAACCGTTACCGCACAAATGCTTAAAAATAAAGGTGTTATCTCTAAAATTGAAGCTTACGGACTTAAAGTTCTTGGTAATGGTAATCTTACTAAGGCTTTAACCGTTAAAGCACAAAAATTCACCCAATCAGCGGCTGATAAAATCAGCAAGGCTGGCGGGTCAATTGAGGTGGAATAATGTTTAAAACCTTAGCAAGTGCGTTCAAAACCCCTGAACTTAGGAAAAAGATTTTAATTACTCTTTTACTTCTACTTATCTATCGAGTTGGCTGTTATTTGCCAGTTCCAGGGATTTTGCCTGACACATACTCAGCCCAAGTTGGAGACGGAGCCTCTTTACTTACTCTGCTTAACGCTGTTACTGGTAGCGCATTGAGTAACGGTGCGTTTTTGGCGCTTGGCGTTACGCCGTATATTAACGCGTCAATCATCGTTCAGTTGTTAACAGTTGGTATCCCTGCTCTTGAAAGGCTTTCAAAGCAAGGCGAAGATGGCAAAGAAAAAATCAACCTCATAACGAAAATCGTTGCGCTTGTGCTTGCAATAGCGCAGGGTATTGGTATCGTTTTGGGCTTTGGCACGAAGTGTTTGGCACCAATCTTTGGTGAAAACTTGTTATGGCTCACGGCAGTATTTGTTGTGTTAATTCTTGTTGCAGGAACTTGCTTTACGATGTGGCTTGGAGACAGAATTACTGACCAAGGCATCGGCAACGGCTTGTCTTTGATCATCTTTATTGGTATCATCGCAAGTGTTGGTATTTCACTTACCAACGCGGTTGTAAGCATCTTCGGTGGCAACCTTAACGCACTTTGGGAGCTTTTGGGCTTCCTTGCTATGGTATTTGTTGTGTTTACGCTTATCGTTTTCTTTGATTTAGCAGAACGCAAAATTCCAGTGCAATACGCAAAACAAATTAAAGGCAGAAAAATGTATGGCGGGCAGTCTAGTTACATTCCGCTTAAAATCAACGCTAACGGCGTAATGCCAATCATCTTTGCAACGGCTATCATAACCTTCCCGAACCTTATTATGCAGCTTTGCGGGGTAACTCGTGACAGTGGCTGGTTCGCGAAATTCTATTATGATTATCTTGGTGCTGGTGGTTGGGTTTATAGCATCTTGGTTGGCTTGCTTATTTTGGGATTTGCATACTTTTATGCACAAATTCAATTCAATCCAGCCGACGTTAGTCAAAACATTCAACAAAATGGCGGGTTTATCCCTGGCGTAAGGCCGGGCAGACCAACGGTTGACTATCTTTCAAAGATAAGCAAACGTATAACGCTGTTTGGTGCAATATTCTTAGCCTTTATTGCTATCGTTCCTTCAATCGTGTTCCAAGCGGTGGTGGGCGGCTCGATTGGCTTGCTTAACGCCTTTACGGCAACGGGTATGCTTATCGTTGTAAGTGTTGCAATAGAACTTAACACTCAACTTAATGCACAAATTCTTATGAAGCGTCATAAGAACTTGTTATAAAACAATTGGCTGCACCTGCCCTAAACGTAGGGTAGGTGCGAAAACTGTTTTAAAAATTTAAATGGTTAGGATACTTAGTTTAAACTTTTAAAACAGATGGATAAAAAGGGAAGATTTATGAACTTAATCATTATCGGCGCGCCGGGCTCAGGAAAGGGCACTCAGGCAGCAAAAATCTGCAGCGAGTTTAACATCGCACATATCTCAACGGGCAATATGCTTAGAGAAGCGATTGCCAAAGGCACCCCCGAGGGTAAACTGGCAAAAGAGATTATAGACAAGGGTAACCTTGTTGACGATGAAGTCATTTTTAAGATGCTTAACCGCAGGGTTAGTGAAGATGATTGCGCGAACGGATTTTTACTTGATGGTGTTCCGCGAAATAAATCTCAAATTGAGTTTGTTGAGAAACTGGGTATTGATAAGGTTATCTTTATTGATGTTAAATTTGGTGACATTATAAAGCGCTTAACCAGTCGCAAAACTTGCGTTGGTTGTGGGGGTACGTTTATTGAAAGCGACCTTAAAACTGACGATTGTCCGCGTTGTGGCAAAAAGGTACACACTCGCGATGATGACAAGGTTGAGGTGATTGAAAAACGCCTTGACACGTACGTTAAGCAGACCGCGCCTGTTGTTGACTTTTATAGGGCAAAGGGCAAGGTTATAACTATTAACGGTAATCAGTCGATTGAAAAAGTTTATGAAGATATTTCTAAGGCACTAAAAAATGGTAACTGTTAAAACGCAAGAACAAATTGAGCTTATGCGAGAGGCTGGCAAGATCGTTGGCGAGGTGCTTTTGCTTATGGAGAAAGAGGCAAAACCCGGAATTTCAACAAAGGCTCTTGACAAAATTGCGTATGAGTATATAATTAGTAGGGGTGCAAAACCAAGTTTTTTGCACTATAATGGTTTTCCTGCAACCATTTGCGCGTCAATTGATGACGTGGTGGTTCATGGCTTTCCAAGTGAAAAGGATGTTCTTAAAGAGGGTATGCTTTTGTCAATAGATGTTGGGGCTATTTATCACGGGTGGCACGGAGATGCAGCGCGCACGTTTGCTATTGGCAAGGTGAGCGACGAAAAAGCAAAATTATTAGACGTAACACGCCGAAGTTTTTTTGAGGGTATCAAAGGAATTAAGGCTGGAAGCCGTCTTGGCGACATTGGTGCGCAAGTACAGCACTGTGTTGAAAAGCACGGATTTAGCGTGGTTCGCGATATGGTTGGGCATGGTATTGGCAACCATATGCACGAGGCACCAAACGTCCCTAACTATGGCACAGCGGGGACTGGGATGAAGCTTGAAGCGAATATGACGATTGCCATAGAGCCGATGGTTAATGCCGGAACTTGGCGCCTTAAAATGAAGGGGTGGGACCATAGAACCGCCGACGGGCGTCCGTCAGCACATTATGAAAATACGGTTTTGATAACCGAAAACGGTGTGGAAATTTTAACACAATCAAGCAAGGGGGAAATAGATGAGCAAAGACGATGTTATTGAAACTGAGGGGGTAGTGGTTGAGGCTATGCCTGGGGCTACCTTTAAGGTTAAACTAGCAAACGGCCATATCATCAACGCATATCTTTCGGGCAAATTGTGGAAAAACTTTATCCACGTTTATGAGGGCGACACTGTTAAACTTGAAATTTGCCCTTATGATTTAACCCGTGGCCGAATAATTTGGAGACAAAAATAGTAAAAGGAGAAACTAAAATGAAAGTAAGACCAAGTGTAAAACCTATCTGCGATAGTTGCAAGGTTATTAAAAGAAATGGCAAGTTAAGAGTAATTTGCGATAAGTATCCTAAACATAAACAGGTTCAGGGTTAATTTTTCGGGCAAAGCGATTTGCCTTTAAATTTGAAAATTACGCGGGCTTGGGCGGCATAGAAACTAACACTTTCTACCAAGACGCGAAAAAACATAAACAAACAATTTTTTTGGAGGATAAAAATGGCTCGTATCGCTGGTGTGGATTTACCAAATGAAAAGCGTGTTGAAGTTGGGCTAACCTACATTTATGGCGTAGGACTTAAAACTTCACAAAAGATTTTGGCAGAAACCAAAATCGACCCAAACACAAGGGTAAAAGATTTAACTGAAACCGATATCACTAAAATCCGTGAGTATCTTGATAAGCACGTTCGCGTTGAGGGTGACCTTAAACGTGACGTAGCGATGGACATTAAGGGATTGATGGAAATTGGTTCATATCGCGGAATTAGACACAGAAAAGGACTTCCAGTTCGCGGACAAAGAACTCATAGCAATGCTAGAACAAGAAAAGGTCCACGTTCAAGTTCAATTAAGAAGAAATAAAGGAGAATTTTATGGCACAAGTTAAGAAAACCACAACTAAAAAGCGTAAGATTACTACCAATGTTGATAAGGGCATTGTGCACGTTCAATCTTCGTTTAACAACACAATCGTAACCATAACTGACGTTAATGGTAACGCGTTGTCTCAAAGCAGTGCAGGCGCGCTTGGCTATCGTGGTAGCCGTAAAAGCACTCCGTTTGCTGCTGGCGTTGCTGCTGAAAAGGCCGCAAAAGCCGCAAAAGAATATGGAATTAAAAGCGTTGAAGTTTATGTTAAGGGCCCAGGTAACGGCCGTGAATCTGCAATTAGAAGCCTTGCTAACGAAGGCATCGAAGTAACACTTATTCGCGATGTTTCACCAATCCCACATAACGGGTGCAGACCACCTAAACGCAGAAGAGTATAGGAGGAAGATCGATGGCAAAATATACAGAAGCAGATTGCAGACTTTGCAGACGTGAAGGCGCTAAACTCTTTTTAAAGGGCGAGCGTTGCCTTACTAAAAAGTGCGCAATGGAGCGTAGGCCAGTTAATCCTGGTGTTCACCCAGCAAGTCGCAAAAAGCCAAGCGAGTATCAAACTCAGCTTCGCGAAAAGCAAAAAGTTAAAAGAGCTTATGGCCCATTAAGTGAAAAACAATTCAGGCACTATTACGAAGAAGCAGAGCGTATGAAGGGTAAAACCGGTGAAAATATGCTTGCCCTTCTTGAAAAAAGGCTTGACAACGTTGTTTATCGTATGGGGCTTGGTTCAAGCCGTATGCAGGCACGTCAGGTTGTTAACCATGGACATATCTGCGTTAACGGTAAATGCGTTAACATCCCATCTTATCAAGTTAAGGTTGGCGATGTAATCAGCGTTAAAGAAAACAAACAGAAAAAAGGCAACTTTGCTTCAATTCGCGAGTCGAGAGTGGTTGTTCCTAAATGGTTAGAGTTTAACCCAGAAAAACTTTCTGGTAAAGTGCTTGCTAACCCAGCGCGCGACGATATTGACCTTAATATCGAAGAACACTTAATTATCGAGCTTTATTCTAAGTAATCTTAAATTTAGGAGGATTTTATGTTAGAAATCGAAAAACCAAGAATTGAATGTATTGAAGAGGAAAATGGAAGTTATGCCAAGTTTATCTTAGAGCCACTTGAAAAGGGTTTTGGAACGACGATTGGCAATGCGCTTAGAAGAATGCTTCTTTCAAGCCTTCCTGGGGCTGCTGTTACCTGCATCAAAATTGCGGGTGTGCAACATGAATTCTCTACAATCAAGGGTTGTAAAGAGGATGTTACCGAAATTATCCTAAATCTTAAAGGACTTGCTGTTAAAACAACCAAAACTGACCGCAATTTCAAGAAAACTTTAACCCTTAAGGCAAAGGGGCCTGGCGTTGTTACGGCGCGAGATATTGCTGCTGACGACGAGGTTGAAATTTTAAACCCTGATATGTATATCTGCTCGCTTGAAGAAGATGGCGAACTTGATATGCAGCTTATCGTTGGGCGCGGCCGCGGGTACGTTGGGGCTGATAAAAACAAAGATGAAAGTTTGCCAATTGGCTATATCGCGATTGACAGCATCTTTACCCCTGTTAAAGCCGCAAGCTATAACGTTGAAAACACTCGCGTTGGCCAAAGCACTGACTTTGATAAGCTTACGCTTGAAGTTACAACGAATGGCACGGTTTCAGCCAAAGAGGTTATAAGCCTTGCTTCTAAGCTTTTGGTTGAGCACGCAAATCTTTTTGTTGAACTTGTTGAAGAAATGGCTAACACATCTATTCTTGTAAGCCGTGAGGAAGACAAAGTTCAAAAACTTATGGAAATGAGCATCGAAGACATGGATCTTTCAGTTAGAAGTTATAACTGCCTCAAACGTGCTGGAATTAACACGGTTGAAGACTTAACAAGAAAAACCGAAGATGATATGTTAAAAGTTAAAAACTTAGGTCGCAAATCGCTGGACGAAGTTATAAGCAAACTTGTTGACCTTGGTCTTAACCTTAAGGTTAGGGAAGACTAATTAAAGGAGTAAACAAATGGAAACTAAAAAACTAGGCAGACCTACTGACCAAAGACTTGCAATGCTTAGTGGCCTTGCAACGGACTTACTTTGGTATGGCCGCATCGAAACAACTGTAGACCGCGCCAAAGAGGCAGCAAGAATTGCTGAAAAATGCATCACTATTGCTCGTGACGGATATAAAGACGTTATAACTGACACTAAGGTTACTGTTGACGCTAAGGGTAAAGAAGTTAAAACCACAGTTTCAAAAGACGGCGCTAAAAAGCTTAACGCTCGCAGAAAACTTATGGCTATCTTAAACCCTAAGGCAGAGCAACGTGCTAAGGGCGAAAAGAAAGAAGCGTTTGAAGCAAGAACTCAGGGCATTAAAAATCCTCTTATCGAGAAGTTGTTTGATGACCTTGCGCCTAAGTATGAAGCACGCGCAACTGAAAAAGGACAGAATGGTGGATATACCCGCGTTCTTAAAACCTCAGTTCGTCGTGGCGACAATGCGCAGATGGCTATTGTTGAGCTTGTATAAAAAGAAGAAAGTAAACCTCCGCTTTTGGAGGTTTTTTTGTGGGTGTTTTTATTACGAGGATGAGGGGGTACATAAATACGTTCACGCTCACCAAGTCTGCGCTTACGCTTCGACCAGTGTTCGCTATGAACTCATTTATGCTTTTGATTATCATCAGTGTGTATGGGGGGCGTATAAATACGTTCACGCTCACCAAGTCTGCGCTTACGCTTCGACCAGTGTTCGCTATGAACGTATTTATGCTAGGAGGCACCGTTGTGGTATAAAATAAGGGTGGCAGAAAATGAGGTGGTTGTGTAATTTGTAATTAATAGTTAAAAACGCGCAAAATAAAACCACAAAACGTTAGGTTTAGCCGTGGTGACGGCCGCGCTAGGGCAACTGGTGGCGGGGTAGGATGGAATAAATTTTGGGTTTTTGTTGAAAATTTTAATAAGAGTTAAAAATTTGTTTTTGGTTAAGGGGTGTGAGCGGTAAATATATTGGACAAAGTTATCTGTATTTGATAAAATAAGATGTAAAGGTATCGGTCGATATGGCGGGTGGCTTTGCGGGTAAAGTTACTGACAAGTTTTTAATATTTGTCAGTAACATAGATTAAAAAAATAAAGGCGATAAGATGTCAAAAAAAGAAAAGCAACTTATGTTTAAGATAAAAAAGGGCAAGGCAGAAATTGTTGAGGCGCGCGGGGTTAAGCGTGCCGAGTTAGACACGGTTTCAGCAAGGCCAGATCCAGTGCCCAAAAACAGTGGGGCGGGGTGGTTTAGGCTTGACAATGCGGCGACGATTTATCCAAGTTCAGTTAAAGAGAACTGGAATTTTGTTTTTCGCGTTGCGTGCGTATTAAAAACCAAAGTGAGGCCTGACGTTTTACAGCAGGCGCTTGACGACATTATGCCGCGGTTTCCGACCTTTGACGTGTATTTAAAGGCGGGTTTGTTTTGGAACTATTTTGAGCATAACCCCAATCAATTGAAAGTTGAGCGCGAAACTAATTTTCCGTGTTCGTGTATGAAGCTTGGGGGTAAAAGTCATTGCGTGAGAGTGCTTTATAGCGACTTTAAGATTGCGGTTGAGGTTTTTCACGCGATAACTGACGGGCGTGGTGCAACAACGTTTTTAAATTCATTATTGGCGCGGTATTTTGAACTTCAAGGCGAGACGATTACGTACACGGGCGCGGTTTTGAACTATCTGGATTTGCCTGCACCCGAAGAACTTGAAGACTCATTTTTTGAGAACGCGACGGATGAAAAGGCAAGCAGCCATAAAGAGTCTGTGGCGTATAACATTCGCGGCACAATTTTAGACGAGGGAATTGTTAACACCACAACGGGCACCCTAAGCGTTAAAGAAATTAAAGAAATTGCGAAAAAACACAACTGCAAATTAACCACGTTTTTGGCGGCTGTTTTGTGCCAAGTTATTATCAAAAAACGCAAAAATAGCAATAAACCGGTCAAAATATCGATACCAATTGACCTGCGACCGTGGTTTGACAGCAAGACTCTTAGAAATTTCAGTTCCTACATAAATATCGCAATTTGCGACAAAAATGCAAGTTTAGAGGCCATTATTTCAACTATTTCGGCCGAAATTGCGAAAATTGACCAAAAATACCTTGAAAAAAACATAAATAGTAATGTAAATCTGCAAAAAAACTGGTTTATTAAGCTTATGCCGCTTTGCATCAAAAAGGGCGTTATGAATTTGTCGTATAACCTTTTGGGGGAGAGGTTGCAGACTTTTGCGTTTTCTAATATTGGTCGTGTTGACGCGCCACCAGAGTTTGAGAAGCTTATTGACCACTATGAAGTTAACCTTGGCCGAAGCAAGCATAATGCTATCGCCGTTGGCCTTATTTCGTTTGGCGATAAATTGTCAGTAACCATTTCAAGCAAATTAAGCGAGCCGATAACCGAGCGCGATTTCTTTAAAGAATTAGCTTCGCTTGGGGCAAGCGTTTATATTGAAAGCAACAGGAGGGATCTTTATGGCGGAAAGAATGTGTAAAAATTGCGGCGTAAAGATTAGCACAGATTTGGCCAATTGCCCGCTTTGTGGCAAGTTCGTTCTGGCTGAAAATGACAAGGTTGCGCCAACGCCAAGCAGTTATCCAATTTATGACTATACCGAAATTAACAAAGAGCGCGCGCTTAAACTTATACGCAATATCGCGTTTATAATTGCGGCGATTTGCATTTTTGTTAACCTAATTTTCTGGACAAAACCGCCGTGGATGCCATACGTTTTGGTAAGCGAATTTGCGCTGTATATGATGTTTTGCCACCCGTTAAGGCGGGGCGGAAATATGCTTAGGGCGCTGCCGATGAGCGGAATTTATGTGATGATACTGTTAGTTTTTATTGACGCGTATAATGCGCTTACGATGGGGCTTAAATTTGGCTGGGGATTTGCGATTGCGGCGCCGTGCGTTATGAGTGCGGTGGTTATTGCGTGTGCGGTGATAGCCTTCACTAAAAATACCTTTAATATGAGCCTTGCAAAGCGCATATTGTATGTGGCGATATTTGCGATTGCGTATTTTTTGGTTAAAATTATTGCCTTCCCGAGCCTTGCAAGGTGGCCAAGTTTGGTGCTTGTTTGTGTGTCATTTGGCTTTTGGGCGCTCTTGATGATAATCAAGCCAAAGGCGATGGCCAAAGAAATGAAAAAAGACTTTCATATTTAAATCAAAGGAGAAATTATGAATTTTGTTGATATGGTGCTTGAAACCCTTAAACAATCCAAGCAAAAATTTTGGACGCAAGACCAGATTTTAAAGATGACGGGCGTGCAAGTGGGGTTTGACAAGCGTGCGGTCTTGGGCGCGATAGATGAACTTATTAAGCAAGATAAGCTGGTGCGTTCGGCGCGAAACAAGTTTACGCTCCCTATTAATGCCGGCGCAATCCGCGGTAAAGTTATGGCAACAAGCCGCGGGTATGTGTTTGTTCGGCCAGATGCAAAAGAGGTGGACGACATTTTTATTGCCGAGAAAAACACTAACGGCGCCGTGCATGGAGACACTGTTTTGGTGCGCATTGAAACGCCAAAAAAACGCAAAAACGGGCGATTTGGCCATCAAAACCAGTCAAAAAGTGGCGAAATCATTAAAATTATTGAGCATAACATAAAAAATATAACGGGCGTGTTTACACTTAACGCGGGCGGAAATATCGTTGTGCCTGATGATACTCGCTTTGCTGACAGCATTTTTATACCGATGGGCAAAACCCTTGGTGCGAAAACGAATGACAAAGTGGTAGTTAAGATTACAGACTATCCAAGCCGAATTTCGATGGCCAAGGGCGAGGTCGTTGAGATTTTAGGCGACGCGGGCGACGTTAAGGTGGCGACGCTTTCTATTTTAAGAAACTATGGGCTTTATGAGACGTTTCCTGCAAGCGTACTTGCTGAGGCTAAAGCGGTTGCCAAAATTACTGCGTCTGACTTAAAGGGGCGCACGGATTTTCGAAATCAGCTTGTTATTACCATTGACGGGGCAGATGCGAAAGACTTTGACGACGCCATTTCGCTTAAAGAAATCGCGGGCGGATATGAGCTTAGCGTACATATTGCCGACGTCAGCCATTACGTAAAAGAGGGCGGCGAGATTGACAAAGAGGCCTTTAAGCGCGGCACTAGCGTGTATTTTCCTGATCTAGTGTTGCCAATGCTACCTGAAAGTTTGTCTAACTTTATCTGCTCGCTTCAACCTAATGTTGAGCGTCTTACTCTGTCGTGCGTGATGACGCTTGATGATAAGGCGAACGTGACGGGCTTTAAAATAACCAAAGGCATAATAAAGTCAGCATTTAGGATGACCTATGACCAAGTAACCAAGATTTTTGCGGGCGACAAGGTTGAGCGCGAAAAGTGCAAAATCGTGGTGCCAATGCTTGAAAATATGCGAAAAGTTTCAAAAATGCTTATAAAACGCAGAAATCTTGCGGGCAATATTGACTTTGACTTGCCTGAGACGCAGATTGATGTTGATGAAAATGGTAAAACGATTAACATCCGCAAAAAGCCGCGCAATGACAGCGATAAGCTTATCGAGCAGTTTATGGTTCTTGCTAACGAGATGGTGGCGAAGACGTTTAACAAGATGAAGCTTCCGTTTGTGTATCGCGTGCATGAGTCGCCTACGCCCGAAAAATTAAAGGCGTTTTGTGAGTTCGCGTGGGGGCTTGGGCTTAAATTTGAAAACGATCCTGAAAACGTAAAGCCGAAAGATTTTCAAAAACTTTTGATTGAAACCCAAAAAGAGCCTTTTCACGATGCGCTTTCAAAGGTGATGCTTAGAAGTATGCAAAAGGCAGTGTATTATGAGAAAAACCTTGGGCATTTTGGCCTTGCACTTAAAGATTATTGCCACTTTACGTCGCCGATACGAAGGTATCCTGACCTTACCATTCACCGCATCATAAGTTATTATCTTGCGGGGCAACTAAGTGACGCTAAAATTGACGCGCTTTGGGACACGGTGGCGGAGGCTAGTGAACAGAGTAGTATTACTGAGCGCAACGCGGATGAGGCCGAGCGCACGGTTGACGATCAAAAGAAGGCCGAATTTATGGCTGACAAAATCGGCGAAATATACGACGCAAAAATCAGTGGTGTGACTGAGTCGGGCATATTTGTTGAGCTTGAAAACACGGTTGAGGGGCTGGTGTATCGCGAGTATCTGCCTGCCGATAGTTACATTTATGACGAAAAGCATATGGCGCTTGCGGGCAAACGTAATATATTTAAGATTGGCGATAAGGTGCGTGTAAGGCTTATTCAAGTTGATGTTGTGACGAGGCACATTGACTTTGCGCTGGCGGACGATAACGCTGTGGGCGCAGGTAATGGCGACTTGACACACTTTTTAGGAAATGGCGTGCGCGTAAATGATGCTAGCAATGAAAATAAAAATAAAAAGCGCGGCGAAAATAATGAAAACTGCAAAAAACATACGAAAAGTAAGGCGGGAAGGGGGCGCGGACGTAAAGAAACTGCAAAATAGACCTAATTAATTGAAAAAAGTATTGAAAAACTGGCAAAATTGTGTTAAAATGCAGTTATAAAGGGGAAAGAAATGGCTGAAAAAATTATTGCAGAAAACCGCAAGGCCTTTCATGACTATTTTATCGAAGACAAGTTTGTTGCGGGAATTGTTTTAGAGGGGAGCGAGGTTAAATCGGCAAGGGCAGGCAAGTTTCATTTAAAAGACAGTTATTGTTTGGTTAGAAACGGCGAGGTGCTTTTAATTAATGCAAATATTTCGACGTATGACAAAACCAGCGTGCTTGCGCCAGACCCAAAGCGCACGCGAAAACTGCTTTTAAATCGCGCCGAAATAAATAAGATTGAGCGAAAAATAAAGATTAAAGGATATGCGCTTATCCCTTTAAAGGCAGAACTTCGCGGGCAATTTGTTAAAGTTGAAATCGCGCTGTGTCGTGGTAAGATGGAGTATGACAAAAAAGACGCCATCAAACTTAAAGATGCAAAACGCGATATCGAACGTGAAATAAAAAGCCTAAAAAATTAGTTATTCAAAAGAATAAGTAAATGGCTAAAATTAGATAAAAAAATATGACCGTGAAATTCGGTCGAACATGGGGGCGTCCAGGCTTTGACAGTCGCTTGGTTGCGTTCTTTAAGCGTGCTGGCAGGCTCGTCTGCCTAAAAACGGAAATTAAAATTAAACGCTGATACACAAAAATTAGCATTGGCTGCCTAGTGCGCCACGGTCACTTGTAAGGCTGCATAGCAAAGCTGACCGCCAGAATGCAGATGCACTTGAAACTTTTGCTTGTTGGTTTCAAGTTAAGATTAAGCAAGCAAAGCAACCTTAGAGTTTGCCAAATTGACTAAGGTGGCAATTTAATTTGGCTGGGGCACGAAGAAAGGGGAATGGCAGGGCGATTGGACGCGGGTTCGATTCCCGCCGCCTCCACCAGTGAAATAAAAAAGTCTTGAAGATTTAGTGCTTTTGAAACTAGCAGAATAAAAAAAGGAACAATGCAGATTTAATGCACTGTTCCTTTTTTTATGGATTTAAAATTCATTAACTAGTGAAATGTATTTTTTGCTTTAATTATTTTAACAGATCTAATAAAATGCTTTTTACTCTTGGCATAAAGACATTATATATATTCACAAGTTCGTTTGCCACCTTTTCTACATCAAGGTCAAAATCGTAATTTATATAGTTTGTTGTATCAAAACGTGGGTCATTCAATCGGCGAGAGCTTTTTTCTGTATAATACTTTCCAAATCTACCAATTCTTGTTGCCATTTTTTCGTTATTTCTATCCCAAATAAGTTCATAACCAATTTCGTTTTCAATCTCTTTTTTATACAAATAAAGTTTGTCGTAAATAGTTTTTGCATCTTTATCTCCAAGATACACACAAATATCGTGCAAACAAGCATAACGGTCAACTCTTACATTTACCATAATTTTACTAAATGTCAAATCGTTCATTTTACGAATATCAAAATGCTCGCAATTATTTTTATATTTTACAACAAAATCAGAGTTGTTTTCCTTGAAATATTGTGCTAATTTATCAAAGAAATCTCTTCTTATCTTTTCTTCATCTCTCATTTCAGAACCCTCCATTTCTAACTCTGGACATATTTTTTCCAATTTTGAAGAAGCTGTTATAACGTGTGGATTTGTTTGAATATTGTCCAAATCTTCGTTTTCCTTGTCGTAGATTTCTATCCCGCAATTTTCGTAAGCTTTTAATGGGTTTTCACGATGTTTTCTGTATCCTAGTGCGTTTAGTTGTTTGTTTTCATCTTTTGTTATCCAACAAAGTCGTTGCATTGAAATAAGTTCTTTGATTTTTTCAACATCAAGTTTTCCTTCTTTGCAAAGTTTAAGCAGTTTGGTTTTAAAATCAAAAGCAGTCGTCATATGTTCGTCTACAAAATGTTGATGAACAACTATTTTTGTCCCATCATTGGTTCTAACTGAACTTAACCAGTCATAGTCTCTTATGTCTTTGCCTGTCAAATCATAAAACTCGTTGTAAGCTTTTACACTTGCTAAATGTTTTGGGAATTTTGATAAAACCCACTCATCGTGACTTGCTCTATCAAATATCCACTTGTTCGCAACTGTTGGATTATGAACCATTGCTTGGGTATAATCTAGTAGCATTTTGCACCAAGTATCAAAATCCTTTTCTTTATCCATAAATTTTTTGTTCGTATTCATAATTTTTTCCTCCTTTTTGTATATGAAATACACTATAAGGTATTTCGATGGGAAATTTTTATTTTTTATTCAAGAACTTAAACAGCAAACTTGATAATAGCAAAATTTATAAATTATTTATCTTCATCAAAAGTTAAAAAAGTCTGTTTTTTATCTTCAAAAAACATAATGTTGGACTCAAATCTTATCTCCTATGCATTAACTATATCACATAATTTAAAAATTTGCATTATAATAAAGCATTGTTTTGCGGATTTCATATAAAAATTTAATTTTCACTTGAAAGATGTTTAATTGTTGTATATAATATTCTTGTTTTAAGGAGAAGGAAATGAATAATTTTAAAAGAAAATTTTTCATGTTTGTTTTAACATTTTGTGCGATTGTTATTCCGGCAGTTTGTTTTGCTGGGTGTGATAGCCAAGGTTTTGTTATTGCATCAAATAAAGGAGCAAAGGCTTGCTTTATTGGTGCAAATCTTGAAAATGGTTTTTATGTTGAAGTTGAATATATGAACAATGAAGAAGAAACTTTCAACGCTGAAGATTTCACATATGAAATGAATGGCGAAACTAAAAAGTCTTCAGGAATTGTTATAAGAGAAAAATATTCAGGCACAAATAAAAATGGTGAAATTTCAATTATAAATTATTTTGAAGTTTCACAAACATTGAGGTCTGGTGAAAATGGAACTTTAAAAATAATTGTTGAAGGTCAAATTTCAAAGTTGTTTTATAAGGGAAAGGAAATTACTAAAAATAAAATCTTTTAAAAGATAAAAGCACAAAATTAAAGAGACTTTTTTTATTTCACAATGATATTTCCTAACGGAAATGATATTCGTTGACGCGAATGGTATTGCTACGCAATGATATTTTTTTGAAATATATGGTTTCGAGCATAGCGAGTGGTTTATTTATTTTCAAAAAAATGATTGATGGAAATATATTATGTTTCATATTATGGCAAGCAATAAAAGTAAAATTTTCAAATTAATTATTTAAAATTTTTAATTATCTATTTTTACTAAGTTATTTGCACAATTATTAACTTATGCTATAATAAATTAATGAAAAATTTAACAAGGGGCGAGGGCGGTATGGAAAAATATATTATTGGTGAAAAGTTTGATAAAAAATTTGATTTTCGGGCGACGTGCTTTGGGATTTGCGAGAAAGACAATAAAATTTAATTGACTTTTAAGGCGAATAAAAATGAGTATGCGTTGCCCGGCGGTGGCATTGAAAAAGGCGAAGATTTTGAGGCGTGCCTGAGGCGCGAGTTTCAAGAAGAAACGGGTTATGAGATAAAATCAATCAGCGAGCTGGCTACAATTGATTGTTTTTGGCTTGCGGGCGGTAAGTGGCCGATGGAGTCACTAGCCAATCTTTTTATTATCGAGGTTGGGGCAAAGCACGCGCCAACCGAAGAGGGCTGCGAAGCGCAATGGTGCGATTGTAGTGATGCTGAAAATATTTTGCAACTTCCGTATCAAAAGAAAGCGCTTGAAATCTATTTAGAAAAACAAAGTCAAAAAGAATAACTATGCTTTATTGTTTTTATATAAAAAAGCGATTTTTTGTTGAAATTGATTAATTTTTTTGTTATCATAAATTTAACTAAGGAGGGTTTTTATGGAAATTAGGCAGCTTGAAAAGCGAGACGCGCCGCAATTTTCAGCGCTTATCGTTAATATGTATTCGCATCTTGATAACTTAGCGTGGTTCACGCCCATGCCGTATGACCTTGAAAACGTTGAGGGTATGATTGCGCACCCGCGTTTTTATATTATTGGCGCGTTTGAGGACGGGAAGTTGGTTGGGGTTAGTTCGCTTGATTATAAGTGTGGCAAACTTATTGGAAAAGTCGATTTTCCGGCCGATTGTGACACCGAAAAGTTGGTTGAAATCGGGTTTAACCTTGTTCATTTTGACTTTCGCGGGCGCAAAATTATGCAGCAACTTATTGACGTCTTGCTTGAAAAAATCAAAAAGGACGGCTTTGAGTGGGTGTTTACTAAGGTGCACGAAGACAATATTGCAAGCAATAAATCGTGCTTTAATAAAGGTTTTGAAAAATGGTGTCACCTAAAAAAAGAGGTAGACAAAGCCGAGTTTAAAGCGCTATCGGAGGCGGCATTTTTCAGCAAAACTGGCAAAGAAAATGCAAAATTAACTCTTAACAAGTTTAAAAATTGCGATAAAATAATAGTTGAATATAATATTTTATTAAAAAAATTGTAAGGAGGGTTGGTTATGAAAGATTGGTTTAAAAACGAGGGGGTGGCCGCGATGTTTTATGCAGACAAACAGGAGGCGGCCGACAAGCTGTATCGATTGGTTTTAAACTATGACTTTGCGTTTACGCTTGAGGATGTCACTAGTGATGCGTTTAAAATCTGCCCAGAATATTTTTCTAAGCAGCAAGTTGCAAGTCTGTCAACAGAAACGCTTGAAGCCGCGCTTAAATCAGGGATGGTTTATCCTGACGAAGATAGTTTTGGCGTGTATCACTCCGCGCTTGCTGACTATGACTTAACTAAATAGCATGCTGAAAGTGGCGAAAGCGAAAAAAGCAGATGTGGTTAAATGAAAATGGCTAAAAACTGCAATTTTAACACTAAGAGATAAAAAAAGCCGCAAAAAGCATAAAATATAGTAAAAAATTGCAAAAAATTTTACGTAAGCCCTTGAAAAGTTTAAAAGAATGGTGTATACTTACATTCGATTAAAGGTGGCGCTTAAATATTAAGCGTCGATAAAATTTTAAATTAGAAAGGGGACGATTATGAAAACACTTGCATTAGTTTTAATTATTTTAGGTATTATAGCTGTTGTTGGTTTTGCTGTTGCCTTCTTTATGGAAGTATATAAGGTTAACGAAAAGGCAGAAGAAAAAGCTGAAGACAAAACCGCTGAACCTGAGGCAGAAAAAGTTGAAGCAAAGGCCGAAGAAGAGGTTAAAGAAGACGAAAATGAAGACGATTTTGACCTTGACGCTATGCTAGCTCGCCTTGAAGCTGAGGCTAACGTTAACAAAACAGGGGAAGCCAATAATACTGAGGCTGAGCCTGCCCAAGAAAATGCTGAGGCCGAAACGCAAGAAGCCGTAACCGAAACAGCTGATAACAACGAAGAAGCTCAAAACGTTGTTGACAACTTTGAAGTTGCTGAGGTTCCTGCTGAAAACGATAAAGGCGAGGCTAACGAAGCTGAAAACGCCGAAGAAGAGGCCAACGCTGAAACCGAAGCCGCAGAAGCCGTAACTGAAACTGCTGGCGAGGCAGCTGAAACCGAGAAGGCGGAGGTTGAAACAGCGGATTCCGAGGCGGACAATGGCCAAGTTGTGATTGATGGCGAGCCAACTGACGCGCAAGTTGAGGTTGTTGATGCTGACAACACTAACGGTAAAGTGCTTGTTATCCGCGAGCATACTACTGAGGTTGTTCACCACGGTGAAGAAAAGGCCGAAGAAAAAGCTGAAGAAGCGCCAGCAGAAGTCAGCCAAGAAGAGCAAGAGGGCGTTGACCTTTCTTCAAGGCTTGCAAGTGTTCGCGAATCGCTTTCAAAGGTAGAGGCTGATCTTACGCGCGCACAACGCGACATTAATAAATATGAGCGTACTGAGCGCAGAATGGCACGTAACCAAAAGTTGCTTGACAAAAAGGCCGAAGACCTTACAAAGCTTAACCTTGTTCTTTACAGCGTAACGGATATTAAAAACATTGATGCCGATAAAAAGCAAAAGCAAGAAGAGCTTGTTGTTCATATCAACGAGCTTAAATCAAGCATTAAAGACGCACAAGATTATCTTGATACTAACCGCGAAAAGAATGATAACGCAATGCGTATGAAGACCTTCTTTGAGGGTGAAAAGGCACGTCTTGAAGCTGACGAAAAAGAAATCCTTGCACTTATGAAAAAGGATCCAGACGAAGAATAGTCAATAAAAAATCTCCATTACTTTGGAGATTTTTTTATGCAAAATGTAATTTTAAGTTTACTTACCCTTTTAACTCACCCAAAAGCGCAATAAGCCAGATGGGTGGCATTTTTATGTTCATTTTTATATTTATATTGTATTTTTTGCGGTTTTATTTGACAAAATCATATTAATTTAATACACTTATTATGTATTAGTGTAGTGATTTTAAGGCTTTCAGTGCACTACAAAAGGGTAAGAGGAATATGAATAAAAAAACATTTAAAGACATTGATGTTGCGGGTAAGCGCGTGTTGGTGCGCGTTGACTATAACGTGCCGATGGATGAGGGAGGTAACGTTGTTGATGACACGCGAATTAAGGCGACGCTGCCGACTATTAACTATTTAATTAGTCATAACGCGCGCGTGATTTTATGTTCGCACCTTGGCAGGCCAGAGGGTATGTTTAACCCAAAATTCAGTCTTGCGCCAGTAGCGAAAAAGCTTAGCGAGATGCTGGGGCAGCCTGTGTATATGGCGGCCGATGTTATAGGGGATAGCGCCAAAGAGTTAAGCCGCAATCTTAAAGACGGCGAAGTTATGATGCTTGAGAACGTACGATTTCATAAAGAGGAAGAAGAGAATGACTCGCGCTTTGCAGCCGAACTTGCAAGTCTTGCGGACATTTATGTTAATGACGCATTCGGGACGGCGCATCGTGCACACGCGTCAACAGCGGGGGTTGCGTGCCATCTGCCAGCGGTTGCGGGCTTTTTGATGAGCAGTGAAATTGTTGCGATGAGCAAGGTTTTAAACGCGCCTAAACTTCCGTTTGTTGTGATTTTGGGCGGGGCAAAGGTGAGCGACAAGATTGGCGTTATAACCAAACTGTTAAATAAGGCGACCTGCATTCTTATCGGCGGGGCGATGGCTAACACGTTTATTGTTGCCAAGGGCGGCGAGGTTGGGTTCTCGCGCTATGAGAAAGACAAGGTTGAGGTAGCCAAGAAAATTCTTGAAGAGGCAGATCGTAAAAACGTTAAAATCGTATTACCGACTGACGTTGTGGTTGCAAGCGAGTTTGCGCCTAACAGCAAAAAGAAACTTGCAAGCGCGTATCAAGTTCCAGCCGGATTTCAAGCGCTTGATATTGGGCCAAAAACACTTAAAGCGTTTAAAGCCGAAATTAAAAAAGCTAATACGATTGTTTGGAACGGGCCTATGGGCGTGTATGAATTTCCGCGATTTAAACGTGGTACGATGAAGGTTGCAAAATATGTTGCCAAAAGTGGCGCGGTAAGCATTGTTGGTGGCGGAGACAGCGTGTCGGCTATAAATGAATCTGGCTATGCTGGAAAAATAAGTCACGTTTCAACGGGTGGCGGCGCAACGCTTAAATTCTTAGAGGGTGCAAACTTGCCCGGCGTTGAAATGCTTTTAGATAAATAGAATTATTGCGTCAATAAAGTTATTTAATTTGTTGACGCTTTTGTTTTTAAAGTTCGCTGCAAAATTAAGGCATCAATCTTTGATACTTTTATATTAGGGCATAATTGTAAGAAAAGAAACAAAGTGCAGTGGCGGCTGTGGCTGAGTGTACGGCTTAAAAAAATAAAAAAATTAAGGAGAAAACAAAATGGGAAAGTTTGTTGTTGCTAACTGGAAGATGAACAAAACGATAAAAGAGGCACGTGCGTTTATTGATGAATTTAATGCAAAACTGCCAAAAAAATGCAAAAATTGGTGTATTTGCGCACCATTTACGTGCGTTTTTGCGGTTTTTGAAGGGTTAAAGGGCGCGGGCGCTGTTGGCGTGCAGAATATTTATCCGCAAGAAAAAGGCGCGTTTACGGGCGAAGTTTCGCCGCAAATGGCGCTTGACGCGGGCGCTACGTGGGCAATAATTGGTCACAGCGAAAGACGCAATTTGATGGGTGAAACAGACGAATTTTTGGCAAAAAAAGTTAAGTTTGCGCTTGAAAGCGGCCTCAAAGTGATCTTTTGCGTTGGCGAAAAACTTGAAGAACACTGTCGGCTTAAAACTGTTTTAAAGGCCGAGCTGAAAGCGTTAAAGGGAATTGACCTATCTGGCGTGGTGATTGCGTACGAGCCGATTTGGGCGATTGGTACGGGGCGCGTTGCAAGCATAGAGGATATAAAACGCGCGCATTTGGCAATAATTGAAACGATTGAAAAACAAAATGGCGTTACGCCTGTTGTGCTTTATGGCGGCAGCGTTAAATCAAGCAACGCTGGCGAGATTATGGCGCTTGATGAGGTTGGCGGCGTGTTGGTTGGCGGCGCTAGTTTAAATGCAGACGAGTTTGTTAAGCTGATTGAAATTGGAGGCAAATATGAAAGCAAATAAAATAACAACCCTTATAATTATGGACGGCGTTGGCATACCGACCGACCTTTCGGTTAGTGCGGTGTTGCCTGAAAATACCGTCAACTTGCGCGAGTTGACAAGCAAATACCCGCATGGCAAGTTGCAGGCTAGCGGTCTCTCGGTTGGGCTTCCGTCGTGGCAAACGGGCACTAGTGATGTTGGGCATTTAACCATCGGCACGGGCAGGGTAAACTATCAGCCGCTGCAACGAATTAATAATGAAATCGAAAGCGGGGCGTTTTATAAAAACAAGGCGTTTTTGAAGGCGATAAACAACGCAAACAAGAATGATGTGCCACTGCATCTGGTAGGCATTTGCAGCGATGGCGGTGTGCATAGTCACATTGACCACCTGATTGAGCTTATCAAATTGGCGGCGCAAAAGCAGGTCAAAAAGGTCTATATCCACTTTATCGCTGACGGGCGTGATACTCCTCCAAAAAGTGCAAAAACGTACCTAAAAGTTGTAAAAAACGCCATAAAACAGTATAACACGGGCGAGATTGCGGATATTTGTGGCCGTTTTTATGCGCTTGACAGGGATAATAACTGGGATAGGGTGCAGGTTGCATATGACGCATATACTAAGGGCTCCGCGAAACTTGTAACCAACCTTGAAAAAGGTCTTGATGAGGCGTACAACGCGGGCGAAAACGATGAGTTTTTAAAACCTATTGTTAAGGCTCGGGGAGGCAAGCCGGTTGGGCTTATCAAAAAGGGCGACAGTGTTATTATATTTAACTATCGCGCTGACCGAGAGCGTCAACTTGCGCGTGTCTTTTCTAATGATAACACCTTTGACTGGACGACAAAACTTGACCTTACCCTTGTTACGATGACTAATTATGACGAGGGGTTAGGCGGCGTTGTTGTTGCGTATGACAACCTTAAAATTGACAATATTTTGACGCAGGTTTTAAGCGAGCGCGGGTACAGGCAACTTAAAGTTGCTGAAACTGAAAAATTTCCGTATGTTACGTTTGCGTTTAATGCGGGCAGAAATGAGCCGTTTGAAAATGAAGAGCGCGTTTTGATTGCAAGTGAAAAGTTGGCGACCTATGATGTTAAGCCGCAGATGTGTGCGCGCGAAATTGCTGATGCCACCGTTAAAGGGATTAAATCGCAGAAATATGATGTAATCGTTATTAATTTTGCTAACGGCGATATGGTTGGGCATTCGGGCGTTAAAGAGGCAACAAAAATTGCGGTTGGCGTTGTTGATGAGTGCGTTAAAAAAGTAGTTGACGCAAGCGTAAAGGTAGGCGGAAGGGTAATAATTACCGCCGACCACGGTAACAGTGATTGCATGACTTATCCAGACGGGACGCCAAACAAATCGCATACCAGCGCGCTTGTTCCTGTTATAATTGTTGATGATGATTTTAAATTTAAAAATGCGCGTGAAGCGGCTGAAAGCCCCGAAATTTCGGGTAGTCTGTCAGACATAGCACCTACCATTTTAAAACTTTTGGGTGAAAAACAACCGCGCGAAATGACGGGTAAATCATTAATTTAAAACTTATATTTTAATTTAATTAATGATTAAAA
>ULRP01018758.1_pt1 | contig 33465 bp, 33 predicted proteins | sample 1955521 | NCBI WGS metagenome assembly ULRP01 (sample SAMEA4835685, study PRJEB28245) | human gut metagenome | biome: gut microbiome; material: fecal sample | place: Denmark | collected 2008
CTAACTGATAAAAGGGGGATTATATATGAAATTGTTGGAACATGCTGTCATTGCCGGGATGCCCGTGCGCAACCGCATCCTCCGCAGTGCGACGTGGGAAGCCTTGGCCGATGCCAAGGGCTATATGTCGGAAAAACAATACCGCATCTATGACCAGCTGGCCAAGAATAAAGTGGGCCTGATCTGTACGGGCTATGCCCGCGTCGATGGGGAAGACCGGCCCAATGCCGGCATGATGGGCATTTATGACGATGCCTTCATTCCGCAGTACCAGGAATTGACGCGGCGCGTCCACGCCTATGGATCGAAAATCATGATGCAGATCGCCTATGGCGGGACCAAGACGACCTTTGAACGGGAAGGGCGGACGATTTTTTCGCCGTCGGCCGTGCCGGAACGCAAGACCGGGACCGTCGGTGTCGCCATGAGCCCGGATGATATCCGGCACCTCATCGACGAATATGCCCAGGCAGCCAAGCGCGTCCGCGACAGCGGCTTCGATGCCGTTGAAATCCACGGCGGCCATTCGTACCTGCTCAACCAGTTCTTCAGTCCCTATTATAATCGGCGCAGCGATGCCTATGGCGGTTCGCCGGCCAACCGTTACCGCATCGTCGGCGATATCATTGCCGCCATCCGCAAGGCCGTAGGAATGCATTTTCCCATTTGGATCAAGATTACCTGTTCCGATTTCTTTGAAGGCGGCCTGACCTTCGCCGAATCGTTGGATATCTGCCGGCGCCTGCAGCAGTCGGGCATCGACGCCATCGAAGTGAGCGGCAATATCCACGGCAAGGCTCAACAGGAAATCGGTCTGGAATGGGATGGCCACGTCGTCCGCGACGGCGGCTATTTCCTCGATTACGCCAAAGACATAGCCGACGCCGTGAGTGTCCCTGTCTATGTGACCGGCGGCTTCAAGGACCCGAAGCAGATGGAAACGGCCTTGAAGACGTCGAAACTGGCTGGTATCGGCCTGTGCCGTCCTTTGTTATCGGAACCGAATTTAGTTCACCGCTGGATCCAAGGTGATTTGCGGCCGGCCCGCTGTGTCCACTGCTCGAAATGCCGGACACCGGAAGGCAATTACTGCACGGTCTTTGCGGCCATCGACGCCAAGAAAGGAGCGAAATAAGTTGAAATTCTTCATTGCTTCAGATATTCACGGTTCGGCTTATTACTGCCGCCGTATGCTCGACGCCTGGAAGCGGGAAGGGGCTGACCGCCTGGTCCTGCTCGGCGATATCCTCTATCACGGGCCGCGCAATGACTTGCCTAAAGACTACGCGCCGAAGGAAGTCTTTGCCATGCTCAACGAAGTCAAAGATTCCATCCTCTGTGTCCGTGGAAATTGTGACGCCGATGTAGACCAAATGGTACTGGAATTCCCCATCATGGCCACCTATGCCATCCTGACCCAGGGCAGCCGCCTCGTCTATGCGACCCATGGCGACCGCTACAACGTAGCCTCCCTGCCGCCCATGCGGCCTGGTGACATCTTGCTCCATGGCCATACCCATGTCCCGGTCTGGCAGCCCTTCGGCCAAGATAACTATTATTTGAATCCCGGTTCGACATCGCTTCCCAAGGAAAATAGCCCGCACAGTTATCTCCTCTGGGAAGGGGCCACCTTCACCTGGAAGGACCTGGACGGCCAGGCCTTTCACCAGCTCGTCTTATAGCATCCAGGGAAGGGATGGTTCCTATCTGCTTCATAACGGCGGAATAAGGCGGCCGTCTGCGTTTCTGAGGATACAGGAAAGGCGACGGTGCCAAAGCGGCGGACTGGCATGAGCCCCATGAGGGAATTGGTTAGGAAACACTCGTCGAAAGTCTCGATATCTTCCGGATACAAGGGCTTTTCGATGACATCATAACATTGACAGAGATAAGACCGGATGATGCCTGGCAGTAATCCGGCCTTTACGGGCGGCGTATAAAGCCGCCCGTTTTTTATAAAAAATAGATTGCTGACAGCGCCTTCTGTTAATTGGCCCTGCATATTGCAAAAAATCGGTTCGTCAATACCTTCAGCCCGGGCCTGTCGTTTGGCTAACATCGAGTCGCCATAATTAAAGGTCTTGTGCCGCACTAAGGGCGACGTTTCATTGCGGCGGATTGACGACAAGGCGATGACATAACCAGGGCGGACGGTCATCGATGCATATGGATTGGCACGGGATGTAAAATTTATATTTTTATCGGAAGCAAGTATTTTCAATACCCAATCTCCCTTACCCATGCTATACACATACTCCCACAAACGACGTTCCCAATCAAAAGAAAGCTCAATCCCTAAATATTCCAAGGTATGCCGCAAACGCCTTTCGTGAGCCTCCAGCCAGACTGGCCGGCCTTGATAGATGGGGATGGTTTCAAAAGCTCCCAGACCGAATTGGTAGCCGTCATCAAAGATAAGATTCATAATTAAAAGTGTCTCCCTTCAAAGCACTGAGCAAGGCTTTGGCTTTTTGCCAGATTTCTTCGTATTCAAAAGCCTCGTCGGATTCTGCCGTAATGCCGCCGCCGACGCCGATGGTATATTGATCATCGTGGTGGACGGCCGTCCGTATGACGATGTTTAAGTCACAATTACCATCTAAGGACAGGTAGCCAATCGTCCCTGTATAAAGCTGGCGCCGGCTGAATTCTAATTCGTCGATGATTTCCATAGCCCGCTGTTTCGGTGCGCCTGTAATGGACCCCCCTGGAAAGAGTGCCGTCAAGGCGTCGATGGCCGTCTGTCCTGGCCGCAGGGTCCCTGTTACGTCGGCGATTAAATGGAAAACCGTGGCATACGGTTCGATGGCAAACAGCGTCGGAACGGACACGCTGCCAGGACGGCAGATTTTGTGCAGGTCATTGCGCTCTAAATCGACAATCATCAGCAACTCACTCTGGTCCTTTTGCGATTGAGCCAGTTCCTGCCGCAGCTTTTCATCTTCTGTATACGTCTTGCCACGGCGCCGCGTGCCCTTGATGGGACGCGTTTCAATCTGGTCATCGCGCAGGCACAGCAGCCGTTCCATGGAAGCACTGATGATTTGATGGGATCCGTATTGTAAATAAGCGCCAAATGGTGACGGATTATCCCGGCGCAGACGGGAAAAGAAGGTGTACGGCGGGCAGTGGCTCCGGACATGAAACGTACTGGTGAAATTCGTTACGTAAACGTCGCCGGCGACGATATAATTCCTGAGCTTTTTCAAAGCCCTTTGATAGTCTTCACGAGTACTGTCGGGTTGGACGGTTATGGCATATCGGGGATTTTCGCCAGTACGTGGAAAGGGCCTTTCCTGAAGGCGAGTCCGGATTTTTTCTTTCATCTGTGCCAAGAGAGCCTCGGCTGGCATTGTCTGCCCATTGGCGGCAAACCATACGGTATGGCTTTGCCGATGTTCGATGATGAAGAAATCGTAAAAGACCCAATTCATATCGGGCAGGGGAAAGGCAGGGGCGTGGCGGGACTTCATCCCATAGCGTGCCAGTCCGTAGTCATAGCTGACATAGCCAATGGCCCCAGCCGTCAAGGGCAGGTCTGTTGGATTGGCCCGGTAATGCTTTTTTAAATAGGCTTTGAGATACGTTTCAGCCGTTCCTTCACGAGCTTTTCCATCAATCTTCAGCTGGCCTTGTTCTACGCTTACCCTATGATAGGGCACGAGGCCGATGATAGAATAACGCCCCAAGTGGTTGGTCAGCGACGAATCGAGAAAAACGGCATCTCTTTCATCGGCAAAGAGGGCGAAGAGCTGGCTGGCCGTATAGGGAAAGGGGGAATGGCAGATGAGCGGCTCAGTCATGACAGTCACCTGCTTTCTCCAGGCCGGATTCGGCCAAGCGGCAAAACATTGTTATCAGTTCCCTGCCATATTCGGATAAGACGGCTTCGGGATGGAACTGCAACCCATAGAGCGGCAGGCAGCGATGAGATAAGGCCATGACCGCGCCATCATCGCTGACAGCGTCTATGGCATAAGCGGCAGGCAGCGTTTCCGCTTGGACCACCAGCGAATGATAGCGCGTGACCTGGAAGGTTTCCGGCAGCCCCCGAAAGAGGCCCCGGCCACGATGGTGAATCGCCGTGACTTTCCCATGCATAGGGCGTTTCCCACGGGTGACGACAGCCCCGGCGGCATAAGCCAGAATCTGCATCCCCAGGCAGACGCCCAAGATGGGCAGGGTGTGGCAGAAAGCACGGACGATGGATAGGGAATGGACGGCGTCTTCTGGCCGTTTCGGCCCAGGTGAAATAATCAATCCCTGCGGTTTCAAGGTGGCAATCTCAGCCGGGCTTATCTGGTCACAGCGGTAAACCCTTACGTCGCGTCCCGTTTCAGCGACTAAATCGGCTAGATTGTAGGTAAAAGAATCATAATTGTCGATGAGCAGATACATACGCCCTCCTTTATACAATAAAAAAGGATAACGACGGCAGCCCGAAAACTGCACAGTCGTTATCCTTATAGGTCCGTAAACTGTGGACTGAATCAGTATAGCATATTTTTACAAATTACGGTATACTAAGAAAAAAGAAATAAGGGGGATTCGTTATGCGAAATTTAGAAAAGAAACTGCGCGCTGCTATCGTACAGGCTGCGCCTGTATTTTTCGATAAACAGGCGACGCTGCAGAAGGTCGTCCATCAAATCGAAGAAGCCGGTCGGAATGGGGCACAACTCATCGTTTTTCCCGAATCGCTGGTCCCATGTTATCCTTATGGCCTGACCTTTGGCTTTACTGTCGGCAGCCGGTCCGAAGCGGAACGGGCCGACTGGAAGCGCTATTACGACCAGTCCGTTATCGTCCGTGAAGACCTGCAGGACATCGCCGCTGCGGCTCAGGCCGCTGGGGCTTATGTCAGCCTGGGCATTACCGAACGGGACGAGACGACGTATTCCCTGTATTGCAGCAACGTCATCTTTGCGCCGGACGGCACACTGGCCGCCCATCACCGGAAAATCAAGCCGACTGGGTCAGAACGCTATATCTGGGCCGATTCCCATGACCCGTCGACATATTTCCCCATCGTCCAGACACCGTGGGGGCCCATGGGTTCGCTCATTTGCTGGGAAAATTACATGCCCCTGGCCCGGACGGCCCTGTACCAGAAAGGCGTCAGCCTCTATCTGGCACCGAATACCAATGACAACCCGGAATGGCAGGATACGATCAAGCATATCGCCATCGAAGGGCGCTGCTACGTTTTCAACGTCGACCAGTATTTTACCAAGGACATGTATCCGGCAGACCTGGTTGAAAGCGAAGCCGTATCTAAGCTGAATCAGGGGACCTGCCGTGGCGGCAGCTGCATCGTCGACCCGTGCGGCCATTACGTCACAGAACCCGTGTGGGACCGGGAAGCCATGATCTACGCCGACTTGGATATGGATCAAGTGGTCCTGCGTCACATGGAATTCGATGCCGCCGGCCACTACACCCGGCCGGACATCTTGGAACTCATCGTACATGAGTAGGGATGGTGTTGCGTGAAGGTTTCTGCCATCATGCAAGGCCACGTTCTCTTTTTACTGACCACTTAAAAAAGCTTGTCGCACATGCGACAAGCTTTTTTTCACCGCCTCAACATGCGGTATTTGAATTTGATTCGCTTCAGGCCCGTGGCTTTCCAGAAGTTGCGGGCCATTTTTTCGGAAATGATGTAAAACGCTGGGATGAGGAGCAACCCGCAGAGGGTAGCGAAGGTCATGCCGCCGACGACGGCGACGCCCATGCCGCAGCGGGCTCCGGCACCGGCACCGCTGGCAAAGGCCAGGGGCAGGCAGCCGATGATGGCCGTAAAGGCCGTCATGAGGATTGGCCGCAGGCGCAGCTTGGATGCGATGACGACGGCTTCCATCGGGTCGATGCCCTTGTCGACGCGCTCTTTGGCGAACTCGACGATGAGGATGGCGTTCTTAGCTGCCAAGCCGATGATCATGATGACGCCGATTTGCATGTAGACGCTGTTCAAGAAGCCGCTCGTGTTGGCATTGAACAAAGTCGCCAGCTGGCGGATGATGTATTCTGAGCCGACGGCTCCAAAGATACCCGTCGGTACGGTGAATAAGACGGCGAACGGCATGGACCAGCTTTCGTAAAGGGCAGCCAGGCAGAGAAAGGCAAAGACCAGCGCCATAATCAGAATCTTCGTCGTTGAACTGGACGAGGTGCTTTCTTCGCGGCTCTGGCCGGACCATTCGATGGTCATCCCCGTCGGCATGACGCTCTTGGCCGCTTCTTCGGCCGCTGCCATGGCTTCGCCAGAGCTGTAGCCGCTGGCAGCACTGCCTTGGATGGTGACGCTGCGGACGCCATTAAACCGGGTGATTGACGACGGCCCGGTGGTCATCGAACTGGTCAGCAGCGTGTCGAGGGGAACCATTTTCCCTGACGACGACTTGACAGAAATGAACTTCAAGCTGTCTGCCTGAGAACGGTACGACGTGTCGGCCTGGACGATGACCTTGTACGAACGGCCGAACTGGGTGAAGTCATTGACCGACGAACCGCCGAAGTTGGTCTGGAGCGCTGTGAAAACGTCAGACAGTTCAATGCCCAGGTTCTTAATTTTTTCGCGGTCTACCGTATAAGCGACGCTCGGCGTGTTGGTGGCGTAACTCGTGCGGACACCGGATAATTCCGGCCGCTGGGAGCAGGCCGCGACTACCTGGTTGGCTGCGTTTCCCAGTTCCGTATCGGACAGGCCCGTATTATCCATGAGCTGCATGGTCCAGCCGCCTTCCTGGCCCATGCCGGGCAGGGATGACGGATTAAAAGCGGCTACACGGGCTTCGGGATGCTTGGGAACGACGGTCTTATTGAATTTGGCAATAATCGATTCGGCGCTGAGGTCGTTCGATTGGCGGTCATCCCAATTTTCCAGCGCGACATAGAGATTGCCCGTATTCGACGTGGAACCGCCAGCGTGGGTCATGACATCTTTGACGCCAGGAATCTGCCGCGTCTCTTCCGCTGCCGCGTCGACGGTCTTGATGGTCTGATTCAAGGAAGTCCCTTCAGGCATGGTGATGCTGGCCATGAACACGCCCTGGTCTTCATCGGGGACAAACGTCGAAGGCAGGACCTGGTAGCAGATGCCCATGAGGCCCGTAACCAAGATGAGGAAGACCGCAGCATATTTCAAATGATGGATCATCCAACCGACTTTGCCGGTGTAACGGTCCCTGAAATGGTCAAAAGCCCCGTTGAATCCGCGGAAGAAGGCGCCTAACGGCCCGCCTTGGATGGCCTTGTCGCCGGGCTTCAGAAGGACACCGCATAAGGCTGGCGTCAAGGTCAGGGCGACGAAAGCCGAAATGACGACGGAAATGGTGATGGTCACGGCGAACTGCTTGTACAGGACGCCAGTGACACCGCCGATGAAAGCGACGGGAATGAAAATCGAAGCCAAGACGGCTGTCGTAGCGATGATGGGCCCTTGGACTTCTTTCATGGCTGCTTCCGTCGCATCCTTAGCAGACTGTTTATCCTTGGACATATGCTCTTCAACGTTTTCAATGACGACAATAGCGTCGTCGACGACCAGGCCGATGGCCAAGACCATGGCGAACAGGGTCAGCGTATTGATGGTGAAATCGAGGACTTTGAAAGAAGCAAAAGTACCGACGATAGAAACGGGAACGGCCAGGACTGGGATAAGCGTCGTCCGCCATTTCTGCAGAAAGACGAAGACGACGAGGATGACCAGGAGCAGCGATTCGACGAAGGTATCTTTGACTTCGTTAATCGAAGCATTGATGAAATTCGTATTGTCCATGACGATGGTATAATCCAGGTCAGGCGGGAATGTTTCCTTAGCCTGGTCCAGGACCTTCTTGACTTCCGTAATCGTATCTAAGGCATTGGCGTCACTGGAGAGCTGGATACCGAAGCCGATACCGGTCTTCCCGTTGATCTTGGAATTGCTGCTTTCGTTCTGCGTCCCCGTCTGGATGTTGGCTACATCCTTGAGGTAGACGAATTGGCCGTTTGAAGCCGATTTCAAGATAATATTGCCGAATTCGGCGACCGGATGATCGTATCGTCTAAATTTTCCTGGGCCTTCTGCAAGAGGGCATTGGCATCGTCGTAACTCGACTGATTGCTGTCTACCGTGGCTTGCTGGTTGGTCAAGGTCTGTTCCGCTACGGCGCCGGATGCTGCCAACTGCTGATAGCGGTTCAAGTCGACGAGAGAATTATTGAGCGTCGTCCGGGCCTTATCGACATTCGATTTAGCCGAGAGGACTTCCGATTCATATTGGCGGTCGTCGATTTTATATAAGGCCTGCCCATTTTCGACGGGGGCGCCAGACGTGAAGTATTTCTCCACGATTTCCCCGGAGACGCGGGGCTTGATTGTGACGGCGTTAGTCGATTTAATCTGACCTGAATAGTCGTGGCTCACAGCCGTATCCTGCTGGAGGACTTTCATGGCCTTGACTGAAACGGCAGTACTCTTAGTCTGTGCCGCATTGCCGCATCCTGCCGTCAGCAGGGACAGGGCCATCAGTCCGGTCAGGACCGTAGAGAGAAGTGTTCCTTTTCCATAACGTAGTATAAGTATGATTCCTTTCTCTGCAACATATTTTAAACTATATTATAAGTGTATCATGGAAAAGAAAAAGCGACATGCCTAAATGTTAAAAATTAGGTGTCGCCTTTTTTTCGATAAGCCACGAAATATGTATGCTTTATCATAATTATATGACACTCGAAAGCGTCATGCGATTTTATTGCCATTGGCTACCAGTTTGAAGCGCAGGCCCAGGACTTCGGCAGCCCGCTTGCACATGAGCATGCGCTGGGAAAAGATTTCAAAATAATCAATCATAGAACAAATCGATTCATCAAGCTCGATGTTCAAGGTAATGACTTTCTTGTGCGTATCGACGTGGAGCTTTGAAGACAAGGCCGCATAATTGACGCGGTCGTGCTTGTCGAAAGTTTCCGGTACGGTGTTGCGGACGCGGTCCCGGCGGACGTCGCTCTTGTCGGCTAAGATTAAGGCTGCCGAAATGGGGTCGAAAGCGATGCCGCTTCGTTCATCGTGCTGACCGATAGCCGAGATGATGGCCGCAATATCTTCTGGCGGTGCACCCCAGTCGCGCAGGAAATGAAAGGCCATGAGAGCCCCTGTATGGGCATGATCCACGCGGTTGATGCTGTTCCCCAGGTCATGCATATACCCCGCGATGCGCACGAGTTCTACCGTGTGGGCGTCATAGCCGAGCTTCTTTAGAATTTTACCGGCCGTCACAGCCACTTTGGCCGTATGTTTTTGCGAATGGTCCGTATACCCCAAGACATCGAGGACCCGGTTCCCCTGTTCTAAATAGACATTCAACTCTTTTGCATGGGCAATATTTTCATAAGTCAGTTTCTTCACTCTCTATCATTCCTTTTCTATGCTAGTTTTTTCAGTATAGCAAAGAAATGTATGAAATGCGTAAATACTGGATAAAAAAACGGTGCAGGATTTTACTGTTTTGTATCGAATTAATAAATAGAGCGGTTCGCAGTGAGTCAAGAGAGTACGGAATAGGAGATGACCGGAATGGATGAATATGAAAAGCTTAAAGAACTCTACGAGCATATGATGGTTGTCCGTAAAGACAGCCGGCAGCATATTCAGGAGTTATGTGTAGCCTTGGATAATGGATTGTGGTTTCCGGAACGTCAGCAGCAAGCCGTCCGGGACGATTTGCAAGCACTGAGCCAGGCCCAGGATGCGCTATGTCAGGCCCTGGCACAGGTCCAGATTGCGACGGCCGATAAAGCCGATGAATTAGGGGAACGGATTGAAGCTTGGCATCGGGAACAGGAAAACCGCGAGGCCATGAAAGCCATGGTACATCAATTGGAAGGCATATTCGACGTGGCCTATGTGGGAACCGATGAGTCCATAGCCAGCCAGTTCCGCCAGATGCAGGGCGATGTCAAGGCCTTGTTGGGCCTGTCCCTGACCTTCGACGAGCTATCGGCACGGGCAGAAAAATATATCCGCTTCCTGGAAGCCGTCCACTTCGACGGCCCCCTCTTGGACCGGGACCTGGCCGATTCCCTGCGCAGCCAGTTCGGCGGCGATATCAGCCTGGCCTGCATCTATCATGATTTCCGCTTGACAGAAGGGCAGTCGGCTGCGGCTCCCGAGGAAACCGCAGCGAAAGTACCGCCTACACCGGCTTTCACTCCGGAACCGGAACCAGCACCCGTACCGACCCTGGAAAAGGCTGATAGGGTACCGGCTATGCCTGATGGCATGACCTTGGTACAACAGAAGCCCTTGCGTGCTAAATTGAAAGGGGCTAAATCTTTTACCCATGACATCCAGCAGTTCGCTGAACAGACCGAAGGGATGGCTATCTTCTGGCTCATGGCCCTCTGTTTCCATGATTTTGTCGGGGAAGGGGAAGAAGCCCGGCTGTCGAGGGGCTTGCAGGAACAGCAGAAAAGAATGGGCGCCGATACGTTTGAAAACAGTCTCCAAGCCATCCGCAGCCGCTTCCTGGACTGGGGCCTGGCCGCCAAATATCAGTGGGGAACGCAGCCCTTTTACCGGCTCACGCCAGAGACATATGACGTCTTGAAGCGTGACAAAGTGCGCAAATATTTCAATATCCCTTATTTTACGAGAATGACGGACTGGACCTGCTTCAGCCGCTTATATGAAATGGAGCGCTTCGTCCTTCAGGTATTGGATCACAGTCCCTATGAAATAGCCTTCTTCAGGGCTCAGCGCCAAGCCTTTTTTGGCTATGTGATTTTTGGGAAGTCCATGATGGTCGATGATGGAACTTTCCTGCCGGCATACCTCCTCATCAGGCCACCCTTTTCGGAAGCTGAGCTGGAAGCCGATCAGAAAGACTTCCAGTACCTGGCGAAATCGACGGCTGTCAAGCTGCTCCTGACCGATTCCCGGGAATACGCCAAGCCCTGGATGACCCGCTTCGGGACCAAAGATATCTATGTGGCCTTGACCCATCCCGATGAAAAGGGGGATTTTCTCTTTTCGTCAAAAGGCGAAGTCCTGACGGCTGATGACCTCTTTGCCGTAGCTGTGAAGAAAGCCGAAGTGGATATCCCCGATTGCCTGGATATCCGGGAAAAGACGCAGAAAATGCTGTTCCTCAATGAACATGTCGCGGAAGTCCCGAACCTGGATGGGCCAGATGAATCCGATGCACCTGGGGTACCAGAAGAACCGGAAGAAACAGAAAAAACGGAAGAAGCCCAGCCAGAATCGGTACCGTCAGAAGAAGCAGTTCCTGACTCGACGGCTGATGCAGTCACGGATAGGGCCGACGCTTTGCAGTCCTTCTGCCAGCTGCTCCAGAAAGGCCATCGGGCCGAAGGCAGTTTCTGGTTCCATGCCCTGGCCAGCACGGCTGGTCCTGACGAAGAAGCTTGGGACGCTTTGTCTGATGAAATCGCCTATATCCTCGACGATCCGCTGTATGACCCGGCTGCCCATTCCGACGGCTTCGATTTCTGGGATTCCATGATTTCCCTGCCGGCCATCGAAATGGGCCAGTCCCGGGATGTCCTGAATGCTGCCGCCATGGTCCGCGCCTTTTTTGCTCCGGCTGAACCGAAAGGCTACTTACTGAGCAAGACGTGGAGCCGCATCAATGAAGAACCGAATGAAGCCTTTACCGCCATTCCGGTGTTGAAACAATTTGTATCCTTATGCAAGAACTTTGCCGATACCCAAGGTATGTCCTTGGCCTATGGTCTGCAGCAGCACGCATCGGACCGCCAGCCTGTCGATCTCGATGGGGCCCGTCAGGCCGTAGCCGAACAGTACCAGGCCCTGTGCATGGATGAACGGAAACCGTCGCCCCATCCCCGGCTGCGGGGCCTGCGCTCCCAGTTATACGGCGGTCATGGGCAGGTCGTCCCATATTTTAAAGACGTCGACGCCTTCAGCCTTACGGAACTCAGCGATTTCTGTAATACTTTCCTCAACACGCCCTTGACGGCGGATACGCCAGTAAATCGGATTGAAGACCGCCTGGTCAATGAAAATAAGGTAAAAGAATATTTGGACGGCGTCTGGTTCAGCATTCCCGTGGGCGAACGAAAGAACGAACGCTTCCTGGGAAAAGATGCGACGCAGCAAATCAAATTGATCAAGAAATCCGTGCTCATCCTTTGCCGCTATATCCTGGCCAAACAGGCGGCACAGCATGAGCAGAACCAGCATGGCCTTTCACCGGACGTCTTGGCGCAGCAGCGGCAAAAAGGGTTGGATCTGTTACAACAGGCCCAAGCGGAGCTGGCCGGACAGACCGTAGATACCGTGATGGATGAGCTGGCGAAAGCCGTGCTTCAGGCCTTATTGAACGACTTGACCCGGCAGTTCCAGGGCTGTTCCAGCGGCGAACCTTACTATGCCCCTTTACTAAAAGCCAACGCCTTTGAACTGGATTCGGATTATCTGCCCGATTTGATGCCGGACTATGACGGGGAATACCTGCTCGTCCCGCGCCTGCAGCAGTATATCCGTATGCTCCTGACCCAGCCGACAGCAGACCTTTCCTGGCAGGACGCCTATCATCAGGCTGTCCGTGTTTATAATTTGGGCATAGCCCGACAAATCGCCGGCCTGGATGATGCGGTAAAGCGCGTCGGGAAGCGGGATACGGTCTTGCAGTACGGGTTGCAGTATGCCGCAGCCGATACGGAAAATTACCGGAGCGACGTCGAACTGGCGGCCAACTATGGAAAAATCATCGGCAAAGAACGGATGGAACATTATTTTTCCGTAGCCGATACCGCCCGAAGCCACTTCAAAAAGACCCAGAACTTTGCCCTGTACAAGGACTTGCTCCAGAGCTGCCTGAAACACATCGATGAAGAAGCGGAACCGCGCCGTCAGAGCGTGCAGCGCGAATTGGACCAGTTCCGCTCCCAAATCCAGGAGGAAGACTTGTCCTGGCTGGACCCAATCCAGGCCTGGCTCGACCATGGCAACCTGACCATCGTCGAAGACTACCTGCACCGCTGTGCTCACAAGAGCCCTCGTGAAATGAAGCTCATCCTGAATTATCAAGGTGATTTCGGCCTGAAGACGTTCACGCAATTCCTGGAACAGTACCAGGCCGAATTCGATTTGTGCAACAAGAATAAAAAATTATCTCTAAAGAATATTTATGACCAGAAACCGGGAATCCGCAATAAACGGGTCCATGACCGCCTAAACCGCAAGGAAAAGGACGGCCTCGACTTCGTCGAAGCCTGGTCGGCTGAATCCAGCGCCCCCGGCAAATCGATGAAGCCCTTGTTAGAGGGCCTGGGATATGGGAACATCGCTGATATCCAGGTCAGCCGGGCCGAAAAGAATTGTACCTGTTACAGTGTGAAGTTCGAAAAGAATCCGCCCCGGTTCCACCATCCCTTTGCCGTCTTTGGCAGCGGCGCCTACTACAATGGGCTGAATGTCGTCCTCTTCCGGGGCAGCCACACGCCGCAGAGCATCGTCAATGAAATATCCCAGCTCAGTGTAGCCAAAGAAAAGGGGACCCTCTTTTTCCTCGACTCCGCCCTGACCCTTTCGGATCGGCGCGAATTGGCCAGACTCATGAAGACCAACCTGGATATGCAGAACGTCTTGGTCCTGGACCGGGTCCTGGCCCTGTACCTGACGCATTTTGAAAAGAACGACCGCAACGATAAGCTGCTGGCCCTGGCATTGCCCTTTGCCTATGTCCAGCCCTTCATCAGTGAAGCCCGGATTCCGCCGGAAATGTTCATTGGCCGGTCGGCTGAATTGGCAGCCATCCAGGACATGGCCGGCCCGGTCTTCGTCTATGGCGGCCGGCAGCTGGGCAAGAGTGCCCTCTTGCGGCAGACCCGCTACCTGGTCCACCATCCGGAACAGGGGAACTATGCCATTTACCTCGACATCAAGAACAAAGATGGCGACGCTGTCTTAGGCGATACGTGCGACGAACTCCGGCGGGCAGGCATCCTGAACAAACATGTCCGGACGTGGGATGAACTGGGGCGGAGCTTGAAAGACCTGTGGTCACAAGGAAAGAAAAACATCGACAAGCTCATGATCCTCTATGACGAATCGGACCATTTCCTCGTCGATGCGGCGGCTCAGCAGAACCGTCCTATTGAAGTGCTGAAGGACATCCGCGACTACGTGCCGGGCCATTTCAAATTCATCTTTGCCGGCCTGCACAACGTCATCCGCTTCGACCGGAAACAGTTAGGCGATAATACCGTCTTCGCCCAGCTGGACCACCTGGTCGTCAAGCCCTTCGGCTACCTGGAAGCGAACGAACTCCTCTTAAAACCGCTCAGCTACCTGGGTTTTGAAATCCGCAACCAGGATATCATCAGCACTATCCTGGCCCAGACCAATTACTTCCCGGGACTGATCCAGTATTACGGCAAGAACCTCGTCGAAAGTATCCGCAGCCAATACAAGAACCAGCTCTTCACGGACTGCAATACGCCGCCTTATCCATTGGATGAAAGCTACTTGAAAGACTTGCTGAAGGACGAAAAATTCCGGCAGAAAATCGATGACCTGTTCATGATTACCCTGGAACTGGATGCGGACAATTACTATGCCATCATCGCCCTCGTCGTCGCCTATCAGTACCAGTATGAACAGCAGCGGGTCGTGCCGGTCACCCTCGACACCATCCGGGATGTGTGCGCCGCTTACGAAGTCCATAAAATCGCCGACATGCGAGATGAACAGCTCCAGGCCCTGATTGATGAAATGACCGATTTGAACATCCTCCATCAGGAAGAAGGCGGGAAGGGCTATGTCTTCAACCGCTACAACTTCTACATGATGATGGGCGATTGGGACGATATCGAAAGGAAGCTGAGAGAATATGGAAACGCGTGAATGGAATGAAGGAGCCGGCGATATCTGGTGGCGTGAAGTCGCCGGACCTCATAAATATGTCAAGGAAATCGCCAGGGCCATCCTGGACCAGCAGTGCCTGGCCATGGATGCCGACTTAAATGATGACGTGTTCACGGAATCCCTGAAAGACCGCATTTCCAGCTATGACTGTGACTGCCATTACGTGTGCATCGCTGCCGATGATTTTGACGATGTCAATGCCTTTACAGCCTTCATCGCCCAGCAATATGCACCCCAGTTTCGCTTCGACCCCTTAGATGAATCGCCGCTGACCAGCCTGATCCGTCAGTCCGGGCTGCAGCATTACGTCTTTTTTGTCGATTCCGCTTCCGGTGACTGTCCCTGGCTGGCCCAGGCCGCCGCTGCCGTAGGCCGCTTGGCCGGCCTGGAGGGGAGTGCCTGGGTCTTCCGGGCCCCTTCTCCGGTCCTGGCAGCCTGGGACAAGATGGCCGGTGTACACCTCCTGGACCGCAAGCACTACCTCTATCATTATGATATCCAGTATTTCGCCATGACCTGTCTGCGCGATACAGAACTCAACCTGCGTCAGCAGTACTATGCCGCCGACATCATCGCCAAAATCGCCGGCATGGATGGCCGCCTCTGCCTGGCCCTGGCCCGGCAGGACCTGTACTTCCACCCGGAAACAGTCATACAGGAACAAAAGCTATCGGTCGACCTGGTGCCAATCCTCCTGGAAACACAGATGCAGCACGTCCTGCCCATCCTCGAAGACATCCGCCGTTACCTGGTCCGGAAATACGAAACGATGATACAGCAGATACTGCCCCAGCAGGACGAATACGGAAAAGAACTGAACCGGCCTACGGACCTGGAACTCCGCCACCTGCAGCACTACCTGCGGGGGCAGGGCCTCTTCTTCCAAGAAAAAGACGACGAATGGTTCCAATGCGCCTATCAGGCACGGAACGACATTTCCCACCTGAACGTGCTGCCGACAGACCAGCTGGATAAGTTATTTTACATTCAGCAAAAAATCCATTGAAAACGTTCGTTCAAGTATAAAAAAGCCGCCAGCTCATGTTAAATCCCGTTAAGACTAACACGAGCTGGCGACCCTTTCTTGAAGTCTGTCTAAAAACATGATAAACTTATTCTCATGAGATAGTTCGATGTATTCGGTTTTCCTCGCGAAAGCGGGGTGATCGGCATGAGTGTATATGAAGCCTTATCATTAATGATAGCTTTTGCTATGCTTATTGTGCTGATTATTTCAGCTAGCAAAAAATAATTTGTAAGTTGAAAAAAACCGCATACCTTGCGGTACACGGCCTTCTTCAAACACCAATATAGAGGAGAGCCGATGTTCCGCCATCGGACTATCTCTGTTTTTATTTTACCATATCGGCCAAATAAAGCAATTAGAAACTATGTTCGATGATGGGGCGAATGCCTCTTCGAACATAGTTTCTTTTTTTGCCGGATTTTTACATAATTTCCGTAAATGCCTTTATAAGGAGAATTTAACTATTCCGCGAGTTATTACATGGAGTGCCTGTTTAAATTTCCTTAAATCGGCAAATTTTGCAGGAACATTTGTTGCATCTTGTCTTTTCTCATAGTACAATAGTAAACAAAGGAGGTGCCGCATATGTATTTACGAAAACGAGGCAAGAAATGGTATTATACGATTGAAGTCCCGACGGAAGATGGTCAGGGCAGGCTGCGGGAAGAACGCGTCGGCGGTACTTCGTATGCACAGGCCGCTAAAGCCTATCGGCAGGCCATGAAGGCTCTCGATGAAGCAGCGGTTTCGGAAAAGCCAGTCATAAAGATGATGGATTTTTTATTGGAATGGCTGGAAAAAGATGTGCGTATCAATTTAGGGCCCAATACGTACGATTCCTATGCGGGAATCATTAAATGGCATATTGGTGCCCGTTTCGGGAATGAAGCTTTGGATGCGCTGACGACGGCGGAAATCCAGGACTGGATCAACAGCTTGAAGCAGGATGGTTATTCCCGCTCGACGGTCAAGTCGATTTTCACGGTCTTCAATGATGCCATGCGCTGGGCCGTTTCCAACCGCCAGTACATCGAAACGAATCCCATGGCCAATGTCAAGATGCCGAAATTTGACATTCCCCGGAAAAAGCCGGTCATCTTTTCGCATCAGCAGATACAGATTATTTTCCACGCCTTTCCGTTGGGGCATAAATATTACGCTCCCTGCATGATTGCCTATTGTACAGGTCTTCGTGTCGGGGAATGTCTGGCCTTGCAATGGTCTCATATAGACATGGAAAACCGAACGATTTCCGTTGATAGTACCTTATATGATAAAAAAGGCATCCCTGTCTGCAAGGCGACGCCCAAGACCAAGTCATCGGTCCGGACGATTCCCTTTAATGAGACTTTATACAAAGCCCTGGTCCGCCATAAGGCCCAGCAGGCCAAGAACCACCGTCTCTACGGTGACGATTACGTCGAAAGCGATTTTGTCTGTACCCGCGAAGACGGCCGTCCGATGAACAGCAATGATATGCGCTATTTCAATATGTGGTGCAAAAAGGAATTTGGTGGCGGCAGTTTCCATTCTTTCCGCCATACCCATGCCACGATGATGTTGGAAAATAATATCGAGCTCGACTACGTGTCCAAACGACTAGGTCATTCTTCGATTGCGACGACGGCTAATATTTACGATACCATTACAGATAAGCGCAATCGGGAAGCCATGAAGAAACTCGATTTGATTTTGTAAAATCATGGCGGCAAATGCGGCGGCAAGATATAGAAATTTCAGCTTAAAACCTAGATATTCCGATAATTAATACTTATCAGATACGAATATCTATGCTTATCAATCAAGATAAGACCTACGTTTATCGGCTACATTAACATATTTGTTAATATATAGCAACCAATAAATATACTTTATAACTGTATATTCTATATTAGATATTCGGAAAAACATTAACTTTTCGGAATTTGTTCGGAAGATATTCCTCATAAAATAAACGAAAAAGACGGCTTTTTATGCCGTCTTTTTTTTAATGCATGTTCGCCGTTATAGCGATTCCTATCATAGCGATGACCGTACTTACGATGAACGCCGTGATCCCCGTCAATTTATATAAGCTATCAATCTTATCGTCGATCGTCTTGCTGATATCTTCCCGACTTTGTTTTAGTTCTTGTTTCAGTTCCTTATGATAATCGAACAGGGTATCTATCTCTGAACGCATCTGCGACATGGTCACTTCTTGCGATACAGTTTTCGAAAGGTAATCGCGAACATCTTTCGCTAATTCTTCTTGCTGAACGCTTAACTTCGTAAGTGAAGTTCGCATTTCCAGCTCAAATTCCGAAATATGTTCCGGCTTATTGTCGTTTTCGTAGTTCACAACGTCATAGCCACCTTAAGTAAAAAAGATAGGATAGAAATGAAGAAGGGCGTAAAACGTCCTTCCTTATACAGATTACCAGATTAGTTTTCGTGATATACAGGAGTACGATGCGCTTCTTCTTGTGCTTCTTTTTCGGCTTCTTCTGCATCATGTTCCAGCTGTTCTTCCGGACTATCGAATGCCGGTGCTGCTTGATAATCTCCGTTTTCGGAATAGCCAACCGGATTTTCGTGTTTTGTTCTGGATTCTAAAGCATCCCGTTCTTCTTGCGTCAATTCTGCTGCTTCATAATCTGTGTTTTCGCCCATAATTAAAATCTCCTTTATTTGAAAATATAAAATTTAATATTTTTGTTTCTACAAAAATATTACTTCTATAGATGTTCATAATACTCATAGGAATATATAAAAAATCGGCGTCGCGGTCTTTTTCTTTATAACCAGCGGCGCCTTTCTTATTTTTTAGTTATGTTACTGAAGGTTATTTAATCGTTCGTAACTTTCTTCTAATTGTCGTAAGAACGGATCTGATTCGTCTAAGTCAGGCTTTAAGAAAATATAACCTAATCGGTACGATTTCGATGCGCTTTTCAAATCTTCTGTAGCCATATCGATATACTCTTTCTGGGTATCTTTATCTTTGGTCGATAACGCGAGTGCCATATTCTTCTTGGCAGAATCCATAAAATTGCGTGCATTTTTTAAGATAAACAAAGCTTTTTCTCGATCTGTTCCTTCTAAGATAGTCATGATTAGAACTTCTCCTTTCAAATAAAAGATATATATATAAGGCTTATTTCTCGCCTTCTAATAGTAGTAGGACAGAAGCATCCAAGTTAAGTACCGCAAATAGAAATTTTTTAAAATAAATTTTGGGACGCTGAGTATAAACTCTCGGCGTCCCGATTTTTAATATAAAAATGCCATATAGGGGAATAAAAATATATAAATTTTTTAAGGGCCTATATAGAAAAGAAAATGTATAAAATTTTTAAGGGGGTACCTGCTTTTATATTGATTTTCTTTTTTGGGAAATCTAGCCCCCGGTCATTTGAATCGAGGGCTAAAAATCTTTTTAGAGCGAGACGCGCTCATTAAAAATACGCAGGAGGTTACTATGATGAACAACACTACAATGACGACTACCATTATCCGTTTTGTATTTAACGACAATGGAACTCATGCGGTTCCTGTCGCTGAAAAAATTCAATTGTCGCGACAAATTCGTGATATTTTGACGGTTAAACCGTCTAAGTTCTTCTTCAACGGAGAAGAACTTCTCCTGGATGGTGATAACAACAACATCATTCAGATCGACGTCAGCCACGTCAATGATCCACGTCGTGCATCCGTTCTTTTGACTGCGCGTTATTACATGCGCGGCAAAGGTAAGAACATGAAATTCTACCGTGTTGCTGATAACCCGAAAAAATGGGGCGTAACTACTTGCTATCCCGTTTTCGGGAAAGATGCAGTCAAGTTCGACGAACGTCCGAACATGACGGGATTCTGCCGTTTCGGCGGTCCAGAAGGTGGACAGATTTCCACCAAGAACAACGTTAAGAAAGGCGTCTTAACGCTGTTGAATAATAACAACGCCGATCGTATCCATAAGGCTATGGATACAGCTGACTTCGGCTGCCTTGCCGATTTTATCGGTCAAACTGTTTCAGCCGAAAAGGCCGTTAAACTGGCATCCCGACTTGGTAACTGGATGGCGGTTACTGAAGACGGTCCGGTTGTCGAAAACATCGCCATCTATTTCGGCGAATTCGCCAACGGCGATTTGGACGGCATGTCTTTTACTACATTAGCGAAAGCAGGACATGCTGTCCAGAACAGAGCTTACTTATGTAAAACTCTGTCACTGGGCGTATCCAATAAATCGATGGAAGAAATCATCGACAAGCTTGACATGGATCCGATTGTTATCTGCCGTCAGAAAATTGATGATTGCTTAAACGAAGAAATTCGTGCAGCTATCGATTGCAAGGGTAAGGATACACGATTCGAAGGCCGTGTTCTGATCATCCGCGATCTTGAATCAAAAGACGGCACACAATATCTGGCCGACATGAATGCCTTGAAAGCGTCCTTCGATACTCGCCGAGTATCTAACCTTAATATCGTAAAACGGTTCAATAACCGTTCTTACGATGCTTCCCTAGCTAACCAGGTCTTGACGAAGATCCTGTTTCAAGATCCGGTAGTAGCCAAAGAAGTGTTCAAGACGGCTCACCAGAAAGCGTTGGAAAATCATTTCGACTTCCATGCTATGGAAGCTTCGGAAGAAACGTTGACAGACGACATTCTCTTTTCGAACGCTATTCTTAGTATTGATCCTGACGCTAAGAAAAAATATGGCTGGATCTTCAAACGCTCCATCGACCAGGTTCTGAAAGGCGACCGTCAGGCGCTTAATAAATTTCATATGCCAATGGAAGGAAGCTACAATGTACTGGTAGGCGATATCGGCGCACTGTTCGGCATTAAGCTGTTGAATGCTGATGAAGTGTTCAGCAATTCACTGGACGTTATCACCGAATATACGTCCATTAAATTCCCGTCTTTCGATCAGCGGGAATACGCGAATATCCGAAACATTGGCGATGTAATCTATGACCGCATTGCTGATGCAGTAAACGAACGGAAAATTTCGACAGAACAGGGAGCCATGCTCCATGATATTTGCCAGAATCTCGGTAAATCTATAGTAATGTATTCGGCTATGCCGATTGTCAAGAATCGTCAGGCCGGTCTCGATTTTGACGGCGATTGCGCTACATTTATCCGCGCAGATCTCCTTGGATTGAAAGCAGAACCTGTCGCAGTTAAATGCGAACCGCCGACAACGAAAGATTCCAGCCAGATTACGATTGGTTGGGATCTGATGGCGAAAGCTATGGCTAAAGTTCGTAGCTTCGGCAATCTTTCTGTCGGAGCTGTTACGAACTTATTCGTACAGTTCCAATACATGGAACTCAACCGTGATTTTACGGCATTTCGTAATTTCGCGGCTAAGTTCCATAATTTCGGGGCTGGCAAGAAAGATTATAAACCAGTTCTGGAAATAACCGGTACAGAATCTGGTGTCCCGTTCGTCGAAGTTTCCGAAAATAAGATTTATGGAATCTTCGCTCAGATCCATGACATGAAACTTGACGACAAAAACATCATGGATTGCCTCCACGACATCAATATGGGTGTTGGCCGTTGGTATCAAGAAAGTACCATTGATGCAGGCTCGAAGTTTTATCAGATTTTTGTATCTGAAGAACTCCGTAGCCTGCTCAACAGTCAGGTAAATCCGGATGTTGAAGTAAGCATTAACTGGCAGTCCAATATGGTTAATTCCGTAAAAGGACAGACGTTCTATACGGATAATGCTCGAAAGAGTATCCAGTTCGCGCTTACAGCGCAGACGCAGAAGATGGCGCAGAAAGCTGTCAACGATGTATCGATGATGCCAGAATTTGATAAGACAGCAAAAGATCGTTGCATCGCAATATATAACGGTCTCTCTGCTGACGCAAAATGCGTTGTAAAAACATTGATCAGTGAAATCAAAAATGCTGGTCAGGTTTATAGCGAAACGCACGACGTAGTTTTGTATCGTTCGTTGCTGGACAGCATTGAAAATATGTATCGTCTGGTAACATTCGACTATGACGATATGAGTCGGATTGCTTTACTGTTCGGCTATGGATTCGTCGAAGATAGCTATATCATCGACAAACTCGGCACCAAGATTCTTCGGAAAGAATTCGTTGAATTCGTACGGAATCTCTCTGAATCAAAAGTCGAAGTACCTGAACTGGAAACGGAAGCAGATCCGTCTGTTATGGTATTCCGTCTTAAAGTAAATGGTGGAGCAGATTATCTTCAGAATATCCAGAAACATTTGGAAGATGAAGATACTATGGTACAGCTTATGGCTAAAGGTAAAGCTGTTGTTTTAAATATCAATGGTACACCTATTAGCTATAAAAACGAAGCTGGAAAGAAAACTCCGGCTTTCGTTGACTGCGGTGTAAAAGGTAGCCGTATGGCCAAAATCTTGGTTAGCCGAGAAGGTAAAGTAGCTTCTACTCATCTTCTTACAGATAATAAGAGTAATTGGGCTACTTTGCTTGTAACATTATATGACGTTACAAAAATCGTGGCTAAAGAAGAAGCCGCTCACTAGTAGATAATCTACTCCGGGTCGTGGGGGAGGACCCGGTCAACAAAAACTCCCTTCCATATTTTTTATATCGTTTTGTTTTATTTATAGAAAGGATGGTTTATATGTTAAATTTTGAAGAAAAAATGAAATTATTATTTGATTTAAAGAAAGAAGCCATTGAAATGGCTTATGCCGGATGTGAAGAAGAGGAATTCGATACATTTTGGCATAAAAAAGTCACTTATACGACTCTTGAGAATGGCCAATTGGCCGAGATCGTATATGTTTTTATATTAGCACTACTATCATTTCAAACGAATCATTTTCGCGTCTCGGTTTCCTTGCGAGAAGATCGAGATAAGAAAATCGATTTCCGTGTTAACGGATATCCTATTCAAGCTAAAACAGATTGGATAGGCGATTTTCACGCCAAAGATGTTGAATACTGCAAGAGTCATAAAATCCATTTGATTAATTGCAGTACTAAAAAGGATAATGGCGAACAAGTCATCCGTAAAATGGCTGTTCCATTTGCGTTATCCAATGAAAAAATAGACGCCATGGTAAAAGATTTTGATCCTACCATTGACGTCATTAATTATATTTGGAGTGAATTTAGTAAAAGAGTTAATTGATGTTTTCGAAGAATTGTTCGATATCTTTTTTAGTTGGTGGAATATCAGAGAAAACATTTGCTAATTTCTCTCCGCAACCAGTTTGACGACCTAAAAGGATACTGAACAATTCATTTAATATAGCGGCTTCAGTATTGAACTGAAACTCAAGTTCATTGCTTTTGGAGACGTATTCTTTTTCAGTATATTCTGAATAATCGATTTTCTTAATGGATTGGAATGCGTCGTAAGTTCTTTTTACATGAACATATAGTAACTGTAACTGATAGTCGTTTAGTTTCATAAAAATATCACGGTCCTTTCTTGATGGATTTATTATACGACAAAATAAAGGATAAGTCCAAAGAAGGGGCCGTGTGGCTATAGATTTTAATACCCTTCGGGTGGTTTAAGGTTCTCGAACGCACGATGTACGATCTCTCTGCGTTTTCCTGTCGTAGATAGCGTAGTCAGGCTGTACATTATGCTGATAGAGTTCCGTTGCCATCCGGCTCCCTTCAAAGACCGTTGTCTTTCTCTTTCTCGATTATATACGGTTTATATTCTATGTCAAATAGCGTATAATACGTATGTAGCCTTTTGCTTTCTGGATAAGATTGATACCCTTATCAGGAAATGTATAAGAGAAGATGCGGTCTTTGATACTTGATTGTTTTTTAGGGATTTCCCTTACGTTTCTTTGGAATCATGATATCCAAAGAAATCCTGGGAGTCCCGTTTTGCGTTCTCTTTTTATTTCTCTTGGAAGAGTTATGGCTCTTCTCGGAGAAAAGAGAAAGACGCGCGCTGCCTGTTTTCACAGGATTCTGATTCTTTTATTTCGGGATCTTTCTGCTCAGGCAGTGTACGATAGCCAAGAAGAGTTAAAGAAATCGTCCGCACTTCGGGTATCGATATTCTTTGGATTCTCTTTCTAGCTATCGAAGAACAAGAACACTCAGGCTTTTATCCTTTTACTTGAATGTTCTGTAGGAGAGTCGTCTGTACTCTCCATGTTTTTGTATTCTCTTTTTGCTTTTTCTTGAAAAGGGTATGGCCTTTCAAGGATTATAAAAAGAGGATGCACGCTACTTTTAGCGAGCAAAGTCCGTATTTGCTTTGTTTCGGATTCTGTTTGCTAAAGTAATGTACGATAGCCAAGAAAGAGCAAAGAAATCTGCTACCCTTCGGGTACAGGTATTCTGTGGTTCTCTTTCTGACTATCGAAATTCAAAGGGCATTTTGGCTTTCGCTTACTTGAGTGTCCTTTGAAGGAGAGTCGTTCGCACTCTCGATTATATTTTCATAAAAAGGAGGCATACATCATGGCAAAATATCCAATAAGATGCCGAGGAAAAAAGGGCGACATCATTGGTTATTTTACGATCAATGATGTCCTCGTAAAAGATTTTGATGGGTATCCGATGTATTTCGGAAAACTTATCGACTCCACCGGTAAGATAGTCGGCTCTTATCGGTGTTATACTAAAAGTTTTCCGCTTCGTCCTATTTGGTGGGATAAGAAGGGAAACAAACACTTTTCTGGGTACTTTTGTTACAGATTAGGTGCCCGTATTTCCGACATTCTAAACGGATACTACGAAGAATGCCCGTTTTAATAGGGGTTCTTCATAGTATCCTTATTTCTACAAAGGAGGAGTTTATCATGAAATTAAATTTAAGAGAAAAGAACAATGATTATCTGTTTCCGATAGATTTAGATAATCATCATGGGTATTTCTCTATTTATTTAGAGAAAATATATCAAACAGACGGCGCTGAAAAATACGTGGGCCGTCTTTTCGATGCCGACAAGAATGAAGTCGGTAACTTTAATATGGTTATACCAAACAATATCCTGTATAGTTTGGTTTGGTACAACAAGAAAACAAAGAGATACCATCGTCGCGGTATCTTTCACGATATCTTGGCAATCCGTATTCGTCAAGTTTTAGCTGGCGATTATGGAGACTACACAAAAGGGGGAGTAGCATAGCATGATTAAGAATATACTGAAATTTTTAGTTCTTTTTATCGTTGTTGCTATTATATGCAGCATCGACGTAATCGAAGCCGTTGTCTTTGGCGGCAATGACTTTTTATTTCTACTGGTAGTTATAGCTCTAGGAGCTATTGAATTCATGTACTTCCGGTATAAAGATAACCGGTAGTACTTGAGTGTTTTGCGAGAGTTTTCGATCTCTCGCTTATTTTTTTTGTTTAAATTCACAAGGAGGAGGAATTCACACATGGAAAAGTATGTTATTAAGTATGGAGAAAGTCGCGGGTATATCAGTGTCGAACTAGACGAACAGAAGAGTCTGCTGTCGGGAAAATACGTATATCGCGGGCAGATCTTCAACGCTTCTGAAGAGCCAGTCGGCATATGGTTCTGTAACGACGCCTGCGCTGACCAGCTTTGTGTTGCGTGGCGGCAATCAGCGTCTGGCGACTGGCACATCTCTGGTACGTTCTGCAACGTATTAAGTGCTGCTGTGGAGTCTATTATTTACGGTATGAACACTGGTGACTACCCGTTTTAGGGTAGTCGTTCATGCCGGCGCGTTCATACAGCGTGCTTATTTTTTGTCTAAATTAACAAGGAGGAATTCACTATGACTAACACATTCGCAGTTGATATTATGAGCAAAGAAAGTTTTCTGGCCTATAACCATCAAGGCCGTTATGGTTATATCTGTAAAGTAACCAAGCCAGTTCTTGGCATCTCTACTAAGAAATGTGCCATCTGGTTTTACAAGAATCACCGTAAATATTTCACGCGGCGGTTCATCATGGTGACAGAAACGAAAGCCGACGCTGTCGTTCTTTATCGTCACTTAAAAGAAGAACCGGCCTTAAAGAATAATCCGGTTCATTATATCAAAATGGAAGAAGCGGCTGAAGCTGCTCCTGAAAAAGGAGTTTCCAAATTGCACGCTCTGGTGGCTATTCCGTTCTGATTTACTTGAGTGTTCTTTAGGAGAGAGTCTTCTTGGCTCTCTCCTTTTCTCTTTAATGCGGCCAGAGAAGGTGACAAGCCCTTATAACGCAGAGTCAAAGAGAGTGTATTTACATCATTCAAGGAGGAGTTATTATGAAAAACATCCAAAAACTTATCAACCGTCTTTATCAGTACCATTTCGCTGTTGGCTATAACGCTTGCAGCGACACGGATTTGATTCCGGAAGACGATATGGAAGGTACGCTGATTAGCGATCTCCAGGAAGCTGGCGTATCCATGGAACAAATTCAGTTTGTTATCATGAAGGCCGTTAATGATGGTGAAGAAAAAGCCATCTGGGGCGACAAGAAAGAAGGGTTCGCATTATGAAATTAAATACCCATTGGCAAGATTGGTTACATATGTATGATGTAACCGAAACTTACCAAAATGCATTGATTGACTGGTTTCAGCAACCAGGTATTCTGACAGCTCTTCGGTTAGCCAAAGGATTCGGTATCTTTTGGATTCATGCTTTCAAGTTTTCTTATAAGCATGATTCGAAAGAACTGGACCAGATTTGTGAACTCGTTGAATATAATGTCAACGTTAAGTTCATGGACAAATAACCAGGGCCGCCATCGGCTACTTTTCTAGAGGATTAGGCGCCGCTTTCGCGACGCCTTTTCTTCTTTTGTTACTTAAGTGTCTTATGGGAGGTGAGCACTATGGAATTTCTGATTGGTTTAGCTATCGGGACCTTATTCTCGAAGCAAATTAAAATCGTAGTCAAAGATTTCCTGGCTATGTTCCGGGAAAAGAAAGATATCCAAAAATAAAAGGAGGCATTCGCTATGTTATTTTCTAGAAATAAAAAATTCTGCCTGGAAACGGATCATTCCGTATCCAAGACAGAAGTACAGGCTGCCTTTTCCAAGATGTTGAAAGAAGGGCAGTCTTACTTTGTCCGTCAAGGATTCCTGATCTCTATGGACATCGGAAATCGCAACGATTCTGAAAAAGAAGTTAATTCCATTCTTTCGCAATTATAAAGGAGGATTCGCTTATGCAGAATAATATCCAAGGATGGCAAGGCGTTATTACGGTCATTGTAAAGAAACCCATGCCGGCTGCCGTTTTCCATAGCAAGATATACTCTCTGGTTGGTATTTTAGCCAGCCAGAAGTTGCCTTATATCGACACTGTCGATCTTAAAGTGTACATGAATACAAAATTCGGGCCGGATTTTAATCTGGTTTCCGAAATTAATTATATCGTCCAATGCTATGCCATGGACGAATCTAAGATTTTCGTTCGCTGAAAGGAGGATCCTATCATGGATATCCAAAGATTATTAAACAACTGTCGCAGGGAGCACAACCTTATAAATAAGGTTGATATTTCCAAGGGTAAGAACATGCTGGCCTCGAAAGGTCAGCAGTTCCAAGTCCCGTTGATCGAAATCCGGAAGAACCAGAAGAAAGGCTGGTTCTTCACGCAGAGACTTACTGCACACCCGGAAGATCCGCGGTGTATGCAGGCTCTTTACGAACTGGGGCCTCAAGTTGGCATGAACGGATTATCCTTCGAAGAATACGAAGGTACCCGTAATATCGTCAATATCAACTTGAGTGCAAGAGTTGAATCCGGAATCTTAAAAGAATTTCTCCGGAGAAACAATAAAGTCGTCATCGGCGACGGCTTTATGCAGATAACCATTCCATATAAACGGGAATGGAAGGAACAGGCTATATTCATCAACGGGAATGTAGCCAATGTTCCGCAGCTGGATAAGTACGAAGGTACTGAATATCAGTTGATATCGGCTGTTCCGAGTCAGATGCGGCGTTGGACTGCTACGTACTGCCGCTCTGACCTTGTCCCGAAATTCGAAGCCTGCTTCGAAAAATTAACGGCCGGCACTGCCTCTGAATTGCTGGGTCATGAAGAAGAAGTTAAAAACGTAGTAAAATGCGTCGCAAAATACTTCCTCTTAATGGTCCCGGGTATCCGTAAAGATTTCTCTCTAAAAGATTACGGATGCACCATTTTCTTGGGTAAATTCGGTGGTGAGCAGGAACGCTGCGACGGTGCAGCAAAAGTTTCTGACGCCGTCATCGCCGATAAATTAAATATTGACCGGGCACAAGCTCGTTCCTTGTTCTGCCAGATGCGGAATTTTAAAACCTCTAAGGTTGCCGCTACGGTAGAACCACTGGAACAAATATCCAGGTTCGAAGGTATCACACTGAAACGGCTGGGATGCCAGATCATCTATGTCGATAAGTTCGAAGACATCTTTGACGAATCCGGAGAAGTTAAAGAAGGATTCAGTGGCAATCTGATTCATGTCGGAAATCCGGGGCGCTGCGACTTCCTTTCTGACTTGAATGGCTTTAAGCACATCCCTCGTATCACGGAAGCCGAAGAAAGCTTCATGATCCTGGATATGGGGAAGGACAGCAAAGGACACTCCAACATGCAGTTCCTTCAGTATAACCAGGATTATCCAGGTTTCGAAGACGAACTGGTACGGTTAGGAAAGGCAGACATTAAGCATAGAATCCGGACGATGATTCAGAAACGGGATTTTATCTCGGGTCTGGACATTAATCTGGATAAAATCTATGCACCGAATCTGATTGCGCAGATCACACCGCGTGTCTTTCAGCAGTCTTATCTGAAAAACGCGGTAGAAAAGGCAATCGTCACCAGCCTGAATAAAGTCATCCATCGGATGCACTTTGCTATCGACGGTTGCTATTTAAGAGGTACGACTGGTCCAGAATTCTGGCTGGATCAGGATCACTTCCTCCAGGAACACGAAATTTTCATCAATAATTCACGCTACTGGGGGAAACACTGCGTAGTTCTTCGGAATCCAAGAAGTGCCGCATGTGAAACGTATCATTCCGACGTCGTTTCTTTGTGGACGCTGCTCGAACGGATTCTGAACTCGGATATCAGTGACTCAGAAAAGATTTACTACTGCCACTGGTATTCGAACATCTCCCGAAACGTCATGGTCTGCACAGGATCTGATGAATTCAAGGATATGTGTGGCGGCGCCGATTTCGATTATGATGGCTATGCTGTCGTTTTCGATCCCTGGATCGTTAAGATGTTGGAATCAAAACCCGCTTTTCAGGTTAAGATTCCAAAGGATAAAAGTTCGGCCGGCAGCGTTTTCTGTAACACTTTGCAAGAAGTCGTTACAGAAGGGTTTATCCGTACCCTTACTACCGGCAATATGGGCGTCGCGGATGTTGCTATCCAGAATAGTAAAGTTCAGACACTCAAATTCTATGAACCGGAAGGAGATGAACCATCCAGAGAAAAAGTTTTCCATGATATTCGGGAAGCGATGGGCGCTGATTTTGACCCTGAATTCGGTAAACCTGTAGATTACGAAAGACAGTTTACAGGACCTTGCGAAATCGGGGAATCCGAAGTCAAAGGAAGCAAGAATGCACTTAGCTGTTCCCGCGATACAGAGGAAAACTTTCAGAGATATTTGGAAGACGTATCCGTACAGTTTATCGCTATTATCGGGAGAATCATCGACTCCGCGAAAACTGGCGAATCTGTCACGGATCCATTCTGTGTAGAAGACGAATACGGATCGAAGCACGATGGCCTAGAGCATATCTTTCAATTGTTCCGAAAAATCAATCCGGCTACGAAACGGCCGTTCGCGTGCATCGTCTGGAACCCGGACAAACTGAAATTCGAAGCGGAAATCACCGAAAAATCCTTCAAGCAAGTACATAAGGATAAGGATGGAAACATCCTCTTCGAAGAATACTTCCTCCGGGATAAAATCTACGACGCACAGTGTCGTATCGTAAAATGGGCTGTGAACCTGATTAACGGCTTACGGAAGAAAGCCAGTATCACGGACGAAGAACAAGCACTGCACAAGAAGTACGCTTCTTTGCCGTGTACAAAGAGTTTGAAAGAACTCGATCTGGCCGCTTCCGATATGGCCAACATTTCTATTGTCTCTTCCTTGAATGCAAAAGCTGCCGGACAGAATGCCATCGGCGTCGCGCAGCCTTATATCTCGGACATGTCACGTATGTTCATGGATATGGCCGGAGTATCCAAGGAAGAACGGTTCCAGGTAGCTACGGCTGTTAAAGACATCGATACGGTATCCTCTTTCGCTTATAACCAGCTGAAAGAAGAAACCATCCAGTATGCCTTGACACTGCCGGATGCTATTCATACCCTTCGGGAACGGGTGCTTCCTTTGAAGCACAAAAAGTTCTGGTCCATGCGTCAACATTTTGTTGATGGCCGCAGTGAAGATTTCGTTTGCACCAGTTTCAAATTCAATGGTACATTCGTTATCAGAAAGAGCGGTATCGGATATTATATCCAGTCCGATATCCGTGATTTCATTAAAATCCCGGACGCTACCGGCAAATTACTTTTCCGTGTCGTCTCTATTACGGATGAACAACGGGAAGCATTGAACCAGAAACTCGTTAATAAGAATGAGTATACCTGGGTCGTCGAAACGTACTTCCCAAAGAAAGACAGCCGTCATCCGGACGCTATCTATACCATCGATAAAGATGGAAATAAGGAACGTGCGTGCCGGATCCGGTTAGCCAACGACGCCTTTTCGGGAGTCCTGAACAACTTCATCGTGACGATAGACGACGTTATCGATGAAAAGTTCACGAAAGGGACGAAAGGCAATAACAAGGAGATTCAGTCTTTGTCTCTCCTTTGTCAGTTCGCAGGATTACAGGAATCTTAGTTGATAGATTTCTGCAACCTTGTGATGCCAACCGGCGTCTTTAGTGATTTGCTGTTTTTTTGTTGAGTGTTCTTTGAGAGTTGCCGCCAGCGGCTCCTTTTATGGATATCCAGCTTCTTTGGCTGATAGATGTCCGAAAAGAGAGCTGCCAGCGGCTCCTTTCAGGGAAACACTCTCCTTTTTGTTGAATAAGGCTACCGAAAAAAAAATAGCTTCGATAGCCTTGTCGAGCAAAAAGGCTCGCGAAAGACGTTCGCTTAAAGTCTTTCGAATATAAATTTTCACATTCAAATAGGAGGAATGTATTATGACAAACGCAATCGATTTCACGAACATGATTAAAGCAACACAGGTAAAGATGAACTCTGCGGAAAACGTAGTTTCCAACGAAAACATGCGTCGGAACACTTCTACTGCGAATGCTCCGGAACAGATTGGTTTGGTGCAGGTCGGTCGTAACTCGGCTAATCAGACATGCGTCTACGTCATTACCGGTGGCTGGGCTCCGGATAAAGAAGTCGTCATGACGAAACAGCTGAACGCCGAAGTCTTCGCGGAAACGCCGACTCGTGAAGAAATCCTTCGTACAGTTTGCGAAGCCGCGACTTCTTTAATTAATGCGTCCGCAAAAGAAGGTCGCAAGACGAACCTTCGCATGGTCATGTATGATGGCATGGCCATCAAACACTTCTCGATGATTTCGGCTAATCGGAATAACGAAGACCCCGTCGAAAAGATGTGCACAGGTCGTGACGGCCGTCCGTATAACTACTCGGACGAAACCAAGAAAACTTTGGCTGAATATGCACAGGCCGTTAACCATTTCCGTGACGTTACCGGTAAGAACCTGTTCGTCGAAACGTATAAGTCCCAGCTCTTCTGGGATATCGTAGTTCCCGACGAACTACGCGATAAAATCGAAGCAGGCACGGTTCTGAAATTCCGCGATAACGAATGCACGAACGTGAAAGGCATTCACTTCGCACAGGAATGGCACCGTGGCAATGCCCAGTACCGTGTCCATCTTGATATGGCTACGAAATTCAATGAAGACGGTTCCATCATCATGGACGAAAACGAGAACCCCGTTCGCGAAATCCGTAGCTATTCTGTCGTACGGCCCACTATCCAGGTCGGTGAAAAGACGTTGCCGAAGAACTCCAAGGCACGCTTCGTCATCGATAAACTGGCTGGATACGCGAAAGCAAATCTGCCAGTAAAGGAAATTGCTGTCCTCGAAGGCGATGAAGCCGAAGCCGCTATGGCAGAATTCTTCTAATTAGCCATAAAGAAAAGGGGCGCCTCCGGGCGTCCCTTGTTTTTTCTTATACGTTTAATAAAATTGTTTTCTACAATTTTATTACTTGAAACGTATATTAAAACACACGTTAAGCCGAAAAAAATGAAAACTTAAATAGACTTAAAAAGTTTTTGTCTAGTACTATAACGTGTATAAAGAAAATAGACTCAAAAAATTAATATTCTTAATACGTTACTTAAAAAGGAGTTGTTCGCCATGTTGCTTATCCGCGGTTTTTCAAAAGTATCCAAGAAAGGTGAAGCCAAGAAAAGAAAAGAAGCTTACGCACCGCTCACGATTACGTATCGGGACGGTACCGTAAAAATATATGAACCGAAAGATTTCATGGCTAACGGAAGTTTAAAAACAAAGAAAGGAGGCGCCGCTTTATGTTCGAATCAATAGAAGTATCCGTACCGAACGCCGATGTAGCCAATAAGCTAATCGAATCTGTCGGTAAGCTGGGCATCTGGGGCGATTATACCCTAGACGAAGAAACCGGGAAGCAGACAGTCGTTTTCCTGGACGTAACAAAGGAAGACCTGAATAGCATCCGTGCTTTCGCTACGATGTATAAAGCGACGGATATCGTTATTTCTGGATATAGCCGCGGCGCCGAAATCCTTTCGGATACTGCGGATATCTTAGGAAACGAAATCCTGAAACCACTAGCGAAAGATATAGTTTCCGCAGGATATACGACAAGTACATGGATGAAACAGAATATCCAGGAAATAAAAGAACGTCCATGGGAAAACGGAGACTGGTCTCCGTTAAAAGAACGTATCGAAAGTATCAAGCCTTCATTTTTAAATAAGTTAAAATTCAAAAGGAGCGAAAAATAAATGGCAACCGTCATCGAAATTAAAGCAAAGAAGCCAAGAGGATTCTGGAGCAAATACAAACCAACTAGACAAGAGCTAGAAAGAATGCATGTAAAGAACGGATTAACGCCGACACAAATTGCAGATATCATGAGCAAACGATACGGAATCACCATTCCAAAATATTCCGTTGAACATTGATTGAAAAAAGAAAAATTGTACAAACCAGTACAGCGCCAGAAGAAGAGAGCTACCGTCATCAAAACAAACGACGACGAATTCTTCGACACCATCATGCATATCAGAGATATCAAAGACAAGAAGGCACGAGAATTCCTGAAAGATGAAGCCATCAAATACTACTACGACATCATCGTATAAAGAAAAAGGGGCCGCTTCGGCGGCCCTATATTTTTTTTATATCTGCTTTCTGTTGCCAACGGCTCCTTCTTTGGAGATATACTGGTTAATAAAAATGTCTTCTACATTTTTATTACTCTGATATACTCTCTTAAAACAGAAAAAGCTTTTTTATTTTATTTTTTATTTGGATATTTTATTTTTTATTTGATCGATTATATATAGGGA